>Ga0187894_10000811_pt1 | contig 42160 bp, 35 predicted proteins | sample GBC1701081metaG_FD_136650 | JGI IMG/M metagenome (GOLD analysis project Ga0187894, IMG submission 136650) | White microbial mat communities from a lava cave in the Kipuka Kanohina Cave System on the Island of Hawaii, USA - GBC170108-1 metaG ... | reverse complement strand
GCCGGGTCTGGCAGTTCGCGTGCCGCGAGGAGCACATCCCCGAGGTCGGGGACCACGTCGTGTACGACGTCGCGAACCTCTCGTTCGTGGTCGTGCGCGTCGCACCGAAGCAGATCAAGGCCTTCGTGAATGCGTGCCTGCACCGCGGGCGGCGGCTCAAGGACTACGACGGGCGCTGCAGCGAGCTCAAGTGCCCATATCACGGCTTCACGTGGCAGCTCGACGGCCGCTTCAAGCGCGCGCCGGCGGCCGACTGGGATTTCCCGCAGCTCGAGCGGGAGAGCTTCTCGCTGCCCGAGGCGCGCGTCGGCACCTGGGCGGGCTTCGTGATGATCAACCCCGACCCGAACGCGGAGCCGCTCGAGAAGTTCTTAGGGGACGCGATCCCGCACTACGCGCGCTGGGAGCTCGGCAATCGCTACGTCGAGGTGCACGTCGCGAAGATCATCGAGGCGAACTGGAAGATCGCGCAGGAGGCGTTCGCGGAGGCGTATCACGTGAGCGCGACGCATCCGCAAGCCTCCGCCTATCTCGGCGACACGAACTCGCAGATCGACTGCTGGGAGAATTTCGCGCGCTCGGTGACGCCGAGCCTCACGCCGAGCCCGCTGCTCGCGTGGAGCCCGAGCGAGGACGACATGCTGCGCGCGATGCTCGACGTGCGCATCGGCGATTCGCTGCCGGTGCCGATTCCTCTCGGCAAGACCGCGCGCGAGGTCGCCGCCGAGAACGCGCGCGATCGCTGGCGGCCGGCGTTCGGAGACGGCGTCGACCAATGGACCGACGCGGAGATGGTCGACAACCTGACGTACACGGTGTTCCCGAACTTCCATCCGTGGGGCGCGCTGAACCGCATCGTCTACCGCTTCCGGCCCAACGGAAACGACCACCGCTCGTCGATCATGGAGGTGCTCTACCTGTCGCCGTTCCGCGGCGAGCGGCCGCCGCCGGCGAAGATCCATCAGCTCGCGGCGGACGAGCCGTGGAGCCTCGCTCCCGAGCTCGGACTGCTCGCGAAGGTGTTCGAGCAGGACACGTTCAACATGAAGCAGGTGCAGCGCGGGCTCGAGACGACGCGCAAGCCGGGCATCACGCTCGCGAGCTATCAAGAGAGCAAGGTGCGCTGGCTCAATCACAAGATCGACCAATGGCTGGCGAAGCCGTGAACGCGCCGAGCGAGCCGGCGAACAGCGGCGTGCTGCACCCGTTCACGCGCGCGCTGTACGAGCGCATCGACGCGGAGCGCGTGCGCGTCACGCTCGGCGAACGAAGCGGCGTGTTCCGGCCGGACGGCAGCTGGATCGAAGGCGAGCTGCGCGAGGCCGATCCGCAGCTGTGCGGCTGGCTCGGCGGGCCGCGCATGGTCCACCACCGCCTGCTGGTGCCCGAGACGTGCGGGTGAGCGCGGTGTGAGACAGCTCGCGGGCCGCGTCGCGGCCGTGACCGGCGCGGCCTCGGGGATCGGACGCGCGCTCGCGGTCGCGCTCGCGCGCGAGGGCATGCAGGTCGCGATCAGCGACGTGAACGAGAGCGCGCTCGCGGAGACGGCGCGACTCGCGGCGGCTGCGCGCTCGGGCGCGCGCATCACGAGCGCGCGCGTCGATGTCGCGGATCGCGCGGCCGTTCACGCGTGGGCCGATCGCGTCGCGGGCGAGCACGGCGGCGTGCATCTCGTCGTGAACAACGCCGGCGTCGCACTCGGCGCGACGATCGAGCGGATGACCTACGACGACCTCGAGTGGCTGTTCGGGATCAATTTCTGGGGCGTCGTGCACGGCACGAAGGCGTTCCTTCCGCATCTGCTCGCGGCCGAGGAAGGTCACATCGTGAACGTGTCGAGTGTGTTCGGCCTGATCGCGGTACCGGGCCAGGGCGCGTACAACGCCGCGAAGTTCGCGGTGCGCGGTTACACGGAGTGTTTGCGACAAGAGCTCGAGCTCGAAGGCCGGCGCGTGTCGGCGACGTGCGTCCACCCCGGCGGCGTGAAGACGAACATCGCGCGCAGCGCGCGCAACCGGCAGACGGAGCTCGTCGGCAGCGCGGAGCTCGCTCGCCGCTTCGACGAGATCGCGCGCACGACGCCCGACGACGCGGCGCTCGCGATCGTGCGCGGCGTGCAGCGGGGCGCGCGGCGCGTGCTGATCGGCGCCGACGCGCGCGCGATCGACCTGCTGCAGCGCCTCACGGGCTCCGGCTATCAGGCCCTCACCGTCGCCGCCGCGCGCCGCGGCCTCGTCGCGCCCTGAGCTTCAGCGCGACGTCCTCGCGATTCCGGGCGCGCGTCAGCTCGGCTCCGCGAGCAGCGCGCGGATCTCGGCCTCCGTCTCCGCGTAGCCGCCCTCGCCGATCGCGACGTGCCGGATCCGCCCGCGCTTGTCGACGAGATAGATCGCCGGCCAGTAGCGGTTCTCATACGCGCGCCAGGTGCGCAGCGCGTTGTCGACGAGCACGGGGTACGCGATCGCGTGCTCGCGCACGTAGCGGCGCAGGTTCGCAAGCTCGCGCTCGCGCTCGAATTCGGCGCAGTGCACGCCGATCACCGTCAGGCCGTCGGCCTGATAACGCGCATGCCAGCGTTTCACGTGCGGCTCGACGTTCTGGCAGTTCCGGCACGCGAACGTCCAGAACTCGACGAGCACGACCTTGCCGCGCAGCGCGTCCATCCGCAGCGGCTCGCTGTTCAGCCAGCGCTCGCCGTGCAGCTCGGGCGCGACCCGTCCCGCCTCGGCCTGCGCGCCCGCAGCGACGACCCACGCTGCGAGCAGTACGACCGTCCTCGCGAATCGCCTCATCCACGTCCTCCGCGAAGCCAGACGCGGCGCGCCGGCGTACGGTTACGCGAGAGGCATCGATGCTCCGGCTGCCGCACCTTCTCATCGCCCTGAGTGCCCTGCTCGCCTCTCCCGCTGCGCACGCCGCGGCCGACCGCACGCATGCCGCCTGGACGGCGCTGCTCGCGAAGCACGTGAAGCTGGAGGACACGGAGGGGCACGCGAGCCGCGTCGACTATGCGGCCTTCGCGCGCGACCGCGCCGCTCTGCGCGCGTACCTCGGCGAGCTCGCGCGCGTCACGCCTTTGGAATTCGCGGCGCTGCCGCGCGCAGATCGGATCGCGTTCTGGATCAACGCCTACAACGCGGCGACGGTCGAGCTGATCCTCGGCGAGTACCCGAAGCACGCGTCGATCCGCGACTACGGCTCGCTGCTGCGGAGCCCGTGGAAGCGACCGTTCGTCCGCCTGCTCGGCGAGACGCTCACGCTCGACCAGATCGAGCATGAGCGGCTGCGCGGCGCGCATGGCTACGGCGAGCCGCGCGTTCACTTCGCACTGAACTGCGCGTCGATCGGCTGCCCGATGCTGCGCGAGGAGGCGTACACCGGCGCGAAGCTCGAGGTGCAGCTCGACGAGCAGAGCGTGCGCTTCCTCTCCGACCGCACGCGAAATCGCGCAGACCCCGACAGCGGCGAGCTCGTCCTCTCGCCGATCTTCGACTGGTACCGCGACGACTTCGCCGGCGGCGATCTGCCGCGCTTTCTCGCGCGCTTTGCGGCAGCGCTCGTGCTGGACGAGCGCGAGCGCCGCCGCTTTGCCGAGCGCGAATGGGACATCGAGCTCGGCGACTACGACTGGCGGCTGAACGACGTGGCGCGTCGCTGAGCGCTGGCGCCGCGCGCTCACCCATCCACCGGATTGCGCGGCGTCTCCAATAGCAGCTGATAGAACGCGAGATCGAGCCAGCGCCCGAACTTGAAGCCGGCCTGCCGGATCGTGCCGGCGTGCTCGAAGCCGAGCCGGCGGTGCAGCGCGATGCTCGCGCCATTCTCGACGTCGATGCCGCCGACCATCAGGTGGAGATCCTGCGCGCGCGCGGCTTCGATCAGCCGCCGCATCAGCGCGAGCCCGACGCCGCGCCCGCGCGCGCGCTCGTGCACGTAGACGGAGTGCTCGACCGAGTACTTGTAGGCCGGCCAGGCGCGGAATGTGCCGTAGCTCGCGAAGCCGAGCAGGCTGCCGCTCGCGTCGACCGCGCCGATCACCGGGAAGCGGCCCGCGCGCTTCGCGTCGAACCACGCGCGCATGCTCTCAGGCGCGCGCGGTCGGTAGTCGTAGAGCGCGGTCGACGTGACGATCGCGTGGTTCAGGATCGCGAGGATCTCGCCCGCGTGGGCGTCGTGCGTGCAGTCGACGAAATCCATCCGTCCTCCTCGCCGCACGCAATCGAATCACGCCGCGGCGCTTCGCTGCAAGCGTCCTCGGACGCGCCATTTCGCGGCAAAAAAGTTCGTATGCTGCGCGCCGCCTCGGGAGGCCCAATGACTGCAGCCGCGCCTGTGTCGAATCGTGCTCAGGAGGATCGCCGGCAGACGCTGTTCCTCGTGCTCGCGGGCGTGTTCATCGGCAACGCGCTGCTCGCGGAGCTGATCGGCGGCAAGCTGTTCCAGGTGCCGACGCCATGGCACACGTTCACGCTCTCGTGCGGGATCGTGCTCTGGCCGGTCGTGTTCGTGTTCACCGACATCATCAACGAGTACTTCGGGCGGCCCGGCGTGCGGAAGATGTCCTTCCTCGCCGCCGCGATCATCGCGTACTCGTTCCTCGCGCTGACCGCCGCCGGCTTCGTGCCCGCGGCGAGCTTCTCGCCGGTCGACGACGCCTCGTTCGCGCGCGTGTTCTTCCAGTCGCGCTGGATCATCGTCGGCTCGATCGCCGCCTTCCTGCTCGCGCAGCTGATCGACGTGACCGTGTTCTGGATCATCCGCCGCGGCACCGGGCACCGCTTCCTGTGGCTGCGCGCGACCGGCTCGACGCTGGTCTCGCAGCTGATCGACACGTTCGTGGTCGGCTTCATCGGGCTGCACTTGCCGTTCCGGCTCGGCGGCCAGGGCGTCGACTTCCCGACGTTCCTGAACTCGGCGATCAGCGGCTACCTGTTCAAGTTCGCGATTGCGCTCTCGGTGACGCCGCTGCTCTACCTCGTGCATCGCGTCGTCGACGGCTATCTGGGCGAGCGCACCGCACACCAGCTGATCGAGGCGGTCGCCGAGACCGAGCACGCCGACGACGCCCACCTCCACAAGCGAAGCTGAGCGCGCATGCAGGCCATTCCGCTCTGGACGCTCGCGCCGTTCGCCGGTCTGTTGCTCTCGATCGCGATCTTCCCGCTCGCCGCGGCGCACTTCTGGGAGAGCAACCGCAACAAGGCGCTCGTCTGCGCCGCGTTCGCGCTGCCGATCGCGCTGTGGCTCGTCGTCGCACACGGCGCCGCGGGGACGCGAGAGCTCGCGCACAAGGCGATGGAGTTCGCGTCGTTCATCGCGCTGCTCGGCGCGCTCTACGTGATCAGCGGAGGCATCTACGTGCGCGGCTCGCTCGCGGGCACGCCGCTGATGAACACCGCGCTGCTCGCGATCGGCGCCGTGCTGGCGAGCTGCATCGGAACCACCGGTGCGTCCGTGCTGATCGTGCGCCCGTTGTTACGCGCGAACCAACGACGCGCGCACAAAACGCACATCGTCGTGTTCTTCATCTTCATCGTGTCGAACTGCGGCGGTCTGCTGACACCGCTCGGCGATCCGCCGCTCTTCCTCGGCTTCCTGAAGGGCGTTCCGTTCGAGTGGACGCTCGGGCTCTGGCGCGAGTGGCTGCTCGTGAACGGCGCGCTGCTCGCGATCTTCAACCTGTGGGATCAGCGCGCGCTGAACCGCGACGAGATGGCGAGCGCGGAGCCGCTGCTCGAGGAAGTGCAGCATCACGCGCCGTTCGGCATCTCGGGGCGGCGCAACCTCGCGTTCCTCGCCGCGATCGTCGCGACGATCTACGCGAGCGGACGCGGCCTCGGAAACGGCGGCGAGCCGTGGGCGTTCGGGGTGCAAGAGGGCGCGATGCTCGCGCTCGCCGCCGGCTCGTGGGCTGCGACGAACCGCGAGATCCACCACGCCAACCACTTCAGCTGGCACCCGATCGTCGAGGTGGCGGCGCTGTTCGCCGGCATCTTCGTCGCGATGACGCCGGCGCTGCTCTACCTGAACGAGCACGCCGCGAGCTTCGGCATCGCGTCGCCGGCGCAGTTCTTCTGGGCGACCGGCGTGCTGTCGAGCTTCCTCGACAACGCGCCCACCTACCTCACGTTCGCGGCGACCGCGTGCGGCCTCGACGGCATTGCGCTCGAAGGCCGCTACCTCGCGTCCTACCTCGCTGCCGGCGGCGACAACGCCGCAGTGCTGTCAGCGATCTCGACCGGCGCCGTGTTCATGGGCGCGAACACGTACATCGGCAACGGCCCGAACTTCATGGTGAAGGCGATCGCCGAGCACGCCGGCATCCGGATGCCGAGCTTCTTCGGCTACATGGCCTACTCGGGCGGCATCCTGCTGCCGCTGTTCGCGCTCGTGACGCTGCTCTTCTTCTAGAGGCCGGCCAGCTTTCGCACGAGGCGATCGAGAAACTCGAGGCCCTCGTCGAACGAGCGCACGAGCAAGCGCTCGTCTCGGCCGTGCGCGCGCACGTCGTCGACGTCGCTGAAGAGCCCCGAGACGCCGTACGCCGGCACGCCGCGCATCCGGAAGAAGTGCGAATCGGTCGCGCCGGTTCCCATGATCGGAACTACCGGCACACCGGGCCAGATCGCCTCGGTGATCTCCTCGATCGCGCCCATCAGCTCGGGATCGAGCGGCGACGCGGGCGACGCGTCGTCGAGCTTTCCGGCCGAGATCGCGACGCGATCGTCGGCGATCACGGCCGCGAGCTCGCGCTCGACTTCCGCGGGCGTGTGCCACGGCAGGATCCGGCAGTTCACGTGCGCGCGCGCGGTCTGCGGCAGCGCGTTGTCCGCGTGGCCGGCGTCGAGCCGCGTCGGCGTACAGGTCGTACGCAGCAGCGCGTTGTAGCGCGGGTTGTTACTCAGCACGGCGGCCGCGCCGGTGTCGTTCGGAGCGCGCACGATCTTCGCGAGCGCGGCGCCGAGCTCGCCGCTCTCGAGCTCGCTCGCGCGCGCGAGGTAGCGGCGCGTGATCTCGTTCAGCTCGATCGGGAACGGCTGCGCTTCGAGACGCCCGAGCGCGGCCGCGAGCCGGTAGATCGCGTTGTCCTTGCGCGGCACCGAGCTGTGCCCGCCCGGGTCGGTCACCGTCAGCCAATAGTTCGCGTAGATCTTCTCGCTGGCCTGCACGCCGTTGAACAGCCGGCGCCCGCCGCGCAGCGCACCGCCGCCGCCCTCGTTGATCACGAGCCCGCCGTTCGCGAGCAGATCGGGATGCGTCTCGAGCAGCCACTTCACGCCGTTCTGCGGGCCGCCCTCCTCGTCCGCGGTCAGCATCAGGATCAAGTCGCGGCCCGGCACCGCCTTCGCTTCGGCGAGCCGAACGAACAGCGTCGTGAAGATCGCGGCCATCGCCTTGTCGTCGGAGCTGCCGCGGCCGTAGAAATACCCGTCCCTCTCGAGCAGCTCGAACGGCGGAACGCTCCAATCCGATGCGAGCGCGGCCACGACGTCGAGGTGCGCGAGCAGGAACAGCGGCGCGCCAGCGTGCTCGCTGCGGATGCGCGCGACGAGGTTGTGCTTGTTGGGCGATGGCCCGCGCAGCTGGATCTGCTCGGCCGGAAGTCCCGCGGCGCGCAGTCGTGCGGCCACGGCCTGGGCCGCGACCGTCGTGCCCTTCTCGCCCGAGGTGTCGATCTCGACCAGCTGCTCGTAGATCTCGCGCGCGAGCGCGCGGTCGGCGGCGGGATCGGCGTGGGTCGGGAGGGGCCAGACGAGGAGCAAAAGAGCGGCAAGCGAGCTTCGCATCGGCGCATCCTACCGAGCCCGCCGCACGCGAGGGATGCGGAGAATCAAGCGCTTCGGGCCGTTACCCGATCAGGGCAGTCAGCGTCTCTCCACGCGGAGCCCGGCGACATGCATGAATGGATCGCGCGACATCGGGATCGGCGACGCTGAAATGCGCCCGTCCTCGGCACCCGCGTTGACGTCGTTCGCGCCCGAGTGCTACTTGCGGCTCGTGCGTCCGAATCTTCACGTCCTCCCGCGAGCTCGGCGCGCGCTCATGATCGGCGCGACCCTGCTCGTGCTCGTGGGCACGCTGTTCGCGTCGGTCGGCGCCTGCTTCGCGATGCCCGACGCGCATGCGTGCTGCAGCGAGCGCACGAGCGCAGCCGGGGCCGCGGTTCCGTGCGAGCTCTCCTCGCCCGCGAGCTGTTGCGAGCCGGGCGCCGCGCCCGCACCTCCGAGTCGGATCACGCCGGCGGCCGTGCCTCTCGACGCCCCGCTCGCGCTGCTGCCTCCGCAGCCGTCCGTCTCGGCGCCGCGCCTCCGCTTGCCTCACGGAGCCGCCCCTCTTCCTCGGACCGCCCTGCTCCTGCGAGCCGCCGTCCTCCGACTCTGATCGCCCGCGTCTCTCCGAACCCGGCGCCGTGTGTGCGTCGGGCTTTCGCGTGATGCCGCGCGTCCTCTCGCACGAGGGCGGCGGTGCGAGACGAGGACACGGGAATGGAAGCGACGAGCGCGCTCGCGCGCGCGGCGGCCTTGGCGCCGCTCGCGCTCGCGGCGTGCATGAGCAGTGGGACGCAGCAGTACGCGGCGCAGCGCGAAGCGCTCGAGCACGCGGAGCCTGGCGGGATCACGCAAGCGGACGATCCGTTCGCCGGAGCCGAGCGGCTCTCGCGCGAGGTGCTGATCAGCGCGGTTCTGGCGCGCAACCCGGGCCTCGGCGCCGCGCGCGCCGCCTGGCAGGCCGCGCTGGCACGCTACCCGCAAGAGACGGCGCTCGATGATCCCACGCTGAGCTACGCCGCGCGCCCGCGCTCGTTCGGCTCGAACGAGGTGGACGCCGCGAATGATTTCGCCCTCTCGCAGCATTTCTTCTTCCCGGGCAAGCGCGCGCTGCGCGGCGAGAGCGCGCTTGCAGGAGCGGAAGCTGCGCAGGGCGAGCTCGGGAGCGAGCGCGTGAAGCTGGGCGCGCTCGCGTCGCGCCTGCTCGACGAGTACTGGCTCGCCGAGCGTGCGCTCGAGACGAATGTGCGCCACGCGGCGCTCCTCGAAGAAGCCCACCGCGTCGCTCTCGCGAGCTACTCCGCCGGGACGGGCACGCAGCCCGACGTGCTCGGCGCCGAGGCGGAGCAAGGCACGCTCGCGCAGCGCCAGCGCGAGCTCGAGGCGCAGCGGCGCGTCGTACGCTGGCGCATCAATCAGCTGCTGCATCGGGAGCCGAGCAGCGAGCTGCCCGCGCCGCCGGCCGAGCTCGAGGCTCCGCCCGCGACCGGCGACCTCGATGAAGCAGCGCTTGCGCAGCGCGCGCTAGCAAATCATCCCGAGCTGACCGCGATGCGAGCGACGGTCCGCGCGCGCGAGGCCGAGGTCGCGCTCGCGCGGCGCGAGTTCCTGCCCGACTTCACGCTGCGCGCCGGCTACGAGACGACGTGGCGGGAAGATCCTCTGAAGCCGGTCGTCGCCGTGGAGATCAATCTGCCGGTGCAGCTCGCGCGGCGCCGCGCGGCGCTCGCAGAGGCGGCGGCACAGCTCGAGCGCGAGCAGAGCCGTCTGCAACAGCGTGAGGATCGCATCCGCGTCGACGTCGCGACGGCGGTGGAGCGACTGCGCGAGTCGCAGGGCCTGCTCGAGATCTCCCGGCAGCGGCGCGTGCCGCCCGCTCGCGATCGCGTCGAGAGCGCGCGCGCCGCGTTCGCGAGCGGCCAGGCGCGCTTCGTCGAGTTCGTCGACGCGCAGCGCGGGCTGCTCGCTGCCGAGCAGGAGGAGTTCGAGGTGCGTGCCGCGCTCTCGACACGGCGCGCCGCGCTCGCTCAGGCGATCGGGGAATCGACGCTCAGCTCGGAGGAACGCCCGTGAGGCCGCTGAATCGTCGCGGTTGGAGTTGGCTGTGCGTGGCGCTCGCGGCCGCAGGCTTCGCATGCAAGGGCGCGAACGACGTGCCGGGAGCTTCGTTCGCAGGCGAAGGCCTGCGCGTCGAGGTCTCGACGCCGGACGGCGCGGTGCGGCAAGGAGACAACGAGATTCGGCTGCGCGTGCTCGATTCCCAGGGCGCGCCCGTCGACGATGCCCGCGTCTCGGTGCACTACCGGATGGACATGGCCGGCATGGCGCCGATGGGCGGGCGCGTCGCAGCCGAGCCGATGGGCGACGGCGAGTACCGCGCCGGCGCGAACATCGAGATGGCGGGCACGTGGCAGCTGGAGCTCTCGGCCGAGCGGCCGTCCGGCGAGAGCGCGAGCGCGAAGGGCTCGCTGCGCACCGGCGCCGCGGGGGTGACGCTCGGCGCCTCCGCAGCGCCCAACAGCTCCGACACGCGCACGACCGCGGGCGAGGAGATCTCGCACTACACGTGCCCGATGCACCCTTCGGTGCACGAGAAGCACGACGGCAAGTGCCCGATCTGCGGGATGGACCTCGTGCCCGTGACGAAGAGCGAGGCGCAGAGCGGCGCGGTGCGCGTCGACCCCCAGCGTCTCCAGAAGATCGGCGTGCGCTTCGCGACCGCCGAGCGCGCGCCGCTCGTGCGCGAAGTGCGCGCGCTCGGGCGCGTCACATGGGACGAGACGAAGCTGGTCGACGTCACCTTCAAGGTGCGCGGCTTCGTGCGCGGGCTGCGCGCCGACGCGCTCGGCGATCGCGTCACACGCGGCGAGCCGCTCTTCGCGGTCTACAGCCCGGAGCTCTACGCCGCGCAGGTCGAATACCTGCAAGCGCTGCGCAGCGAGAACGAGCCGCTGCGCGGCGCAGCGCGCGCGCGCCTTCGCCTGTGGGACGTGGCCGACCGTGACGTCGCTGCGCTCGAGCAGCGCGGCGCGCCGTTCGAGGCGCTTCCCGTGCGCGCGCCTGCGAGCGGCGTGCTGGTCGAGAAGAACGTCGTCGAGGGCGCGGCGTTCGAGCCCGGTATGCGCCTCTTCCGCATCGCGCCGCTCGAGCACGTCTGGGTCGAGGCGGAGGTGTACGGCTCCGATCTGCCGCTCGTCGCGGTCGGCCAGAGCGCGCGCATCGGCCTGCCGATCCAGCCGGGCATCTCGCTCGAAGGCCGCGTCGCGTACGTCTTGCCGTCGTTCGCGAGCGAGACGCGCACCGCGCGCGTCCGCATCGAGCTCGACAACGGCGGCCTCGCGCTGCGGCCGGAGATGTTCGTCGACGTGTTCCTGCAGGCCGAGCTCGGTGACCGCCTGCTCGTGCCCGCTTCCGCGGTGATCGTCGCCGGCGAGCGCAAGGTCGTGTTCGCCGATCGCGGCGCGGGCCGCCTCGAGCCACGCACGGTCACGACGGGCGCCACGAGTGAAGACCAGATCGAGATCGTCAGCGGGCTCGCGGAGGGCGAACGCGTCGTCGCATCCGGGAATTTCCTGATCGCCGCCGAGAGCCGCATCCAATCGGCGTTGGAGCAGTGGTGAGCGCCGAAGACGACACGCGGACGGGCCTGATCGCACGCTTGATCGCGCTCAGCGCGAGAAACCGCGTGCTCACGTTGCTAGGGGTCGCCGCCGCATTCGCGTGGGGCGTCTTCTCGCTGCGCGCGACGCCGCTCGACGCGATCCCCGATCTCTCGGACGTGCAGGTGATCGTCTGGGCGGAGTGGCCCGGTCGCGGGCCGGATCTCGTCGAGGATCAGCTCACCTACCCCGTCTCGACGGCGCTGCTCTCGGCACCTCGCGTGCATTCGGTGCGCGGCCAGTCGTTCTTCGGGCTCTCGCTCGTCTACGTGATCTTCGAGGACGGCACCGACCTGTACTGGGCACGCAGCCGTGTGCTCGAGTACATGGACGCGGCGAAGGCGCGCCTCCCTTCAGGTGTTACGCCGACGATCGGCCCCGACGCGACGGGTGTCGGCTGGGTGTTCGAGTACGCGCTCGTCGACCGCTCGGGCAAGCACGATCTCGCCGAGCTGCGCAGCCTCCAGGATTGGAACGTGCGCTACGCGCTCGCGAGCGTCCCGGGCGTCGCGGAGGTCGCGTCGGTCGGCGGCTTCGTGCGCCAATACCAGGTGCAGGTCGATCCCGAGCGGCTGCGCGCGTACCAGATTCCGCTGCGCGACGTGGTCGCGGCCGTGCGCAGCGCGAACTACGAAGCGGGCGGCGGCGTGCTCGAAGTCGCGGGCCACGAGCAGGTGGTCCGCGGCCGCGGCTACGTGCGCGACCTCGCCGATCTCGAGCGCGTTCCACTCCGCGCCGGCGAGATCGGCGCTCCCGTCACCGTCCGCGACGTCGCAACGGTCGCGTTCGGTCCGGACATGCGGCGCGGCCTGGTCGAGCTCGACGGCGAGGGCGAGGCGGTCGGCGGCATCGTCGTGATGCGCTGGGGCGAGAACGCGCTCGCGGTGATCGACGCGGTGAAGGAGCGCCTCGAATCGGTGCGCGCCGGCCTGCCGGAAGGCGTCGAGATCGTCACGACCTACGACCGCTCCGGCTTGATCCGCGCCGCGATCGCGACGCTGCAGAGCACGCTGCTCGAAGAGATGGCGGTCGTCTCGCTCGTGATCCTCGTCTTCCTGCTGCACGTGCGCAGCGCGCTGATTCCGATCCTCACGATTCCGATCGGCGTCGCGCTCGCGTTCGTGCCGATGCTCCACCAAGGCCTCAACGCGAACATCATGTCGCTCGGCGGCATCGCGGTCGCGATCGGCGCGATGGTCGACGCGGCGATCATCGTCGTCGAGAACGTCCACAAGCAGCTCGAGGCGTGGGAGCACGCCGGACGCCCGGGCGAACGTGGCGACGTGATCCTGCGCGCGATGCAGGAGGTCGGCCCGAGCATCTTCTTCGCGCTGCTGGTGATTACGGTCTCGTTCCTGCCGATCTTCGCGCTCGAGGGCACCGAGGGCCGGCTCTTCAAGCCGCTCGCGTTCACGAAGACCTACTCGATGGGCTTCGCGGCGATTCTCTCGGTGACGCTCACGCCCGCGCTCGCGGCGCTGCTGATCCGCGGCCGCATCCGCGGCGAGACCGACAACCCGATCAATCGCTGGCTGGTGAACGGGTACGCGCCGGTCGTGCGCCTGGTCGTGCGGCGGCGTTGGTTCGTCGTGGCGGGCGCGATCGCGCTGCTCGCAACGTCCGTGCCCGCGTTCCTCTCGCTCGGCTCGGAGTTCATGCCGCCGCTCAACGAGGGCACGCTGCTCTACATGCCGACCGCTCCGCCGGGCATCGCGATCGGCGAGGCCTCGCGAATCCTCCAGCTGATGGACCGCGAGCTGCGCGAGGTGCCGGAGGTCGAACGCGTGTTCGGGAAGATCGGGCGCGCCGAGACGCCGACCGACCCGGCGCCGCTCTCGATGGTCGAGACGATCGTCCAGCTCGCGCCGCGCGAGAAGTGGCGCGCCGGGCTCACGTGGGACGACCTCGTCGCCGAGCTCGATCAGAAGCTCCGCTACCCGGGCATGCCGAACCTCTGGTGGATGCCGATCCAGACGCGCACCGAGATGCTCGCGACCGGCGTCCGCAGCCAGCTCGGCGTGAAGATCTTCGGAGACGACATCTCTCAGGTCGAGCAGGCCGCGATCGCGATCGCGCAGGCGTTGATGGAGGTGAAGGGAACGCGCAACGCGTTCGCCGAGCGCGCGACCGGCGCGTTCTATCTCGACGCGCACACCGATCGCGAGCGCGCGGCGCGCTACGGCATCTCGGTCGAAGACGTCAACACGACGCTCGAGGCCGCGATCGGCGGAACGACCGTCGCGCAGACGGTCGAGGGCCGCGAGCGCTACGCGATCCAGGTGCGCTACGCGCGCGACTTCCGCGCCGACCCGCAAGCGGTCGGCCGCACCCTCGTGCCCACGTCGAGCGGAGCGCTCGTGCCGCTGCGCGAGCTCGCGGATCTGCAATTCACGCACGGCCCCGACATGGTGCGCAGCGAGGCGGGCAAGCTCGTCGGACTCGTCGCGGTCGACGTCGCCGATCGGCCGATCGTCGACTACGTGAACGAAGCGCGCGCCCTCGTCGAGCAGCGCGTGAGCCTGCCGGCCGGAACGCGCATCGCGTGGGTCGGTCAGTACGAATACTTCGAGCGCGCGAAGGCGCGCCTCCAGATCGTCCTCCCGATCACGCTCGTGCTCGTCGCGCTGCTGCTTTACATGAACACGCGCTCGGCGGTCGAAACGACGATGGTGATGCTCGCCGTGCCGTTCTCGCTGATCGGCGCGATCTGGCTGCTCTACGCGCTCGACTACAACCTCTCGGTCGCGGTCTGGGTCGGGATCATCGCGCTCGCCGGCCTCGACGCGCAGACCGGCGTCGTGATGCTGCTCTATCTGCGACTCGCCTGGCGCGAGCGCGCCGCGGCCGGTCGGCTGCAGAGCGCGGACGACCTCGAAGAAGCGATCGTCGAAGGCGCCGCGCGCCGCATCCGCCCGAAGCTGATGACCGTCGCGACGATGATGCTCGGCCTCGTGCCGCTCTTGTGGAGCGAAGGCACCGGCGCCGACGTGATGAAGCGCATCGCCGCGCCGATGGTCGGCGGCCTGGTCAGCTCGTTCGCGCTCGAGCTGCTCGTGTATCCCGCTCTGTTCGCGTTCTGGAAGGGGCGGGAGCTCCCGCAACAACAACCCAACTAGGAGAATCCAGATGCGTCACTTCATCCCGATTGCGTTTGCAGCGGCCCTGGCGACCGCTGGCGCGGCGATGCCCGCATTCGCGGACGATCCCGCGCTCGTGCGCTTGCTCGCGGAATCCGCGAACACGCCGCAGGAACACGCCGCGCTCGCCGACTACTACGACGGCAAGGCAGCGGCAGCCCGCACTCAGGCCGCGCATCACCGCAGCATGGGCAAGGCCTATGCCGGCGGGAAGCACCTCGACGTCGTGAAGATGAAGGAGCACTGCGAGAAGCTCGCGGCGCTCTACGAGAGTCAGGCGAGCGAGTTCGCGGAGCTCGCGCGCACTGAGCGCGACGCCGCGAAGTAATCGCGAAAGGAGAGACCATGCTCACGCGAAGGCAATTGCTCGTCGCCTCGGCGGGGGTTCCGCTGCTCGCGAGCCGGGCTTCGGCTCACGACGACCACGCCGAGGCGGAAACCACGATGGTCGAGAATGCCAAGACGCCTGCGGAGCACGCCGCGCTCGCCGCCCATTACCGGGAACGCGCGAGCAAGGCGCGAGCGGACGAGGCGCACCATCGCCTGATGGCGCAGGCGTACGGAGGCAAGCAGGGAGTCGCGGCCGGACGCGCGCATTGCCGGCGTCTCTCCAGACAGTTCGGAGAGATGGCCGGCGAGCTCGAAGCGCTCGCGAAGCTGCACGACGAGGCCGCGAAGAGCGCGCAGTAGCGACCGCGGCGGCACCGCGAGCGATCCGTTGCGGCGCGTAGCGCCCGGCGCGGGCGCTACGCCGGCTTCGCCGCATAATAAGAGACATACCCGAACGGCGTGAACGCGCTGCCGAGATCCTCGGCGCTCGCGAATCCCGCGTCGCGGATGATCGAGGGCAGGCGGCCGGCGAGGTTGTCCCGCAGCCGATCCTCCCCATCGAATGCCGCGATGCCGCGCGAGACGACGCGCATCACGCCGCGCTGCGGGCCGAAGTCGAGCACGTGCAGCTCGCCGCCGGGGCGCAGCCAGGTGCGGATCGCAGTGAGAGCCTTGTGCTTCTGCTCGGTCGTCAGGTGGTGCAGCACGAGGCTCGTCAGCACGCGATCGAACGACGCGGGCGCGAACAGCGCCGGCGAATCTGCGAGCCCCTCCCTCAGCTCGATGTCCGAGCCGGCGCGCGCGATCTTGCGCTGCGCGATCGCGAGCACGGCCGGATCACCGTCGAGGCCGACCACGCGCGCGCGCGGCTCGCGCTGCTTCGCCATCAACGCGAGCGTGCCGGTGCCGCAGCCGACGTCGAGCACCGCGTGACCGGCCGCGATGCGCGCCTGATCGAGCAGGCGTCCTTTCAGCGTGCGCTCGCGCAGCGTCAGCGCGATCAGCGGGTCGTAGAAGCGCGTGAGCGCGTCGAAGCTCAGCGCGGGGACGTAGCCACGACTCGTCATGTCAGACCTCCGTGCGCCGCTGGCGTGGATACGCGACGCCGCGGGTTTGGTGACTCGGCAGGGGACGCCGCGGAAACGCCAGCGTCTCATGCCTTCGCACCGGCCGCCAGCACGACGAGCTTCCCGACCATGCCGGCTTCGGTGTGTCCCGGAATCGTGCAGAGCACCTCGTACGTGCCGGGTGAGTCGAGCCGGTAGGTACCCGCGTCGGTGCCCTTCGGCCCGGCGTGCAAGTGAATCAGGTCGCCGCCGCCCGGCGCGCGCACGAGCAGCGAGTGCTCGACGAGCGCGCTGCGATTGTCGAGCTCGATACGCGTCGCGACGCCCGCACGCAGCTGGAGCGTGGTCGGCTCGAACGCGAACTCGGTCGACTTCACGACGAGCGTCTCCTCCGCCGCGGCGTCGACCCATGCGAGCGGACGCTTCGTGTGCTCATGACCCGCGAGATGGCTGGTCGCGTCGTGGTGGTGCGTCGCGCCATCGTGCTGCTCGGGAGACTCCGCTCCCTCGAGCGCGCCCGGCGTGTACTGCGCGCGCATCAGCTCGAGAACCGCATCGAGCTGCTTCAGCGCGGCGCTCGTGCGCTCTGCGTCGCCCGCGTCGGCCGCCTCGTGCAGCTTGCCGGCGACCGCGGGAACCTGCTTTGCGGCGGACTCGACGCGCGCGCGCTGCTCCGGCGCGAGAGCTGCGCTGCGCTCGAGCACGGCCTGCGCGGAGCGCGCGAGCGCCTCCGACCTCTCGTGAATCCCTCCGAGCTCGCCGCTCGCGATTTCGGCCGCGATCGCGTCGCGCGTCCGCTGGAGCGCAGCCCACGCGGAGGGAAGGTCCGCCGGCGCTTCGGCGCCGGCCTCGTGAGCGGCGCCGCCGTGATTCATGCCGGCGTGGGCATCTTCGGCCGTCCCGTTCGGCTGGGCCGGCGCAGCGGCCGGAGGTTCGGCCGCGGGCCCGATCGGCTCGTCCGATCCGCAGGCGAGCGCGAACGCGAGGAAGGATGCGATCAGCAGTGCTGTAGATGACACGCGAATTCTCCAGTTGTCATGAGATCGAGCGTTCCGGCGCGCCGTGCGCCGCCCGCGACTCCGCGACCCAGCGCTCGGCGGCCTTGCGCCCGAAGCGCAGGAACACTGTGGGCGTCACGGCCATGTCGAGAATCGTCGAGCTGACGAGGCCGCCGAGAATCACGACGGCGACGGGAAAGAGGATCTCCTTCCCCGGCTCGCCGGCGGCGAGCACCAGCGGGACCAATGCGAGCCCGGCCGTGAGCGCGGTCATCGTCACCGGGACGAGCCGCTCGAGCGATCCGCGCACGACCATCTTCTCGTCGAAGCGCTCGCCCTCGTGCTCCATCAGATGGAGGTAGTGCGAGATCATCATGATCGTGTTGCGCGACGCGATGCCTGCGAGCGTGATGAGCCCGACCAGCGTCGCGATCGAGACCTTGCCGACGAGCAGCCACGTGAGCGCGATGCCGCCGACGAACGCGAGCGGAATGTTGAGCAGGATCTGCGCGACGATCGCGCCGCTGCGAAAGTGCGTGTAGAGCAGCAGCCAGATCACGCCGAGCGTGACGGCAGAGAGGATCGCGATCAGGCGCGACGCTTCCTGCTGGCTCTGGAACTGGCCCTCGAAGCGGATCGAGTAGCCCTGCGGTAGCTGGATGTTCGCAGCCGCGCGCTGCATCTCGGCGACGGCCGAGCCGAGATCGCGGCCGGAGACGTTGGCGGAGACGACGATCCGCCGACGCACGTCTTCGCGTTGGATCACGTTCGGCCCGAGGCCCTCGCGCACGTCGGCGAGCGCGTTGATCGGCACGCGCACGCCGTCGCTCGCGTCGACGAAGGCCTCTCGGATCGCGTCAGCGTCGCGGCGCGCGTCGCTTCCGTACCGAACGAAGAGCGCGTAGCTCCGCGTACCATCGAGGATCTGTCCGACGACGCGCCCATTCAGCGCGGTCTCGAGACGCTCCGCGACGTCGCCGACGCGCGCACCGAGCGGCATCGCGCGGTCGCGACGCAGCGCGATCTCGAGCTGCGGGATGAGCACCTGCTTCTCGATCTGAAGATCGACGACGCCCGGAACTCCCGCGAAGGCGAGCTCGAGCTCCGCCGCCTTTGCACGCAGCAGCGCGAGATCCTGCCCGAAGATCTTGACGGCGACCTGCGCGCGGACCCCAGATAACAAGTGATCGAGCCGGTGCGAGATCGGCTGGCCGACGTTCACCGCGGTGCCCGGCAGCGCGGCGAGCTTCTCCCGGATCTCGCCGAGGATCTCCTCGCGCCGGCGCTCCGAGGGCCGGAAGTCGACGTCGATCTCGGTGTAGTGAACCCCCTCGGCGTGCTCGTCCAGCTCGGCGCGACCGGTGCGCCGCCCTGTCGAGACGACCTCGGGAACGCCAAGGATCAGCTTCTCCGCGATCGTTCCGATGCGATTGGACTCGCTGAGCGACGTGCCCGGCGCTGCGAGCACGTTGATCGTCGCGGTGCCCTCGTTGAACTCCGGAAGGAACTCGCTGCCCATGCTCGGGAACAGCGAGAACGATCCGATCACGAGCATGCCGGTGATCACCAGTACGGCGCCCGGATGCCGCAACGCAGGGCCGAGCAGATAGCGGCGATCGACCGACTTGAGCGCGCGCACGACAAAGCCCTCGCGCTCTTCGCTCATCTGCTTCATGCGCGGCAACAGGTACGCGCAGAGCGCCGGGATCACGGTCAGCGAGACCACGAAGGACGCCGCCATCGCGACGATCGTCGCGATCCCGATCGGCGCAAACAGACGGCCCTCGATGCCCCCCAGCCCGAACAGGGGAACGAACACGAGGATCACGAGCAGCGTCGCGTAGAGGATCGAGTTACGGACCTCGGACGAGGCCGCCGATATCACGCGCAGCACAGGCTGCGGAGCCGCCGCGTGACGGTTCTCGCGCAGGCGCCGGAAGACGTTCTCGACGTCGACGATCGCATCGTCGACGACCATGCCGATCGCGACCGCGAGACCCCCGAGCGTCATCGTGTTGATCGAGATTCCGGCGAGGCGGAAGACGAGCGCGGTGGCGACGAAGGAGAGCGGAATCGCGGTCAGCGTGATGAACGTCGTGCGGAAGTTCAGCAGGAAGAGAAAGAGCACGATCACGACCATGATCGCGCCGTCGCGGATCGCTTCCTCGACGTTCGCGATCGCCGCATCGATGAAGCGCGCCTGCTCGAAGAGCGTCACGACCTGGACGTCAGGCGGCAGGCCCGCCCGCAGCTCCTCGAGGGCGCTCTCCGTGTCGCGCGTGAGCGTGAGCGTGTCGACGCCGGGCTGCTTCTGCACCGAGACGATCACTGCCGGCTTCGCGGAGACGCCGGCGTCGCCGCGCATCACCTGACGGCCCCACGCGACGTCCGCGACGTCGCGCAGCAGGATCGGCGCGCCGTCGCGCGTCGCGACGACGGTGTCCGCGATCTCGCGCGCCGACGCGCTGCGCGCGATGTTGCGGATTAGTGCCTCTTGATGCGCCGCCTCGAGGAATCCGCCCGGCGTATTCATCTGCGCCGCGCGCGCGGCCTGCTCGACGTCCTCGAGCGCGACGTCGAATGCCGCCATGCGCTCCGGCGACGCGAGCACCTGGAGCTGGCGCACGCCGCCGCCGATCGGAATCACCTGTGCGACGCCGGGCAGCGTGAGCAGCCGCTGGCGAATCTCCCAGTCGGCAATCGAGCGCAGCTCCATCGGAGGCGTCGTGCCGTCCTTGCTCGAGATCCCGATCAACAGGATCTCGCCCATGATCGACGAGACGGGACCCAACACCGGCGAGGCCTCGGGCGGGAGCGTCTCCGCCGCGAGCTGCACGCGCTCCTGGACGAGCTGGCGCGCGCGATAGATGTCGGTCCCCCAGTCGAAATCGACGTACACGATCGAGAGGCCGATGCCGGAGCTCGAGCGCACGCGCCGCACGCCGGGCGCTCCATTCACGGAGGTCTCGAGCGGCCGCGTGACGAGCGTCTCGACTTCCTCCGGCGCGAGGCCGGGCGCTTCGGTCAGCACCGTAACGAGCGGGCGGTTCAGATCGGGGAAGACGTCGACCGGCAGCTGCTGGACGACGACGACCCCGTAGACCAGCAAGAGCGCGGACGCGACGAGCACGAACAGGCGGTTGCGGAGCGAGAATTCGATCAATCGATTCAGCACGCTCAGGCCTCCGCTCGCCTGCGGCGAACGAGCCAGAGCGCAGCGCCGAGGACCGCGGCGGCTGCGACCGCGGCCGCGGCGATCCGACCGAAGCGTCCACGCGCCGCGCTTGGCGTCTCTGGATGGGCATCGGGCCGCTCGGCGTGGCCGGCCTCGGTCCCCGCAGTCGCCGGAGGCAGAAACTGGAGCTGATACCCCCCGGCAGTGACGACGCGGTCTCCCGGGAGGACGCCGTCGAGCACCTCGCTGAAGCGGTCGTCGCTCGCGCCGCGCGCGATCGGGCGGCGCTCGAGGCGCGTCGGGTCGCGGTCGCTCTCGACGAACACGAACAACGAGCCGAACTCGCCGAGGATCGCGCTGCGCGGCACGGTGAGCGCGGCCGACGAGCGCGCCGTGACGAGCGCGATGGCCGCCTGCATGTGCGGCCGCAGCGCGCTGTCGGCGTTCTTCAGGCGGACGTAGACCGGAATCGAGCGCGAGCTCGCGTCGAGCTGGCCGCCGACGCGTTCGACCGTGCCCTCGAACACGCGCTCCGGGAAAGCCGGCACCGTGACGCGCGCGCTCTGCCCTTTGCGAACGCGCGCGACCTGCCCTTCGAACACGCGCCCGACCGCGAGCACCTCCGCGAGATCGGCGACCTCGAGCAGATGGGTGTTGGGCTCCACCGCGTCGCCGGCGACCACGTGGCGATCGATCACGACGCCGCCGAGCGGCGCGGCGTAGCTGGCGCGCGGCGGCGGATCGCCGAGCAGCAGGCTCTCGACCGTAACAACCGGCTGGCCGCGCCGAACGGAGTCGCCCTCGGCGACGAGCACGGACGCGACGCGTCCGGCAATGCGGCTCGCGACGGCTCCCGAGCGCTCGGGCAGCGCCGCGATCTCGCCGGTGAGCCTCAGCACCGTCTCGAGCGGCCGCAGCTCGGCCGCGGCCAGCTCGAGCTCGAGGTTCTTGCGCGCTTCGGCGGAGACCACGACCTCGTAGCGCTCGCCGCTCGCGGCGGCCTGCGCGCCCGGCGCGTCGTCGTGCCCTTCGTGCGCCGCTGCGGGGAGAGCCGCGAGCGAGGCGGCGAGCACCAACGCGCTCGGGATGCGAGGGCTCATTGCTGGTTCTCCTGCGTGTTCAGCTCGCGCAGCAGCGGGCTCGCAGCGGCGGCCGCCTCGAGCTCGATCTCCGCGCGCCGCAGCGCGCCCAGCGTCTCGGCGAGCCGCGCGGAGGCGTCCGCCAGCTGCCGTTGCCCCTGCACGATCTCGCTGACCGGCGTGATGCCCTGCGCGTAGCCGCGCTCGAGCAGCTCGACGTTGCGCCGAGCGCGCGCGAGCGCCGCCGCCTGATGACTTTCCGAGAGCGCGCGCAAGCGCGTGGTGCGTTCGAGCGCGGTCGCGATCTCCGCTCGCACCGTCTGCTCGGCCGCCGCGAGGCGCTCCGCGGCCGCTCGTTCCCGGGCGTGCGCCGCCGCGACGCGGCCCTGGTTTCGATTCCACAGCGGAAGCGGAATGCGGAGCGAGAGCGCGAGCAGATTGTCTCGATCTCGCAGCTCGAGGCCCGCGTCGTCGATCGTTCCGACTTCGCGCTCGTAGGCCGCGCCCACGCCCCAGTCCTCCCAGGCCTCCGCGCGCGCGAGCCGCGCCTCCGCGCGCGCGCGCGCGACCTCGGTCTGGAGCCGGTTCAGGTCGGGGCGCTCGCGCAGCGCGTTCGCGACGATCGCGTCGGCGGCCGCGGCCTCGAACAGGCTCGCCTCGAGCGCGCCCTCGATCTCGAGCGGCGCGTCGGGCGGCCGGCTCAGCAGCCGATTCAGCGTGATTACGGCGGCCGCGCGCTCGAGCCGCAGCAGCTCGCGCTCCTGCTCGAGCGACGAGACCTCGATCTCGAGAAGATTCACATCGGCCTCCGAGGTCTCGGCCGCTCGAAAGCGCCGCGCCGAGATTTGCGCCAGCGCGCGCGTGGCTTCGAGCGCCTCCTCGCGCGCGCCGATCGCGCGCTCGAGCGCGAGCACCGTGACCGCCTCGCGCTCCGCATCCGCGACGAGCTGCAGCGCAAGCGCGGCCGAATCGCGCTGCGAGATCGCGACGTCCGCGCGCGCGACATCGCGCGCGCGCGCCAGCCGGCCCGCGACGGGAAGCCGCTGCGAGATGCCCAGGCTCCCGCTGCGCTCGCCCTCGGCCCCGAACCAGAGAGCGTCCGCCCACTCCGCTTCCGCCTCCGGGTTCGGCCAGAGGCCCGCCTGTCTCCGCTCGGCGCGCGCGGCCGCGACGTCTTCCCGAGACGCTCGCAGCGCTGGATGGGCGCGCAGCACCTCGGCCGCCAGCTCGCGCACGCCGAGCCGCGCCGGCGCCGCGGGCTGAGCGCGAGCTGCTGTCAGGGATGCGAGAACCGTGAGCGTGGCCGCGACGAGCGGCGCGCGAGAGCGAGACATGACACCTCCGAGCGATCCGTGCACGCGAGCGTGCGGATGAGCTCCGGCGACGGAGCAGATCGCGAGGCGTCTGAATCAGAGACGCAGGACGGTCGTTCGCAGGGAGAGATTGGGTGGAGCGCGGTCGTAGCTCCGCGCGCGCCGACCGGTCCCGACGGCTGCCGCGGTCACGATCTGGGGCAGCGCGAGGGGCGCGACGGCCGAGAAGATCGGTGCGTCCATCGCCGGAGCGTGCTGCGGGACGCCCTGCATCAGCTTCTCGCAATGGTCGACGCAGCTCTCTTCGGGCGCCGGCGCTTCGGCCGGCGAGCCATGAGAACCATGATCGTGATGGCCCGCTTCGGCGGCGACTTCGTGATGGGACGACTGGCGCTCGTGGCCCCCGGCGAGCATGCACAGCGGCAGGTGCGCCGACCAGATCGCGATGAGGAGTGCGGTGAGCGTTCTCACGACCCGCGCATCCTATCTCGTATGAACCCGAGTGCCATCTACGAATCCTTCGAGGATCTCATCGGCCGGCCTTCCGGGTTTCCCAGCTGCATTGGCGGAACCTGCGACGACGAGCCTGGTGTTCGGCGCGGCGCTCGCCGGGCAGGTTGCTCGCGCCCGTAACAAGCTCGCCTGAATGCGCGCCGCTCGGCTTTTCAGGACGCGACCCGGTTGCGCCCGGCGGCCTTCGCGGCGTAGAGCGCGACGTCGGCCGCGTTCAGGAACGCCTCGGGCGTCCCGATGTCGCTCGCCCAGTGCGCGACGCCGATCGAAACCGTCACGGGCCGCGTCTTCCCGTCGAGCTCGAAGCGCATGTGCTCGACCTGCCCGCGCAGACGCTCGCCGAAGATCTCGGCGCCGGCGCGCGAGGTCTCGGTCAGCACGATCGCGAACTCGTCGCCGCCGTAGCGCGCGAGGCAGTCGGTGCGGCGCGTCGAGCGCGCGATCAACGCGGCGATCTCGCGCAGCACATAATCACCGAATACGTGTCCGGATTCGTCGTTGATGCGCTTGAACTCGTCGACGTCGACGAGCAGCAGCGCGAGGCCGGAGCTGCCGCGGTGCTCGCGCGCGACCTCGCGCTCGAGCACGTCGGCGAGGAAGCGCCGGTTCTTCACCTGCGTCAGCGCGTCCTCGGTGAGCATCCGGTAGACGGCCTCGTGATACGAAGCCTCCGCGTCGCCCGCGCCGACGAACTTGAAGCTCGCGTCGCCCAGGTGGAGCACGGCGCCGTTCGCGAGCCGCACGCAGTCGCCGCGCGCGAGGCGATCGCCGTTGACCCAAGTGCCGTTCTTCGAGCCCACGTCCTCGATCGTGACGCGCGCGCCTTCGACCTTGATCACGCAGTGCTGGCGCGAGACGCCCTCGGTCGGGACCACGATGTGGCACGTCGAGCTGCGCCCGAGCTTGTGCTCGCCGTCCGCCAGCGGAATGCGGTGGCCGAGATGCGGGCCGCGGATCTGCACCAAGCAGGCGCCGCCCTCACCCCTCGGCATCTCCAGCTGCAGCGTGCGCGTGTTGTCATTGGGGCCGTCGGCCATCCGCGCCGTATCGGGCGATCCGACGGCCGTCTGGAGCATCGCTCGCATGCCGCTGGTAGCCTGCGCGCCCTTTTCGAGGACGCCGCATGCAAGCGACCCGCGCAGCGCCGGCGATCGACCCGCGCCGGCTGTTCTCAGGGACGTGGCGCGGCGCCGGCGAGCTGATCCCGCGCGGCCCCGCGCGCCTCGTGCTGCGCCGCGAGCCGGTGCAGATCACCGGCAGCGGCGAATGGCTCTCGGCTTCCGTGTGGCGCGTGCACGAGCGCTTCGAGCTGGCGTCGGGCTGGTCGTTCGAGCGCCGCATGTTCATGGAGCTGGTGACGCCGACGCGCGTGCGCGCGACCGCCGACGACATCCCGCTCGGCGCCGACGTGATCCTCACGCCCGACGGGTTCCGCTTCGAGCGCTTTCGCAGCTGGCTCCGCTACCGCGGCGTGCGCTTCCGGCTCGGCTGTCACAGCTCCGCGCGCCTCGCTGCCGCGGGCGCGCTGAACGGCGAGGTGGAGCTCGATCTACTCCGCGTGCCGATCGCGACGCTGCGGCTCTCGATTCGGATCGAGAGCGACTAGACGCGTAGCTCGGGTTACGCCGGCGTCCGCGCCGCGAGCTGCTCGAAGCGCTCGTTGCGAAAGCGCTGGTTGCGCTTGCCCGTCAGGCGGGCGACGCCGGAGAGGACGCGCGCGTATCCGCGCACGAACGCGTCGACGATCTTGTGGAAGCCGCGCAGCGCGTACAGCTCGGGGATCGTTCTCGGGCAGTAGCGCGTGTGGAAGTGGTTCAGGTTGAAGTTGAAGAACAGGATCGAGACGACGTTCAGGAACAGCGGGTAGTGCTCGCGCAGCTTGTGGCCGTACCAGAGCACGTCGATCAGGGAGTCGATCGTCGTGATGTGCGCCGAGACCTTGCCGTGATAGATGCGGCGCCACTTCGGGTCGAGCTCGCTCGCGCCGCTCATCAATGCCGTGCCGATGATGTCCGACGCGAGGAAGCCGGTGCGCAGCGCGGTCGTGAAGCCGCTCGAGAGGATTCCGTCGACGACGACGAACGCCTCGCCGACCGCGATCCAGTTCGGACCGCTGCTGCCCTGCCCCACTCCGCACTGGAACACGCACGTCCACATCGGCGTCTCGGGCGTGATCAGCGGCACGAGCCACGCGAGGTCGTCGTGCTTGCGCACCTGGTGCAGCAGCACTTCCTGCAGCGTCCCGTAATGGCGGCGTAGCTTCACGAAGTCGTGCTCGGCGACGACGATGCCGATGTCGGTCACGTCGTCGGAGACGTTGATGTCCCACATCCACGCCGCCGTACCGAGCGTGTCGTCGGTGCGGATGCGCGTGCCCATCCCGTCGTACGCGTGCGGGAAGCGCGCGCGCACGACCACCTTGCGCGGGCCGATCGCGTCGAAGCCCATCGTGAATTTCTTGCGGAACAGCGCGGCCGCGCCGGTCGCGTCGACGAAGAACTTGCCGCGCAGCGTGCGGCCGTCGTCGAGCTTCACGCCGCCGACGCGCTCGCCCTCCGCGAGCACCGCGCTCACCTTGCCGGCGATGATCTCGGCGCCGTGCTTGCGCGCGTTGTCCATCAGGTCGATGTCGATCCGCTCGCGGTTCGCGTGCAGCGTCGGCTTCGCGCGCCCGACCAGCGTCATCAGGGCCTTGAAGATCGGATGGAAGCCGAGCGCGGCCTCGACGCCCGGTTGCGCGGACGACGTGCACACCGCGCCGGCCTTCGAGGTCGCCTTGCCCTGCGCGACCCACTGATCCACCGGCAGCCCGAGCCGCTTCAGGTAGACGGGCGCTTCCCAGTCGAGCGATTCGCCCAGCCGGAACTCCGGCGGCGGCTTCTTCTCGACCATCACGACGCGGTAGCCACGCTCCGCGAGCCGCGCTGCGAGCGCCATCCCGCCCACGCCGCCGCCCGCGATCACCACGTCGTATGCGTCGCCCGCGTGCTCCAACTCGGCCTCCGATGAAAAATCCGCGGCGACGATAGCCGCGCCGCCCAGGCGCACCGGCCCCGCTACGGACGAGATCGCCGCGGCTAGTGCGCTGCGCGCATCTCCCCCGCGAGATCGCGCTGCTTGTATCCCGCCGGCACTTCGAACTTGTCGCCCGCGACGCTCTCCTCGCGCCATGCGCTGACGCGCCGCTCGCGGCCGCTCGGCTTGCCGCGCTCGTAGTAGCGCGTGAGCACCGGGTATCCGTTCATGCCACCGGCGACGTCGCTCATGCTCGCGTCCATCTGCGGCAGCGCCTTGCGCAGCTCCTCGGTGAGCGCGGCCATCCGCTCGACGATCGCGCGCAGGTCCTCCTTCCCGGGCAGCCCGGAGAACGGGACGACGCAGTGCTGCTGCGTCACCTGTGCGTTCATCGTCACGTCCCAGACGCGGCACGTGCGGCCGTCCACCTTCTCGCTGCGGCCGGTGTCGACGGTCGCGATCGTCGGCGCTGCGGCGCCCCCCATGCCGCCGCCGCCCATCATCCGCTCGACCATCGCGCGCTGCTCGGGCGGCAGCCCCGCGAGCTGCGAGTTCATCTGATCGCGCATCGCGTTCATCTGGCCCGCCATCCGCTTCATCGCGGCGCGGTCGAGCACGAAGTACGACTTCTGCTTCGCGTCGATCACGACCATCGCGTCGCCCTTCAGCAACGTCGTGGTCGCGCCCGCCTCGACGCGCGCGTTCCCGCCTTGCGCCCAGAAGCGGTGCGTCTCGCCGGCCTTCTTGCTCTTCGTGTCCTTCTCGACGCTCTCGATGTAGACGCCCGCGTGCGCGGCCGCGGCGCACGCGAGCAGCAGCGCCAGCGCTTGCATCGCGATTCGCGATCCCATCTCCGTCCTCCTCGCCTTCGACTTCTCAGGTGGGCTCGAGCTCGATCAGCGCAGCGCCCTCGGGCACGCGCTCGCCCGGCTGATACTTCACCGCGCGCACGACGCCGTCGTGCGGCGCGCGAATCGCGTGCTCCATCTTCATCGCCTCGACGACGACGAGCAGGTCACCCGCCTTCACGCGCTCGCCGAGCTTCACCGCGACGCGGATCACGACGCCGGGCAGCGGCGTCGCGAGCGAGCCGGCGACGTGATGCGTGCCGCTGCTCGCAGCGTGCTCGTCGATCACGTCGAATGTGCTCGCATCGGCGCCGCGCCAGACCGTGACGCGGTCGCCGGCGACGAACGCGTCGACCCCTTCGCCCGATGCCGCGAGGCGCGCGCGGAGCAACGCGCCGTCGCGACCTACGTCCTCGAGCTGGGCGCGCGCATCGCCGCACGCCGCTGCGATCGCGGAGGGCCCCTCGCGCCGCACCGCGACCGCGAGCTCCTGCTTGCCGCGCTTCAAGCGGAACACGACGCGCGCGGGCAGGTTCACGCGGAAGCCGTCCGCGAGCTCCCACGGCGAGACGCGCTCGCTCACCGGCGCGAGCGCCGCGAGCAGCGCGGCGCCGGCGATGCAAGCGGGCTCCTCGTCATCCGCACCGCCTGCGAGCGCGTCGCCATGCTCGGCCACGAACGCGGTCGAGACCTCACCTGCGCGGAACGCAGGATGCGCTGCGGCGCGCGCGAGCCAGCCCGCATTGGTCGTAATGCCCGAGATGCGCACGCCGGCGAGGCCGCGGCCGAGCTGCGCAATCGCCTCGGCGCGCGCCCTGCCCGAGCCGATCACTTTCCCGAGCAGCGAGTCGTAGTGAGTCGGCACGACGTCGCCGCTCTCGAAGCCGGCGTCGACGCGCACGCCGGGCTCCGGCGCTGGCCACTGCGCGAGCCGCAGCGTGCCGGCGCTCGGCACGAAGCCCTTGCTCGGATCCTCCGCGCACACGCGCGCCTCGATCGCGTGACCGCGCACCTGGATCTCGTGTTGCGCGAGCGGCAGCGGCTCGCCCGCCGCGATGCGCAGCTGCCACTCGACCAGATCGAGGCCGGTGATGCACTCGGTGACGGGGTGCTCCACCTGGAGCCGCGTGTTCATCTCCATGAAGAAGAACCCGCCATCCGCGTAGAGGAACTCGACGGTTCCGGCGCCGCGGTACGAAATCTCACGCGCGACGGTGCAAGCCGCGGCGTGCAGGCGCGCACGTACCGCGTCGGGAATCCCGGGCGCGGGCGCCTCCTCGAGCAGCTTCTGGTGGCGGCGCTGCACCGAGCAGTCGCGGTCGAAGAGGTGGACGACTCGCCCGTGCGCGTCCGCGAACACCTGCACCTCGACGTGGCGCGGCGCCGGCAGGTAGCGCTCCAGTAACAAGTGGGCGTCGCCGAACGAGCGCGCCGCGAGCCGCTGCGCCGCCTCGAGCGCCGGCTTCAGCTCGCCGGCTGCGCGCACGATCTGCATGCCCTTGCCGCCGCCGCCGCCGCTCGGCTTCACGATCAGCGGGAAGCCGAGCTGCGCCGCCTCGCGCTCGAAGCGCGCGATCGACTGATCGTCGCCCTCGTAGCCGGGCAGCACCGGCACGCCCGCCTTCGCCATGCGCGTCTTCGAGGCGGCCTTCGAACCCATCGCCGCGATCGCGCTCGGCGGCGGCCCGACGAACGCGAGCCCCGCCTTCTCCACCGCCGCGGCGAACTCCGCGTTCTCCGAGAGAAAGCCGTAACCCGGGTGCACCGCATCGCAGCCGGCGCGCTGTGCGATCGCGACGATCTTCGCGATGTCGAGATAGCTCTGCGCCGGCGGCGGCGGCCCCAACAAGTACGCCTCGTCCGCTGCGCGCACGTGCGCGGCGCCCGCGTCCGCCTCGCTGTAAACCGCGACGACGCGCACACCGAGCCGCTTCGCCGTGCGCGCGATCCGGCACGCGATCTCGCCTCGGTTGGCGATCAAGAGCTTGCGGATCACGAACGACTCCGTGCGCAGGGCGCGCCCGTCCGCCGGCCGATCAGCCACCTTCGCAACTTTGCAGGGTCTGACCCCGTTCCCGCTCCCCGCCGGCCAACCGGCCGACTTTGCAAGTTTGCAAGGTCTGACCCCGGCATCACATCCGGAATACGCCGAAGCGCGTGTCTCGGTCCGGGGCGTTGCGGGCGACCGCGAGCGCGAGGCCGAACATGCGGCGCGTGTCGAGCGGGTCGATCACGCCGTCGTCCCAGAGCCGCGCGCTCGCGTAGTAGGGATGGCCCTGCGTCTCGTACTGCGCGCGCAGCGGCGCCTTGAACTTCTCCTCGTCCTCCGCGCTCCAGGCCTCGCCGCGCGCCGCGAGCTGATCTCGGCGGATCGTCGCGAGCACGCTCGAAGCCTGCTCCCCGCCCATCACCGAAGTGCGCGCGTTCGGCCACTGGAACAAGAAGCGCGGCGAGTACGCGCGTCCGCACATCGCATAGTTGCCCGCGCCGTAGCTGCCGCCGAGCGTCAGCGTGAATTTCGGCACGTTCGCGCACGCGACCGCCATCACCATCTTCGCGCCGTCGCTCGCGATGCCGCCGGCCTCCGCGCGCCGCCCGACCATGAAGCCGGTGATGTTCTGCAGGAACACGAGCGGCGTCCCTTCGCGCGCGCACAGCTCGATGAAGTGCGTGCCTTTCTTCGCGCTCTCGCTGAACAGGATGCCGTTGTTCGCGAGGATGCCGACCGGATAGCCGCACCAGTGCGCCCAGCCGCAGATCAGCGTCGAGCCGTAGAGCGCCTTGAACTCGTCGAGCTCGGAGCCGTCGACGAGCCGCGCGATCACCTCGCGGATGTCGAACGGCTTGCGCAGATTCGCGGGCACGACGCCGTAGAGCTCGCGCGCGTCATAGGCGGGATCGCGCGGCGTAACAGGCGGCGAATCGTCCGGCGCAGCTCGCAGTCGCGAGACGATCTGGCGCGCGATCCCGAGCGCGTGGGCATCGTCCTCGGCGTAGTGATCGGTGACACCCGACTCGCGGCAGTGCACGTCTGCGCCGCCGAGCGATTCCGCGTCGATCTCCTCGCCGGTCGCCGCCTTCACGAGCGGCGGTCCCCCTAAGAACACTCGCCCCTGGCCGCGCACGATCACGTTCTCGTCCGCCATCGCCGGCACGTAGGCGCCGCCCGCGGTCGAGGAGCCGTGCACGACCGCGATCTGCGCGACGCCCGCCGCGGAGAGCGTCGCCTGGTTGTAGAAGATACGGCCGAAGTGCTCGCGATCGGGGAACACCTCGTCCTGCGCGGGCAAGAACGCGCCGCCGCTCTCGACCAGATACACGCACGGCAGCCGGTTCTCGCGTGCGATCTCCTGTGCGCGCAGGTGCTTCTTCACCGTGAGCGGGAAGTACGTGCCGCCCTTCACCGTGGGATCGTTGACGACGACGACGCACGCGCGGCCCGCGATGCGGCCGACCCCAGTGATCACGGACGCGCCCGGCGCGTCGCCACCGTACAGCCCGTGTGCCGCGAGCTGCGAGAGCTCGAGGAACGGAGCGCCCGGATCGAGCAGCAGGTCGAGCCGCTCGCGCGCGGTGAGCTTCCCCGCCTTCTTGTGCTTCGCGACCGCGTCCGGCGGCCCGCCCGCCGCGACGCGCGCGATCTGCGCCCGGAGGTCCTCGACCAGCGCGCGCATCGCCGCCTCGTTCGCGCGGAACTCCTCGCTGCGCGGGTCGACGCGAGACTCGATGGCGGCCACGGCGGCACACGTTTCACGTTCCCAGTGTGCGGCGCAAGCTGCCGGTTCGACTCCGCTCGGCTCCTGCTCGATTGAGAGGGGTCAGACCCTGCAAACTTGCAAAGTGAGACGAGCCGACTTCGACGCGGCCCGCATTCGGCTCCTGCTCGGAGCTCGACGGCCCCAGCCCGGTCGCGCTCAAGGCTCGAGCTTGTAGATCGAAGGGCTGCCGGTGTAGTCGATCAGGTAGATCTCGCCGTCGCGCGCCTGGCCGAAGCTCGAGATGCGGAGCCCGGCGGGCGGGGCGAGCTCGTCGACGCGCGGCGGATTCGCCTGGAAGTAGTACGCGAACACGCGGCCCGTGAGGAAGTCGCCGTACACATACGCGTTCGCGAGCGCGGGGATCGCGCTGCCGCGGTAGACGTAGCCGCCGATGATCGAGCGGGCCTCGTCGCGGTCGTGCACGACCTCGGGCTCGACGAACGGCGGCATGCAGTTCGGGTCGGGATCGAACGAGAGGTCGCCCTCGCGGCAATCCCACCCGTAGTTCCCGCCCTTCGCGATGCGGTCGATCTCCTCGCGCGACGACTGCCCGACGTCTCCGGCCCAGAGCTCGCCGCTCTGCAGGTCGAAGCTCATCCGCCACGGGTTGCGCAGCCCGTAGGCCCAGATCTCGTCGCGGCCCGCCGAGCCGACGAACGGGTTGTCGGGCGGCGCTCGATACGGCGCGACCGAGACGTCGAGCCGCAGGATCTTCCCGAGCAACGTGTCGAGGTTCTGCCCGTCCTCGGGATCGGGATCGCCGCCGCCGCCGCCGTCGCCCATCGCGTAGTAGAGGAAGCCATCGGGGCCGAACGCGATGTCGCCGCCGTTGTGGTTGCTCTCCTCGGAGTCGAAGCGGATCACGTCGGGATTGCCGGCGACCGGCGCGAACGTGAGCCCGCCGTCCGGACTCTCGAAACGCGCGAGCACCGAGTCGACGTTGGTCGCGCTCAGCTCGGTGTACGCGAAGAACACCTCGCCGTCCGTCGCAAAGTCCGGACTGAACGCCATCCCGAGCAGCCCTTCCTCGCTGTCCGATGCGAGGTCGAAGAGCGCCTCCACGTCGACCGCGAGCGCGCGCGTCGCGGCAGGATCCGATGCGAGGAACGTGAACACCTTCCCGCGCTGCTCCACGACGTACCAGCGATCCGCGTCGGTCGGGTGCTGGACGAGCTTCACGGGCGCGGAGAAGTCGGCGCCCGCGAACGCGGGTACGAAGCGCACCGCCGCGGGCGGCGGCGGATTCCCGCCGCCGTCGCCATTGCCCCCGCTCCCGCACGCGAGCAGCGCGAGCGCCGCGGCCGCGAGGGACGCACGCGTGCGAGATCTCACGGTCGTGGGCATCGAGTCACCGAATCCGAGGATCGTTGCCCGCGCCAAAATTCGGCAGTGATTGGTGTCACGTCGCAAGATCCCTCCCGCGCGTGACGTGGCGCCCCACTCTCGGCGCCAGCGCGAGCCCTCCGGGTGATAGCCTGCGCTCTTTCGAGGGAGCCGGACATGGACGACCTGGCGCAGCGGCGCGCGCGCGCGGTTGCAGCGATGGGGCTGGATGACGCCGTCCTGCTGATCGGCGCCGGCGAGCCGGTTCCGCTGCCGGAGGGCTCGGACCAGACCTACCCGTTCCGCAGCCATGCCGAGTTCGTCTACTTCACGAACGGCGAGAGCGTCGGCGGGGTGCTTGCGGCGGACGTTCAGCGCGGCGCTGCGCGCGAGTGGGCCGAGTTCTCGCCAGATCCGACGGAGCGCGAGCGGATCTATGACGGCCGGCCGACGCCGACGACGACGCCGCTCACCGCGCTCGCGCCGTGGCTCGCTGCGCGCCGCGGCCGCACGCTGATCGCGCTCGGCGCGCCGCTGCCGGGCGTGCGCGCCGACGAGGAGCGTTCGGCTCACGCGCGCGCGGCGTTGATCCATGCGCGGCGCGTGAAGGACGCGGCGGAGCTCGCGTCGATCCGCCGCGCGGCGGACGCGACGGCGCCCGCGTACGCCGCGCTGCGCGAGCGCATTCGCCCCGGCGTCACGGAGCGCGCGCTCGCGATCGAGATCGAGGCCGACTTCTGCCGCGCCGGCGCGTCGCGGCCCGGCTACGCGACGATCGTCGGCATCGGCCCGAACGCCGCGATCCTGCACTCGATGCCGACGCAGCGCGCGGCGCGCGCAGGCGATTTCGTGCTGGTCGACGCGGCTGCCGAGATCGAGCGCTGGATGGTCGACGTGACGCGCACGTTCTGCGTCGGCGCGCCGAGCGCGTTCCAGCGCGACCTCCATCAGGTCGTGCTGAACGCGCAGCAGCGCGCGGTCGCGGCGTGCGTGCCCGGGGCCGAGTGGAAGGAGGTGCACCTCGGCGCCGCGCGCGACATGGTGGCCGGCCTCGTCGAGATGGGCGTGATGCGCGGAAACGCGGCGACGCTCGTCGAGCAGAACGCGCACATGCTGTTCTTCCCGCACGGCGTCGGCCACATGGTCGGGCTCGGTGTCCGCGACGGCAGCGGCAACGAGCCGGGCCGCGCGAAAGACCCGCGCCCGTGCCTCGAGAACCTGCGCATGGACCTGCCGCTGCGCGCCGGCACTGTGCTCACCGTGGAGCCCGGTCTCTACTTCATCCCCTATCTATTGCGGGATCCGGCGCGACGCGCGCAGTACGCGCGCGAAGTGAACTGGGAGCGGGTCGACCAGCACATCGACGTCGGCGGCGTGCGCATCGAGGACTCGGTGCACGTCACCGAGCACGGGCCGGAGAACCTGACCGGCGCGATCTCGAAGGATCTGTGAAATGTTCGCCGCGCCGCAGCGCGTGCGCGTGATCGACTCGCACACGGCCGGCGAGCCGACGCGCCTCGTGCTCGAAGGCGGTCCGGACCTCGGCAACGGCCCCCTCGACGAGCGGCTCGCGCGCTTCCGGGCGGAGCACGACCGCTTTCGCTCCGCCGTCGTGAACGAGCCGCGCGGCTCGGACGCGCTCGTGGCCGCGCTGCTCTGTGAGCCTCACCGCGCGGGCTGCCACGCGGGCCTGATCTTCTTCAACAACGTCGGCTTTCTCGGCATGTGCGGGCACGGCGCGATCGGCGTCGTCGCGTCGCTCGCAGCGCTGGGTCGCATCGAGCCGGGCGAGCTTCGGCTCGACACGCCGGTCGGCGTCGTGAAGGCCGAGCTGCACGCGAGCGGCGCGGTCTCGCTGGAGAATGTGCCGAGCCGGCGCGTCGCGAGGGACGTCGCCGTGAAGGTCGCCGGTGCCGCCGAGGTCACCGGCGACGTCGCGTGGGGCGGCAACTGGTTCTTCCTCGCCGAGCGCCCCGAGCTCGCGCTCGACGTCGCGCACGTCGAGCAGCTGACCGCGTTCGCGTGGCGCGTGCGCGAGGCGGTGAATGCGCAGGGCCATCCCGAGGTCGACCACGTCGAGCTGTTCGGCCGCGCCGCGCCCGGCGCGCACAGCCGCAGCTTCGTGCTGTGCCCCGGCAAGGCGTACGACCGCTCGCCATGCGGCACCGGCACGAGCGCGAAGCTCGCGTGCCTCGCCGCGGACGGGAAGCTCGACGAAGGCGTCGAGTGGGTGCAGGAGAGCGTGATCGGCAGCCGCTTCCGCGCGCGCTACCGCTGGCTCGATCGCGCACGCGGCGAGATCGCGCCAGTGATCACGGGCGAGGCGCACGTCACCGCGGAGGCCGAGCTGCGGCTCGATCCGGCGGACCCGTTCTGTTGGGGCATTCGCTGATGGGAACGGGCGGCGCGAAGCGCGTCGTCGTGATCGGCGGCGGCATCGTCGGGCTGTGCGTCGCGCACGCGGCGCGCGCGCGCGGCCACGAGGTCGTCGTCGTCGAGCGCGAACGCGACGGCGGCGATTCGTGCTCGCTCGGAAACGCGGGCCTGATCACACCGAGCCACTTCATCCCGCTCGCCGAGCCGAGCAAGATCACGAAGGCGCTGACGTCGTTCCTCGATTCGCGCAGCCCGTTCTATCTGAGGCCGCGCCTCGATCCCGAGCTCGTGCGCTGGGGCGCGCTGTTCCTGCGCGCATCCGCGCCCAAGCGCGCAGCCGCCGCTGCGCCGCTGCTGCGCGACTTGTTGATGGAGAGCCGCGCGCTGCACGTCGCGCTCGCCGCCGAGCTCGGCGACGCGCAGCAGCTCGTGCAGCGCGGCCTGCTCATGCTGTGCCGCACGCAGGCGGGGCTCGACGAGGAGGCCCACATCGCGGAGCGCGCGCGAGCGCTCGGCATGCCCGCGGAGGTGTGCAGCGCCGCACGCGCTGCGGAGCTCGATCCGGGCGCGCGGATGCGCATCGTGGGCGCGGTGCACTATCCGCTCGACAGCCACCTCGTGCCGACGCTGCTCGTGAGCGCGCTCGTCGACGCGCTGCGCGCGCGTGGGGTCGAGTTCCAATGGCGCTGCGAGGCGACCGGCCTACGCGCTGCGAACGGGCGCGTGCTCGCGCTCAGGACCAGCGCCGGCGAGCTCGCCGGCGACGAGTACGTGCTCGCGGCCGGCAGCTGGTCGCCCGGCTTGTTGCGGGGCCTCGGCCTGCGCCTGCCGATGGAGCCGGGCAAGGGCTACAGCCTCACGCATCCGAGCCCGAGCCAGCTGCCGCAGCTGCCCTCGGTGCTGGTCGAGGCGAGCATGGCCGTCACGCCGATGGCCGGCGCGCTGCGGCTCGCAGGCACGATGGAGCTTTCGGGGATGACGTCCGCGGATCGCCCGGAGCGCATCCGCCAGATCGTCGACGGCTTCGTCTCGTACTTCCCGGACTTCCGCGCGCAGGACTTCGCGCGGCTCACGCCCTGGCGCGGCCGCCGACCGTGCTCGCCCGACGGCCTTCCCTACATCGGCCGCAGCGCCGGCATCGCGAACCTGACGCTCGCGACGGGCCACGCGATGCTGGGCGTTTCGCTCGCGCCGATCACCGGCGAGCTGGTCGCGCAGCTGATCTCCGATGAGAAGCCGTCTCTCGCGCTCGCGGCGCTCTCGCCCGATCGCTATCGCTCGCCGTAACAATCTCTCCTCGGCCAGGAGCCTGCCCATGCAGTGGACCGGCGTGATCCCCGCGCTGACGACGAGCTTTCGCGCGAACGGCGCGTTCGACGCGCGGGCGATGGCGCGCCATTGCCGCTGGCAGATCGAGCACGGCGTCACGGGCCTCGTCTGCTGCGGATCGCTCGGCGAGGCGGCGACGCTCTCGTTCGACGAGAAGCTCGAAGTGGCCGAGTCGTGCGTGAAGGCCGCTGCGGGCCGCGTGCCGGTCGCGCTCGGGATCGCTGCGCTCTCGACGAAGGAAGCAGTCGATCTCGCGCGCGGCGCCGCGAAGGCAGGCTGCGCAGGCCTGATGGTGCTGCCGCCGTACGTCTACAGCAGCGACTGGCGCGAGATGCGCGCGCACGTCTCCGCGCTGATCTCGGCGACGCGCCTGTCGTGCATGCTCTATAACAACCCGCCCGCGTACAAGACCGACTTCCTGCCCGAGCAGGTGGCCGAGCTCGCCGCAGAGCACCGGAACCTGCGCGCGGTGAAGGAATCGAGCGGCGACGTCCGGCGCATCAGCGCGCTGCGCGCGCTGCTCGGCGAGCGGCTGCAGCTCCTGGTCGGCCTCGACGACGCGCTGGTCGAGGGCGTGCGCGCCGGCGCGAGCGGCTGGATCGCCGGGCTCGTGAACGCGTTCCCGGCCGAGTCGGTCGCGCTGTTCGAAGCGGCGCGCTCGGGCGATGCCGCGCGCGCCGACGCGCTCTACGCGTGGTTCCTGCCGCTGCTGCGGCTCGACGCGCTGCCGAAGTTCGTCCAGCTGATCAAGTGGGTGCAGGCGCGCGAGGGGCGCGGCCGCGAGACGGTGCGCGCGCCGCGGCTCGCGCTCGCCGGCGCCGACCTCGCGCATGTGCGCGACGTGTACGAGGCCGCGCTCGCGAAACGGCCGGCGCTGTGAGCGCTGCAGCCGCGCCCGCCTCCGAGGACCGCGGCTGGTTCGGGCATCCACGTGGGCTCTCGACGCTCTACTTCACCGAGCTGTGGGAGCGCTTCAGCTATTACGGAATGCGCGCGCTGCTGCTGCTGTTCATGGTGGAGCCCGCGAGCCAGGGTGGGCTCGGGTTCTCGACGCGGCGCGCCGCGCTGATCTACGGCACGTACACGATGAGCGTCTACATGCTCGCGATCGCGGGCGGCTTCGTAGGCGACCGCTTCCTGGGTGCGCGCCGCGCCGTGCGGTTCGCGACCGTGTTGATCGCGAGCGGCCACTTCGTGCTTGCGCTGCACGGTCTCACGTCGTTCTACGCAGGGCTCGTGCTGGTCGCGCTCGGCTCGGGCCTGCTGAAGCCGAACATGAGCGTTCTCGTCGGCGGTCTCTATCGCGCCGAGGACCCCCGAGGCGACGCGGCGTTCTCGATCTTCTATCAGGGCATCAACATCGGCGCCTTCCTGGGCCCGCTCGTCACGGGCTTCCTGGCGCAGCACGAAGCGTGGAAAGTATTGATTGCGAGCTTCGGCTTCGCGCCCGAGACGAGCTGGCACTGGGGTTTCGGCTCGGCCGGCTTCGGGATGCTCGCTGGCTTGTTGTGGCTCCGTGCGACCGAGCACCGGATCGCGCACGTCGGGAACCCACCCGACGCGAGCGTGCCGCGGCCGTGGGGAAAGCTCGCTGTCGTCGTGCTCGCGTCTGCCGCTTTGTTCGCGTTCGCCACGCTCGCGGATCAGCCTGGCTTCACTTGGCTTCGCTGTAGCTACGTCGGCGTGCCCGCGCTGCTCGTCGTGGCGTTCGCGCTGCGCGGAACCATCGCTTCGCAGCGCATGGCGGTCGCCCTCGTGTTCGTGATCGCGGCGACGATCTTCTGGGCCGCGTTCGAACAGGGCGGGTCGACGATGGCACTGTTCGCGGAGACGCTCACGCAGCGTAAGTACAGTGGATGGGAGGAGATCCCGTCAGCGTGGTTCCAATCGATCGGCGCGTTCTTCGTGTTCACGCTCGCGCCCGCTTTTGCGTGGCTCTGGGTACGTCTCGGCGAGCGCCAGCCGTCGAGCCCGATCAAGTTCACGCTCGGGCTCGCGCTGATGGCGGCGTCGTTCGCGCTGATGGTCCCCGCCGCCGAGCTGACCGCGCACGGGCTCGTCTCGCCGTGGTGGCTCGTCGGACTCTTCTTCCTGCAGACGCTCGGCGAGCTGTGCCTCAGCCCCGTCGGCCTCGCGGCGATGACGCGCCTCGCGCCGGCCCGCCTCGCCGGGCTGGTGATGGGGATTTGGTTCCTCTCGAACGCGTTCGGCAACAAGATCGCGGGACTTCTCGCGGGCGAGTTCCCCGCCAGCGACTCCAGCGAGCTCGCCGCGTTCTTCGAGACGCAAGCGCTGATCGTCGGCGCCAGCGCCGGCGTGCTGCTGCTGCTCTCACCGCTGCTGAAGCGCTGGATGCACGGCGCGCGCTGAGGACCGCGCGAGCTACTCCGCGCGGCGGATCTGCAGCCGTCCGATCGAGAAGCCGAGATCCCAGCCGCGCGCCTTGCCGCCGAGCGCGAGGGACACCTCGCCCTTCGTCAGCAGCTGCCCGCTCGCGGACTTCACCGCGCCAGCGGCTGCTTCCGCTGCGGCGTACGCGCCGATCACGTCCTCGATCTTCGACACGCCGGCGAACTGCCCGCGGCCGTCGTCGATCGTCGACTTGCCGACCGTCACGCCGGCGCCGCGGATCCGCAGCGAGACCGGCAGGCTCGAACCGTCCGAGCACTTCACGACGCCGTTTCCGTTCGCGCTGCGGAAGCCGAACGACCAGCCCTTCAGCGTGAAGTCCATCTCGCAGTCCAGCTTGGCCGGCTCGCTCGCCTCGCTCTTTGGGGCGTCGTCCGCGAGCGCAGGCAGCGCGAGCCAACCGATCGCGAGTACACAGCACAACGACTCAACGCGTCGCATCGAGCTTCCTCCTGAGGCCGCGCAGTCTCGCAAGCTCCGTTCGAGTTGTCTGCGCTCAGCGCCGCGGCGGGAGCAGCAGCGCGGCGTCTTCGCCGTTGACCGCGGTGTCGAGGCGCGCGAGGTCGGCGCAGAAGCGCGCGAACGGCGCGGCGCCGAGCATCGCGGCGAGCTCGGCGCTCACGCGCTGCATCACGCGCTCGCCGTCGCGCACCAGCCGCTCGCCGCGGCGCGTGTAGACGACGCGCTTCGCGCGCCCGTCGAGCTCGTCGCCGATTCGCTCGACGTAGCCGTCCTGCTCGAGCTGCTGCACGAGCTGACCGGTGCGCTGGAGCGTCAGGCGCAGCCGGCTCGCGAGCTCGGACATGCCGAGGCCCTCGAGCGGCAGGTTCGGCAGCACCTGAGTCGACGCCGTGCTGAGCTGGTGGCCCTCGGCGAGCAAGCCCTCGCTGATGCGATCGCGGATCGCGGTCGAGAGCGCGAGCAGGTGGCGCGCGAGCTGATCCGCGTCGCGGCGCGCACCCGTTCCGCTGGCGCCACCGCTTCCGCTCCCAATCTTCTTCATGCACCGATCTCCCTCTGGGGGCGGCAGCGGCGCTGGCGGTTGACCTCGATACCAAAGTCACTTTAGCATCTCCGCATTCCCATCGGAGGGCCGCCATGACGCGCCGCTTGTTCTCCGCCGACTCGCACTGCGTGATCCTCGGCGATCAGGTCAAGAAGAACCTCGCGACGAAGTTCCACGCCGACTGGGACACCGGCATGGCGAAGTTCGACGCGCAGCGCGAGCGCCAGCAGAACGGTCAGAAGCTCGAGCTCGAGGATTTCGTCGACCTCGAGGCCGCGCGGCACCCCGGGTACTTCGAGCCGAACGCCCGGCTGAAGGCGATGGACGCGGACGGCGTCGAGTGCGAGGTGATGTACTCGGAGTTCGACTTCACCAGCAAGGTCTATCAGGTCGGCGCGCATTGGAAGGAGTGCGCGACCGCCTATAACAACACGCTGCACGACTTCGCCTCGGTGAATCCGAAGCGCATCCTGATCACGTACCAGCTGCCGCTGATCGAGATCGACTATGCGGTGAGCGAGATCCAGCGGCTCGCCGCGCTCGGCGCGCGCTCGATCCAGATCCCGAACTTCCCGAGCGAGCTCGGCATGCCGGACTACCACGACGCGCGCTACGAGCCGCTCTGGCGCGCGTTCGAGGAGACCGGCGTCGTGATCGCGAACCACCTCACGCTGAAGGACGCGCTCTGGGACGTGTTCCGGCGCGATCCGACGCCCCAGAAGGGCATCTTCACCGCGCTGCCGGGCTTCGCGATCGCCGAGACGCTCGAGTGGTACATCCTCACCGGCATTCTCGAGCGCCATCCGATGCTGCGCGTCGTGTTCGTCGAGCCGGGCGTGTTCTGGCTGCCCGGCTTCATCCGCTACCTCGATTCGCGGATGCACCACCACTACCGCTTCCCCGGCGTGAAGGAGCTGCCGAGCACGTACTTCAAGCGCCAGATGGCGGTGACGTTCGTGCACGAGCCGGAGGGCGTGGAGCAGCGCCACGCGATCGGCATCGACAACGTGCTCTGGTCGACGGACTTCCCGCATCCGGTCTGCAACTGGCCGAACGCCGGCGCGAAGATCGAGAAGCAGTTCGCCGGCGTGCCGGAGAACGAGGTGCACGCGATCACATGGGCGAACGGCGCGCGCATGTACGGGATCTCGTAACAACATGACTGGCGTGCTGTCGGGGCTGCGCGTGCTCGATCTCTCGTCGGGCATCGCCGGGCCGATGACCGCGATGCTGCTCGGCGACCACGGCGCCGACGTGCTGAAGATCGAGCCGCCGGGCGGCGATCCCGGCCGCGCGCAGCTCGGCTATCGCGTCTGGCAACGCGGCAAACGCAGCGCGCGGCTGGATCTCGAGAACGCCGAGGACCGCGCGTGCTTCCTTGCGCTCGCGAAGCATGCAGACGTCGTGATCGAAACGTTCGCGCCGGGCGAGACGGCAGCGCTCGGCATCGACTACAGGGCGCTCTCCGCGGCGAATCCGCGGCTCGTCCACTGCTCGATCACCGGCTACGGCCGTAACAACCAGCACTCGGCGCGCCCGGCGATCGACGCGCTGGTCGCCGCGCGCACGGGCCTGCACTTCGAGCAGCGCGGCTGGCCGGAGGGCGCGCTGAATCGGATGGCGCGCCGCGCGGACCCGTTCGCGCATCTCGAGCTCGACTACGCCCACGTGCAGGGCCCGCCGCGCAGCGGCCCGGTCTTTCCCGCGTCCCACTACCCGAGCCTCGGCGCGTTCTTTGCCGCATCGCTCGGGATCAACGCGGCGCTGCGTGCGCGAGGCATTACGGGGCGAGGCCAATGGGTCGAGACGTCGCTGCTGCAAGGCGCGCTTGCGTGCGCGAGCGGCGTCTGGCAGCGCGCGGAGAACATCGACGCCAAGGACTTCGACAGCTGGATCCTCGGCTCGCGCGCGCCGAAGGGGCACTTCCAGTGCGCGGACGGGCGCTGGATCCACAACTGGGTGCCCAACCCGCGCTTCCTGCTCTCCGCGTCCGAGGGCGAGAAGCTCAGCGCGACGCCGGCGCTCGCGGCGAAGCAGGATCCCGACCGCTTCGGCACCGGCCCGGGCGAGCTGGTCGTGATGCAGCACTACCAGCCGCTGCTCGCGGAAGCGGTTCGGAAGTTCCCTGCAGATGAATGGGTGCGCGCGGCGGCAACGGCAGCGATGACAGTGCAGGCGGTTCGCTCACCGGAGGAAGCGCTCGCCGACCCGCTGTTCCTCGCAGACGGCTGCGTCGCCGAGGTGCGCGATTCGGAGCTCGGCACGATCCGGCAGGTCGGTGTGACGTACCGGCTCGCAAAGAATCCGTCCCCGATCGGCGCGCCGCCCGCGAAGCCCGGAGAGCACACGCAAGCTGTTAGGGCCGAGGCCGCTGCGCTCGCTGCAAAGCCGCCACGGCCCCTCTCTTCGGGCCGCGCGCTTCGCGCGCCGCTCGAAGGCATCACGGTGCTCGACCTCGGCCTCGCGATCGCCGGCCCGTTCGGCACGCAGCTGCTCTGCGACCTCGGCGCGAACGTGATCAAGTTCAACGCGCTCTACGACATCTACTGGCACGCGAACCACATTGCCTACATGGCGAACCGAGGAAAGCGCAGCCTCGCGCTCGACCTGAAGGACGCGCGCGGGATGAAGATCCTGCACGAGCTGGTCGCGCGCGCGGACGTGGTGCAGCACAACATGCGCTACGACGCGGCCGAGCGCTTGGGGATCGACTACGAGAGCCTGCGCGCCGTGAATCCGCGCCTCGTCTACTGCCACACGCGCGGCTTCGAGACCGGGCCGCGCGCGCCGCTGCCGGGCAACGACCAGACCGGCGGCTGCCTCGCGGGCACGCAGTACGAAGACGGCGGGATGGCGCGCGGCGGCAAGCCGCTCTGGAGCTTCTGCTCGCTCGGTGACACCGGAAACGGATTCCTCTCCGCGATCGCGATCGTGCAGGCGCTCGCGCATCGCGACCGCACCGGCGAGGGGCAGCTCTGCGACACGTCGATCGTCAACGCGCAGCTGCTCAACACTTCGTATGCCGTCGCGCGCCCCGATGGCAGCGGGTTCGAGCG
>Ga0187894_10000810_pt1 | contig 42161 bp, 36 predicted proteins | sample GBC1701081metaG_FD_136650 | JGI IMG/M metagenome (GOLD analysis project Ga0187894, IMG submission 136650) | White microbial mat communities from a lava cave in the Kipuka Kanohina Cave System on the Island of Hawaii, USA - GBC170108-1 metaG ... | reverse complement strand
GGATGTCGAGCATCGCCTTGGCGTATACGGGGTGTGTCCGTTCAGCTCGGATGACCGCCGTCCTCGGGCGCAGCCAAGCCCAGGGGCGATACCGCGTGAAGACATCGCGGTCAGGCCATTCCTGTGCCCCAAACTCGTCGACCAGCGAGTCGTAGTAATCGCGATGCACGAGCGTGACATGTGGCCCACTCAGGATCGTGTCCCAAGCCGTCCACGCCGGGGTTTTGTAAACGTGAGACGGGATCTCGAAGTGGCCGTCGGCATCGGTCGTCGCCCAGCGCGCATCGACATCGCTCGAATGCGACGTCGGGATCGCAGGCGTCTGCATTGTCCAGACCGCGATGACTTCGGCGCCGACCACAGGTTTGCCAGTGTCGGCAGCGACGACGGTGCCCGAGACCTCAGGCATCCGAACCTCGTCCGGGATGCGGCCGGGTGGAATGCCGCAATAGGCGAGCATCGCGACCGTCCCGGCACCACTCGCGAGCAGTAACCAGAGGCCCCACGGCCGGCCCGGCTCCGTATTCAAGCGATGGCTCGAGGAATGACTCATCAGTACTCGAAGACCTCCCAATCGCCCGTCGGCCCTCGAACCAAGTGAATGGGAATCGCGCGCAGCTCGGTCTGCTCGCGCCGTCCCAGCTCCGTCTCGAACGCGTCGGGGCGCTTCTCGCTAGCCCATCCATGCGCCGTTGTTCGGGTCGAGTGCCTGTCCGGTGAACGAGCTGCCGGCCGGCCCGCACAGGAATTCCACGATGCCCGCGATCTCGTCGGGCTCGCTGATGCGCTGCAGCGGAACGCCGGCGAGCAGCTCCGCCTTCGCCTGCGAGTAACCCTTGCCCATCTCGGCGCCGATCTCGGTCATGCGGTCGACGGCCATCTGCGTGTCGACCCAGCCCGGGCAGATCGCGTTCACGAGCACGCGCTTCGGCGCGAGCTCGACCGCGAGCGAGCGCACGAGCCCGAGCTGCCCCGCCTTCGCCGCGCTGTAGGCCGAGATGCCCGCGACGCCGAAGCGTGCGACGCACGAGCTGATCACGATCGCGTGCTTGTAGTCCGGGCCGCCGGCGAGCTGAGCCTCGAACGCGCGCAGCGTGAAGTAGGCGCCGTCGAGGTTCGTGCGCACGATCGCGTCCCAGCGGTCGCCGCCGCCGAGATCGTTCGGGCCGCCGACGCCGGCGTTCGCGACCACGATCGAAAGTGGGCCGAACGCGCGCGCGGCCTCCGCGCACGCGGCGTCGACCGACGCGCGCTGCTGCACGTCGCACGGAATCACGCGCGCGTCGCCCTTCGCCTCGCCCGCGACCGCCTCGAGCGTCGCGCGCGTGCGGCCGAGCAGCGCGACCGCGGCGCCGCACGCCGAGAGCCGCAGCGCGATCGCGCGCCCGATTCCGGTACCGGCGCCCGTGACGACTGCGACGCGGCCTGAGAGATCGGTCATCGCGGGGCCTCCGGCGGCCGGCCGATGCTAAGCGCCGCATTCGCCGCGGCGCCAATCCCGACCTCTTCGAGGATCTTCGGCAGCTCCGCGAAGCGCGCGACGCGCACGCTGCAGCCCGGCGGCAGCGCTTCGGAGAGCCGGCCGAAGTAGCCGCGCTCGGTCCGGCCCTCGACGATCACGACGATGCCGCGGTCGTGCTCGGTGCGGATCAGGCGGCCGATCATCTGCTTGAGGTGCAGCAGCATCTTGCCCATCGTCGCGCGCTCGAACGGCGAGACGCCGCGCTCGGAGAGGCGCTGCTCGCGGCGCCGGCGCAGCTCGGTCGGCACCTCGAACGGGAGCTTCTCGATCACGACGGCTTGCAGCGCGTCGCCGGGGATGTCGATGCCCTGCCAGAAGCGGCGCGCGCCGAGCAGCACGCTGCCGCCGCTCGCGAATCGGGAAATCAGCGCATTCGGGTCGTCGGCGTCTCGCCGCGGCGCGATCACCTCGATGCCGTCCGCGCGCAGCGTGCCGGCGAGCTCGTCCGCGACGTCGTTCATGCGCCGCAGGCTGGTGAAGAGCCCGAGCGTGCGGCCGCTCAGCTCGCGCGCGAGCAGAGCCAGCACGGCGCTCGTCTGGCGCACGAGCTCGTCGCCGCCGCCGCGCAGCGCGACCACGCGCATGTGGTCGGGATAGTTGAACGGGCTCGGCACCGAGACGCGCTGCGCGCGCTCGGCGCCGCGCTCTTCGAGCTCGAGCTCGCCCGTCGCCGCGAATGCGTCGCCTCGCACGAACAGGCTCGCCGACACTGCGGCGAACGACCGCAGCTGCGAGAGGAAGCGCTCGTGAAATTCTCTCGCGGGCGAGACGGGCCGTACCGCGAGGCGCCAGCCGTCGAACGGGGGCGCGACGTTCTCGAACATCGCGACGTGCTCGGGCGCCTCGTCGAACGCGGTGCGCAGCGCGTGCGCCTGCTCGCGCAGGTCGTCGGCGGCGCGCTGAACCGCGGGCTCGGGGAGCTCGGGCACGCGATCGGCGACCGCGTCGAGCAAGTCGGCGATGTGGCGCGCGAGCTGTGCGGCGGCCTTTGCGCCCGCGCCTTCGGGCAGCGGCAGCTGCACCTCGCCGTACTCGCCGGCGAACTCGTCGAGCGTGCGCCCGAGCGCCGAGAGCTCGGCGTAGAGGTCGCGACGCCACGCGCGCGAGTCCGCGTCGAACGCGCGCCGCTCCTTCGGCGGCAACAGAGACTCGCCACGCGGGCGGCGCGGGCTCGGCGGCCGCCCGAACAAGTCGTCGAAGCGCTCGAGCAGCGCGTCGGGAGACACCGAGATCGCGAGCACCTCGTCGACGACGCCGGCGAGCTCGTGCGCTTCGTCGGCGATCGCGTGCGCGAACGCGGGATAGTCGGGAGGCCAGCGCAATAACAGGTCGTGGTTCGCGACGATCAGGTGCGCCTGCGCGAGCGCCGCGCGGCGGCGGCCGAGCGCGCAATCGCGCTCGCGCGCGCATTGCTCGCGCGAGCACTGCTCGGCTCGAGCAGCCACGCTGCGCCGCAGCAAGTCGCGCAGCGCGGGATACCGGCGCAGCAACGCGGCCGGAACGCTCGCGATCTCGCCGTGCGGCCGCGTCCGCGCGCACGCCTCGAGCACCGCGAACGCGAGCCGGTCCTCCGGGAACATCTGCGGGTCGCTGCCTTCCGAGAGCACTTGCGCGAGCCGCCGCGCGCACGCGTAGTTGCCGCGGCCCTTGATCGAGATCGCGCGCAGCTCGGGATGCCCGAGCATGCGCGCCGCGGCCGGAATGTCCTTCTCGACGAGCTGATCCTGCAGCAGCTTCGTGCGCGTCGAGATCAACACCGGCGCGGCGTCCTCGCGTTCCCATGCGAACGGAATCGCGGCGGCGAGATACGCGAGCGATTTGCCGACGCCGGTGCCGCCCTCCGCCAAGAGCAGCTCTTCGCGATCGAAGTTCTGCGCGAAGCGGCGCGCGAGCTCGATCTGTCCCGCGCGCGGAAGAAAGCGGGCGAAGTGGCGCCGGCCGCGCGCTTCATCCTCGAGCACCGCCGCAATCGCATTCTCGTCGAATGCGACGGATGGCTCGTCGCTCTCGCCGATCGCGACATAGGGCGCTGCGGCGACTGGCTCGGCGGCGCGCTCGGGCTTCTCCAGCAGCGCGAGCCACGGCGAGTCGGGCGCGAAGCGCTCGAGCGCGCTGCGCGCGACCGCGAAGCGCGCCGTGCCCGCTCGCGCGCCTTCGCCCGCAGCCGCGACGATGCGCGCGGTGTCGAGCGCGTCGTCGAGCGCGCGGTGACGCTCCTCGCTGCCGAGCAGCAGGCGCGTGAACGACTCGAGCCGCAAATCGGGCGCGTCGGGATGCGTCAGCGCGAGCAGGTCGAGCGTGTCGAGGAACTCGAGCTGCGCGAACGCCGGGTCGACGAAGTGCGCGAGAAACGCGCGCTCGAACGCCGCGTTGTGCGCGACGATCCGGCGCGCGAGCAGCGCGCCGCGCAGCTCGTCGCGCAGCGCCTCGAGCGGCGGCGCGGCGGCGAGGTCCCCATCCTCGAGGCCGGTCAGGCGCTTCACCGGCCGCGGTACCGCGCCGCTCGGCTTCACGAGGCTCGCGAGCGCCGTCACCTGCTCTTGGCCGGCGTCCACGAGCAGCGCGCCGACCTCGAGGATCTCCGCCCCGTCCTCGATCGAGAGCCCGGTCGTCTCGAGGTCGACGATCGCGAGCGGGCCGAGGCGCGCGGCGAGGCGCGCGAGCACGCCGGGCGCAAGGCCCAGCGCCGCGGGCGTCGTCTCGCTGCGCGCGAGACGCGGGGAAGCGACCGAAGTAGACGACTCCATCAGCACGCAGAGTTACGAAGATCGACGGCCCCGAACAAGAAGCTTCTGCAGAACCGCCGAGCGAATCAGCGGCAGTCCGCCCTCAAACGTAGATCCCGCCCTTGTAGGCGCGGTCCTGGCGGATGATCACGTTGATCAGCGCCGGCTTCCCCGACGCCGCGGCGCGCTCGAGCGCGGGCCGGATCTGCTCCGGCTTCTCGACGAACTCGCCGTGGCCGCCGAACGCCTCGACCACCTTCTCGTAGTGCGTGTACGCGAGCTCCGTCGCCGCAAGGCGATCCCAGCCGTAGATGCTGCCCTGCGGCCGCATCATCTGGCCCCAGGCCGCGTCGTTTCCGACGATGCCGATGATCGGCAGCTTGTGGCGCACCGCGGTCTCGAACTCGAAGCCGTTCAGGCCGAACGAGCCGTCGCCGTAGACGATCACGACGCGCTTCTTCGGATGCGCGAGCTGCGCGGCCAGTGCGAACGGCGCGCCGACGCCGAGCGTGCCGAGCGGGCCCGGGTCCATCCACGCGCCCTCGCGCTTCACGGGCAGGATCTTCGCGGCGGTCGCGACGATGTCGCCGCCGTCGCCGATCACGATCGGGTCATCGAGCGTCGCGAGCCAGTCGCGCACCTCGCGGCACATGCGCTGCGGGTCGATCGGCGTCTCGTTCGAAGTCAGCGCCGCCTCGACCTTCGCCTCTTCCTTGACTTCGATCGCGCGCAGCTCGTCGCGCCAGGCCGAGAAGTCGAGCCGCGCGCCCTGGTTCTTCATCTCCTCCAGTAACAACTCGAAGCTGCACGCGAGGTTGCCGACCAGGCCGACGTCGCTCTGCCGGTTCTGGCCGATCAGCGTCGCATCCATCTCGAGCTGGATGATCTTCGCGTCGGCCGGAATCGTCTTGCCGAACGCGAGCCGGAAATCGAGCAGCGTGCCGGCCAGGATCACGCAGTCGCTCTTCTTGAGCGCGTCGCGGCGCGAGCGGTTGCCGAACTCGGGCGACGTCGGCGGCACGGTGCCGCGGCCCATGCCGTTCGTGAATGCGGGGATGTGCGTCTCGGCGAGGAAGCGATTCAGCTCCGCGCTCGCGCGCGACCACTTCACCGACGTGCCCGCCATCACCATCGGCCGCTTCGCGTGCGCGAGGATCTCGAGCGCGGCGCGCACCTCGGCGCGGTCGGGCGAGAGCCGCGGCGGCTCGGTCTTGATGCGCGGCACTGGCGCGTCCGCCCACTCGACCTGGCCCATGAACACGTCCATCGGAATCTCGAGATAAGCCGGGCCCGGAATGCCGGAGACCGCGTGGCGGATCGCGAGCTCGACGTACTCGGGAATGCGCTTCGTCTGATAGACGGCGTCGCAGTACTTCGTGATCGGCCGGACGACGCCGAGGTGATCCATCTCCTGAAGCGAGCCGCGGCGCAGATTCTCGAACGGGCCCTGACCACCGAAAATCAGAATCGGAGAATTCGCGCGCCACGCGTTCGCGATGCCGGTGACGCCGTCCGTAACACCTGGGCCGGCCGTAATCGCCGCGACGCCCACCTTGCCCGGATTGCAGCGCGCCCACGCGTCGGCCGCGTGCACGGCGGCCTGCTCGTGGCGCACGTCGATCACGCGGATGCCCTCGTCGAGGCAGCCGTCGTAGATCGGCATGATGTGGCCGCCGGAGAGCGTGAAGATCACTTCGACGTTCGCGGCCTTCAGCGCGCGCGCCGCGAGCTTTCCACCGTGGACGGGCATGGGGGCTCCTTCGAGGAATCGGGCGACGATACCGCCGATTTCGCGGTCGCCGGAAAAGAGAACAGGCGCCGAGATTGCTCCCGGCGCCTGTTCGGTTGTGGAATCAGCGGCGAGCTATTGCTCGTTCACGAACTCCGCGCGGCGGTTCATGCGCCAGGCCGATTCGTCGCTGCCCTGCACTGCCGGGCGAGACTCGCCGTAGCTGACCGTGTCGATCGTGGCGCCGACGCCGCTGTCGACGAGGTACTGCTTCACCGCGTTCGCGCGGCGCTCCCCGAGCGCGAGGTTGTACTCGTCGCTGCCGCGCTCGTCGCAGTGGCCCTCGATCGTGAAGCGCGTGAGGTTCCGGCTCTTGATCGTGCCCGCGTTCGTGCCGAGCGTCGCGCGCTGGTCGTCGCGGATCACGGACTGGTCGTAGTCGAAGTAGACCGTCTCGAGCTCGGCGATCGGCGTGGTCGTCGGCGTCGACGTGCCGCCCGTGTCTCCGCTGAACTCGGTGTTCGTGGCGGCAGGCTCCGGCCCGGTCTTCTTCGTCGCGCACGCGCCGGCGAACGACACCGTCGCGATCAGGATGCTGGTCCAAAACAAGCTCTTCACGCGCATGACTTTCTGAAACTCCTCGGTACCCGGATTGATTTGCGGCAGGGTTGTTCGAGAGGAAGCCGCGTTCCGGGGTGAATCGGGCGCCGATTCTGAACTGCGACTGGCTCGCCCGCAAGGGGCTTTCGTGAGCCAGATCACGAATTAGGGAGGACGGCCGGGACCAGAAGGTTCGCGCCGGTCAGCGTCCCTCGAAGCGCGGCGGGCGTTTCTCGAGAAACGCCCGCACGCCCTCTTTGTAGTCCTCGCTGTCGAAGCAGCGCTGGATCGACGTGCGGATCGCATCCCAATCTTGCTGATCGGGGCGGCGCGCGAGCTCGCGCGAGATGCGCTTCACACTTCGAATCGTCAGCGGCGCGTTGCCGGCGATCTGCGCGGCGATCTCGCGCACGCGCGCTTCCAGCTCGGCCTTCGGGAAGACCGCGTTCACGATGCCCAGCCGCAGCGCATCTTCCGCGCGATAGCGGCGCGCGGTAAAGAAAATCTCGCGCGCGGCGGAGGGGCCGACGAGCGCGCTGAGCGCCTCGATGCCGCCGGCGTGGTAGCCAAGCCCCAGCTTGGCAGCCGGGATCGCGAACACCGCGTCGTCCGCGCAATAGCGGAGGTCGGCGGCGAGCGCGGTCGCCATGCCGCCGCCGACGCAGAAGCCGTGGATCATCGCGATCACCGGCTTCGCGACGGCGCCGAGCGTCCCGAACGCGCGCTGTGTTCCGTCTTCGTAAATCTGCGCCGCGGCGCCGCCGGTGCGCCGCGATTCGAACTCGGAGATGTCGGCGCCGGACACGAACGCGACCTCGCCGGAGCCGCGCAGCACGATCACGCGCACGTCGGGGTCCGCGTCGAGCTTCTCCGCCGCGTCCGCGAGCGCCCCCCACATCTCTGCCGAGACGGCGTTCCGCCGCTCGGGATGGTCGATCACGATCCAGCCGAGCTGGCCTTCCACGCTGCTGAGGATGCGTCCTGCCATGACCGCGCAGCATGCGCGAACGCATCCACGTGCGTCCACTTCGCAAGTTCGCAGGGTCTGACCCCGCGGTCTCCGCGGTCTGCGCGGCGTCACCTTGCGCTTGCACCTAAGTTCGCTCGCTTGATGCCCGCCGCCGACGACACCAAGACCCTCGCGCTGCTGCGCCTCTCGGGCGAGATCTCGACCAAGGCGCGCGAGACGCGCTGGCGCTTCGTCTCGCAGCTGCTGCGAAACGCGGGCGACGCGCTGCGCAGCGAAGGCATCGCGTACACGCTGACGCGCCGGCACGACCGCATCTTCGTCGAGCTCGCGGGCGCGCGCGGCGCGGAGGTGCTCGCGCGCGTGTTCGGCGTGCAGTCGGTCTCGCTCGCGCTGCGGGGTCCGGGGGATTCGCTCGACGCGATCGTCGCGCGCGGCGCGGAGATCTTCGCCGGCGCGGTGCGCGGCAAGCGCTTCGCGGTGCGCGCGCGGCTCGTCGGCAAGCCGCGCGATCTCGGCTTCGGCTCGCGCGACATCCAGATCGCGCTCGGCGAGAAGCTGCGCGCGCACGCGCTCGGCGTCGACCTCGACGATCCCGAGGTGACCGCGCAGATCGAGGTGCACGAGGGGCGCGCCTATTACTTCACCGAGCGCCGCGCCGGCGAGGGCGGGCTCCCGCTCGCGACCGAGGGCCGCGCGCTCGCGCTCGTGTCCGGCGGCTTCGACTCGGCGGTCGCGGCGTGGCAAATGATGCGCCGCGGGCTCGCGCTCGAATTCGCGTTCTGCAATCTCGGCGGCCGCACGCACCGCGCCGGCACGCTGCGCGTGATGCACGCGCTCGCGACGCGCTGGGCGTACGGGACGCATCCGCGCCTGCACGCCGTCGAGTTCGACGCCGTCTCGCGCGATCTGCAGGCGAACGCCGAGCCGCGCTTTTGGCAGGTGATTCTGAAGCGCCAGATGCTGCGCGCCGCCGATCTCATCGCACGCGAGCTCGCGTGTCCTGCGCTGGTGACGGGAGAGGCGCTAGGGCAGGTCTCGTCGCAGACGCTCGTGAACCTCGCGACGATCAGCGCGGCGACGCGTCTTCCGATCCTGCGTCCGCTCGTCGGCGCGAACAAGCACGAGATCGTCGACCTCGCGCACCGGATCGGCACCGGCCCGATCTCGGCGACCGTCGCGGAGTACTGCGCGCTGGTGCCGCGCCGGCCGGCGACGGCAGCGGCGCTCGATGCGGTGGAAGCGCAGGAGGCGAAGCTCGACGCGGCGCTGCTCGAGCGCGCGGTCGCCGCGCGCGAGGTGATCGACGTTCGCGACGCCGATCCCGACGCCGCCGCGCTGCCGGAGCTCGCGGTCGAGGCCGTGCCGCCGGGCGCGCTCGTGATCGACCTGCGCGCGCGCGACGAGTTCCGGAGCTGGAGCCTGCCGGGCTCCGTGCAGCTCGACTTTGCGCGCGCGCTCGAAGCGATGCGCGCGTTCTCGAAGCAGCAGCGCTACGTCGCGGTGTGCGCATACGGCCTGAAGAGCGCGCACCTCGCCGAGCTGATGCGCAAGCAGGGCCTCGACGCCTACCACTTCCGCGGCGGCACCGACGCGCTCAAGAAATGGGCAGCGCGCCCGGGGACGTTCCTCAACTAATTCAACCAAGCTTTCGAACGCCCCGGGGATCGAATCGATCAAGATCGGACGACTCGAGACGACCTCGGATGCGCCAGCGACGGTTCCTCGCGGCCGTTTCGCTGCAACGTGAACCCGCGGACCCGATTTCTCAGTTGAGTTAGTTGAAGAACGTCCCCGCTTCGTCAGCTGCGTCCGCTGTTGTTCGCTTCGGCGGTGAAGGTCTCGCTGCACGCGGTGCGCAAGGTCACGCGGCACGAGATGTCGAGCGGCGGGCGGCGCACGCCGAGCGCGCTCGCCGCGGCCGGCGCGAACGCGGCGTCGAGCTGCGCGAGCGCGAAGCGCGCGCCGGCGCCGTCCTTCGCGAGCTGGCGCGCGAGCTCGCCCGCGATGAACAGCGGCGGCAGCGGCTCGCCGTCGCACCACGCCTCGCCGCTCTGAAGGTCGACGCGCAGCGCACCCTCGCCGATCGCGACCAGCGCGGCGTAGTCCTCGCGCAGCTTCCAGCCGAGAAATGCGGAGCACAGCGCGCGAGCGAGCTCGTCGGGCGGTAGCGGCGACATCGCAGCGCTCATCGGCGGCGCGCGCTCGCGCCGTTACGCCCGCGCGAAATACAGCCAGTTCTCTTCGCGCACTCCATCGCGCGCGTTCGTGAACGCGATGCGCTCGACGTGCACCTCGCCGAAGACACGGCGCAGCTCGTGCTCGAAGCGTGCGCTCTCGGCGTACGACCACACGCCGAACACGCCGCCGCTCGCGAGATGATCTGTCAGCCGCGCGAGGCTCGGCGCGGCGTAGAACGATGCGCTCGACGGGCCGAGGCGCTCTTCCGGCGAATGGTCGACGTCGATCAGCATCAGGTCGTAGCGATCGCTCGCCGCGCCCTGCAGCTGGCGGTACACGTCGCCGCGCTCCGCTCGGAAGCGCGCGTCGGCGCGCAGCTCGCGCGCGAGCGGAACGAGATCGCGCGCGTGCCAGTCGAGGATCGGCTGCAGCAGCTCGATCACGCGCACCTCCGAGACGCGCGGCGAGGCGAGCAGCTCGTGCGCCGTCGCGCCGAGCCCGAGCCCGCCGACCAGCGCACGCAGCGGCGCGCCGCCGTGCAGCGCAATCGCGCGCGAGGCGAGCGCGCGCTCGGAGCTCGTGGTCTCGCTGCTCATCAGGAACTCGTGGTCGAGCGAGATCTCGACGAGGGCTCGGCTCGGGTCCGACGCGAGCCGGCGCTCGCGCAGCCAGAGCAGCCCGAGCTCCGTCGGCTCGGCCGCGACGACCTCGAAATCGAACGCGTCGCCGGCGCTCACGAGCGCAGCGCCGCGGCGCGCAGCGCGGGCAGGCCGTCGACGCTGCGCAGGTTGTGATCGAGCTGGTACTGGCGCAGCCCGTCCGCACCCTTGCGCTCGGCCCACGCGCCGAGCTGCGCGCGCTCGCCCTCGTAGCGCATCAGCGGAACGCCGTAGCCGCACGAATCGGTGATGCGCGTCAGCGCGATGCGGATCACGGCGCGCGCGCTCGAGTAGCGCGCGAAGCTCGCCGCGAGCGCGGAGTACTCCGCGTCGCCCGGCTCGACGACGCTCGCGCGCCCCTGCAGGCGAACGATCCGCGGCGGGCCCTCGAACGCGCAGAACATCAGCGCGACGCGCCCGTTCTCTCGCGCGTGCGCGATCGTCTCGGCGCCGCTGCCGACGAAGTCGAGGTACGCGACCTCGCGCGGACCGAGGATCGCGAGCGAAGCGAGCCCCTTCGGCGAGAGGTTCACGTGCCCGTCGCCGGCGAGCGGCGCGCTCGCGACGAAGAACAGATGCTGCGCGCGGATCCACTCTGCGAGCGCCGCGTCGATTCCGTCGAACTGCTTCGCCATCGCTCGCTCCTCGAAGGGGCAACTTCCCCGTTGCGCTCGAGGGGCGCAGGTTAGGCGGGGCGCGACGTCACTCGCTCGGCGACGGTGGCGCGTCTTTCGCTTCTGGCCCGCGTTCTCTCAGGCGACGCGCCGCATCCTGGAGATCGTGCAGGATCTTCTCGCGCGCTTCCGGGCTCCGCGCGCCGAACTTCTCGTCGACGAGCGCGCGCTGCGCGGGCTCGTCCATCGCACCGAAGCGCTCGAGCCGCGCGCGCAGCTCGCGCCGCTCCGCGGGCTTCATGTCGCGCCACTTGCGCGCGTGCTGGAAGAAGCGGCGGCGCTCCTCGAGCGACATGCGTTCGAGCCGCTCGCGCATCTCGGGCGTGCGCAGCCGCGCGGGCAGCTCCTGCGCGCGCCGGCGCTCGCGCTGCTCGCGAATCGCGGCGCGCTGCTCGAGCGGGCTCTTGCGCTCCCAGTCGCGCAGGAAGCGCTCCCGCTCGCGCGGGCCGAGGCGCAGCAGATGGCGCCGCAGCGCGCGCTGCTCGGCGCGCGTGAGGTTCGACGAGGCAGGCAGCACGCCGGGCCTGCGAATCACGGTGCGCCGTCCGCTGGTGCGCTCCGTCGTCTGGCTCGCTCGCTCCGCCGGAGCGACCGCGTTCGCCTCCGCGGGCGGCTGCTCCTGCGCCCGCCCGGGCACGGGCGACACGCTCGCGAACAGCGCGAACGCGAGCAGCGCCCAAGCGCACGCGGGGCGAGCGAGCCGCTTCATCAGGACGCCCCCGCCTCGAGCTCGTCGAGCTCGCCCAGCAGGTCGAGCACGCCGACGATCGTCGCGTCGTGCAGCTCGAGCTGACCGAGCGCGTCGGCCTCGTCGTCGGTCACTTCGACGTAGAGCGGCGACGAAGCGAGCGCGAGCCGATCCGAGGCCGAGCCGCTCAGCGCTGCGGCTGAGGGCAACGGCAGCTCCTCATCCCGGAACGCGCTCTCGGCCGGCGCTGTCTCCTCGATTGCAACGCGGGAAGGATCGGCTGCGAACGGCTGCGCCGACTCGCTCGCGGCCGGCCCCGGCTCCGGTTCCTGCTCTCCGCGCGGAGTCGGCGCCGGGGCCGGCACCGCGCGCGCGATCTGGTCGGCCGCCGCCCCGCTGCCCGCATCTCCGGAGACGACGCTCGCGCTCGGAACCGCGCGTACCTCTGCAACGGCCTGCGGTCGCACTTCGTCCACCGCGGCGGGCGCGGTCGCGCTGGGTGGATTCACCGCGAGATCTCCGGTCGCGGCCGGAGCCGAATCGTTTGCCGGTCCGCCAACCATGACGACGACTGCCGCGGCTGCGGCAGCTGCCGCGGCGCCGAAGCCCGCGATCCACGCGCGCCGGGGGCTGGTGCGGCCGCGCGCATCGGTCCGTAGCGAGCCGAACGGCGAGTGGGCATGCGCCTCCGCGTCGAGCTTCGCTTGCAGGCGCGCGCGCAGGTTGCCGGGGACAGCCCGCGCCGGAAGCGCCCGCAGCGCGGCGTCCACATGCGCGAGCTCCTCGAGGCGCGCGGCGAGCTCCGGGACGCGCGCGATCTCGTCGCGCAGCGCGCTCTCCTCGTTTGCGCTCAGCGCGCCGTCGAGCAGTGCCGACAGCTCAGCGTCGCGATCGGTCGTCATCGCGCACCTCCGCGAATCAGAAACGGTTTCTGCGGCGTCGCCAGCTTTGCGCGCGCGTTCGCAAGCTGATCGGCGAGCGCGACGCGCCCGCGGTGGACGAGCGCCTTCACGGACGACTCGCTGGTCTCGAGCGCGGCCGCGACTTCGGCGTATGGGAGGCCTTCGACCGCCGCGAGCCAGAGCGCCGCGCGCTGCCGCTCGGGCAGTAGCTGAAGCGCCGCTTCGACTTCTGCGCCTTCGCGGCGCGCGTTCACGATCTCGTCCACTGGCGATTCCTCCGCGGCCAGCTCGAGCGGGCGCCCTTCCTCGCGCTCGAGATCGGTGCTGTCGTGGGGCGCGCGGCGAAACGGCCGCCGCAGCTCGTTGCGCGCGACGTTCGACGCGATCGTGTAAAGCCAGGTCGAGAACTTCGCGTCGGGCGCGTAGCGCGCGCGCGCGCGATGGACGCGCAGGAAAGTCTCCTGCACGAGCTCCTCGGCGACCGCTTCGTTTCTCACCATGCGCTCCAGGAAGCGGAGCAGCTTGCCCGCCCAGCGCTCGAAGAGGGCGTCGAATGCCGCGTCGTCGCCATCGCGAAACGCCAGCATCAGCCGCACGTCCTCATCGAGCACTCGCGTGCGTCCTCCGCTCGAAGCGGTCTAACCCCGCGACAGGCTGCGGGTTTCGCGCCCGACCGCGGGCGAAATGGCCAAACGGGGTCAGACCCCGTTTGGCCATTGGCTACCCGCGCGCGGCGAGAAAGCCAAGTACGGCGCGGTTGAACGCGTCGGCCTGCTCGATGTTCACGCAGTGGCCGGCGTCCGGGATCGTCACGCTCTTTGCGCCCGGTATGCGCGCGCTCATCACCTCGGCTGCGCGCAGGTAGCCGGTGTCGAGCGCGCCGACGAGGATGAGCGCCGGCGCGCTGATCTCGGCGAGGCGGTCGAGCGTGGCGGGCGCGGGGCCGGAGACGCGGCGGCCGAAGGTCGCGACGCCGCGCGGCGACTGGGCCTCGATCTCGCGCGCGGCGCTGCGGGCCGCCGGCAGGTCGGGCTTCAGACCGATGCTGAGCGTCTGTGCCGGGCCGCTCGTGTAGCCCGCAAAGCCGTTCTTCTCGACGCGCAGCGCGATGCGCTCGATCTGCGCGAGCCAGTCCGCCTGCGCCTTCGGGTTCTTGAAGCCGGGGCCGGTTGCGATCAGCACGAGGCCGGAGACGCGCTCTGGATGAGCGAGCGCAAAATGCTGCGACGCGAGCCCGCCGAACGAGAGGCCGGCGCAGATCGCGCGCCGGCCGGGCGCCGCCCAGTCGAGCACGCGGCCGAGATCGGAGACGACGCGCTCGATCGAGTATGCGTTCGGATCCTCGGGCGCCTGAGAGCGGCCGTGCCCGCGGTAGTCCCAGAGCACGACGCGATACCCGGCCGCGACGAACGGCTCGACCTGCGCGCGGAAGTTCTCATGCGTCTGCACGTAGCCAGCGGAGAACACGATCGGCTCACCGGCGCCGTGCGCCTCGGCGTAAAGCTGGGTTCCGTCGGCGGCGGCGACGAAAGGCATGAGTCTCCTCGGGGACGTTTCTTTGGGACCTCGAGAAGCTGCCGGTCAGGCTTTCTCGATCTTGGTGCGAAGCGCGCGAGCCATCCCGTCGAGCTGCTGCTCGAGCGGCAGCCTGATCGTGAACTCGGGCACGAACGCCTTCGTCGCGCCCTCCATCTCGAAACGCACGCGCGTGCGCGCGCCGCGCTCCTCGAACGTGATCTTGCCCTCGAGCCGCTTCCAGATGTTCCCGTCGCAGACCTTCTCGAAGCGCACGTTGCCGTCGGGCGCGAACGTGAAATGAAAGGTCGCGTCGCTGTCGCGGCCGAGCGCGCGGAACTTGGAGTGCGTCGTCAGCTTGCTGCCCGCGCGCTTCACGACATCGGTCTGCGCGCCCTCGAACAGGCTCGTCAGCGTGCGCTCGTCCGCGAGCACCGCGGCGGCGTCGGCGCGCGCGCGGGCGACTTCGAACTCCTTCGTGAGCCGCATCGAAGCCTCCCTCCGCCGCGCATTGTTCCACGCGTGCGGAGCGATGCCTAGGCGCGGCGCGGCCGCCGAGAGCTCAGTGCAACACGACCACCGACGGCGGCACCAGCAGCGGCGCGCCGACCGGCAGCGCGGTCACGAGCGTGTGCAGGTCGCGCAGCTCGCGCGGCAGAGCCTCGAGCGGGCTCGCGCTCTGCACACGCGCACCGAACAGCAGCTCGCCGATCTGCTGCGCGAGCGTCTTCTGTGCGGGGAAGCTCTTCAGCGAGACCGGCGCGTCGGCCGCGATGCCGACGGCCTTCTTCGCTGCAACGGCCGCCTCGTAGAGACCGCCGAGCTCGTCGACCAGGCCGATCTCGAGCGCCTGCGCGCCGGTCCAGACGCGCCCGCCGCCGACCTTCTTGACCGCATCCGGATCGAGCGCGCGCCCTTCGGCGACTCGAGCGACGAACTGCTCGTAGACGCCCTCGACGTCCTTGCGCAGCACTTCGCGAGCGCCCGCGGTGAGCGGCTGACTTCCGAATAACAAGTCGGCCCGCGCGCCGCGCTGCATCGTCTCGACCGTGACGCCCACTTTCTCCAGCAGACCGCCGAGCGACGGCCGGATCACGAACACGCCGATCGAACCGGTCAGCGTGGTCGGGTGGCTGACGATCGTGTCGGCCGCGCTCGCGACGTAATAACCACCCGAAGCGGCGACGTCCGACATCGAGACGACGACGGGCTTTCCGGCGGCGCGCGCGTCGCGGAGCGCGCGCCACATCAGATCCGAAGCGAGCGGCGATCCGCCGGGGCTGTCGATGCGAACGAGCAGCGCCTTCACCTCCGCGTCCTCGACGGCCTCGTGCACCGCGGCGACGAACGTGTCGGCGGCCATCACGCGCGTGCCGCTCGCGCTGATCTCGCCCTTGCCGGTGACCACCATCCCGGCGCCGCTGATCAGCGCGAACGTCGCCTGCGTCTCGATGCCGAGCGAGGAGACGTCGACCGCCGCCCAGTCTTCTTGCTCGACGATCGGCGCGTCCTTCACGACGTCCTCGTAGTACGCGATCTCGTCGACCAGCTTCGCGTCCAGCAGCTCCTGCGCGGAGCTCGGCGCCTCGTCGACCAGCGCGCGTACCGCAGCCGGCTCGAGACCGCGCGCGGCAGCGACGTCGCTCGCGAACGCGGCCTCGGTCGAGTCGAGCAGCGCGTTCGACATCTCGCGGCTGGCGGCCGACATCTTCTGCGCGGTGAACGGCTCGACGGCGCTCTTGTAGTCGCCCGCGCGCTCGTACTCGACCATCACGCCGAGCTTCTCGAACGTGCCCGCGAAGAACAGGTGCTCGGCGGCGAGGCCGAGCAGCGGGCTGCGCGAGGCCGGCGTCGCGACGACGCGCTTCGCGGCGCTCGCGACGTAGTAACCGCCCGCGCCGAAGCCCTCCGTCTCGAGCACTGCGACCGTCTCTTTTCCGGCCGCGTTCACGCGCGCGATCGCGGCGCGCAGCTCCTGCGCTTTTCCCCAGCCGATGCCGAGCCCGCGCACGCGCACGACGACGCGCGCGATGCGCGGGTCGAGCTCCGCCTTGCGGAACGCCGAGTAGAGCCCGAGCAGCGATTGCTCGCCGGCGCCGAGGAAGCGCGCGATCAGCGGCGCGTCCGCGCCTTCCGCGTATTCGCCCTCGAGCGTGAGCACGAGCGTGCTGCCCGGCGCGATGCTCGGCCCCCTGCCGCAGCCCACGAGCACGAGCAGCGCGAAGACAGCGAGCACGAGCGCTTCGGTGTGACGGCGAATGCGGCGCATGTTTCCCCCTGCGGCGCGCGGGATTCCGCGCAGATTCGACGGATCGACCGGCCGCCACTCTCGGGCGAGAGCAAAGCCGCGCGACGCCGAGTCGAGTCTCAGAGCTCGTTCCTAGAGGAATGAAGCCGCCGCGAGCCCGACCGCAAGCGCGAGCCCGCCGCCGAGCGCGAAGCCCATCGTCTGCCCGAACGCGACGGTCATGCCGCGCGCGTCGTCCGCGCGCGCGAGCGCAGTGCGCGAGGCGCGCAGCGCGAGCGGCGCCGCCGCGAGAAACGCGAGCGTGGCGAGCGGAACCGCGCGCAGCGCGGCCGCGACGATCACGACCGCGAACGGGAGCCCGAGCAGCCACGGCACGAGTCGCGCGGCGCCGCGCGCGCCGAGCCGCACGATCGGCGTCCGCTTGCCGTGCTTCGCGTCGGCTTCGCGCTGGGGAAAGTGGTGCAGGAACAGAATCGCGGTATCGAGCAGCCCGACCACGCACGAGAGCAGCAGCGCGGGCAGCGTCGCGCGGCCGGTCTGCACGTAGTAAGTGCCGAGCCCCGCGAGCGGCCCGAACAGCAGGAAGATCACCGGCTCGCCGACGCCGTGATACGCGAGCCGCAGCGGCGGCGCGGTGTAGAAGAAGCCGAGCACGAAGCCGAGTGCGCCGATCGCGAGCACGATGTGGCCCGGATGGATGCGGTCGAGCGCGAGGCCGCACGCGAGCCCGGTGCCGAAGCACGCGGCGGCGAGCCGCCACATCCCGCGGCGCGTCAGCACGCCCGACTGGATCACGCGGCTGCCGAGCGGGAACGCGTTCTTCGTGAAGGCCGGATCGGCGTCGAGACCCGACGCGTCGTCGTACAGGTCGTTCACGACGTTGACGCCCGCCTGGAGCGCGATCAGCCCGAGCAGCGTCAGCGCGAAGCGGTCCCAGTGCACCGGTTCGCCCTCGGCGGCGACGAGCGCGCTGAGCACGAGCGCCGGCAGTGCTCCCGCGAACAGGCTCGGCGCGCGCGTCGCGCGCACGAGCGTCGCGAACGCGCTCACCGCGGGCTCTCGACGAGCGCGCGGATGTTGCGCCACTTCCCGACCGCGCCCTGGCCATGGCACGAGACGCTGCCCTTCCCCGGCGCGAGGTCCTTCTCCGTCATGAGTCCCAGCGCAATCGTGAACGGCCCGAGCTCGCCAACGCTCTCCGCGCGCTTCACGACTTCGCCCTGATGACTCCAGCTGAGCGTCCGCGCGGCGCGGTCGTACTGAATCGCGTAGCGGTGGAACGCGCCGGGCTCGAGGCCGCCGCGCTCGTCGAACCAGCAGAAGAACTTCGGTCCCTTCGCGCGCTGCGGAGCCGTGGTGCCCGGGAACGGCAGATGCGCGTGCACCGTCGCGAACTGGTCGTTGCCGACGAAGAAGTTCACCGCGACGCCGCGCGCGAGATCGAGCAGGTGGAAGCTGACGAAGCCGTCGTAGAGATCGCCGGACTTCGCGCCGACGATGCGCGCCGCCTGCTCCCATTCGAGCGTGAGCTTCCCGCCCTCGGGCGCGCCGAACGCGCGCGTCGAGAAGTACATGTGCTTCGCGTTGTCGAAGAACTGGACGTGATCGTTCGAGCGCGTGAACGGGAGCGCCGAGACGATCAGCCCGCCGTTCTGCACGATCACGGACGCGTTCGGCTCCTGATAGACCCAGCTCCCGCCGTCGGGCATCGGGAACGAGCCCGGGACCCAGCTCGTCGGCTCGCCCATCACGATCGAACCGAAGTCGCCGACCTCGATCACCTCCTGCGCCACGTCGCCCTCCGAAAGGCGCGCAGTCTATGCCCCGCGCCGCAGCGTTACAGCAGCCCCGCCGTGTCGGCGCGGGGTCAGACTTGCAAACTTGCGAAACGAGGCGCGGCGGGCGGGCAGCGAATACCCTCGCGCGATGTCCGACGACGCCCGCGAGCAGCAGAGAGCCGCCTTCCAGCACTTCGTCGCGGGGCGCCTCGACGACGCGATCGCCGGTTATCGCGCGGCGCTCGCGCTCGACCCGGCGCTGGCAATCGCCTGGAACGGGCTCGCGATGGTGCTCGAGCGCAAGGACGACCTCGACGGCGCGATCGCCGCCGCCGAGCGCCTGGCCGAGCTCGACCCCGACGACGCGCTCGCGCACACGAGCCTCTCGCGCTTCTACCAGCGCAAGGGCTGGATCGAGCGCGCGGAGCACGAGAAGGCGCGCGCGACGCAGCTCGCGATGAAGGCGGCGGGGAAGAAGGCCTGAGGGTGCGCGCGCGTCCCGGGCTCGATCACGATCGCAGCGAGGATTCGACAGCTCGTGTCACATCTGAACGTCGAGAATGACTTCGACTGCCTCCCGACTGTCCGCGCTGAGAGACGTCACCTCGAAGCGGTTGATGCCCTTCTGGAAGAACTTTGCGAGCGGCTTGATGCGGGTCTCCGCGATGGTGCTCTTGACGCCACCGCTCTCCACTGGCGGCCCCAACGAAAGGACAAGAGGCGCAACGGGCTTACCGTTCACGTTGTCGATGACCAACTCGCTCGGCAACGACTCGTCGCTCGTGATCTTGATCTTCAGCACGTCCGGCTTCTCTTCGGCCAAGAACTCGTCGAGTAGAATCTCCGCGGCAAACGACGTGGTGAGACCCGAAAGGTCCAAGCGGGGCGGTCCGACCCTCTGAGACTTCGCGGTCGAGAGTGAGACCGTGTTCACTGTCGAGACGTCAAAAACCGTTCCGGGGGGCAGCTCGGCGGCGCCGCCAGGAACGAACAAGGCGGGCCAGACCAAGAGGAGCCCCACAGTCCAAACTACGGCTTTTCGACCGGACCCCTCTTTGTTGTATCCGCCTTGCAGCAACACCGATTGTCCGTCGACCGTCGTAGCGCTGACGCCTGCGATGGAGAGCCGTCCCTCGAATCCTCCGATGTTCCGATGACGAATCTTGTCGATGCGGCAGCTTGCGAGCGTGTCCGCCTTGATGGCGACGATCGCGTCAACCACCACATCTCTCCATACGCGACACGGAACCATCTGGCCGACCTCGGCTTCGCCGCGCTTGCTCGAAACGACCTGGTCTATGGTCAGAAACATTCTGGTTCCGGGCGGAATGCTGACTCCATCAGCAGCAGATTCCTCCGCCATGCAAACGAGGCAGATCAGCGCGACGCTCAGACGTTTCATGCTTTCTCTAGCTCCAAAGGAATGAGAGCCATCCTCTTCGAACCGGCTCGCCTCATCAAGCACTAAGAGGTTTGACCAACAATCGGCTAGAGACGGAAGTCAGGAGACGGCGGATGTCCGATCCGCAGCTGAAGTCGCTCGGCCTCTCGCCCGAGCTGCATGCCTACCTCGTCGCGCACGGCACGCCGCCGGACGCGGTGCAGCGCGAGCTGATCGCGGAGACCGCGAAGCTCGGGCCGATCGCGGTGATGCAGGTGGCGCCGGAGCAGGGCGCGTTCCTCACGCTGCTCGCGCGCATGATCCGCGCGCGCGAGGCGGTCGAGGTGGGCACGTTCACCGGCTACTCGTCGCTCGCGATCGCGCGCGGGCTCGAGCCGGGTGGGCGGCTGCTCTGCTGCGACGTCTCGGCGGAGTGGACCGCGATCGCGCGCCGCGCGTGGGAGCGCGCAGGGGTCGCGGATCGCATCGAGCTGCGCATCGCGCCCGCGGCCGAGACGCTGCGCGCGCTGCCCGAGACGCCGCGCTTCGATCTCGCGTTCATCGACGCCGACAAGGAGAGCTACGCGACTTATTACGAGGAAATCCTGAAGCGCACCCGGCCCGGCGGCGTGATCCTGGTCGACAACGTGCTGTGGAGCGGCGCGGTGATCGACGCCGCGGCGCAGGACGCGAACACGCGCGCGATCCGTGCGTTCAACGACAAAGTCGCCGCCGACGCGCGCGTCGAGTGCGTGATGACGCCGATCTCGGACGGGCTGACGCTGCTACGAAAACGCTGAGCGCCGAAACGCAGAACGCCGCCGCGTCCTCGTCGGACGCGGCGGCGTCTGTTGTTACGAGCTCGTCGCGTCGGTCAGAAGCGGAGGAACGCTCCGAAGCCGAGCGACGTGTAGTTGAGATCGTCGAGATCGCCAGTCGCGAGGTTGTAGGCGAACTCGCCGGTCACGCCCCAAGACTCCGAGATGTAGTAGTCGAGGCCACCAGCGAAGCGCACCGCGAACGCCCCTTCGTCCGGGCCCGGATCGATGTGGAAGACCTGGCCGCCGAGACCCAATGCGGCGTAGGGCTGGAGCCGATCCGTGAGGAAGTAGTACCTCGCATTCGCGAGGAACAGCGTCGAAGTGAGGTCGAGGCCGCTGATGTCCGAGAAATCGCCGCTGTACTCGACCAGGCCCTCGACTGCGATGTTGGGTGTCATTCGATAGCCGAGGCGGCCGGCTACACCGAGGCCCGTATCCAGCCCGTCGTCCAGGCCGTCGAACGCCTCGAAGCTCGCGACGCCGTTCAGCTGCCCGTACAAGCCACTCCGCGCGAAGTCTTGAGCGGTTGCCGCCGTCGCGCTGAGCGCAAGTGCGAGCGTGATCGCAAAACGAACTGATCTCATTACTGGTCCCCTTGATTGGTCGCACGAGGCGACTTGTTGCGACCGAGCTCTTCAGCGGCTCGGCCGGAGACACTGACCCCAATCGCCGCACGCGGGTTTCCCCGCGGCCGTCGAGAGCCAGCCCCCCGCGCGCTGATTATCAACCGTTCAGCAATGCCGCCACGAGCTCGGCCTGCCGGTGCACGCCCGCCTTGACGAAGGCTTGCTTCAGGTGACAGCGCACCGTCTCGATCGAGATTTCGAGCTGACGCGCGATCAGCGGAACTGTTAGGCCGCTCGCGAGCCGATCGGCCACCTGCTGCTCCGCGCGCGTGAAGCCGAAGCGCTCGCGCGCGCAGCGTGCCGCGCGCGATTCGCGGCGGCGCACGATCAGGAGCGCGTGCGCGGTCTCGGCGCCGAGCGGAATCACGTCCACGCTGCAGGTGAATTCGGCGCGCAGCGCGATCACGAGCTCGGGCCCCACGCATTGCGTGCGAATCGACGCGGCGATCTGCTCGCGAAGCTCGCGCAGAGAATCGCCGCCCGCGGCGAGCAGGCCCTCGGCGAGCGCGCGCGGCCCGCGCTCGCTCTCGACCAGCGCACGCGCCGCGCGATTCGTCGCGACGATGTCGCCGTCCGCGGAGACGACGAGCTGAGCGTCGGGATGCCTCTCGAAGCACACCGCTTCGAGCGCGCTCGGCTGCGCGGGAGACGGGACGAAGGCCGCGGCCGGACGCACCGACCAGGGAGAGGACGGGACCAACGCTCGAACGCTCGCGGGCTCTGCCATGCAAGCCAAATTGCCCCCCGCCGCCTCGCGCGCGCTGTGAAACGTTTCACAGCGCCTCCCCAAAATTGAGGATGCGCCCGCGGCCGGTGTGATCCGCTTGTGACCGCGCGCTAGCCGCGGAAGCTCAGGAGCGCGCGCCGCGGTGCCAGCGCGCTGCCACCTCGGCAACATGCGCGCCGTGCGCGCGCGCGGCCTCGAGATGTGCAGGCGTCGGCCCCGCTGCGCCGGCGCGTGGATTCGTCCACGCGAGCGGTCCCCAGTGACAGCCGCCGTCGAGGTACTGCGGCAGCCGGTTGTGCATCGGCACGAGCAGCATCCCGTGCTCGGCGAGGTTCGCGAGCAGCGAGATCAGCGTGAGCTCGCCGCCGCCGAGGCCGCCGTTACCGGCGCTTGCGAACGCGGCGCCGACCTTCCCGATCAGCGCCCCAGTCAGCCACAGCGGCGCGAGGCGCTCGCAGAACGCGCGCATCGACGACTCGACGCCCGCCATGTGCACGCCGCTCCCGAGCACGAGAGCGTCCGCCGCGAGAGCCTCCGCGGGCGTCGCGTCGTCGGCGCGCAGCAGCTCGACCTCCGCTCCCGCCGCGCGCGCGCCTTCCGCGAACGCCTCACCGAGCCTCCACGTGCGGCCCGTCTGCGACGCGACGACGACGAGGATGCGCATGCGCGCACGCTAACGCGCGTGCGCCGGCGGCGAGAGCGCTTCGAGCGCCGCCGCGAGGTCGGGCGGATCCGGGCTCTCGGCTTCCACATCGCGGTACGCGACGTACGCCGCGTGCAGCAGATGCCGCCGCGCGTGCGGCGACGCGGGCGCGCCGTAGGCGTGGTCGCCGAGCACGGGGTGGCCGAGGTGCGCGAGGCTCGCGCGGATCTGGTGGAGAAAGCCGGTCGCGGGGTGCGCTTCCACGAGCGTCGCAGCATCCAACTCCGCGAGCGCGCGCCAGCGCATCACGGTGCGCCGTGAGCGCGGATCGCCGGCTTCGACGACGCGCACGCGCGCCGGCCGGTGCTGGGCGACCGCGAGATTCAGCGCGAGCTCGCCGCCGCCGGCCAGGTGCCCGTGCACGATCGCGCGGTAGACCTTCTCGACGCGGTGCGCGCGGAAGCCGGCGCGCAGCTGCTCCCAGCGGCCCTGCTCGGTCGCAAACAGCAGCGCGCCCGAAGTGTCGACGTCGAGGCGATGCACGACGCCGCTGCGCAGGCCCGCCTCGCCGACGCCCGCGATCTCAGGGAAGCGCGCAATCACGAAGCTGAGCGCGCTGCCGGTCTCGGCGGGATCGAGCGGGTGCACCGGCATGCCGGGCGGCTTGTCGACGGCAACCCAGCCCGGCCCGCGCGCGAGGATGCGCAGCGCGAGCTCGGGCTGTGCAAGCGGCTCTGCCGTCTCGCGTCCGGGGAAGCGCTGCACGCCGACGGCCTGCCCCGCCGTGAGCGGTGTGCCCTTCGCAGCGAGCCCGACCGCGCGCTCGTCGAGCGCGACCGCGCCGCGCTCGAGCAGCCGGCGCGCCGCCGCGCGCGAGACGCGCAGCTCGTCCGCGAGAAACGCATCGAGCCGCATGCCGGCGCGCTCGGCGCTGACGACGAGCGTGCGCGCCGCCGCCACCTCAGGCGCCTCCAACGGCGCGCGACGCGTTCACGCGCTGCCCGCACGCGAGCAGCGTCTTGCAGCCGCATGCGGCGAGCAGCGCCAGCACCCGCTTCATCTCGCCGGCGGCCGCGATGCGCGCGTCGAGCTCGCGCTGCTTCGCGCGCACGCAGCGCGCGCGTGCGCCGGAGAGGAGAGCGCGCGTTTCGGCGAGCGTGAAGCCGGCGCGCTTCGCGAGCGCGATCGCCGCGAGCGCATCGAGCGCATCGCGCCCGAACACGCGCCGGCCCGCGCTGCGCTCGGGCGCCGGCAAAAGGCCGCGCGCCTCGTAGTACCGGATCGCGGAGGTTGCGACGCCAGCGGCCCTCGCAAGCTGCCCGATCGCCAGCGCTGATCCATTCGCCCGCTCTTGACTTCGAGCGCGCTTCAACTCGTAGCGTTGGCGGCGCTCGTTCACGCCCTGGAGGTGCCGCATGCCGGATCGACTCGCGCGCTTCGCTGTATGGCTCACGTTCTTCAACACCTGGGTTCTGTTCGAGGAGACGATCATCGATCGTCACGGCCTGTGGGAGTACCTGCCGTACTACCGAGTGGGCCGGCTCTGCGCGTGGGACATCGGCGCGATGATTCTGCTCGCGCTGGCGCTGCGCTGGGCGTACCGGCGCGCACGCCTGGAAGCCCAGGCGTAATTCCCGGCACCTCCGAGCGCGCTACGTTGCCGCGCTTCCCGGAGCCCCCCGATGCAGAGCCGCGCCCGCACGCGCATTCAAGTGATGGACACCACGCTGCGCGACGGCGAGCAGACTCCGGAGATCTCGTACACGCCGGCCGAGAAGCTGCAGCTCGCGCAGATGCTGCTCGAAGAGGTGGGCGTCGACCGCATCGAGATCGCGGGCACGCGCGTCTCGGAGGGCGAGCGCGAGGCGGCGCGCCAGATCTGCGCGTGGGCGCGCAAGAAGGACCTGCTCCCGCGCATCGAGATGCTCGGCTACGTCGACGGCACGCAGTCGATCGACTGGCTCGAGGGCACCGGCGGCAAGGTGCTGAATCTGCTTACGAAAGGCTCCGAGCGGCACTGCCTCGGCCAGCTCCGCATGCCGCCCGAGCAGCACCGCAAGCGCATCGCCGACGTGCTCGCGTACGCGCGCAAGCGCAAGGTGAAGGTGAACGTCTACCTCGAAGACTGGTCGCAGGGCGTCAAGGATTCGCCCGACTACGTGTTCGCGATGATGCGAACGCTGACGGAGAGCCCGGTCGAGCGCGTCTACCTGGCCGACACGCTCGGGATCCAGTCGCCGAAGGACACCGCGCGCTTCGTCGACCTGATGGTCGCGAGCTGGCCGGACGTTCAGTTCGAGTTCCACTGCCACAACGATTACGGGCTCGCGACCGCGAACTGCCTCGCCGCCGTCGAAGCCGGCGCGCGCGGCGTCCACACCAGCGTGAACGGGCTCGGCGAGCGCGCGGGCAACACGCGGCTCGCCGAGGTGGTCGCCGCGCTCCACGACCACGGGCCGTGGCGCACCGGCGTGAACGAGAAGAAGCTGGTCGCCGTCTCACGGCTCGTGGAGATCGCGACCGGCAAGGAAGTCTCTGCGAACGCGCCGATCGTCGGCGCGGACGTGTTCACGCAAACCGCGGGCATCCACGCCGACGGCGACGCGAAGGGCGATCTCTACGAGAGCCGGCTCGCACCGGTGCGCTTCGGCCGCCAGCGCCGCTACGCGCTCGGCAAGCTCTCGGGCAAGGCGTCGCTCGATCAGAACCTCGCGAAGCTCGGCATCGAGCTCGCGGCGGAGGCGCGCGACCAGGTGCTCGCGCGCGTCGTCGAGCTCGGCGACAAGAAGCACACCGTTCTGCCCGAGGACCTGCGCTTCCTCATCGCCGACGTGCTGAAGACGCCGCGCGAGCAGATGATGCGCGTCGTGTCGTACGAGGTGACAGTCGGCAGCGGCGTCACGCCCGCGGCGCATCTCACGCTCGCGTACGGCAAGCAGCGCGCGAGCGGGAGCGCGACCGGCGACGGCGGCTACGACGCGTTCATGAAGGCGCTCGCAAAAGCCGTGAGGAAGTTCGATCTCGAGCTGCCCGAGCTGAACGACTTCCGCGTGCGCATCCCCCCCGGCGGCCGCACCAGCGCGCTGGTCGAGACGATCATCTCGTGGCGCGGCAGAGACGGCGCCGAGAACTGGACGACGATGGGTGTGGATTCGGACCAGATCGCCGCCGCGGTGCTCGCGACCGAGAAGATGTTGAACGAGCTGGTCGCGAAGAAGCGGTGAGAGCCCGGACGTTCCTCGCGGCGCTGGTGTGGCTGGCGGCCGGCGCCGCGCTCGCGAAAGGCGAGGAGCCCGACCCGCGCTACCAGCCGACGCAGTCGCTGCTCGAGATCAACGCGGTGCTGCGCCGGCACATTCCCGACGACACCTACCGCTTCGCGCCGGCACGCGATTTCACCGGGCGCAACGTCTACCGCTCGTCGCTGCTGCGGCTCGAGAATCTCGAGCAGGCGCACGAGGCGGCGCTGCGCGCCGGCACGTGGGCGGAGGTGCTCCCGTTCGCGAAGGCGCGCGCGCTCGAGCGGCTGCGCGCATACGAGGTGGCAGCGGCGACGTATCGCAAGGCGGCCTCATTCCAGGGCGAGCTCGCCGAGGAGGCGCTGCGCAGCGCGGCGGTGTGCGACGCGCTGGCGAAAGCGACGCAGCGGCAGAAGGCGGCGCCGGAGGAGACCTTCGACGTCGCCGCGGCCGCGGCAGGCCCGGGGCCGGCGCCGGAGGACGCGCTGATCGCCGCGCGCGAGGCGTTGATCGGCGAGATCGGCGCGCGGCGCACGCAGCTCGAGGAGCTGCTCGAGCGCACCGAGGGGACGCACTACGCCGCGGTCGTGCGCGAGGAGCTCGAGCGCAACGACCGCGAGCGCGCGCGGCTGCTCGTCTCGTCGCGCCGCCTCTACCCGGACGGCAGCGTGCGCGCGCTCGCCGCGCTGCAGCGGCTCGCGATCGAGCACAAGCAGAGCAAGCACGCGAACGCACATGTGCTCGAGCTCGCGGAGCTCTACGCCGCGCTCGCGCGCGAGTACGTCGAGGAATTCCCGCCCGAGTCGCCGGGCTTCGAGCCGGATCGCTTCGAGGAGCTGGTGAACTCGGCGGCAAGGCTCTACGAGACCGTCTCGAACCAGGACGGCGCCCCGGAGAAGCTCGAAGCCGCGCGCCGGCTCGAAGCGTTCCTCGCCTTCACGCTCAAGGTGGACCGTGATCGCTTCACTCCGTGACAGCCAAACCATGCGAAGCGGGGACGTTCCTCCCTTTCCCCGCGGCGCTGCCGGATCGGATCTGCAGCCGCCGGTGGACGCGATGAAAAAAAGAGGCGCGTCCACGCTTCTCCTTTTCGCGCTCGCGGCTTGGTCGGGGTGCACGACCGCGGGCGCGCCGCCGGTCGGCGATCCGATGGAACGCGCGCCGCGGCTCTCGGCGCCGCTGCCCGACGATGCCGAGCGCGCGGCGCGCGATGTCGCGCTCGCGCTCTGGCAGAGCGACGCGCACGCGGCCGCGCGGGCGAGCGAGCGGCTCGAGGCGATCGACAGCGCGCATGCCGCGGCGCACGAGCCGCGCAGCGGGCTCGCTGCCGCCGCGCGAGACGCCGAGACCGCGCTGATTGCGGCCGGCCCCGCGCGGCGCGCCGCGCAGGCGCGCGTGCTCGAGCGTGACGACGTACCGGCCGAGCTCGCGTCGCGCATCCGCGAGGACGTCGCCGACGATCCGCTCGCGCTCGCGCGCAAGCGGCTGCGCGAGGATCGCGTGATCCGCTGGGGCGGCGCGGCGAACGAGCTCTCCGAAGGCATCGGCGGCTCGATCGCGACGCCGCTCTTCATCCCGATTCGGCTCACGCAATCGCTCGTGCGCGTCGCGCTCGACCTGCACGACGAGGAGACGCTGACGCCGCGTGAGCGGCAGGCGCTGAAGCACTGGAAGGATTTCGTCGAGACGAACCCGAGCGCGCCGGAGGCTGCCGAGCTGATCGAGAAGATCGAGCGCGCGCAGCTGCGCTGGGGCGAGATGCAGGCCGAGCGCGCGACGCGCAGAGGCGAGGCCGCGCTCGCGGAGGGCGAGCCGATCCTCGCCGCGTTCCTCGCGGAGCGCGCGCTCCGCTTCCGCAACGAGGACCGCGCGGCGTCGGCGCTGCACGAGCGCGCGATCGCAGCAGGGCGTGCTTGGAACGAGAACCGCGCGCGCACGATCGCGGTCGCGGACGCGGTGGCGCCGCTCGGCGACGCGGAGTGGGCGCTCGCGCGCGCGCTGCTCTCGCCGAGCGCGGACCTCGCGGCGGCCGCGAACGCGCTGCTCGCTGCCGAAGGCGTGCGCCCGCACAGCCGCGAAGTGGCGGAGCTCGCGCTCGCGCTCGCACTGCGCGAAGCGGGCGACGAGGAGGAGAGCTGGCAGCGCCTCGAAGCGATCGAAGCGCACGCGCCGAACGGGAGTGCGGTCGCGCGCCACGCGGCCGCGATGCTGCGCGACTTCGACGCGAACCCGTACCGCGCATTCCGCCGTGCGCGCGCGGAGAAGACCAAGCAGAACGCGCAGCAGGTGCTGCTCGGCCCGCTCGCGGACGGCGTGCGCGATCACGATCTGCCGCGGCCCGTCGAGTGGCTGGTCGAGATCCCGACCCTCACCAGCGTCGTGCTCGGGCTGCCGTCGCGGCTGCTCGCCCATCCTTATGGGCGCTCCGAGAAGCGCGCCGCCGCCGCGCTCGCGCGGCGCTACCTCGAACAGTCGCCGGACGGCGCGCACGCCGCCGAGCTGCGGACCTGGCTGCGCGAGTACGAGGCGAAGCGCGGCAATGCGGTCGCCGCGGTGGCGCTCGCCGAGGGGGCGAGCGACGTCGACGAGAAGGCGCGAGCGAAGCTGCGCGAGGACGCCGCCGAGCAGCTCGTCGCGGCGGCGGAGCGCGAGCGCACACGGACCGGCCGGGTGCAGCTGCTCGCGCGCGCGGCGGAGATCTTCCCAGAGACGAAGGCCGCGCACGATGCGCGCATGCGCGTGCGCAGCGAGCTCGAGCGCGCGACGCCGCAGAGCATCCAGGTGAGCCGCGAATACCTCGTCGAGAATCCCGAAGTCGCCGGCCCGCGCGGCTTCGCGCTCCAGCCCGGCCTGCTCGACGAGCGATACGACAATGGCGAGCTCCACGCCGACGGCGTCCGCCTGATCGGCGGGCGCTGGATCGAGCTCTCGTACGTCGGGCGCGAGGGCAAGAACGGCGCAGCGGAGGTCCGGCGCGTCGAGGTGAACGACGCGCACCTCGCGCGCATCGCCGCGGCGCTCGAGGAGAGCGCGCTGCGGCGCACGCGCGTCGACCGCGACGCGACCTTCGCGCCCGACGCAGGCCGCGAGACGTTCTTCGAGCGCGCGCGGCTCGGCATCGCCGACGAGACGCGCAGCGGCGGCGATTCGCAGTTCGAGTTCCGCGGGATGCGCGAGCTGTACGGGATCGTGCGCGGGCGCGAGTCGATCCTGCCGGTGGAGCTCGTGGTTCAGAGCGGGCTCGAAGACTTCGGCTTCGGCGCGTTCCCGCGGATTCGGATGCCGCGCGAGACGGCGGACCAGATTCTGTATCGGTAGTTGTTGCGGACCGAGCGGCGCGATCGAGGCGCCGCTGCCGTGTCGCACACCGCTCGATCTCGCGTGTGAAGCAGTTCATATCGGGCGCTTGGCTTGGAGAGCTATGAGCCGGCGCGATGAAGACTGCGGCCCGCAAACATCTTCCGCCGGTGAAGTGGCTGCTCGGGAGTCAGCTGCTCTCGCGTGCGCGGCAGATCGCGATGTCGGCGGTGTACGGCGACAAGGTCGACCCGACGGACTGGATGACGGCGAGCTGCATCGACCTGTCGGGCGGTTCACAGCCGTCGCAGTCTGGAAAGCCCGATTCGTCGGAATTTTGGTTCGACTATCTGTCGGACACTGGGGACGGGACCGCGGCGACGTACAGCGTCGCGTACCTGGCGCTCTGCGATCTCCATGTGGCCAGTGAGCAGCCTTCGATCGACGCGCAGGTCTCGCTCGACGGCGGCGCGTTTCGGTTGAAGCGCGGCGCCTTTCTGCTCGTCGGCGGCGACACGGCGTATCACGTCGCCGACGTGCCGACGCTGGGCGAGCGCTTCCTGAAGCCGTTCGAGTGGGCCTTCGAGGACGTCCAGAAGCGGACGGGGGCCGCGCCCGACGATCGGCTGATCCTGGGTTTGCCCGGAAATCACGACTACTACGACGCGCTCGACGGCTTCAATCGCGTGTTTCGCAAACCGATCGGAGACACCGAGCCGTCCTACAACCACATTCACGGCTTCTACCGGGCGCAGGAGAGCACCTACGCCGCAGTGAAGCTGCCGTTCGACTGGTGGCTCTTCGCGCTGGACGCGCAGCACGGCCGGATCGATGGCCGCCAGCGCGCGTTCTTCAAGCAGCTGGTCGACGAGCAGAGACCGAGGCGCTTGGTGCTGGCGACGCCGGAACCGTCGACGGTGTTCGGAAGAACCGCTCGCGCGGACGCCTTGCTCGTGAAGACACTCGAGTCGATCGGGCTCTCGCGACCGTTTCGCGAACGTGGGAAGGCGCTGGAGAGCTGTCGTCTCGACCTCGCGGGCGACGTGCATCACTACGCGCGTTATTGGGGACCCGCGACGAACGGCGGCGCCGACTGGAGCGCGCACTACGCCTCGGTCGTCGCGGGACTGGGCGGCGCGTTCCTGCATCCGAGCCACACGGACTTCGGCGAGATCGCGCCGCAGGCGCTCTACCCGTCGCCGAAGGAATCACGCGCGCGAATCTCTCGCCGGACGCTGAACCCTTGGTGGATCCTGCGCGGCGGCGGCGTCGGCCTGATGGGAGCGGTCGTCGCGCTCGTCACGTACTTCGCAGCGAGCGTTCCGCCGACGACGCAGATCGCGAGCGTGTCCCCGAGCCCGGCGCTGCTCGAGCTGCGCAAGCGCGTATTCGACCTCGCGGGCCAGTCGGGCTCGGCGCTGTTCGCCGACAGCCTTTTGTTCTTCTGCTTCGCGGCGATCGCGATCGTGGCGGCCGCCGGCGCCGTGTGGGCGCGAGACGCGAGCTCGGAATCGCAGCGCAAGCGGGGCGCCGAGGCCGCGAAATTGGAGAGCCGGGAGCGCTCACCGGTCCGGCGCCGAACCCCGCTTCGAATCGTCATGGGCGGAGCCTGGGCCGTCGCGATTCTCGCGCCGTACTGGGCGCTCTGGAAATTCGGCAGACACTCCGCCGCGCTGCTCAGCTCCGACGTCATTCTCATCGCGGTCGTCGTGCTGTGCGTGGCCGGCCTCGGCGTGGCAGGAGCTTGCGTCGCAGGCGCCCGCCATGGCCCGTGCGGAAAAGTCGGGCTCGGGCTGCTCGGTTTGCTCCACGGAAGCTTTCAGCTCGCGGTGCCCTACATGGTCGTCTCGCGGGCGACTCCGCTCACGGTGATCGCCGCGCTCGGCGCGCTGGCCGGCGTTCACCTCGCGATGGCTCGGCTGGCGCGAAGCAGCTGGGGCTGGCCGCTGCTGGCGCTCTTCGTCCTGCACGGCGTCGTGCAGCTCGCCGTGCCAGCCGTGTGGGGCAGCGAGCGGCCGGCGACGGTCCCCGGTTTCCTCGCCGTCGCGCTCACCGGGCTCGTCTCGAGCTGCGCGTTCTTCGGCGAGTACCTGACCGTCGCGCTCGCGTTCAACGGCCACAACAACGAAGCGGGCGGGGCGGCGCGCATCGAGCAGTTCAAGCTGTTCGTCCGCTGCCGGCTGTTCCAGGAGCAGCGAGGCCAGCCGGCCAAGCTCGGCGTGTACGTGATCGGCGTCGACGAGCCCAACCAGGACGGCGCGCAGCTCGCGCCGAAGGTGATCGACTACTTCGAGCTCGCTTGAGCGCGCCGCCGCGTCGCCGAAGCGCGCGCGGCGAGCACACGGCGGTAGGGCGGCCCGATCAAGAGCAGCGCCGGGCCCCCGGTCAGCAGCGGCGGCTCGGCTGCGAGCTCCGCGAGCGTCGCAGCGTGCTCGCGCTGCGAAGCGAGGCTCGCGTTCTCGACGACGACGACCGGAGTCTCGGGGGATTTCCCGCGCGCGATCAACGTGCGGGCGATCTCGGCGGCGTGCTCGCTCGCCATGTAGAGCGCCGCGGTGTCGGCGGCGAGCGCGCCGGCGGCCCAATCGCTCGAGGCGTGAGCGGCGCTCGCGCGCGGGGTCGCGAACGCGACGCTGCGCGCGAGGCCTCGCTCGGTGAGCGAGATGCCGAGCGCGGCGCTGGCGGCGAACGCGGCGGAGACGCCGGGGACGATCTCGCACGCAATGCCGGCTTCGCGCAGCGCGTCGAGCTCTTCTTGCGCGCGGCCGAACAGCAGCGGGTCGCCGCCCTTCAGGCGCACGACGACGGCGTGCTTGCGCGCCGCATCGATCAGGCGCTTGTGGATGAAGCGCTGCGCGGTGGAGTGCGCGCCGCAGCGCTTGCCGACCGCGAAGATCTGCGCGCGCTGCGCGAGCGCGACGACTTCGGGATGGACGAGCGCGTCGTGGAACACGACGTCCGCTCGCGCGAGCACGCGCGCCGCGCGCAGCGTCAGCAGGTCCGGCGCGCCGGGTCCGGCGCCGACCAGGTAGACGACGCCGCTCATGCTCCGCCCGCTTCCGCGCCGGCTGTCAGGGGCGCGCGTAGGCCCGGAAGCGTCAGCCAGATCTCGTCGCCGCGCAGCTCGACGGCATAGGTCGGAATCGCCTCGCAGTTTCCGCCGGGCGAGGTTCCCTCTCCAGTCGTGAGGTCGAACTTCCACGCGTGCAGCGGGCAGGTGACCTTGCCGCCGGCCACGATGCCGTCGGCGAGCGGGCCGCCCGCGTGCGGGCAGCGCGCGGCGATCGCGCGGACCTCGCGCTCGCCGGTGCGGAAGAGCGCGAGCTCGCGAGCGCCGACGCGCAGGCTGCGGCCCTCGCCGACCGGAACGTCCGCGAGGCTCGCGACGCGTAGCGCGCCGCTCTGCGGCGAGCCGCTCGGCTCGGGCAGCGCGCCGAACTGATGCGGCGTCGCGGGCGCCGCGCTCTCCTTCGACCACGGCTCTGCAGCGATCTCGCGCGAGCGCGCGAAGCGCTCGAGCAGCGCAGCCCGCGTCTCCTCGGGCGCCTCCACGGTCTCGGCGCGCACGCGCGCGATGCCGAGGCGCTCGACGAAGTCGTAAGTGCGCTCGAGGTACTCCGCGTTCTCGCGGTAGTACTGCAAGAAGACGTGCGACGCCTCGAGCGCGGCGCGCTCGTGCTCGACGCGCACCAACAAGTCCGCCTTGCGCACGCGCATGCCGGCCGCGCCGCCGACCAGCACCTCCCAGCCGCCCTGGATCGCCATGATCCCGATGTCCTTGACCGTCACCTCCGCGCAGTTCCGCGGGCAGCCGGTCACGCCCATCTTCACCTTGTGCGGCGTGTACAGGCGCTCGGTCGATTCCTCGAGCGCGACGCCGAGCCCAGTCGAATCGCCGACGCCGAAGCGGCAGAACTCGCTGCCGACGCAGGTCTTCACCGTGCGCACCGCCTTCGCGTACGCGTGGCCGCTCGGCATGCCGAGATCGCTCCAGATCGCGGGCAGGTCCTGCTTGCGCACCCCTAACAGGTCGAGCCGCTGCCCGCCGGTCACCTTGACCATCGGCACCGCGTACTTGTCGGCGACGTCGGCGATGCGGCGCAGCTCGGCAGCGGACGTGAGGCCGCCGCGCATGCGCGGCACGACCGAGAACGTGCCGTCCTTCTGGATGTTCGCGTGCACGCGGTCGTTCACGAAGCGGCTGCCGCGCTCCTCGGTGTGACGGCCCTGCCAGACTTCGTCGAGCAGGAACGAGAGCGCCGGGCGGCAAGACGAGCAGCCCGCGCCATTCCCGTAGACCGCGAGCACCTCGCTCACGGCGCGCAGGTTCTGGTTGCGCACGCCGCGGCGGAGCTCTTCCTTCGGATGCGGCACGCACTCGCAGACGAGCTTCGGACCCTTTGCAGCGCCGGCCTCACCGGTCACGAGCCGCAGCAGCATCTGGCAAGTGCCGGAGCAGCTGCCGCACGAGGTCGACGCGCGCGTCGCGCGCTTGATCTCGGCGAGCGAGCTCGCGCCGTCCTCGATCGCGCGCACGATCGTGCCCTTCGCGACGCCCATGCAGCCGCACACGTTCGCGTCGTCGGCGAGCGCCGCGACCGCGGCGAGCTCGTCCGCTTCGAGCGACGCGCTCGCGGCGCCCGCGGCGAGCGAGCCCAATAACAACGCGCGCCGTTCCGCCTCGTCCGCGATCGCGACGCCCTTCGCGACCAGGCCGACCAGCCGCGGGCCGTCCTCGACCTGACCCATCAGGATCGCGCCGACCGCGCGCCCGTCCTCGATCAACACCTTGCGGTAGAGCCCGGCGCCGGTGTCCTCGACGCGCAACGCCTCGCTGCTCGCCGCCTCGGGCGACGGCGTGAAGCGCCCGACCGAGAGCAGGTTCACGCCGGCGACCTTCAGCTTCGAGTAGACGAGCGAGCCCTCGTAAGGCGCCGACGCGTCGCCGTTCAGCGCGCGCGCGAGCGAGAGGCCTTGCTCGTAGAGCGGCGCGACCAGGCCGTAGGTCTTGCCGCGATGCTCGACGCACTCGCCCACCGCGAAGATCGCGGCGTCGCTCGTGCGCAGGAAGTCGTCGACGACGACGCCGCGCTTCACCTCGAGGCCGGCGCTGCGCGCGAGCTCGACGCGCGGGCGGATGCCGGCGGCGACGACGACCAGATCCGCCTCCAGCGTCTCGCCGCCCTCGAGCACCACGCGGGCGACGCGCGCGCGCGCGTCGTCACTCACGCCGCCCAGGCGCTGCGTCTTGCGGTCGAGCAGCACGCGCACGCCGAGGCGCTGGATCGAATCGCGCAGCAACGCGCCGGCCGCGGCGTCGAGCTGCTGCTCCATCAGCCACGGCATCAGGTGCACGACGGTCGTGTCGACGCGCCGCTTCGCGAGCCCGCGCGCGGCCTCGAGCCCTAACAGGCCGCCGCCGATCACGACCGCGCGCTGCGCGTGGCGCGCCTCGGCGAGGATCGCGGCCGTGTCGTCGAGCGTGCGGAACACGTGCACGCCCGGACGCGCGGCGCCGTCGATCGGAGGCACCCACGCCTCGGAGCCGGTCGCGAGCAAGAGGCGGTCGTAGGGCGTCTCGCGGCCGGTGTCGTCGCGCACGCAGCGCCGCGCGCGATCGATCGCGACGACGCGCACGCCGGCGTTCAGCTGGACGCCGCGCGCCGCGTACCACGCCGCGTCGTGCGTGATCAGGTCGTCGGGCTCGCACTCGCCCGCGATCAGCGTCGAGAGCAGGATGCGGTTGTATCCGAGCTGCGGCTCCTCGCCGAACACGGTCGTCTGCCACGACGGCTCGCGCTGCAGGATCGCGTCGAGGCACGCGAGCCCGGCCATGCCGTTGCCGATCATCACGAGGCGCCGGCCGTGCTCGGCTGCAGAGCTGCGGGCTGCGGGGCTCACGAGAGGTCCTCCGGCGTCGGGAGGGCGCGCACGCGCACCGCGCAGTGCTTCAGCTCGGGCTGCTTCGAGATCGGGTCGAGCGCGCCGTGCGTCAGGTTGTTCGCCGGCTTCAGGAAGCCGTCTTGGCGCGTCCAGTGAAACGGCAGGAACACCGTGCCGGGTGCGATCTCGGGTGTTACGCGCACCTGCGCGACGGCTTCGCCGCGGCGCGACTGCGCCTCCGCGAAGCCGCCGTCGACGACGCCGGCGCGCTTCGCGTCCACGGGGTTCATCTCCAGCACCGGCTCGGGCGCGCGCCCCTCGAGATTCTTCGACCAACGCGTGCGCGAGCGCGTGTGCCAGTGCGACTTCAGGCGTCCCGTCGTGAGCACGAGCGGGAACTCGCGCGACGCCGGCTCGGCCGGAGGCCGCGGCTGCACCGCGACGAAGCGCGCGCGGCCGCTGGACGTCGCGAAACGGTCCGTGAAGCGACGGGCCTCGCCGGGGTGCGTCTCCGCGGGGCACGGCCACTGGAGCGGGCCGTTCGCGAGCCGCGCGTGCGTGATCCCAGAACAGTCGGCGCTGGTGCCCGCGGTGAGGCGGCGGAACTCGTCGAACACCTCGGCTGCGTTCGCCCACGCGAAGTGCTCGCCGAAGCCGAGCTCGCGCGCGAGCTTCGCGAGCAGCTGCCAGTCGGGCAGCGCGTCGCCGGGCGGCTCCACGAGCTTTCGCGACAGCGTCACGAAGCGTTCGCTGTTCGTCATCGCGCAGTCCTTCTCCGCCCAGCTCGCCGCCGGCAGGAACACGTGCGCGAGCGACGCGCTGTCGGTCGGGAAGAACGCGTCCTGCACGACGACGAGCTCGGCGCGGCGCAGCGCGCGCCGAGCGGCTTCGACGTTCGGCAGCGAAGTCGCCGGATTCGTCGCGAGGATCCAGACCGCGCGAATGCTGCCGTCCTCGAGGCCGGCGAAGATCTCCGTCGCGGTCTTGCCGCTGCGCGACGGAATGCGCGCGACCGGGACTTTCCACCGCTCCGCGATGAAGGTGCGGTCGACCGCCGACGTGACGTGGCGATGCCCGGGCAATAGTCCCGCGAGCCCGCCGACCTCGCGCCCGCCCATTGCGTTCGGCTGGCCTGTCAGGGAGAGCGGCCCGCAGCCGGGGCGCCCGACGTTCCCCGTCGCGAGGCACAGGTTCATGATCGCCTGATTCTTCGCGGTGCCGTGCGCGCTCTGATTCGCGCCCATGCTCCAGAGCACCATCGCACGGCGCGAGCGCGAGACCACGCGCGCGGCGCCTTCGATTGCTCTCGCCGGAATCCCGCACAGCTCCGCTGCCGCCTCCGGCGTCCACGGCTCGACCGCGAGCTTCGCCGCGTCGAAGCCTTCGGTGCGCGCCGCGATGAACTCCTTGTCGGTGTGGCCCTCGGCGATCGCGAGGCGCAGCATCGCGTTCAGCAGCGCGACGTCGGTGCCGGGCCGAATCGGCAGATGCGCGTGCGCGATGTCGCAGGTCTCGGTGCGGCGCGGGTCGACGACGATCACGCGCACGCGTTCGTCTGCGGCGACGCGTTTCGCGATCCGGCGAAACAAGATCGGATGGCAGTCGGCGACGTTCGCGCCGATCACCAGGAACACGTCGGCCTGATCGATGTCCTCGTAACAACCGGGCGGCGCGTCGGCGCCGAACGCGCTCTTGTAGCCGGCCGCGGCGCTCGCCATGCACAGGCGCGAGTTCGTATCGAGGTTGTCGGTGCCGAGGAAGCCCTTCACCAGCTTGGTCAGCGCATAATAATCCTCCGTGCCGAGCTGACCCGAGCCGTAGAACGCGATCGCGTCGGGGCCGTACTCGGTCGCGATGCGGCGCAGTTCGCGCGCGGCGTGCGCGATCGCGCCGTCGAGCGGCACCGGCTGGAAGCTCGCGGCGCGGTGCGTGCGCACGAGCGCGCGCGTCGCGCGGCCCTCGTTCGCGACCGTCGGCGGCAGGCAGACTGCCTTCATGCACACCTCGCCGCGGCTCGACGGGTGGTCGGGATCGCCCTTCACCTTCGTGACGCGCCCGTCTTCGACGCGCGCGAGGAGCCCACAGCCGACGCCGCAATAGGGACAGCCCGTCCGCGCCCACACCACTGCCAGTCTCCCAAGCAGCTCCAGCAGGGCTGCAATCGTCATGCCGCAGCCCGAGCGCGCGGATAACCGCCGATCTGCGCTGAATCGTGCGCGCATCGGCGGGCGCGCCGCGCGCGCGCGCGAATTCCGTGAGCAGCGCGTGCCGCGCGAGACAGCAATGAGGGGGGGAGCGCCCGCTGCCAACTTCGCAAGTTTGCAGGGTCTGACCCCGCCGGATCCGATCAGGCCGTGGCGCGGTCGAGCAGCTCGATCGGGTGGACGACGCGCGCGCGCAGGCTGCGTTGCCGTGCGCCGGCGGCGAGCTGCATCAGGCAGCCGGGGTTGCCGCTCGCGATCCAGTCGGGATCGGCGGCTGCGAGCGAGTCGAGCTTGCGCGCGAGCACGGCGCGCGACATTTCGGGGTGCGTGAGGTTGTAGATCCCCGCTGCGCCGCAGCAGCTCGCGGGGTCGTCGTGCGCGACGAGGCGCAGGCTCGGAATCGCCGCGAGCAGCCGCCGCGGCGCGTCCGTCACGCGCTGGCCGTGCGCGAGGTGGCAGGGATCGTCGTAACAGATCGTTCCATCGATCGCGCGCGTGAACGAGAGCGAGCCCGCGGCGTCGAGCAGCTCGCAGACGTCGCGCGCTTTGGCCGCGAGCGCTTCGCCCTCGCCGGGCAGCCAGTGTCCGAGCTCGCGCAGCGCGGCGCCGCAGCCGGCGGAGTTGCTGACCAGCGCATCGACGTCCTCGGCCTGGAACGCTGCGAGGTTGTGCCGCGCGAGCGAGCGCGCGTCTTCGATCTCGCCGGCGTGCGCGTGCAGCGCGCCGCAGCAGCCCTGGCGCTCGGGCACCAGCACGTCGAAGCCGGCGCGCGCGAGTACGCGCACCGTCGCGGCGTTCACCGCGCCGAACAGCTCGGGCATGATGCAGCCTTCGGGCAGCGCGACGCGACCGCGGCGCGCGCCGACGGCGCCCGTGAACGCGGGCAGGCGCCGGCGTTCGCTGCGCGCCGGCACGCGCGGCAGCAGCGCGTGCATTTCGCGCAGGCGCGCCGGAAGCATCGGCGCGACGAGCGCGTCGAGGCGCAGCGCCTGAGCGAGCGCGAGCAGCGAGACCAACGCCGAGAGCCGGCGCTGCTCCGGGACGATCTCGCGCAGCGCGAAGCGCTCGATCCACTTCGCCGGCCCGCGCCGCAGCCCGGCGTCCTCGATCGCGGCGCGCGTCTGCTCGAGCAGCGCGCCGTATTGCACGCCCGAGGGACAGGCCGTCTCGCACGCGCGGCAGCCGAGACAGAGATAGGCCTCCTCCGCGACGACCTCGCCGAGCGGGATCTGGCCCTCGGCGACGCCGCGCATCAGGTAGACGCGGCCGCGCGGCGACGAGGTCTCGCGGCCGGTCTCGCGATAGGTGGGACACGAAGAGAGGCACAGCCCGCAGTGCACGCAATCGAGCGTCGCGGGATAGAGCTCGCGGAGTTGTTGGGTCTCGCTCGCGCTCACGGCTCGCCGAAGCCTCGGCCCGGGTTCAACACGTTGCCCGGATCGTAGGCGCGCTTCACCGCGCACTGAAGGGGGAGCGCGCCGCCGCGATCGCCGAGCACCTCGCGACCGCTGCGCAGTGCGAGCGGCGCGGCTTCGAGCTTCCAGGCACCGCCCGCGCCGCGCGCTGCGTCCGTCACGGCGGAGAGCTGGGCGCCGAACGCGGCGTCGTTCGCACTCCCGGCGAAGAACGCGTACGCGATGCCGCGCGCGGGAAACGCGAGCGTGCGCGCGCCTGCAACTGCGAGCGCGCGGCAGGCGGCGTCGAGACCGGTCGGGAGAACCGCGACGCGAAGGCGGATCTCACCGCTGCCCTGGATCTCGCGTAGCCGCGCGACGACGTCCGCCGGCGCCGGCGCGGCGCCGAGCTTCGCGAGCAGCGCCGCGCGATCGGCCGCGACCGCCGCGTCGTCGCCGGCGAGCTCGATCGCGAGTGAGCGCGGCGCCCGAGCGAGCGCGCTCAGCTCGGGCGCCAGCGCGTCGTCTACGAGCGCGGCCACGCGCGCGCTCGGCGCGCGCACAGCTGCGAGCGAGAGCGCGGCGTCCCCCGGCGCGGGCGCGATCAGCGTTTCGACACGCTCCGCGCGTGGACGCAGCCGCAGCCACGCGGCAGTGATGACGCCGAGCGCTCCGTTCGAGCCGACGAACAGCTTGCCGAGGTCGTAGCCGGTGACGTTCTTCACGACGCGGCCGCCGGTCTTCACGAGCTCGCCGCTCGCGAGCGCGACGCGCAAACCGAGCACCACGTCGCGTGGATGACCGAAGCGCGGTCCGAGCGCGGCGGACGCGAGCACGCCGCCGAGCGTCCCGCTCGCGCCCGGCGCGTCGAGCGGCAGCTGCCAAATCGAGCCCGCGAGCTGCGTCTCGATCTCTGCGAGCGTCTCGCCCGCGCCGAAGCGCGCGACGCCCTCGTCGAGGTCGATCTCGGATGCGTCGCGCAGCGCCGTCGTGTCGAGGCGGACGCGCGCGCGGCACGGTGCGTTCGCGGCGGCGAGCTTCGTCCCACCGCCCGTAATCAGTGCACCGAGCTTCGCGCGCGAGAGCGCCGCGAGCACGGCCGCGCATTCGACTTCACTGCGCGGCCGCAGCGTCGCCTCGAGCTGCGCGCCTTCGAGCGCGAGCGGCGCGTGCGGCGTACAGATCGCGCCGAGCTCGCGCGCGAGCGCCGCGATCGCGTCGCTCATCGCCGGCCGCTACTCGAACGCGACGCGGTCGTAGCCGCGCGCCTTCGGGTTCGACTCGGTACAGAAGCGCGTGGTCGGGAAGATCTTGCCTGGATTGCAGACGTGCTCCGGATCGAACGCGTCGCGCAGCGCGATCTGCGCCGCGAGATCGGCGTCGCTGAACACGAGCGGCATGTACTCGCGCTTCTCGAGCCCGATGCCGTGCTCGCCGCTGATCACGCCGCCGGCTTCGACGCACACGCGCAGGATCTCCTCGCCCGCCTTCAGCACGCGGGCGAGCTCGTCGGCGTCGCGGCGATCGAACGAGATGTTCGGGTGGAGGTTGCCGTCGCCGGCGTGGAAGACGTTCGAGAGCCGCAGCCGATGCGCGTCGCCGATTGCGCAGACGCGCTCGAGGATCTCGGGCAGCTTCGCGCGCGGCACGACCGCGTCGTGCACGTAGAGATCGGGCGCGAGCCTCCCCATTGCGCCGAATGCGCCCTTGCGCGCGCGCCAGAAGCGCTGGCGCTCGGCGGCGTCGCGCGCGACGAGCGCCTCGCGCGCGCCGGCCTCGCGGCAGTGCGCGCGCGCGCGCTCCACCTGCGCGGCGACCGCCGCGCTCGGCCCGTCGAGCTCGATGATCAGGATCGCGCCCGCGTCGGTCGGCATGCCCGCGGCGTACACGCTCGCCTCGACCGCACGGATCGTGCGCTGGTCGACGATCTCGAGCGCGCCCGGCACGAGGCCGCTCCGGATGATCGCGCTCACCGCGCGGCACGCGGAGACCACGTCGGGAAAAATCCCGAGCAGCGTCTCGACGCGCTCGGGTAGCGGCATCAGGCGTACCGTGATCTCCGTAACAATTCCGAGCGTGCCCTCGCTGCCGACCACCGCGCCGACGAGATCGAAGCCGCTCGCGAGCCCCGCTGGGTTCCCGAGCCGCACGAGCTCGCCGTCCGGCAGCACGAGCTCGAGCGCCAGCACGTGGTTCGTCGTGGTTCCGAACTTCAGCGTGTGCGGGCCGCCGGAGTTCTCGGCGACGTTGCCGCCGAGCGTGCACGACTGCTGGCTCGAGGGATCGGGCGCGTAGAAGAGCCCGTGCTTCGCGACCACCTTCGAGAGGTCCGCGTTCACGACACCGGGCTGCACGACCGCGATGCGGTTCTCCGGGTCGACGCGCAGGATGCGGTTCATGCGTGCGCACTCGATCACGACACCGCCGTGGCACGCGACCGCGCCGCCCGAGAGCCCGGTGCCGGCGCCGCGCGGCACGAACGGCACGCCGTGCTCTCGGCACGCGCGCACGATGCGCTGCACGTCGGCGGCGTCGCGCGGCAGCGTCACCGCGCTCGGCCGCGCGCTGTGATGCGTGAGCCCGTCGGCCTCGTAGACGAACAGCTCTTCGGGGCGACCGAGTACGCCCTCGGCGCCGAGAATCTCGCGCAGCTCGGCGACGAGAGCCGTCATCGGCCGATGCCTCGAGCGCCGGCCGCCATCGCGCGGCGCCTAATTGCTAGGCGAGGCCGAGGCGCTCGAGGTCGTCCTCGTCCAGGCCCAGGTAGTGGCCGATCTCGTGCTTCACCGTGATCTGGATCTGCTCGACCAGCTCGGCGTGCGTGCGGCAGATCTTCTCGAGGTTCTTCTTGAACAGGATCACGCGGTCGATCTCGCGCGCCTGTGCGGTCGAGGCGGCCTCGGTGCGCGGCACGCCGATGAAGATGCCCAGGATCTGCGGCGAGACGTTCTCGTTCGAGAGCAGCTCGGCGTCGGGGAAATCGCGCACCAACACCGGCATGTGCTCGACGTACTCGCGGATCGAGCGCGGGAGATCGGAGAGCGCTTCGGCGGTGATGCGCTCGAAGGTCGCGTCGTCGACGACCACCGGCAGCGGGTAGTGGTCGGAGTCGAGCGCGTTCGCCTGCTGGAACGCGCGCCGCGCGTCGTCGTCGCGGCCCAATCGCTCGAGCACGAGGCCGTAGTGGTAGACCGCATGCGCGGATTCGGGATCCATCCCGACCGCACGTTCGAGCTGCTTGCGCGCCTCCTCGAAGCGGCCGAGCTCGAAGCCGAGCTGGCCCTCGAACGCGCGGTAGACCGCGATCTCGCCGGACTTCTGGATCGCGCGGCGCACAAGGAAGAGCGCACCCTCGAGGTCGTCCAAGTAGAACAGCGCCTTGGACTTCAGGTAGTAGATCTCGGCCTCGGTCGCGCGATCCGGCTTCGGCAGCTCGGCGGCGCCGGAGAGCAACCGGTCGCAGAGCGCGATCGCCTGCTCGTGCTCGCCCATCTCTTCGATCAGCAGCTCGGCGCGATTCAGGTGCGCGGTCAGGAATTTCGGGTCGGCCATCACGGCCAGCTCGAACTGGTAGAGCGCCTCTTCCACGCGCCCTTCGTCCCAGAGGATCTCGCCGCGCCCGTTGTGGGCTTCCGCACCGTTCGGGTGGGCCTTCAGCGCCTCGTCGAGCCAGGCCAGCGCTTCGTCCGTGCGACCGCCGTGGGATGCTTCCATCGCCTGGTCCAGGCAATCCCAGTAGCGATCGTTGTCCTTCATG
>Ga0187894_10000809_pt1 | contig 42185 bp, 36 predicted proteins | sample GBC1701081metaG_FD_136650 | JGI IMG/M metagenome (GOLD analysis project Ga0187894, IMG submission 136650) | White microbial mat communities from a lava cave in the Kipuka Kanohina Cave System on the Island of Hawaii, USA - GBC170108-1 metaG ... | reverse complement strand
GGCGCCGTCGCACGCTTCCCCGGCATCGATGTCGACGTCGTCGAGCTCTCGCAGACGGTGGTGAACGGCGCGGCGTGGTTCGAGCGGATCAACTTCGGCGTCCTGGGACGCGCGAACGTCCGGCTGCGTGTGGACGATGGGCGGAACTTCCTGCTCCTGAGCGAGCCCGGCCAGTACGACATCATCACGGCGGACGCGATCCTGCCGCACCACGCGGGCGCGGGGAACCTGTACTCCCTCGAATACTTCCGGCTGGTGCGGCGCGCGCTGCGTCCCGACGGCCTCGTGCTCCAGTGGATCGGGTCGAACACCGAGACCGAATACCTGCTGCAACTGCGGACCTTCCTGCGCGTCTTTCCGCACGCGACGCTCTGGGGCGACGGCAGCCTGCTGATTGGATCGCAGCGGCCGTTCAGGCTGTCGCGGGCCGCGTACGATCGGAAGCTCGCGGATCCCGTCACGCGGGAAGCGCTGGAGCACTTCACCATCGCCAGCTACGAGCGTCTGGCGGGACTCTACGTCGCGGGATCCGCGGCGTTGAGCGCGCTGGCGGGCGAGGGGCCGATCCTGACGGACGATCGTCCGCGCGTGGAGTATTTCCTCTCGCTGCCGCGCGACGACCGATCGATCGACCTGTCACACCTGCGGGGCGACGTGCGGGAGATCGAGCGTCCCTGACCGTCCGCCGACGCCGCCTGCCGCGGATGCCGCCTGCCGCGGACGCTGCCCACCAGGACGCGGTCGATCGCGCATTCCTGTACCGAGTACCACCGGTCTCCCGACCCGGTTAGCGCGCGTGCGAGCGGGGTCGTCCTTGACCGTGCCCGCGTGAGTGGCGTATAAGCGTGACGTCTGGTGCTTGGGAAGCCGGTGCAACTCCGGCACGGTCCTACGCCACTGTAAGCGCCGAGCATGCGGGTTCGTTTCGCCACTGGAGCCGTGTCTCTGGGAAGGCTGCCCGCATCCGATGACGCGCAAGTCAGGAGACCGACCAGACGCTTCATCAATGCCGGTCGACTTCGAAGGAGAGTCGATGAGCGTCCGATCGCGCGTCCCTGCTGGGACGCGATCAGTCAAGAACCCTTCTCGCGCCGCTCGTCCTCGCGCCGACGTGGATCGCCGCACCGACGCGCCGGCCGCTGTGCGCGCCAGGACGGTGACACTGGTGCTGGGCGGCGTCCGCAGCGGCAAGAGCCGCTACGCGCAGGCCGACGCGACGCGGTACGATCGCGTGACCTACATCGCGACCGCGCGCGCGTCCGATGACGAAATGCGGCGGAAGATCGCCGCGCATCGACGCGAGCGCCCCGCCGGCTGGAAGACCGTCGAGGCGAACGGCAATCTCGACGTGCTCATCGCGCAGGAAGGCCGTTCCGCCGACGTGCTGCTCGTCGACTGCCTGACGGTGTACTGCGGCCGCCTGATGACCCGCCGCGGCGTCGGCGCGGCGCAACGGCGTCACCTCGACGCGGTCGTGCACGCGCTCACCGAAACATCCGCGTCCGTCATCCTCGTGTCGAATGAAGTCGGCAGCGGTGTCGTCCCCGCGTACAAGAGCGGACGCCTGTACCGCGATCTCCTCGGCGAGCTCAATCAGCAGGTCGCGCGTGTCGCCCACCGCGTCATCTTCGTCGTCGCGGGCATCCCGATGCCGATCAAGGACCTGACATCGTGACGCGTCCGCCGGCGCATACGGCCTTCTCGTCCGCCACACGCGCAGGGCGATCGTGAACGCGATTGTCCTCGGCGGCGCGTACGTCCTGGATTTGATTGCCGGCGATCCGGAATGGCTGCCGCATCCCGTGCGGGCGATCGGCTGGATGATCCGGACCGGACAATCCGCGGCCGCGCCAGGCGACGACTCGACGCCGTCCAGGGATCTGGTGACCGGCGCGCTGGTGACGACCGCGGCGGTCACGCTGACGGCCGGCGCGGCGATCGCCGTGCTGCGCGCGACGCGGCGCGTCCATCCGCGTGCGCGGCTGGCGACCGAGGTCCTGCTCGCCTGGACGGCGCTCGCGACTGGATCGCTCCTGCGCGAAGCGCATGACGTGCTGCGCGCGCTCGACGCCGGCGATCTCCCGCGTGCGCGGCGGCTCCTCTCGCGTATCGTCGGACGCGACACGCACGCGCTGACCGAGCCGGAGATCGCGCGCGCCGTCATCGAGACCGTCGCCGAAAGCACGTGTGACGGCATCATCGCGCCGCTCTGCTGTCTGACGCTGGGCGGCGTGCCCGCCGCGCTGGCGTACAAGGCGGTGAACACGCTGGACTCGATGATCGGGCATCCGGAAGCGCCGTTCACCTACTTCGGGCGGATGGCGGCGCGGCTGGACGATGTGGCGAACTTCGTGCCGGCGCGGGCGACGGCGTTGGCGATCGCGGGCGCCGCGGCGCTGACGGGCGATGACGCGGCGCACGCGCTGCGCGTCTGGCGGCGCGACCACGGACGGCATCGCAGTCCGAACGCCGGGCATCCGGAGGCGGCGATGGCGGGCGCGCTGCGCGTCACGCTGGGCGGCGTCAATCACTACGACGGCGTCGCGAGTCCGAAGCCGCTGCTGGGCGCGGCACAAGACGCGCCGAGCGCCGCGTCCGCGCGCCGGGCGTGCCGCGTCGCGCTGGCGGCGTCCGTGCTGGCCTTCGGTGTCGCGATGCTGATCGAGATCGCGCGAGGACGCCGATGAGTGAGACCGTCGAGCGGACGCCGCGAGACGCCGCCGCGCAGGCGATCGGGGAGGCCGGCGCGCCAGCCGTCCGGTCTGACGCTCGGGCGCACGGCGGCGACGTCGCCGCGATCGCGCGCGCGTTCGGCGTGCCGGTGGACGATCTCGTCGACTTCAGCGCCAGCATCAATCCCGCCGGCCCGCCGCCGCGCGTGCTGGCGCGGCTCGCGCGCGAGGCGGCGGATCCGCGGATCCTCGCACGCTATCCGGATCCGGACTACGCCGAACTGCGGACCGCGCTCGCGCGGCATCTCCGCGTCGCGCCCGCGTCGATCGTCATCGCCAACGGATCCGCGGCGCTGTTCACCGCGATCGCCCGCGCCTTCGCGCCGGCGACCTGTCTGCTTCCCGTGCCGGCCTTTGGCGAACAGCCGCGCGCGCTGACGGCGGCCGGATGCGCGATCGAGCCCTTCCGGCTCCACGCGTCGGACGGCTTCCTGCCGGACGTCGATGCGCTGATCGGGGCGCTGGGCCAGACGATCGGGGCGCGGACGCCGTCGCTCTGCCTGCTGACGAATCCGCACAATCCGTCCGGCGCGCTCGTGTCCGCGTCCGCGCTGACACGCATCGTTCGCGCGGCGGCCCAGGCCTCGACGCGGCTCGTCGTGGACGAAGCCTTCATCGACTACGCGCCGGTGGACAGCCTCGCCGAGCAGGCGGCTCGTCTGCCGCATCTGATCGTCGTGCGATCGCTGACCAAGTTCTACGGCATGCCAGCGCTGCGCGTCGGCTATGCGGTGTCGACGCCGGACGCGGCGGAATGCGTTGGCGCGCAGCTTCCGCCCTGGGCCGTGACGACATCCGCCGCGGGCGCGGCCGCGGAAGCGCTCGCGGATGAAACATACGCGCGCAACACGTTGGCCACGGTGGCCGTCGAACGCGCGTGGCTGCGCGACGGCCTCATCGCGACGGGCGTCGACGTGTTCCCGTCGGCGGCCAATTTCCTGCTGATCCGGCTCGCGGACGATCATCCGGCCGCGGCGCACGTGCGCGTGCGGCTGATCCGCGAGCATCACCTCATCGTTCGTGACTGCCGCTCGTTCGACGGCCTGGAAGACGGCCGCTTTCTCCGCGTCGCCGTGCGCACGCGCGAGGACAACCACCGGCTCCTGCACGCACTCCGTGCCATCCTGAGAGGAGATTGACGCCTCATGCCGACGAACGCTGACGTCATGACCGGGCTCCCGGCAATCGCGCCGGTCGATCCCGCCTGGATTGCGCGCGCGGACGCGCGTCAGGTGACGCTCACCAAGCCGCCCGGCAGCCTCGGACGGCTGGAGCAGGTCGCGAACCGCGTCGCCGCGATTCAGCAATCGCTCACGCCCACCGTCGATCGCGCGCACATCATCGTCTTTGCCGCGGATCACGGCATCGTCGCCGAAGGCGTCGCGCCGTATCCACCGGACGTCACGCGCCAGATGGTCGCGAACTTCCTCGCGGGCGGCGCCGGCGTGAACGCGCTCGCACGCGTCGCGGGCGCCGAGGTTCATGTCGTCGACATCGGCGTCGCGGGCGACGTGCCGCCGCATGCCCGACTGCGTCAGCGGCGTGTGGCGGCCGGCACGAAGAACTTCGCCCGCGAGCCCGCGATGACGCGCGAGCAGGCACAGGCGGCGATCGACGTCGGCCTCGACATCGGTCGCGACGTGATCGCCTCCGGCGCGAACATGATCGGCCTCGGCGAGATGGGCATCGGCAACTCGACGGCCGCGAGCGCGGTGACGGCGGCGCTCACCGGTCTGCCCGCGTCCGCCGTCACGGGACGCGGCACCGGTGCGGACGATGCGATGCTGGCGCGGAAGATGGCGGCGATCGACGAGGCCGTGCGGCGTCATCGCTTGCAGGGGGCGGCGCCGTTCGACGTGCTGATGACCGTCGGCGGCTTCGAACTGGCGGGCCTGGTCGGCCTCACGCTCGCCGCCGCGGCCGCGCGTACGGTGGTCGTGACCGACGGCTTCATTGCCACCGCGGCGGTGGCGGTCGCCGTCCGCCTGTGTCCGCACGCCGCGGACTACGTCTTTGCCGCGCACCGATCGCCGGAGCCGGGACACGCCGCGCTGCTCAACGCCATCGGACAGGAACCGCTGCTCGATCTCGGCATGCGTCTCGGCGAAGGCACCGGCGCCGCGCTGGCGTTCAACGTGATTCGCGGCGCGGTGGCCGCGTTCACGGACATGGCGACGTTCTCCTCGGCCGGCGTCAGCGATCGATCCGCTGATCCCACGGGAACGGGCGACGCGGGCGCATGATCGTCAATCGGCCGCCGGTCGCGCCCTTCTTCACGGCGCTCGCGTTCCTCACGCGCGTGCCGGTCCGGAACGCGGTGTCCACGCCTGAAGCGATCGGGCGGGCCGCGGCGGTGTTTCCGGTGATTGGCGCGCTGGCCGGCCTGCTGAGCGTCGCGCTGCTCGCGCTCTTGCCGCGCGGGCTGCCGCCGGAGGTGACCGCGATCCTGATCGTGCTCGGCGGGATCCTGCTGACGGGCGCGCTGCATCTCGATGGCCTGGCCGACACCGCGGACGGCTTCGGCGGCGGCTGGACGCGAGAAGATGTCCTGCGCATCATGCGGGATCATCAGATCGGGACGTTCGGCGCGGTGGCGTTGATCGTCGCGTTGTTCCTGGAGGTCGCGGCCATCGCCTCACTGATCGAGCGCAACGCCTCCGGTCGAGCGCTGACTGGTGCGCTGACCGCGGCGCTGACAGGGGCGCCGGTCGCGGGCCGCTGGAGTCTCGTCCTCCTCGCACGCTGGCTGCCATACGCGCGGTCGGGCGACGGCCTCGGCCGGACGGTGACGGACTACGTCGGGAACCGCGAGGTCACCGTCGCGACGCTGCTCGCCGTCGCCATCACGCTGATGGCCGCCGGTCCACGCGGCTTCGTCTGGCTCGCGGCCAGCCTCGTCGCCACCGGCCTGTTCGGCTGGATGTGCCGTCGCCGCATCGGCGGCATCACCGGCGACACGCTCGGCGCGAGCGCCGTCCTCTGCGAGACCCTGACGCTCGTCCTCGCCACGGTCCGCCTCTGACGCGTGGAGTATCCTCGTTCATGACACTTGCCCTGACGCCCGACGTCTGTCGCGTGCTGCTGGTCCGCCACGCCGTCGCGCGCGGACATGGCCGGTTCCACGGACACACGGACGTGCCGCTGGCGGCGGCGTCGCGTCCGCAATTGCGCGCGCTGGTGGAGAAGCTCGCGCCCTATGCCATCGACGCCATCTACGCCAGCGATCTGACGCGCGCCCGCGCGACCGCGGCGGTCGTGGCCCGCGCCGTGGGCGGCACGGTCATCGTCCGGCCCGGCCTGCGGGAGATGCACTTCGGCCGCTGGGAAGGCCTGTCCTGGGACGAGGTCGCCCAGCAGTTCCCGCGCCTGTCCCGCACGTGGGTGGAGCGATTTCCGGAGCATCCCATTCCGGGCGGCGAACGGCTGTCCGCCTTCAAGCGCCGGCTCGCGCGCGAGCTGAACGCGATCGTCGCCGCGCACGCGGGACGCTGCGTGCTGTTGGTGGCGCACGCGGGCGTGGTGCGGATCGCCCTGGCGCGCGCGCTGGGCCTGTCGGATCGCCACGCGTTCCGGCTCGGACAGGATCCCTGCGGGCTGACCGTCATCGACTACGTTGCCGACGGCGCGGTCGTCCAGACTGTCAACCGCTGAGTCGCGCCGCATGTGCTCGACTGGATACGCGGGGACGCGGAATTTCATCGGTGAAATAGGACGTCAGCCTGATTTTTTTCATGAAATTCTGCCGTGAGCCTGGGAGCGATTTCCGCTACAATGACGCACGCGTCGCGGGCTGGACCGCGGACGCTCTCAGGACTGTTCCAATACCTTCGATACGCTTCCCAGCTCGACGATTCCCTTCCTCTTGCACGCGCCCAGGGCGACGTCGCACCGCGCCGTTGCCGAATCGACGTATAGCCGGATGCGTGTGCCCCAAGACGACATGAACAATTCATCACGACGCATGTGTTCCGCTCGACATCTTCTTCCGCTCGGTCTGCTGGGGCTGCTGCTGTTCTGCCTGCTGCCGGGTCCGGTGCAGGCGCAGCCGGCCAAATACACCTACTGGATTCTGGCGGAAGGCGCGGCCAACAGTTTCTTCGATGAAGAGATCCTGATTGGCAATCCGAACGCCTCGCCCGCCTCGGTGAAGATCACGCTGCTGCCTGAAGGCGGCGCGCCGGTCGTCGTCCCGACGTTCCAGGTCCTCGCGACGAGCCGTTACACGTTCAACATCAAGCAGCAGGTGCCGCAACTGCCGGGATCGATGTCCGCGGTGGTGGAAAGCGTCGATGGGATGCCGCTCGTGGTCGAGCGGACGATGACCTGGGGATTGGGCGAGCGCCGCGGCGGCCACAATTCGCCGGGCGTGCTGGCGACGTCGCCGACGTGGTATCTCGCGGAAGGAACGACGGGATTCTTCAACACGTTCATCCTGATCACCAATCCGGATCCGGCGCGCGACGCGCAAGTGGAGGTCAAGTATCTGCGTCAGTTCAGCGGACCGGTGACGCAGCCGCTCGTCGTGCCGAAGAACGGCCGTACGACGATCTGGGTCAACGCGGGCCTGGATCTCGATCACGACGGTCAGGCCGAGACGATGCTGGGCGAACCGTTCTCGACGGTCGTGCGGTCGACGAACGGCGTCAACGTGGCCGTCGAGCGCGCAATGTACTGGAACGACTTCGAGGGCGGCCATGAAAGCGCGGCGGTCACCGCGCCGCACACGACGTGGCTCTTCGCCGAAGGCAACACCGGCGGCGACCCGGCGTTTTCGTGGGACACGTATCTGTTGATCGCCAATCCGCAGAACACCGTCGCCAACATCACGGTGACATTCTTCCGGCGGGACGGCGGTCCGCTGACGTATGAGACGACGGTCGACCCGCTCAAGCGGAGGACCCTGCAGATTGGCGGGCTGGACGTCGACAAGGACGGCACGCCGGATCTCGCGAGCGCGTCGTTCGGGGCGAAGATTGAAAGCACGAACGGCGTGCCGGTCGTGGCCGAGCGGGCGATGTACTGGTCGTCTCTCGGCATCAGCTTCACCGAAGGCCACAACACGCCGGGCGTCAACGCGGAAGCGTTGAAGTGGGCGTTCGCCGACGGCGCGGAAGCGCGCATCGACGCGCTCCCCATCTCGTACACCAGCTTTTTCCTCCTCTCGAACTCCAGCGCCAGCGTGCTGAAGTTGAAGGCCACGTTCGTCCGCGAAGACGGCAAGGGCATCGTCCGCACGTTCGACGTGCCGGCGCAATCGCGCTTCACGCTGCCGACCGCGGCCTATCCGGAGCTGCGTCGTCAGCGGTTCTCCGCGTTCCTCGAGTCCACGAACGAGGTCCCGTTCGTCGCCGAGCGCGCGGTGTACTGGGGCGCCGGATTCTACGGCGGTCACGCCAGCGTCGGCACGCCGTGGGACGGCGCGATCGGCACGCCGCCCGCCGTCACGTTCGTTCCGACCGTCACCTCGGTGAACCCGAACACGGGCCCGCTCGCGGGCGGGACGGTCGTCACCATCAGAGGCACGAATTTCCTCGAACCGCAGGCCGGTCCGGGATCGGGCACGCGCGTGAAGTTCGGCGCGCTCGACGCGGCGTCGGTCACGATCGTCGACGACACGACGCTGACGGCCACGACGCCCGCGGGCGCGCAGGCGGGAGCGGTGGATGTCGTCGTCTCGAACACGCACATCGATCCGGCGTGGCCCGCGGCGACCGTGACGAACGGATTCACCTACGCTACCAATCCGGGGCCTGGACCGAACCCGAACCCGCCGGCGCTGCCGGACGTGCGCGCGCAGATCGCGCAGTTCAACGCCGAGCGTCCGGAGCTGTTCGCGCAGCAGTGCGCGGCCGGCGTCAAGTACGTCAACAGCCCGTGGCAGGACTACATCGTCGATCGCCTGCGCGCGAGCGATCCGCGCTGGGGCTACAACGGCAAGCCGACGCGCACGGCCGCGGACAACGGCGGCCGGCCGGTGATTGCCGCGGGTGACGAGCTGGCGTACTTCTACGGCCTCGGCAATCCGCAGAACTCGACGGACGTCTATCTGGTGGACATCCTCGAAGGCCACTGCGGCCCCACGCCCCGGTTGACGTGGCGCGTGTTCACCGGCGAAGAACCCGGCTTCTGGACCGGCGCCGGCCGCTTCTGACATCCCACGGCACGCGCTCGCACGCGCACGCGTGCTGACGAACCGCGTGCCGACGCACGGCGCGCGGCACACACGGTTCTCGAACGCCCGACGACTCCGGTCGCCGGGCGTTTTCTTTTTGTGCGTCCACCGGCGGTTGCGCCGCGGGCCGGCTTCCATTATATTCATCCTTGAGGATGAATGATGCGCAGCATGAGCGGCTCTGCCCCGACCCTGGATCACACGCTGCTGGCGCTCGCGGATCCGACGCGCCGGCAGATTCTCGAACGCCTGGGCCGCGGCGATGCCCGCGTGACGGACCTCGCGGCCGATTTCCCGATCTCCCTCAACTCCGTCAGCAAGCACATAAAACTGCTGGAGCGCGCCCAACTCGTCGAACGCCGCGTCGTTGGACGCGAGCACATCCTGCGCTTCCGTCCGGACCCGCTGCTCGCGGCGCAGCAGTGGATTGCCACGCAGCAGCAGTTCTGGGCGTCACGCCTTCAGGCGATCGATGACCTGCTGACCGCGGAGGATGCCGCCGCGTCGGCGCGGACACGCCGGCGCACGCAGACACGCGGACGGCGTCGATAGCGCCGACGCGAGAGAACAGCACGAGAGCGAGGACACGAATGACGAAGACTGTCGAAGCACGAGTGACACACCGGTTCCGCGCGTCCGCCGAGCGCGTGTTCGACGCCTGGCTGCGTCCGGACATGGTGCGCGCGTGGGGGCAGCGGCCGCTGCCCGGCATGGGACCGATGGACGTCCGACGCGTGGAGATCGATCCGCGCGTCGGCGGGAAGTTCACCTTCTCGGACATGCGGCCCGACGGGGAAGCCGTCCACTGGGGCTACTATCTCGACATCGATCGGCCGCGAAAGCTGGTCTTCTCCTGGTTCACATCCGAAGAGGATGAGCAGGAGAACAACTCTGTCGTCACGCTGACGATCGAACCGCGCGCGGACGGCTGCGACGCGACTATCGTGCATCGCATGGACGCGAAGTGGGCGGAGTACGTCGAACGGACCGAAACCGGTTGGGGCGGCATGCTCCAGCAGATCGACGGATTCTTCTCCAGTTGAGCGCTCCGCGCGCCTCAGTGTCGTCCGGACGGGGCGTCTGGCGACGGGGCGTCTCCCGGTCGCGTCGATCCCGTCCCACCTTCCGATCGCCGGACCGCCTGGGTGGGTGCGGCTTCGAGGATAATCGGGTCAGACAGGGGCGATTCGACGCCAGTGGAGTGTGTGTACCCATGCATAAATCCTCGCTTCCGATCCTGGCCAGCGTCCTGGCGGGTCTGTTGAACAGTGCGTCTCTCGTGCGTGCGCAGACGCCGCCGATGACACCCGATATTCCTTCGACGTTCGACGTCTCGACTGCGTCGTACGACTACGTCAAGCGCGTCGAGATGATCCCGATGCGTGACGGCGTCAAGCTGTACACCGTCATCGTCGTCCCGAAAGGCGCGAAGCAGGCGCCGATCATCCTGACGCGCACGCCGTACGACGCCGCCGGCCGCGCCACGCGCACGCGGTCGGCGCGCATGCTCGCGACGCTGCCGCAGGGCGATGAGGTCTTCGTGGCGGACGGCTACATCCGCGTCTTCCAGGACGTCCGCGGCAAGTACGGGTCCGAAGGCGAGTACGTCATGACGCGTCCGCTCCGGGGACCGCTGAACTCGACACCGGTGGATCATTCCACCGACGCGTACGACACGATCGAATGGCTCGTGAAGCACGTTCCCGAATCGAACGGCAGGATCGGCATGCTGGGCAGCTCGTACGAAGGCTTCACCGTCGTCATGGCGCTCGTGAATCCGCATCCGGCGTTGAAGGTCGCGGCGCCGATGAGCCCGATGGTCGATGGATGGATGGGCGACGACTGGTTCCACTTCGGCGCGTACCGGCAGACGAACTTCGACTACTTCACCGGTCAGACGACGGTGAAGGGCGATGGTCATCCGGTGATGCGCAGCGGATACGACGACTACGAGACCTTCCGGCGTGCCGGGTCGGCGGGAGACTACGCGAAGGCGCACGGTCTCGATCAACTGCCGTATTGGCGGAAGGTGTCGGAGCATCCGGCCTACGACGCGTTCTGGCAGGGGCAGGCGCTCGACAAGACGATGGCCGCGCAGCCGCTGACGGTGCCGACGATGTGGATTCAGGGCATCTGGGATCAGGAAGACATGTGGGGCGCGATCCACTGCTACCTGGCCACGGAGTCGAAGGACACCGGCAACACGAAGAACTATCTGGTGATGGGGCCGTGGCGGCACAGCGGCGTCAACTATGAGGGAACGGTGCTCGGTCCGCTCAAATTGAACGGCGACACCGCGCTGCAGTTTCGCCGCGACGTGCTCAAGCCGTTCTTCGATCAATACCTGAAAGACGGCGCGCCGAAGGCGGACACGCCGCCGGTCTTCTTCTACAACACCGGCGAGAATCACTGGGATCGCCTGAAGGCGTGGCCGCTCTCGTGCGAGCGCGGCTGCGCGTCGACGTCGAAGCCGCTCTACCTGACGTCAGGCTTCGGGCTGTCGTTCACCGCGCCGGCGGAGGCGGACGTCAAGAGTGCGAGCGCGTTCGACGAGTACGTCTCGGATCCGGCGAAGCCCGTGCCGTATCTGCCGCGTCCCGTACGGTTCGCGGACGGGGAGTTGTGGCGCCGCTGGCTGCTGACGGATCAGCGGACGGTGGCCGATCGACCGGACGTCCTGAGCTACGTCACGCCGCCGTTGACCGAGGCGACGCGCATCAGCGGGACGCCGATCGTGAACCTCATCGCATCGACAAGCGGCAGCGATAGCGACTGGGTAGTCAAACTGATCGACGTGTATCCGGACGACGTGCCCAGTCAGCCGGAGATGGGCGGCTATCAGCTCGGGATTGCGATGGACATCTTCCGCGGACGCTATCGCGAGAGCTTCGAGACGCCGAAGGCGATCGCGTCCAACACGCCGCTCGCGTACCGGTTCATCCTGCCGACGGCGAACCACGTGTTTCTGGCCGGACACCGCATCATGGTGCAGGTGCAGTCAAGCTGGTTCCCGCTCTACGACCGCAATCCGCAGACCTTCGTGCCGAACATCTTCTTCGCGAAGCCGCAGGACTACGTGAAAGCGACGCAGCGGATCTACCACGCCGCCGGCGTCGCGAGCTTCATCGAACTGCCGATCGTCTCCGCGCCGGCCACGTCCTCGCAGCCGTAGGCCGCCGCCGGCGCGCGAGGCGTTTTGAGACACACGCGGGCGTCGCCATCCATCAGCGGGTGGCGACGTCCCCTCGCGTCACTGCAGGCACTTGGTGCGACACATCTGCCCGCAGATGGTAAGACGGCGGTTGCAAGCGGCAAGGCAGACGCTGTCGCCGCCGCAGCCTGCCCGGCAGGCGTCGTGGATCCGCCGACATTCCCGGGCACAGGCAATGGGACCATCCGGACAGGTGCGCGCCGCCGTGGGCTGCGGCAACGCCAGCGCAGAGAAGGCAAGCAGGCCGAGCGTCAACACTCGCGAAAACGTGCGGCGATAGGTATGGGTCATGTGAGCCTCCTGTTCGAGGCTCATCCTAGAGTACGCGGCGCGGCCCGATCGGCGGTTGGCGCGTGCGTTCACGATCGCGAGGACGCACCCGCCCGGATGTCCTCTCGTTCCCACGGATAATCGCGCGAGGATTCCCGCTCAGAGCCGCCCGAGCGGCACCGCGTTCGCGATGGCGCGATTGCCGCGGTCGTTCGGATGGACGTGGTCGCCGCTGTCGAACGCGGGGTTCAGCTTCGTCGGATTGCGGGGATCGGCGAGTGCGGCGTCGATGTCGACGACACCGTCCGCGTCGTGTGTGGTTCTGATGTAGGCGTTCACGGCCTGACGAGTGGCTTCCCGTTCGGGCGTCCACGGATTGGCCCCGCCGTCGGCTGGACTCAGCGTCGCGAGCAGCACGCGAATGCCGCGGCCGCGCAGGCTGGCGGCGATCCGCCGCAGTCCGTCGATGATCAGGGCCGGCGGATCGTTGTGCAGGAAGATGTCGTTGAGGCCGAGGTCGACGATGACCGTGCGGACGTCCGACCGCGTGTAGATGTGTTCGTCCAATCGATCGAGGCCGTTCCGGCCGATCTCCGGAAAGCCGACTTCGTCGCCGTCGTGTGTGGTGGCGTTCCCCGACAAGCTCAGATTGAGCACGCCGAGATCGCGGCCGCGGTGTCGTTCGAAGGTGAGTCGTCGAGCGAGAACGTCCGGCCAGCGATGATTGGCGTCCAGCGTCGCGCCGAACCCGTCGCTGATGGACGCACCGAACACTGCGACCGCGCCGTCCGCCCGGAAGGGACCGCGCACGTCGACGCCCGCGAGGAAGTAGACATGTTCGACGGTGCCGGTGTAGCCGGCGCCGCTCGACGCTGTGGTGTGGTCGCCGTCGTAGATGAACGCGGTCTGACGTCCGAACCAGTGCCACGATGTCGGTCCCGTGGCCGACGGCAGGTACATCGTCACGGCAAGCTGGCTCAGGGGCGGTACGAACATGCCCACCGGATCGCTGAACACTTCGCGGCCCGCGGGCACGATCACCGAAGAACTGCCGTTGAACGAGAGCGTCCTGATGCTGCGCGGATCGAGGTCCGGTCCGGACGGATTGGCGGGTCGAGCGATCGTCGCGCGATCGATCACGAGATCGTCGACGCCATAGACGTTGCTCAATCGGATGCGCAGGCGATCGCCGCCGATCGACGTCTGGACGATCGTGCGGATCGACTCGTTCGCGAAGCCGGACATCGAGCGTCCGGTGTCGAACGGACTGGCCGGCGTCAAGGCCGTCGCCCATGTGCCCGTCCATGTGCCTGCGTTTGTTTGAGGCGATGCGTCCGCCGAGTCGGTCGAGGCGACGGTGCGATGCGCACCGGACGTCGCGACGAGAATTGCCGTCGCCAACGCCCACGCCGCAATCGCGACGCGGCTCTGCCGGCCCGACACCGGCGGTCGAGGTGTGCTTCGTCGAATCATGGATGCCTCCTGTGCCGGTGATTGTGGCGCGCGCGTGCACCGACAGGAAGATCCAGTTCCGTGAGATTCGATGGAGCCAGCCTCCAGCGTCTACGTCTCACGAACCGTTCAGTCTGGATGTGTCACATCAGTAATAGAAATACGGATCGAGCACGCGGACTTCCATGATGCGATCCACCGGCAGCCCGTTGCGGAGCGCCGCGCGCCGGATGGCTTCCGGCGAGGGGCCGTCGTACACGCAGAAGGTGACGTCCTTGTCGGCCGACACGAAGGACTGGATCCAGGTGACGCGTTCTTCCATGTTCCGTTCTGTGATGTCGGCGCACGCCCGCGCGCCCTCGGCCGTCATCGGCGGCAGGCCGACGCCACTCGTAAACGCTCTCACGACCAGATACCGTGGCATCGCGTCCTCCCGGAACGGGTGACGAACGCGCGTCACCACTCGTTCACGCTAGAGTTCGCCGCGTCCTGGCGCAATAGGGGACCATCACCTATTTTGACCGTGGGGCATCGGCCGGATCGGCGAGTCGCTCCAGCAGCCAGCCCTGTCGGCGCGCATGCGCGACGGCCGCGTCGCGGCTGGGCACGTCGAGCTTGGCGAGAATCGACGAGACATGGTGCTCCACCGTCTTGGGCGACACGAACAGGCGGACGGCAATCTGAGGATTCTGAAGGCCGTGGGCGAGCAGCGCGAGCACTTCGACCTCTCGCGCGGTCAAGCCCGCCGGATGCGCGCGCGTGGCGGGCCGTGGACCGCGTGGCACGCGCACCACGCCCATGCGCCGGAGACGTTGACGCGCCCAGTCGGCGGCCGGCGCGGCGCCGAGCCCGTGGAAGATGTCCAGGGCCTCCTGCACCGCGTTCTGGTCGCCCTCGACGAGGGCCTGACCCCGCTCGTAGGGACAGCCGAGACGCTGCCACTGCGCTGCCGCGCCTGCCCAGTCGCCGCGAATCAGCGATGCGTACGGTCCGTCTCCCTCGACGTCGCACGGCTGCAGCGCGTCGATCTTCCAGAGCCAATACCACAACTGTTCGCGGTCCGACGTGTGTTCATCCGGTCCGAGGACGGCAAGACCTTCGCGGGCCGCGTCTGCTACGGCGTCGTGACGGCCGGCGAACCAGGCAAGCTCGGCTCGCGCCAGCACAACCGGCACCACACGCTGCGCTTCGGCCATCGGTCGCGCCAGGGCCAGCGCCTCGTCGAGCGGACGCTCGGCGCCCGGGTCGCCGCGCCGGACGCGAATGAGACCAAGCGCGGCGAGCGCGCAGATCCGGCTCACCGTCGGCGCCAGCGGCGCGGCCATCACCGCCTCCACATCCTCGCACGCGCTCTGCCAGAGTCCGACCTCGGCGCGCAGGCGCGCACGCCACGACAGGATGTACGGATACCAGGCGTCGAGATCGCGTTCGGCGCTGTATTGCAGGCCCGCTTCGAGCCAGCGGCGCGCCTCCTGGTATTCCCGCCGCATGACGGTGCTGGACGCCAGGTTGGTGTAGGCACGCGCGGCGTGCTCGTGGTAATCGCCGGCAAGGGCGAGTTGAAGGCTCTCTTCCAACTGCGCACGGCCGCCAAGGTCGTTCGTGACCAGCCGCACGGCTCCGACGTTGTTGAGCGCATGGCTGAGGACGTCGTTCGCGCCAAGCGTTCGCGCCAGATCGATGGCCTTCGTGCCCCACGAGACGCATGACGCGACGTGGCAGTTCATCATGTCGAGCTGCGCGCGATTGCTGAAGGCCATCGCCAGCTCCTCGCCCGGGGGCAACGTGCTCAGCACGGCGATGGCCTCATCGGCGCGCTGCTGGGCCTCGTCGCGATCGCCGACGAACCACGCCAACCGGGACAGCCATCGGATATTGCGGCCGACGGCTTCCAGCCGCCCGATCCGCTGCCACAGCGCGAGGGCTTCCCGCCGGGCCTCGCGTGCCGCGTCGACGTCGCTCGTGAGGTAGTACTCGTAAGCCAACGCTTCGACGAGCGGCGCGCGGGCCTCGTCCGGCATGCCGCCGGCGTGTCGGAGCGCGCGTCGATAGTGGTCGACGGCCTGGCGGTGCGCGCCCAACGCCGCGGCCTGGCGGGCTGCCGCGGGCGCGTATTCGAGCACAGCGTCGAGATCGCCGCACGCTTCGGCGTGATGGACGAGGCGCGCGAGGAGCCGTTCACGATCGGGCCGCGCGAGGAGCGCTTTCAACACGCGCTGGTGGCCGTCCCGCACGCGAGGCGACGGCAGCGCGTCCGCCACGGCCAGCCGCGCCAGTTCGTGTCGGAACGAGACGGTTCGCGGCTCGCAACAGAGCAGGCCGGCGGTGACGCATGCTTCCAGATCCTCGGTGGCCGGATGCAGGGCCGCGGCGATCAGTTCGAGCTCCGCCCTCAGCGGCACGACCGAGACGAGGTCGAGCACCGCGCGCGCGCCGGCGCCGAGGCGCGTGCGGCGGGCCAGCACCGCGTCGCGCACGCTGGCGGGCACCGTGTCGGCCGCGCTTTTCATTACCTCCGTGACGAAGAACGGATTGCCGCCGGTGAGCGCGTGGACGGCGCGCGCATGCTGCGTTCCCTCCGCGAGCTGTTCGACGGCCGCGAGCGACAGCGGCTGCAGGTGAATCCGATGCACCGCCGCCGGTGGCCACGCGCCAAGTACGCGATGAATCGAGTGGTCCGCGCTCACCTCATCGGCCCGGTAGGACACCAGGACGACCGCGCGCGTATGGCTGATGCGCCGGCCGACGTACTGCAGCAGGTCGAGCGTGGCTTCGTCGGCCCAGTGGACGTCCTCGAAGATGGCGAGGCTCGGCGGTGTGGGGCGCGCGAGGTCTTCGACGAACGCGGCAAAGACCTCATGGCGAGACGCGCCGGCGGCGAGCGCATCGGCCGTTCGCCCGCCGAGGCCTGGCGCCATGTCGAGCAACGGACCCAACGGTCGCGGCGTGCCAAGCGCTTCGCAGTAGCCCCACAGGACGCGGGCGGGCGATGTCGCGTCGCGGTGCGCGAACGCCGTCAGGAGTGACGACTTGCCGATGCCGGCCTCGCCGGAGAGCGCGACCAGTTGGCCGATCGTGCGCGCGGCGTCGAGGGCGCGTGCGAGCGCGGCAAGAGAATCATCCCGTTCGAGAAGCGTCATCACCTGGGACACGGCGTCCATTATCGGAGATCGCGCCCGCGTGTGTGGGGGATTGCGCCAGCATCAGGGTCGGCGGCGCCGAAATGCGTGACCGTCCCCGATGTCCGGCGTCAGGCCGATTCGTAGACTTCAGGCTGGCGAACACAGTGCCTTTTGCAACACAGCGCCTTTTTGCGAACACAGTGCCTGTGGCGAACACAGTGCCTTGAGGATCTACAGAAAAATGACCATGCCCACATCGACCATGCACGCGCTGCGTGTGCTACTGCTGAGCAGCCTGGCCCTGGCCGCGCCGCTGCTCGTGGCGGACGGCGTCGCGAGCGACGAGTCCCAGAAGAAGCAGGAACACGAGCACGAACGCGTGATGTCATCGGCCCGGCTCGTGCAGCTCGTTCGCGAGGCCACGCGTCAGTTCATCGACGTCAACAACGCGACCGCGGCAGGCTACGGTCCCGCGTTTGGCTGCGTCAGCGGTCCGCAGGAGGGCGCGATGGGCGTCCACTACGTCAATACCGCGTATGCCGGGGACGATCAGCTCGATCCGTCGCGTCCGGAAGCGCTCATCTATGAGTTCTCGAAGGGCCGTGCGCGGCTGGTGGGTGTCGAGTTCATCGTCGACGCGGAGAAGTGGGCGAAGACGCACCGGGCGGGAGATCCACCGGTACTCGAGGGACAGACCTTTCACTACGTCGGCGCGCCGAACCGCTACACGATTCCCGCGTTCTACGAATTGCACGTGTGGGCGTGGCGGGACAATCCCAAAGGCGCGTTCGTGGACTGGAACCCGCGGGTGAGCTGCGAGGGGCAGTAGACCGCATCCGACCGGGCGCGGCGCGAGTGACGCCGGCGCCCGGAACCTGGTGCTGATCCCGATCCCGATCGGCACGCGTGACCGCTCATCCGCGGGCGCGCGTGTCGCGCTCACCGGCTCGCGCGTGCGGCGCCGGCGGCCGGTGCGGAGATGCGGTACAGATACTTGTTGCCGCGCAGGAAGAGATCGTTGCCGACCAGCGCGGGGGACGTGTCGATGGCATCGGCCAGCACGTTCGTCGCGAGCCGCTCCAGCTTGGGGCCGGCGGCGAGCACCGCGGTCGTGCCCTCGCGTCCGACGACGTACACGCGTCCATCGGCGGCGACCGGCGAGGCGTACACGTTCGGCACGCTGTCGAGCCGCTCCATGTAGCGCATCTCGCCCGATTTGGCATCCAGGTACGTGAGGATGCCTGAATTGCTCTTGAGGAAATACAACCCGCCGCGATACAGGAGCGGCGACGGCACGTACGGCGTATCGCGTTCGTAGCTCCACGCCAGTCCTGGTGGTCCGGTGACCTCGCCTTTCGCGTTCGCGAGGTTGATGGCGCGCAGCATGTTGCCGCGATAGCCGCCCATCGCGTACACCATGCCGTCGGCGTGGACCGGCGAGGGGATCTGATTCACCGTCAGGCCGCCCGCCTGCCAGATCGACTCGCCCGTGGCGAGGTCGTAGGCCATGAAGCGGTTCGTGCCCGCGACAATCACCTGCGCGCGGCCGCCGTGGACGACGACGAGCGGCGTGGCCCAGGTCGTCGGCTCGTCGCGCTCGCGGCGCCACTTCTCTTTGCCGGTGGCCGCGTCGAACGCGACAATGAAATCCGCTCCTTCATGATCCCAGGTGACGACGACGGTGCCGGCGTGGACGGTGGGGGTGCTGCCTTCGCCGAAGCCGTTGCGTGTCGTCATGTGGCCAAGCTGCTTCTCCCACAGGACCTTCCCCGTGAAATCGAGCGCGTAGAGTCCGCGCGAGCCGAAGAACGCGTAGAGGCGCTCGCCGTCGGTCAGCGTCGATCCGGAGGCGAACGTCCCGAAGCGATGCGTGCCCTCGTGCGGCAGCTCCTCGCGCACGACGCGCCGCCAGCGCTCCTTGCCATCCTCGCGTCCCAACGCGATCACGACGAAGGACTTTGGCCCGTCGGGATCGGACACGTCCGGATGACGTCGGCCGCCAGGGCCGGCGGCTGCGCCAGGCGTCGCCGGCGGCGGCGTCGCCCCGCTCGTGGCCGGTGCCGTGGCTGGTGTCGCAAGGGGAATCGCCGTGGTGATGAAGACCAGATCGTTCCACACGATCGGCGAGCTCTTGCCGACGCCGGGGATCTCGACCTTCCAGCGGACGTTCTTCGTCTCGCTCCATTCGACCGGCGGCTTCGCGTGTGGGGCTTCGCCCGTGCCGAGGGGACCGCGCCATTGCCCCCAGAAGCGCTCCGCCGGCGCCGTGGCCACCGCCGCGGGTTTCGCCGCCTGCTCGGCAGCGGCGCCGACGCCCAGTACGATCGCAGACAGACCGACGACTACCAGCTCACGTCTCATGAATCGCTCCGGCGTTGGGTGCGCGGCCGCGCATGGCTTCCACAGGGATGTTCCGGACGAGCATACGACTCGCGCGGCGATTCATCGGCAGAAACTTGACAAGCGGCCGGATGGCCTGACCGAGCGGCGGCAAATCCGCTCGAACGCCGGGCCGCGTCCGATGTGGCTGGATGAACAGAACGCGGTGGGATGGGTAGTACGACGAATGACGCCCGATGACGCCGCGCCGCCGTCGGTCCGCTGGATCGGCGGTCAGTCCTTCAGTCCTCTGGATCGAAGGTGATTTCGACGCGGACCTTGTCACCATCGCCCTTGCCGCCGCGGATGTGCTTCGGGACGGCGAGCACGGACGACCCGTTCTTGCTGCGCCAGACGCTCGTGTTCCAGGTGTGGCCGTCGACGGTGGCGCGCACCGGCGTGCGGCCCCAGCCGCGCGTCACCGGCGGCGCGTGCGCGGCGGGAATCGTCGCGAACACCCAACCGTTCGCCACGCCCTGATGGCGGACGAGTGTTGTCGAGAAACGGCGCGTCTTCATCGATGTTTCACAGGACGTGACGTCCGTTCGACGGCCGTCATGATGGACTCCAGGATAGCGGTGTCGCCGCACGCGCCGCAACACGTCCTGCTTCTTGTAAGCCGGATGAGGTCAACGATCTTTGACGCGTGCGTGCGTGTCGCGTAGAACTGTCAGCGACGGTTCGTCCACCCACGCTCGCGCTGCGCGAACGATGACTGGTGATGCCATGATCGCCCACAGACACAATCACCTTCACGTGATCTCCGTACCCACGCGCACGGCCCGCCCGTCCTCTGCCTCGCCAGCGATCCGCTGTCGCTGTTAACGCACGTTCGCGATCTGTTTCCCACTTCATGACGAGCTGACGCGGCGCCGCCCGTACGGCACTCAGGCGCCCGAGGAGCCATGCCATGAGAAAGACCGGAGTGTTCACGCTGATCGGCTATCTCGCCGCGATGACGGTGACGGTCGCGACGCAGGCGCCCGCCCCGCCGCCCGCCGCAGTGTCGTCTACTGCGGGGCCGCCCACCGCGGCGACTGCCGGAGCCGGCCACCGGGCGTATCAACCGGTGACGCGTCCGACGCCGCCGGCCGTCACGCATCGGACATGGGGCCGCACGCCCATCGACGCGTTCGTGCTGGCGCGGATCGAGGGCAAGGGGTTGACGCCGTCGCCCGACGCCGACCGCGCGACGCTGATCCGCCGGGCGACGCTGGACACGTGGGGCCTCATCCCGTCCCCGGCCGATGTCCGCGACTTCGTCGCCGACCCATCGCCCGACGCGTACGCGCGGCTGGTCGATCGCCTGCTCGCATCGCCGCGGTACGCCGAGCGCCAGGCGCGCCGCTGGCTGGATCTCGCGCGCTACGCCGACAGCACCGGGTTCGAGAACGATCAGACCCGCCCCAACATGTGGCGCTACCGCGACTACGTCATCGACGCGTTCGCCACCGACAAGCCGTACGACCAGTTCATCAAGGAACAGATCGCCGGAGACGAGATCGCGCCGGGCAACCAGAACGTGATGGTGGCGACCGGCTTCCTCGGCGGGTATCCCGACAACCACAACGCGCGCGACCTCGTGCAGCGGAAGTATCAGATCGCGACCGACATCACCGATACGGTCGGCGAGGTCTTTCTCGCGCAGACGCTCGCGTGCGCGCGCTGCCACCATCACAAGTTCGATCGCATCTCGCAGCGGGAATACTTCCAGTTGCAGGCGTTCTTCGCGAATCTCAGCGAAGTGAACACGACGCCGGCCGCGATCGGTCCGACGGAGATCGCCTATCGCAAGGCCCCGGGCGGCGTGGAACGAGGCCACGAAGGAGATCCGCGCGAAGCGCAAGGCGCTCGTCGATTCCATCCGCGCCGAGGGCACGCGCTATTACCACGAGCGCTATCTCACCGACAGCCGCGCCTCGATCTTCAAGCCGCAGCGCGAGTGGACGGCGCACGACCGCTGGATCAATCACCGCGTGGCGAATGTCACGACGGAGAACAGCATCGCGAATTATCTCGAAGTCACGGGCGCGAACCCCAGCGCGAAGGAATACGATCCGGCGAACGCCGCGAAGTATGTCGAGTACAAGAAGCTGACCGAGGAGCTGCGGACGTTCGATCGCCTTCGACCGTACAAAGGCTCGGACACGTTCACCGCGATGACGGAGCTTGGTCACGCCGACGCGCCGCCGACGTTCGTGTTCGAGCTGGGCAACCACGAGCGACCGCTGGAGGAGGTGCAGCCAGGGTTCCCGGCCGCCATCGCGAAGGGCGAACAGCCGTCGATCGCGCCGACCGCGTCTTCGTCCGGACGCCGCACCGCGCTCGCCGCCTGGATCGCGAGTCCGCGCAATCCGCTGACGGCGCGCGTGTTCGTCAATCGCGTCTGGAATCAGTATTTCGGCCGCGGTATCGTCACCACGCTGAGCGACTTCGGCAAGGCGGGCCGCAAGCCGACGCATCCGGAGCTGCTGGACTATCTCGCCGATCGGTTCGTCAGTCAGGGCTGGAGCGTGAAGGCGCTCCATCGCGAGATCCTGCTGTCGAGCGTCTACCGCCAGTCATCCGCGCATCGCGAGGACGTGAGGCGCGCCGATCCCGGGAACACGCTGCTTGCCGTCTTCCCCGGCCTGCGCCTCGACGCCGAACAGATCCGCGACTCGCTGCTCGCCGCGTCCGGCGAGTTGAACGGCGACGTCGGCGGTCCGAGCGTCACGCCACCCGTGCCGAAGGGACTGAACGCCGGTCAGTTGTGGCTGGTCTCGCCGGACCGCGCGGACCACACGCGACGCAGCCGCTACATCTTCACGCGGCGCAGCGTCGCCTATCCGCTGCTGCAGTCGTTCGACATGGCGTCGCCGCAGCAGGCGCACAGCCGGCGCGATGTGACGACATCGCCGCTGCAGGCGCTGACACTCTACAACGACGCGCAGGTCTTCGGCTGGTCGCGCGTGCTGGCGGGACGCGTCGTCCGCGACGCGGGGGCGGACGACGCGGCGCGCATCGACCGGCTCTATCAGATCCTCTTTGCCCGCGCGCCGGACGAGATCGAGCGGTCGACATTGCGCGAGTTCGTCGATCGGCAGGAACGGATCATCCAGGACGCGAACGGACCGCGGACGGCGCTCGCGCTGCCGGCCGGCGTCGCGGCCGCGGACGAGCGACAGCAGCCGCGGCAGGCGGCGTTCGTCGACGCGGTCCATGCACCAGATGCGCGCCCGTACGGCCATCGACCTGCCTGGCCGCGGCAAGACAAGGCTGGAGCAGCACGGTCATGCCGCTCATGACCTGCAATACACGTCGTCTTTGCATGCGGAATTTCCCTACCTGCGAATCGATATCGCACCCGTCGCTGGCGCGACCGGGCGTCCTTCCCGTACTTCTGTTTCTCACCACTGGATCGTTGACGATCTCGCCTGCGGCACCGGACACTCAATCGCCAAGGCTGCGATTATCGTAGGCGAATGCAGTATAGAGCACGTCGTCTGGAAGCAGTCCGGGCGTGAGGATCCCCGGAACCGGTCACTTCAGCGCCCCAGCGAGCCTCCGAATACCCTCGTGGATGTCTGCTGGCATAAGGGGCGCAAACCCGAGCAGGATGCCGGTCCGTTTGGGCGGCGTCGCATAGAAGGGGTCGACGGTGTATAGCCCCACTCCGACGCGCTCCGCGCTCGCGTGGACGTCCCGAATCGGGCCACCCTGTCGTCCGCGCAGCCAGACCAGCAGATGAAGTCCGGCGCTCGCGCCACAGATGGTCGCCCGATGACCGAACAGCTCATCGATCGCGGCTGCGAGAGTGTGCCTTCTTGCAGCATTCGACGCGGTTGTTCGGCGGAGATGACGATCGAAGTGTCCCTCGGCGATGAAATCGGCAAGGGCGAGTTGCATCAATGCCGACGTGCCGGTGTCCGCGATGGCCTTCGTCGCGACGATAGGCTCCACGAGCGGTGTCGGCAGGACGAGATAGCCCAGCCTCAGTGCCGGAAACAGGATCTTGGAGAAGGTGCCGACGTAGATCGTGCAGCCCGCGCGATCCATGCCGGTCAACGCCTGCAGCGGAGGTCCGTCATAGCGGTACTCGCCGTCGTAGTCGTCTTCGACGATGAAGGCGCCCTCGCGCGCGGCCCAGGCCATGAGCCGAAGGCGGCGCTCCATGGACATGACCGCGCCCGTCGGGAACTGATGAGAGGGCGTGACGTACGCCAGGCGGAACCGGCGCCTTCCGCCCGCATTTGGCGGGACCCGTATCCCGTCGTCGTCCACCGGCGAGAACACCAGCTCGGCCCCCGCCGCCATGAAGGCACAGCGGGCGCCCGTGTAGTGAGGATCCTCCATCAGCACACGGTCACCGGGATTCAAGAGCACGCGGCTGATCAGATCCAAGGCTTGCTGCGTGCCGTTCACGATCACGATGTTGTCGGGATCGGCGTCGAGTCCGCGCAGCCGACGCAGCCGCGTGGCGATGGCCTCTCGCAGCTCGCGCCGTCCGGCGGGTGGACCGTATTCGAGGTCTGTGACCTTCGCACTCCGGGCCCGTGCACTCAACAACCGACGCCAGAGGGCATAGGGCAGGTCGCCAAAGGAGGCGCGCCCGGGACGAAAGTCGAAGCGAATGGTCGGTGGCGTCAGTTCCCACGTGAGCGAGGGTATTCCGAGGCCGTCCGCGCACGCCCTGGCGGACTTCACATAGCGATCGCCGACCGCCGCAAGCCTCGGTGTGGCGCCGGGGCGTCCCGGGCGTGTGGAGCGCGGCCGTGTCGTCCGGGTGACGTAGCCGTCAGGCGGGAGCACGGGTGCGACGACCGTGCCGGCCGCACCTGATCGCGGAGTGATGAAGCCTTCGGCAAGCAGTTGCTCGTAGGCGAGCAACGCCGTGTTCCGCGACACCTTCAACAGGCCGGCCACGTCGCGTGTCGAGGGGACGCGCTCCCCCGACGTCAGTCGTCCACCGCGGATCTCGCCGAGCAGCGCGCGGTAAACCTGCTGATGCAGTCGTCCGACCCCGTCGAGCTTCACAACGCTCCGGATTCTCTCACAACGGGATCGGATCCCCTAGAGCAGCGATTCGCGAACCCGCGAATGGCCCCGAGTGAAACCGTCCGAATGGATCTGGCGCGGCCCAGGCGGCCGTGACACATTCGCTCGTACACGGCGACTCTGAGCATGAGCGCGTCTCTGCGCGACGAGTCACGCGTCTGTGGAACGAACAGGCAGCCAGATGAACAGAGTCATTGGGAGAGAGATCGCTGTCGACTCGCGCCCGCGTGGAGGCAACTAGCGTGACCACCCGTTCCACGCCCGTGCACGCGCGCTGGGTGCGACTGACACACTGGGTTGCGGCCGCCAGCGTGGTGGCGCTGGCGTTCAGCGGCGTCGAGATCCTGATGGTGCATCCGCGCCTCTACTGGGGCGAGGTGGGCAACGATCTGACGCCGCCGATTCTCGAGCTGCCGATCAGCCGCAACCATCGGCACGGCGGCTGGACCACGCCAGCACCGCTCCTCGATGGTCCCGGTGCGCCGGTGTCGGCCGGGCGCACGTTCGAGATCTTCAATCAGAACGGCTGGGGGCGAAGCCTGCACTTCCTGGCGGGGTGGATGCTCGTGGCCGCGGGCCTCTTCTACGTGCTGGCGGGCATCATCGCCGGACACTTCCGTCGTCATTTCCTCGGCGGGCGCGAGGCGCTCTCGGTCGCGGCTCTGTGGCGAGACCTGCGGGCGCATCTGCGCGGCTTCGTGCCGTTGCCGACGGGCGGCCCAGACTACGGGCCGTTGCAACGTATCAGCTACGTCGTCGTGATCTTTCTGGTGGCGCCGCTCCTGGTCCTGACGGGCCTGACGATGTCGCCCGCTGTTGCCGCCGCCGCCCCGGTGCTGCTCGACCTGTTCGGCGGACACCAGTCGGCGCGCACGCTGCACTTCGCGGCCTTCGCAGTGCTCATGCTCTTCTTCGTGGCGCACGTCGTCATGGTGATTCGGTCGGGACTCGGACGTCAGGTCCGCGCCATGACCGTAGGAGACCGGACATGACTGCTCGTCCTCGGCTCGTGACTCGACGCGAGGCCCTCGTCGCCGGTGTCGCCGCTGGCGGTGGCGTGCTGCTCGGCGGCTGCACGCGTCCGACGCCGCCGACCTACGGCAGCCTGTTGCGCCTGGGCGACAACTTCACCTACCTGGCCCACCGCACGCTGCTCCCGGGCGAGTCGCTCGTCCGCGAGTACAGCCACGCCGATCTCACGTCCTTTCCCGCCGTCGGCACGATCAATCCGGCATCGGCGAAACGAGCGGAGGTCGCAGGGACGTATCGCCGTTGGCTGGCCAGTGACTTCGGTGAGTGGCGACTGTCGGTGACCGGCAGCGTGGCGCGCCCGGGGACATGGTCGCTCGCGGAGTTGAAGCGCCTCCCGTCGCGCACGCAGATCACAAAACACGTCTGCGAGGAGGGGTGGACGGCCATCGGCGAGTGGACGGGCGTGCCGCTGAGCCGCGTGCTGGACGCGGCGGGCCTGCAGCCGTCGGCGCGGTTCGTCACCTTCAAGTCGCTCGACCGCCGGTACGACAGCATCGACCTGCTCGACGCCCTCCATCCGCAGACGCTGTTGGCCTACGGCATGAACGGCCGCGACCTGCCGGTCGCGCACGGCGCGCCCCTGCGGCTCCGGGTGGAACGCCAGATCGGCTACAAGAGCATGAAGTACCTGACCGAACTGATCGTCACCGACGATCTCGACGATGGCGGCGCTCGCGGCTATCCGAAGAACGGCTGGGCCTGGTACAACGGCATCTGAACGCTCGCGTCCATGCGCGCGTCTCTGCGCGCCGGGTCACGAGTCCGGATAACGAACAGGAGACAGACCAGATGAACAGACTCATTGGACGGGTACTCGTCGCCGTTGCCTGCATCGGCCTGGTGTCGGCAGGCTCAGTTCAGGCACAGTGGAACGATCCAACCGTCGTCGAGGCGCTCAAGCAAATCGAACGGGACATGGGGCAGGCGATGGTGGCCGTCGACATCGAGAAGCTCAATCGGATCTTCGCCGACGATTGGACCAGCATCGGGGCCGCCGGCACCGTCCTCACAAAAGAGAAACTGCTGCACAACTTCAAGTCCGGCGTCGACCGGCTCGAATCGTTCGAACTGGGACCCATGGACGTGCAAGTGAAGGGCAATGTCGCCGTGGTGCACGGCAGCGTGACCGAGAAGCGAACCCGGGCCGGAAAAGACGTGGGCGGCGAGTACGTCTGGATGGACCTCATGGAGAAGCGCAACGGCACATGGGTCGTGATCCGCACGTCGGGCGCGAAAGTGAAATGACGTCGGCAGCGGCCTCAGTCGCCTATCTTGCGTGGCTCGGCGTCGGATGCAGAGAGTACGAGATTGACGATCGGCGTGAGGCCGAAGTGCGATCGGAGCACGCCGATGTGACCGAGGTGATAGACCTCGTGCCAGACGTAGAAGACGAGGGCGTCCAACAGGCGCCGCTCGCCATGCGGCAGGTCCACGCCGACCCTTTCCTGCATCAAGTCTGCATCGGTCACGGCCTCCATCGCCGGAAGCAGAAGGGCTGACGCAGTCGTCCAGGCAGTCACCAGTTCGTGCAGCAGGGGATAGTCCTGGCCCTCGGTCGCGCCTGCTCGGCTGAAGCACTCGAGGTCCTGGTGGTCCAGCGGCAATTTGCATCCCATGACGCGAGCCATCTCGGCGCGATGGTATAGCCCGTGGCCGAGGGTCCATGCGATCGACGCCCCGCCGTCGCTGCGGAGTCTTCGCCGCCCGAGATCGTCATTCAGATCACCGGTGGCGATCTTGACGATGTAGTCGTTGAACGTAAGCGTGTCTACCAGCGGTCGAATCATGCTCATGGCAGTGTCCTTCCTCGACTGAGTTCACTGTCATTACGCATCCCGTGCGCGCGAGGATACGTGCACACCTCGCTGCTGACGCTTACGTCTCTTCCCCGGTCGCGAGGACGCCAGCCGCTTCGATGACCCAGGGACAGTGTGAGTAGTCGACAATCTGCCGAATGTGTCCGCCCGCGATCTGCAGGCGGATCAGCGAGAACGGCACCCAGCGATCGCCCATTCGATCCAGGCGGAGGATGGCCGGTTCGCCGTCGACATCTACGACCACGAGGCGCCAGGCGTTCACCAGGCGCTCGTAGCGCCCGAAGTAAGGCGCGTCCTTGAGTGACTCGATCGGGGCCTGCATGAACCCGGCGCAGTTCCTCAAGTTGAGTCGATCGGCGACGCGCACGCGGGCGTCGGCGGTGATCAGCGATCGCACGCTCTCCCAGTCGCGAGCGTTGAAGCGCTCCACGTACAACTGCAGCAATCGGCGCGTCGGTTCATTCGCGTCGCCTTGACGCGTCGTGCGCGCCGGCGCAGCGGCGAGCTTCGAGCGGCCGCGGTTCAACGCGGCTTTCACGCCGCCGACGGTCGAACCAACCAGCTCGGCGATCTCGTCGAGCGAGTAATCGAAGACATCCTTCAGCAACACGCACGCGCGTTCCTTGGGCGGAAGCGTCAGCACGAGGTGCTCGACTGCCTGCCCGATCGCCGGTAGCGGCAACTCCGGATGCGCGACGGCGTCGGCCTCCATCGCTGCCGCGGCTTCCGCCTGGGCACGGACGCCCCGACGGCGGAGGAAGTCGATACAGTGGTTATGTGCGATGCGGAAGAGCCAGGGCGCGAGCGGCCGAGTGCCGTCGAAGGTCTCGAGCTTGCGATACGCCTGGAACAAGGCCTCCTGCACCACATCTTCACCGTCCAGGACCGAGCCGATCATCCGAGCACAGTAGCGGTGCAGCTTCGGCCGCAGATGGGGAATCGTTTCGAGAAACGCCAGGTAGCGGGCGTCGAAGACACCAGTGTCATCCGTTGGCGGGGACATCTCCATGTTGACGTCTACGCACCTCCCGGTCGTCAGGATACGTCCCGGGGGATGGTCGTGCGCGGGAGCCGTCTCTGTAGGAAATCAGAGGCGGCGCAGGAACCGTACAGGCCTGCGTCAGTCGGGTGTGTGGTTCTCGTAAAGCCAGGTGGAAGAATAGGTTGATGAAGGCTTGGTGGGCCCACCAGGAACCAACCGCTTTGGACATTTGTCGCGACACGGCGCCTTGATGCCGCGTGAAGGCGGTGCGGCTGTCGTCACACTATGACGAGATCAACCAGGTCGGAATATTGACGCAGAAGCGCGTCGACTGTCAGGAGGTGAGCGGGCTCCAGCATGGCCTGCGCTACGAGCAGGCGATCAAAGGGATCGCGATGGTGGAGCGGCAGACGCGCAACGCCGACCGCGTGTGCCGCACGCACAGGGAGTTCCAAGAATCCCATCCCTTCCGCCGCTGAGGACAGCTCGTCCAGCGGAAACTCCAGCGCAAGCCGCCCTGTTTGCACCTTGATCGCGACTTCCCACAGACTCGCTGCGCTGAATAGCACCTCGTTCTCAGCGGCTTCGAGCTGCGTCCGCGTCTTCTTCGGAATCTTCTGAGGTTCCGCTAAGGCCCACAGCAGGATGTGGGTATCCAGCAGGAGACGCATCAACGTCCCTCGAACTCATCCAGCACATCAGGCAGCAACGGCGCGTCGAAATCATCTGGCACCGAAAATCGCCCCGACAACGCCCCCAACTTCCGCCGGCTCGAGCGCTGCTGGAACGGAATCAGCCGCGCCAGCGGTTTTCCGGCCTTCGCGATGACAATCTCTTCTCCAGCACTCACTTCGTCGACAAGTCGGGACAAGTGCGTCTTGGCTTCGTGGATATTTATACTACGCATGACAGTGTCCCATGGACTAGATCTAGTTTAGTCCAATAGCGGTCGGTTGGAACGCGACTTCTGCGGGAAATCTCGCAGTCGTTGCGGTCGTCGCCCAAGCCGGCTTCACGGTGTTTCCGGCCTGCCTCGGATAGCAGGTCTCGTGAACGTCGTCCGAATCTGACCTGCTGTCGATGTTCGCACGTCCCCTCTCGTGTAGAACCGCTCGTCCGCTCCGTGTGTTGTCGCAGGCGTCCACAACCGAAACGTGTGTCTGTCCGGTCCTCCCGGGTGACCACTGTTGAAGAACCGGCATGTGTTGCAGGCATGTGCTACACTGCAACAATGGTGCTCCGGTGCTGGTAGTCAACCTCGAGGCGACCGACGGCCGGCCTCTCTATCTCCGGATCATGGACGAGATCCGCCGCGCACTCGTCGTCGGCTCCCTCCAACCGGAGGACGCCCTGCCATCGGTTCGCGAACTGGCGTCACAACTCGTCGTCAATCCCCGCACGGTCCTGCAGGCGTATCAGGAACTGGAGCGGGAGGGCGTGCTCTACGTGCGCCGCGGTCAGGGCACGTTCGTGTCATCCCGGGCCCGAGCCGATCGGACCGAACTGGCGCGTACGGTCGCCAGGCGCACGCTGCTCGATGCACGCCGACACGGCGTGGACGCCGAAGAGCTCATCGAGGCGATCCGCACCGTGGTCGCTGAAGAAGAGCCACACCCCTTTCAGCCTGAGCCCGCCGTGACGAAGGCGGCGAAGACATGAGCGCCGCGCACGCCATCGCGACGTACGAGCTCTCGAAGCGATACGGGCACGAGACCGCGCTCGACCGGATCGACCTGCGAGTGCCCGAAGGGGCGATCTACGCCCTCGTCGGTGGCAACGGCGCCGGCAAGAGCACGACGTTCAGAATCCTGATGAATCTCGAACGCGCCGATGCCGGAGCCGCCGAGGTCGCGGGCATGGACTCGGTCAATCGCGGGCCCGACCTGCGCGCGCTCGTCGGCTACGTGCCGGAGAGACCTGACCATCCGTATCGCTCGCTCACGTGCGGCGCGCTGCTGAACCACGCCGCCGCGTACTATCCGGCCTGGGATCGTGCGTATGCCGATCGTCTCTGCCGCACGTTCGGCCTTCGTCACGACCGCGCGGTCCGCGCGCTGGCCAAGGGCGACGGCCGGCGGCTCCAGATCGTCGTCGCCCTCGCGCACCGCCCGCGCGTCCTGCTCCTCGATGAACCGACCGACGGCCTCGATCCCGTGGTGCGCAGTCGCACGCTGTCTCTGCTCGCAGAGCATCTGGCCGACACGCCCACGACCATTCTGATTGCGACGCACCAGATTCACGAGCTCGAGAGCCTCGCGGATCATCTTGGCGTGCTGCGGCGCGGACGACTCGTGGCGCAAATCGCCCGCGATGATCTTCCGCAGGCGGTCGCGCGCTATCGCGTCGATGTGCCGCCCAACTGGCAGGTGCCGCCCGCCCTCCACGCGGCCGGCGTCCGGCCAACGAATGGGCGCGAAGCGCAATGGACGCTCATCGGCAACCGTGGCGATCTGATCGACCGTCTCACGCTCGCCGGCGCGTTCGTGCATGACGTGCGCCCCCTCGGCCTGGAAGAATCCGCGCTCGCCTTCCTGTCACAGGAGCTGACCGAGTGATCGACGCCGCCCTTCACCACACGCCGCGACCGAGTCGTGTGCTTCTGGCACAGCTTCGTCTCATCGCCGCGAATCTGAGCCGGCCGGCACTGGGGGCGGCAGGACTCGTGACGCTCGGAACGGTGTTCCTGGTCATCGACGCCGCAGGCGACGATGGACGACGAATCGCCTTTCATCCTGAGTACAGCGTGCTGCCCGGCCTTATCGGCCTGCTGTTCCCGGTCGGCGTGTGGCTCGGCGAGGATCGCGCGGGTACCGGCTTCTTCTGGACGCTTCCCGTCGATCGCCGCCTACACGCGCTCGTGCGAGTCGTGGCCGGATGGGTGTGGCTGATGGGGGCTGTCGCCCTGTTCTGCGCGTGGCTGCTGACGCTGACGCTCGCGACGGGCGGCAACGTGCTGGGCGAGGAGACGCGGCTGGTCCTCCCGTCGTTCTCGTTCAGCACTGGCGCGTTCGACCCGAGCGCCGTGCACCGCGTCCAACAGACGCCAACCGCACTGTTCTGGCTCGTCCCCTTCACCGCGGCGACCACGGCGTACCTCTTCGCCAACGCACTCGCGCTCGGCACACGACATCCGTCGCGGTGGATGGTCGGGGCGGTTGTTGCCTTCTTTCTGGCCGTGGCCATCGCCGACGCCATACAGGCGACCTCGTCTCTCGATCGTGTGCTCGACGCGGTCTTCCGCGGCCGGTACGGCATCGATACGCTGCTCACCGCTCGCACGGAATCGTTACAGGTGTCCGCGACGCTGACGACCGGCGAATCGGTCGTCGTGTGGCGAGCGTTGCCCAGGATCAACCAGTGGGTGACCGCGACCGCGCTGTGGCTGAGCGCCGGCGCCGTGCTCCTGTGGCTCGCCGCATCCCGCCATCGCGAACATCGTCGAGGCTGACATGGAACTCGTCTTACGGAATCTCTCGAAGACGTATCCGAATGGCGTTCGGGCACTTCGGGATCTCACATTGACGATTCCTCGTGGTTTGTTCGGCCTGCTCGGTCCGAACGGCGCCGGCAAGTCGACGCTCATGCGCACGATCGCGACGCTCCAGGACCCAGACACCGGTTCGATCCAATTCGGCGACGTCGATGGGCTCCGCGACAAGGACCGTCTGCGCCAGACGCTCGGCTATCTGCCGCAGGAGTTCGGCGTGTATCCGTACGCCACCGCCGAAACGCTCCTCGACCATTTCGCGGTGCTGAAGGGGCTCACCGACGGCCGCGTCCGGCGCGACGTGGTCCAGATGCTGCTGCGACAGACGAATCTCTATGACGTCCGTCAAGAGAAACTCGGCGGCTTCTCGGGAGGCATGCGCCAGCGATTCGGCATCGCGGTCGCGCTCGTCGGCAGTCCGCGTCTCCTCATCGTCGACGAACCCACGGCGGGCCTCGATCCCGAGGAGCGCGTCCGGTTCCTCAACCTGCTCAGCGAGCTCGGCGAGGACGCCGTCGTCATTCTGTCGACGCATCTGGTTGACGACGTGCTCGAGTTGTGCAGCCGATTCGCGATCATCGGGCAGGGCCAGATTCTGCTCGAGGCCGAGCCGCTTCGGGCCGTGTCGGCTCTCAAAGGGTGCGTGTGGCAGCGCGTGGTTCAGAAGGGGGAGTTGCCAGCGATCGCACGCACGCACGCGGTGATCTCCACGAAGCTCATCGCCGGGCGAACGGTCGTCCGCGTCCTGAACGACGCGCCGCCCGGCGACGGATTCGAACCGGGTGAACCCAATCTCGAAGACGTGTACTTCAGCACGCTCGCTCGTCAGGACCGCGCACGCCTCGACACCGTGGAGGACACTGCGGAGGCCAGGGCGTGATGACCGTCGCGGCGATCGGCCACTTCGAGTTCTGGTATCAGGCTCGACGGCCCGCGACCTGGATCTCCTTTCTCGCGCTGTTCGTCTGCACGTTCGTCGCGGCTGGTGAACCGGTCCAGGAATACGCGCGAGCGGACGGTTCGTTCGTGAATGGTCCGTTCATCGTTGCGGTGCTGACGCTCTTTGGAACGACACTCGGCCTGCTGGTGACAGCGGGTGTCGCGGCCGACGCGGCGTCGCGCGACACGCAGACGCGGATGGATTCGCTGGTGTTCACCACACCGGTGTCCAGGGGGTCCTACGTCTCTGGACGCTTTCTGGCCGCATTCGCACTGAGCGCGCTCCTGCTGTCGGCCGTACCGCTCGCGTTGCTCTCGATGGCCGCGTTGACGAGGGGACCCGCAGATCTCGTCGCGCCGTTTCAGTTGGCCACCTACCTCGTCCCCTATCTCACGTGGCAGTTGCCGAATCTCTTCGTGACAACGGCGGTCATGTTCTCGTTCGCGGCGCTCACACGTCGCGGCATGACGAGCTATCTCGGCGCCCTGCTGCTCCTTGGCATCTGCGGTCTGAGCTGGGGCCTCATCGCTCGGGCCTCCAACTCTTGGACGATCGGCGCCTTCGTCGATCCCTTCGGCGCGGTCGTTCTCGACGAGTGGTCGATGCGATGGACGCCCGCCGAGCGGAGCACACGCCTGGTGCCGCTTGCCGGCGTGTTGCTCTGGAATCGTCTGTTCTGGATCGCCGTCGGCATCGGCGCGCTCGTACTGGCGCACGCGCGATGCCGCGTGTCACGGCAGCCGGTCGGCGGCGTTCGAACGCTCGCTGCCGACCCACATCCGCTACCGGCCCAGCGGTCCGCCGTCGCCCTTCACGTTCCGCGCCTGGCGCCGCGCTTTGATGTCCACACGCACACGCGGCAACTGCTCGCAGTGGCCGGTGAGTCGTTTGCCGTGGTCATGAAGGGCTGGGGAGGGGCGGCACTACTCATCACCGCCGTCTTCTCGTGTACAGCGGTCTGCCGATGGCGCATCTTGGCGTGCCGCTCTCTGCGACGACCGAACGCCTCGTCTCGTTTCTCGCCGCGCCGCTGACGCGCCTCGACGAAATCAACGCGATCGTCGTTCCGTTGCTGATCGTGTTCCTGGCCGGCGAAGTGATCTGGCGTGAACGCGAATCCCGGCTGAGCCCGATCATCGATGCCGCGCCGGTTCCGACGTGGGCGTTCTTCGTCGGCAAGCTCGTTGGTCTGGCGATGGTCCTGGCGACGCTTCAATGCCTGCTCCTCATCGGTGGCGTGGCCGTGCAGCGTCGTTTGGGTGGCGAGCCTATCGAACTCGGCGTGTACGTGACGGCCCTGTTCGGATTTCAACTCGTCGACACCCTGCTGTTTGGCGGGCTCGCGCTCACGATCCATGTGCTCGTCAACCACAAGTACGTCAGCCATCTCGTGGGCCTCGTCGCCTATCTGTGTGTCGTCTTTGCGCCGGCGCTCGGCGTGCGGCACCGCCTGTTGATCTACGGCTCTGACCCGGGGTGGAGCTACTCCGACATGCGCGGGTTCGCGCCGTTCGTGGGCCCGTGGCTGTGGGTCAAATCGTACTGGATTGCGTGGGCGATCGTGATGGCGCTCGTCGCCGTTCTCTTTTGGGTGCGTGGGACCGAGCCTGGTGTCCGTGCACGACTGGCACGAGCGCGTCGTGGCCTGACGTCGCGGACGATGACGTGGCTGGCTGCTGCGGTCATGCTCGTGATCGCCGCGGGAAGTGTCGTGTTCTACAACACGAACATCCTGAACGCGTACGAACCGCTGGCCGACGCGACGGCCCGGCGTGCCGAATACGAACAGCGCTACGGGCACTACCGGGGCGCCCCCCAGCCTTGGATCACCGGGCACTCGCTGACGGTTGACCTCTATCCTCGCCAGCGCCGCGCGAGGATTCACGGCACGTTGACGCTCACGAACGGCGGGACGACGCCGATCTCGATCGTGCATGTCGCACCGCGACCGATGGCCAAGACGACCGGCATCCGATTCGACCGCCCGGCGACCGTGAAGCTCACCGACACGCGCCTGTCGCACCACATCTACGAGTTGACGACACCGCTCGGCCCGGGAGAGACGACCCGGCTGCATTTCGAGGTGACGCTCGGGTCCGTTGGGTTCGCCAACGACGGCATCGACAGCTCGATCGTGCGAAACGGCACGGCACTCGCCGGCGATGCGTGGCTTCCCGCGATCGGCTACCAGCCAGGCCGAGAGCTCCAAGCCGCAGCGGCCCGACAGGTGCATCGGCTGCCCACCCGCCCGATGGTGGCACCACTGGAGGACGAAAGTGCACGCGCCGACGCGGCTCGTGGTGCCCGCGTGAATGTGGAGTCCACGGTGATTACCGACGCCGATCAACTGGCCGTCGCGCCCGGCCGGCTCGTGCGGACCTGGACGACGGATGGTCGGCGGCATTTCCAGTTCGCGACGGATGCGCCGATCCGGAACGACTACGTGTTCTTTTCAGCGGCCTATGCCGTCCGCCGTGCGCGCTGGCACGACGTGGCGATCGAGGTCCTGCACCATCCCACGCATGCCGCCAACGTCGATCGGATGATCGACAGCGTTCGCGCGTCACTGAGCTACCTCACTCGTGTGTTCGGCCCGTACCCGCACGGCCAGCTGCGTCTGATCGAGCGGCCCGGCGGCGCCGTGCTGCTGCACGCGTCGCCGATCAACATCTACTACCAGGAACCGTTTGCGCTCTTGAACCCGGACGCCGACGGTCGAGCAATCGACCTGGTCTTTGCCGTTGTCGCACACGAAGTTGCTCACCAGTGGTGGGGGAATACGCTGATCCCGGCAGACGTCGAAGGAGCGGCGCTGCTCACCGAGACACTCGCCTGGGATTCGGCGCTGGCCGTCGTCGAACAAACCCATGGGAAGGCCCATCTCGAACGGCTGCTCGGCATGATGCGCGACGTCTACCTCACGCCGCGTGTCTATGCGCAGGAGCCGTTGGTACGCGCAACGGACGCGTTCCTGGCCTATCGGAAGGGACCGTTCGCCATGCACGCGTTGCGTCAATCGATCGGTTCCGACGCCGTGGACGCCGCGCTCAGCCGACTGCTCGACAGACACGCGTCGGGAGCACCGCCTCTGGCCACCTCGCTCGATCTCTATCGCGCGTTGGAGGCGGTGACGCCGGCCGACGCGAGACCACTGCTGGCCGACCTCTTCCTGACGAACACGTTCTGGCATGTCGCCGTCCGGGACGCGCGTGCCGAAGTGCTTGGCTCAGGAGAGTGGCAGGTCACCATCGACGTCGACGCCCGCAAAGCCGTGGTCGACAGGAACGGCGTCGAAACCGATGTGCCGATGGACGATCTCATCGCCATCGGCGCGTTCGCCGCCGGCGCGGAGCCCCAGCGGCATTCGGAGTGGCGCCGCGTCCGTACCGGCCGTCAGCGCATCTCGTTCACGACGCCATTCCGGCCGGCCCGGGCGGGCATCGATCCTCGACATCTCTTGATTGACACGAACGGCGACGACAACGTCATGAACGTTGTCATCGCTGCCGGTCCATCGTCATAGAAAGGACGTTCATCATGCTGCCCGCGTTCTGGAGTGGCCTCGTCGCATCCGCGGCTCTGCTGGCTCACGTCGCGTTACCACACGTGAAGGAGTTCGCCCTTGAAGCCGCCGACGGTCTCATGCCGCACAACGTCGCGGTGGCGCCGGCCGTTCTGGATGGCCGCCGCGGCCTGCGTCTCACGCTTGCCGATGCCACGCGTCAGGAGCTCGAACATCTGCCGCCGGCACAGCGCGAGCAGCGCGTGGTTCACCAACTCGCCAGGATCAAGGATCTCGACTTCTCGAGCGGCGTCATCGAAGTCGAACTGGCCGGCGCGCCGGCTCCGGATGCACCGGCAGGCGCTCGGGGATTCGTCGGCATCGCGTTTCGCGTGCAGCCCGACAACGGAACCTACGACGCGTTCTATCTGCGTCCGACCAACGGCCGTGCTGACGATCAGGAACGGCGTAACCGATCGGTGCAGTATGTCTCGCTGCCGGAATGGCCGTGGGCGCGCCTGAGAAAGGAGACGCCGGCGAAGTACGAGTCATACGTTGACCTCGTCCCCGGACAGTGGACGGCGATCAAGATCGAAGTGGAGGGGGCTCGCGGCCGATTGTTCGTGCACGGCAGCGCCCAACCGACGCTCGTCGTCAACGATCTCAAGACCGGCCCCGACGGGCGTGGTGGTGTGGCTCTGTGGATCGACAACGGCACCGTCGCGCACTTTCGGAACCTGCGGGTGACGCCGCGCTGAAGCCGAGATGACGGCGTCCTCGCCCGTGCGTGAACGAGTGACCGGGCGCCGTTACCGGCGCCTGTCGACTTTGTTGATGATGGTGGTGGGCCCACCAGGATTCGAACCTGGGACTGGCCGGTTATGAGCCGGCGGCTCTAACCGCTGAGCTATGGGCCCGGAGGAGGGACGGACTACGATACGAGGAAACGGCTGGAGGCCCAAGAAGAAAAACCAGGAGGAAGATGTGGGCTTCCGTCCTGGTTCTTCGACGTCTTGACGATCCAGCGGGGCGCGGCTCAGGTCCGGCCTTCGAGGAAGGCGCGGAGCTTGCGGCTGCGCGACGGGTGACGCAGCTTTCGCAGCGCCTTGGCTTCAATCTGACGGATGCGCTCGCGCGTGACCGCGAAGTTCTGGCCGACTTCTTCCAGCGTGTGCTCGCTGCCGTCGCCCACGCCGAACCGCATCTTGATGACCTTTTCCTCACGCGGCGTCAACGTCTTGAGCACCGCTTCGGTCTGTTCCTTCAGATTGAGGTTGATGACCGCTTCCGACGGCGACACGACCTGGCGATCTTCGATGAAGTCGCCAAGATGGCTGTCCTCTTCCTCGCCGATCGGCGTTTCCAGCGAGATCGGCTCCTGCGCGATTTTCAGGACCTTGCGCACTTTGGCCACCGGAATGTCCATGCGCTTGGCAATTTCTTCCGACGTCGGCTCGCGTCCGAGCTCCTGCACGAGCGCACGCGAGGTGCGAATCAGCTTGTTGATCGTCTCGATCATGTGGACCGGAATACGAATCGTCCGCGCCTGATCCGCGATCGCACGCGTGATGGCCTGACGAATCCACCAGGTCGCATAGGTCGAGAACTTGTAGCCGCGCCGATACTCGAACTTGTCCACCGCCTTCATCAGGCCGATGTTGCCTTCCTGAATCAGATCCAGGAACTGCAGACCGCGGTTCGTGTATTTCTTCGCGATCGAGACGACGAGGCGCAGGTTGGCTTCGACCAGTTCCTTCTTCGCCTGCTCGGCGTTGGATTCGCCGCGGCTGATCGTTTCCAGCGTCCGCTTCAACCGCTCCGGCGTCTCTTCGAGCTGCTCGCTCAGTTCCTTGACCTGCAGCTTGAGCTCGCGCTGACGCTTGGCCAGCGCCTTCTTTTCTTCTTCCTTCAGCCTCGGCGCCTTCTTGCCCTTCGCCGTGAGCTGGCGCTCGATCTGATCGTATTCACGCTGCAGCCGCTGGACGACTTCGACCTGCTCTTTGATCTGATCGATCAGCCGCCGCTTGACCGCTTCGGTGAATTCAATCTGGCGGATCAACTGCGAGAGGATCACCCGCGCGCGCATCGCCTTCCAGCGCGCCTTGCGATACGGACCCACCGGGCGCTTGGGCGTCGCCTCGAGCTTGGCCTCACGCTTCTTGTATTCCTGCCACGCCTTCCGCACCGCGTCGATCTGCTTGACCACTTCGCGATGCCGCTCTTCCACCCGCTCGTCCGTGATCTCTTCATCCTGGAAGATCACGAGCTCGCGAATCGAGCGCTGCTGCGCCTTGAGCTGATCGCCCATCGTCATGATGTTGCGGGCGACCGTCGGCGTGCGCGAGATGGCCTTGATGACGGCCAGCTTGCCCCGCTCGATCCGCTTGGCGATCTCGACTTCCCCTTCACGCGTGAGCAGCGGGACCGTGCCCATCTCGCGCAGGTACATGCGGACGGGGTCGTTGGTCTTGTCCAAGGCCCCCGGCGTCAGGTCCAGTTCGGACTCGTCTCCCGCATCGGGCCGATCGAGGAGCTTGTCCTCGCGGTACTTCTGCTCCGAGTCCACCACCTCAATGCCGGCGTTGCCGAACGTGCTGAACAGGTCGTCCAGCTCTTCAGACGAGGTGATGTCGGAGGGCAGCAGTTCATTGACTTCGTCATACAGCAGATAGCCCTTCTCCTTGCCCAAGGAGATGAGCTGCCGCACCTCGTCGTACTTTTCTTCGATGGACAAAACTACGTTCCTCCTGCTAGCCCGATCGGCGCCGACGCGCCCTACGTCGGCCACCGAGCGGGCATCCGTTACCGATCTCAATCAGTACAAAGCTTCGATCTGCGTGCTCAGCGTCCGCTTGAGCGCCCAGAGTCGGTCGATCTCGCCTGTTTCCGCCGTGCCGCCCTGCTCCTGCAGGCGGTCAATCTGCCGCTGCACGTCCGACCGTTCCCGCTCGAACCGCCGCAACCGCAACGCCCGTACACAGTCAGCCGCGGGCGCCGGCTTCATCGTCCGGGCCGCAATGCCAGTCACGAGCGCAATCTCTGCTTCACTCAAACGCTCCAGCAGGAGCGACGGAACAGCCTCGGGCGCCTGCGCCACCAGGCCAACAGCGTGCTCCAGGATGTGACGCACCCGGAGACCCGCGAGATCCTTCAGGTCAAGCTGCGCGAGCGCTTCGAGCGCCACCGCCGGTTCCGACAAGAGCCAGGCCAGCAGATCCCGCTCGGCATCCGTCAATTCACCAGCCGGCGCCAGCACTCGGGCCGGCAATTCCGGTTTCCGCGCGACCGCCGCCTTTCGGATCTCCTGTCGGACGACCTCTTCGTTGACACCAGCCCGGTGCGCCAGGCGATCCGCGAACTGATCGCGCGCCGCCGCCTGCGGAATCCCCGCAGCCACCGCCAGCATGCTGTTCAAAAACGCCAGCCGAGTATCGCTTTTGGTCAGATCAAAGTTCGCGGCCGACCGATCCAGCAGATATTCCAGATACGGTCGCGATCCCCGCAATTGATCTTGATACGCCGTACCCCCGTGCTGCCTTACGAAAACGTCCGGATCTTCGCCCTTCGGCAATACCGCCACGCGTACCTGAAACCCGTCGTGTACCAACAATTCGCACGAGCGCGCCGCCGCATTCTGCCCGGCCGCATCCGGATCGAAGCTCAAAATCACCCGATCCGTGAACCTTCGGAGCAACTGGACCTGCGACGGCGTCAGGGCCGTGCCGCACGTGGCGACGACCGCTCCGACGCCTCCTTGCAACACTTGTGCGAAGTCGAAGTAGCCCTCTACTAGAACTGCGTACCCGAGCCGACGTATGTCGCCTTTCGTCAGGCTCAGGCCATAAAGCGTCCGACTCTTGGAGTACACCGGCGTTTCCGGACTGTTCAGGTATTTGGGCTGCTGCTCGGCCTCCACGGCCCGGCCGCCAAATGCCACAATCGAGCCGCCCTCCCGAGTGATCGGAATCATCAGTCGGTTCCGGAACCGGTCGACCGGCCGGTCGTCCCGTTCCACCACCAGGCCGCTTTTGTAGAGGAGCGGCAGGGGAAACCCCTGTTTCTGCAGGTGAGTGGTCAGCGTCTCTCGTCCCGTCAGCGCGAATCCCAACTGTAACCGATCGATTGTCCCGGCCGAGAGTCCGCGCTCTATGAGTATTTGACGCGCGCGCCGGCCAGATGGCCCACTCAAAACCTCACGAAAGTGTGCCGTCGCCACCTCGTGAATCTTCAGCAACCCCTCCCGTTCGAGATCCGCCTCCCGTTCCTGCGGGCCACCGGTCGGCTCCGGCAGGGGGACGCCGAATTTCTGCGCCACCGTCCGGACGGCGTCAGGAAAGCTGACTTTTTCCTGCAATTCCACGAACTTGAAGACGTCTCCCGATGCCTGACACCCGAAGCAGTGGAAGAACCCCCGATCCCGGTTGACGTTGAACGAGGGCGTCTTTTCGCCGTGAAACGGACACAAACCCTTGTACGCGTTGCCCACCCGCTTGAGCGACACGTAGTCCTGCACCACTTGGACGATGTCGGCCTGCAGCCGCAGATCGTCGATGAAGGTCTTGGGATAAAGCGCCATCCCTCGCCCTCTAGTCCTTCAATTCCACCATCGTCACCCCGCCTCCTCCCTGCTCGGGCGGGGCGAGGCTGAAGCGCGACACCAACGGATGATCGTGCAGGAAGGCCGCCAACGCTTTCCGCAGGTGTCCCTTGCCGTGACCGTGCACGAGACGCACGTTACGCTGCTCGGTGACAATCGCCTGATCGAGAAACTTGTCCGCGCGATCGAGCGCTTCGGGCACCGTGCAGCCAATCACATTCAATTCGGTCGAACTGCCTGCCGGCGCGTTCACCTGGACGTTGACCGTCACCCGTCCCTTTGCCGGTTCCTGTCCAAGCGGCTCCAGTTGATCGACGTTCGCCCTGATCCGCTTGCCCCGGACCAGCACTTCGGCGGACCGATCGTGCACGGATTGCACGACGCCTTCGACGCCGAGCGCGCCAATCCTGACGCGAATGCCGGCCGCGATCACACTGGGCACCGTGTGCGCCGGCGCGTGAACGGCCGGAGCCACCGGGCGTTCGCCTTGGTCGGCCACCTGACTCGAGGGCGCAGGCGCAACCATCGTTGGCGCCGACGACCGCTCGTCGCTTTGCAGGCGACTCATGAGATCGGCGAGCGCCGTGCGGGCGTCTGCTTTCAGGCTTCCCGTTTCACCCGTCGACACCCGAGCGGCGCCGACCAGACGCGGGGCCTTGGCCCGCTCCGCCGCCTCGTTCGCCAGGGCCGCCGCCCGCTTCTTCAGGTCCTCGATGACCGCGTCGATCTCGCGCCGTGCTTCGCGCACCTGCTCTTGCAGGGCGCTGTCCAATCGACGACGGAAGTGCGCCTCGCGTTCCGCGATCTGCGTTTCGCGCGCCCGGAGTTGCTCGGCCGCGGTGGCTTGACGTGAACGCTCGTCCGTCACTGCGCGGCGATCGTGCTCCAGCGCGTGCAGATCCCGATCGATCCGCGCCATATGGTCCGCAAGCTGCGCCTCGCGAGCGTTGCGGAACTGGCGCGCGGCGGAAACAATCGTTGCAGGCAGCCCGAGCCGCGCGGCCATCTCCAGCGCCAGGCTGGTGCCTGGGGAGCCGTAGAGCAGCCGGTAGGTCGGGGCGAACGTGTCCGGATTGAATCCAAATGCTGCCGCGACCACCTGTTCCGTGGTCGACGCGTAGGACTTCAACGCCTCGTAGTGCGTCGTTGCAATCACCATTGCCCCGCGCTTGCGGAAGTGATCGATCACGGCCATGCCCAGCGCGCCGCCTTCAATGGGGTCCGTGCCTGCGCCCACTTCGTCCAGCAGCACGAGCGCCGGGCCGATCAGCGCGCGATCCGTCCTGGCCAGATTCGTGACGTGCCAGGAGAACGTGCTCAGATTCGCGGCGATCGACTGCTCGTCTCCGATATCTGCGAAAACGGAGCGGAATACGGGCACCTGCGACCCTTCTTCGGCCGGAAGATGCAACCCCGCCTGCGCCATCAGCGACAGGAGTCCCGCGGCCTTCAG
>Ga0187894_10000808_pt1 | contig 42210 bp, 38 predicted proteins | sample GBC1701081metaG_FD_136650 | JGI IMG/M metagenome (GOLD analysis project Ga0187894, IMG submission 136650) | White microbial mat communities from a lava cave in the Kipuka Kanohina Cave System on the Island of Hawaii, USA - GBC170108-1 metaG ... | reverse complement strand
GCGATGCGGCTGCGGAGCTCCCGGAGCTTGGACTGCACGCGCGCGGCATTGCCGGGACCCATGCGCAGGAGGAGCTTGCGCCCTGCGGACTCGGCCTCGAGCGCAGGGTCCGCGAACACGTAATAGACGCTTGGCTGGGCGAGCGCGATGGTCGCCGGCGCCGCGGGCGCCGACAGGAGGTGGTCGATCACTTCGATCACGCGGTCGTTGAAGTAGGCGTCGGGGTTGCCGAGGTCCTCGTAGGCCTTCTGGAACTGCGGATACAGGCGCCGGTAGAGCGCGACCGTCGCGTCGATGTCCAGCGAATCGACCAGCTCGATCCAGCTCGAGTAGCGCGCGAAATTGGCGGCACCGAGGACCAGGGCACTGCCGTCGCCCGTCGTGACGAAGCTGCCGCCGGGTGGCTTCGCGGGATTCATGCGTGCGGCGACGTCGTCGCGAGCGAGGCTGTCCACGCTCGCGACGAGCTTGCGGACGAACTCGTCGGGCACGAACATCGACTCGAAGCGCGGCGTGCCGATGAGCGTCGCCACCTGCTCGGTCGCGGACAGGTTCGGGTCGATGTCGTCGGGCGTCACGATCGGGTTCTTGACGGCAGGCGCGGCTGCCGCGGGCGGCGGCGTCGCCGGCACCCGGGTCTCCGCTGCACTTCGCTTCTGCCAGAACCACACGCCCACGGCGACCGCGAGCAGGACGACCCCGATCAGGATCCAGCGGCCGAGATTCTCGTCTGGGGACGACGTCGGGTCGCGCTTTTCGGCGTACATGGCAGGAACCTCTGCCGTCACTGTAGTTGATACCGGCCGATCCGGCATCATCCTGAGAGACACTGCCCGGCCCGAGACCGTTCCCTTGACCCGGATTCCCCTGACGCCCGAGATGCCGCCCAAGGAGTGCGCCGACTGCGCCTTCCTGCTGGACGCGATCGGCATCCCTTACGAGCGGCGCACCACCGCAACCGGCTCGAGCCTGTGGGTCGAGCCGGAATACCATGCGCGCGCTGCCCGCGAGCTCCGCGCCTACCTGCGTGAAAACTGCCGCCCGCAGAAGCCGCCCGTCGTCTGGCCGCGGCACCCGCACGCGCTGTACGGCGTGTTCGGCTACGCAGCGGTGCAGGTCGCCGTCGCCTGGGCAGCAGTCGCGCACCTGTTCGACAGGGGCTGGCGCTCTGCCGGCGTGCTCGATGCCGGCTTTCTCGCGCGCGGCGAGTGGTGGCGCGTGCTGACGGCGTTGACGCTGCACGCCGACATGCTGCACCTCCTGTCGAACCTCGCTTTCGGCGCGCTGTTCGGCTACCCGGCCGCGCGGCTGTTCGGGCCGGGTGTCGCGTGGCTCCTGATCCTCGTCGGCGGCGCGATCGCCTACGGCATCGACGCCCTGCTCCACCCGCCCCAGCACGCACTGCTCGGCGCCTCGACCGCCGTGTTCACGGCACTCGGCCTCATCGCCGCCTACGGCTGGCGCCGCCACCTGCGCGACTGGACACCCTGGCTGCGCAATGCCTCGCCCCTCGTGGCCGGCGTCGCGCTGCTTGCATTCACCGGTACGGGCGGCGAGAACACCGACATCCTCGCGCATCTCGCGGGCTTCGCCGTCGGCGGCGCGCTCGGCGCGCTCTGTGCCCGCCTCCCCATGCCCCCGCCCGGCCGCACCGCCATCCAGTGGACCGCCGGCCTCGCGTCGCTCGCACTGCTCGCTGGCGCCTGGACGCTCGCTCTGCGGTAGCGTGCGCAGCGATTGCGTGCCTTCTGCCCGCGCGAGGTGGCGGGGTCCTCGCGTAGCGAACTCGTGAGTTCCGGCGGAGTTCGCGAGCGAGGAACCCCGCCGGATCCCGCGCGGGCGGAAGGCGCACAATATCGGCCGCATGCTCCCGCACTCCGAAGCCAGCGACCGCAACAAGGACCCGATCCTCGAAGTCCTGAAGGCCGAATTCTCTCACTGCACCCACGTGCTCGAAATCGGCAGCGGGACTGGCCAGCACGCCGTGCACTTCGCGAGTGCCTTGCCGGGCATCGTCTGGCAACCGTCGGAAATCCCGGCAGCGATGCCTGCCCTGCGCAAACGCATATTCAACGAAGGTCCATCGAACCTGCGCGCCCCGGTCGCGATCGACGTCACCGCGACGCCCTGGGACGTGCGCAAGGTGGACGGGATATTCACCGCCAATACGCTGCACATCATGCATTGGCCGCAGGTCGCGGCATTTTTTGCCGGCCTGCCCGCGGCCGCGAAGCCCGGCGCCGTGCTCGCGATCTACGGGCCGTTCCGTTACGGCGGCAAGTACACCTCCGGCAGCAACGAGTCCTTCGACGCGATGCTGCATGCGCGCGACCCCGGCTCCGGCATCCGCGACTTCGAGGCCGTCGACGCGCTCGCGCGCGCCGCGGGATTCGCATTCGTCGCCGATCACGCGATGCCTGCGAACAACCAGACCCTCGTCTGGAGGCGCGAGCCGGCATGAGCGGCATGCGGCAGCAGCTGCGCGACAACCTGGTGGCGCTCACGAGCCTCGCGATCGCCCTGGCTGCGCTCGGCTACAACACCTGGCGCAATGAACGGACCGAGCGAAACCGCAATATCCGCGTCGCCGGCATCGAGTTGCTGCAGGAGGTCGGGTCGCTGCAGCAGATCATCTTCTACGCGCACTACGCCGAGGGCGACCAGCGCGGCGACCCGCGAATGGGCTGGGCCGACGTACTGACCATCAACGACCTGGCGACCCTCATGCCGGCGGACGTCCTGCGCGAGGCCGTGGAGCTCGAGGCGGCGTGGGGGGAGAATTCCGAAGGCCTCGTCGAAGACGAGGACGCATTCCAGCGCATCGACGGCGCCGTCGAAGAACTGCGCCAGGCGACGCTGGCGTCGCTGCGTGCGCTGAAATAGGAGTGCCGCCGGCGGACGCGCCTAGAACGCCGGCTTCAGCACCATGAACGCGAGGCCGATCAACGGCGTGCCCGTCGCGACCCAGCCCCAGATGTCCCACTGCCGCGACAATCGGTGGTAAGCGACGTAGTCGAAGGCGCCGCTGCGCGCGCCAGCCTCCGCGAGTGCTCGCATCTGCCGTTGCAGGGGCGCGAGGCGCATGCCGAAGACCGCGCCCGAGATGCCGAACAGGATGAGCGTCCAGAGGATCCACGGCGTGCCGAGCAGCGGAAACCCGCCCTGGATGCCGGCCAGCACGCCGCTCGCGATGATGACCAGCACGCCCGGCATCGTGAACAGCCGGTCGCTCTTGATCACGCCGTCCATCGTGTGGGCGATCAGCTTCGGGTCGCGCGTCTTCTCCGCGTGCTTGTTCCAGAACACGCCGGTCACGATGTTGCCGACGAAAATCACGACGGCCAGGACGTGAACCAGCTTGAGCCACAGGTACATTGCATCAACCTCCTTGCGGCGGCGGTCGCCAGCCTTGCCGGGCGAGCCAGCGCATGAACCGGCGCGGCGCGAACCGCTTGAACCGCCACAGCCAGCGGTAGTCCGCCGGCAACACGAGGTACACCTCGCCCTGCGCGGCGCGCGCCAGGATTTCCTGCGCGACCGCCGCCGCACCCATGCGCGAGCGGTCCATCAGCCGGCGGGCGGCAGCGCGAAGGTCCGCCGGGGCCCGCGCCCGTTCCATGAGCCGCGTGCGGAAAAATCCTGGCATGGCGACCGCGACCTGCAAGCCGGACCGGGCGAGCTCCTGGTGGAGCGTCTCCGACAGCGCGACCACCGCCGCCTTGGACGCATTATAGGCGCCCATGCAGGGAGCGGACATGAAGGCGGCGGCGCTTGCGACGTTGACGACCAGGCCGCGTCCCGCGGCCGTCATGTGCGGCACTTCCGCCCGGCAGCTGTGCACGATGCCGAGCACGTTGATGTCGAGGATCCACCGCCAGTCCGCGGCCGGGGTCTCATCGAGGCTGCCCGCCGCGGCAACGCCCGCCGAATTCAGCGCGAGGTCGAGGCCACCCTGCCTGCCGGCGAATGCGTCGACCGCATACTTCACGGACGCCTCGTCGGCAACGTCGACGGCGAATGCCTCGCAGTGCCGGCTGCCGAGCGCCCGCAGCGCCTCCGCGGCGCTCGCAAGCCGCGGCTCGTCGCGGTCCAGGAGCGCCAGCCGCCAGCCGCGCGCGGCGAGCAGCTCCGCGGCCGCGAGGCCGAGCCCGCTCGCGCCGCCGGTGATGAGGGCGCGGCGGCCCGGGAAGCGCGCGTCGAGGGCGGCGAGGCTCAAGGGGACGCGGGCGCGACCTTCTGCGCAACCAAGCCGAGTACGGCGCCTGCCGGGAGGTTCGAGATCACGCTGCCAAATACCCACCAGGCCCAGATGCTGTCGGGGAGGTTGAACACGCCGTGGTAGCCGAGCGCGTTGATGACGCAAAAGGCGATCGTGATGACGCCGAACTTGAGGCCGCGGAGCCAGGGCGGGCCCGATAGCGCGGTGCGCACGACCGAGTAGACCGCGGCCGCGATGAGTGCGGCCGCGACCCCGGAAGGGATCCACAGCTTCCACATCAGGCTCATGTCCGGCGCTTTCGACATCAGCTCGGGCCGCCAGAAGGCCGCCGTGTCGCGGTAGGCCTCGGCGAGCACGCCGCTCCCGGGATCGTGGACGAAGTGGCCGAGCACCACCGACACGGAGAACAGCGCCGCATAGTACGCGAGGCCGCCGACGACCGTGATCTTCAGGTTCACGCGCAGAAGATCTTGCTTGGAGGGGTCACTTGGAGGGGTCAGACCCCTTGATTTCTCCGGAAGTGCTCACGGTCCGTGAGAATCAAGGGGTCTGACCCCTCCAAGTGACCCCTCCAAGCTCCATTCCCTTCGTTTCAGAAGCGGTCGGCGTTCATCACCTTGGTCCAGGCCGCGGCGAAGTCGTTCACGAACTTCGCCTTCGCGTCCGAGGCCGCGTAGACCTCCGCGAACGCGCGCAGCTGGGAGTGCGAGCCGAAGATCAGGTCGACCCGCGTGCCGGTCCACTTGACGGCATTCGTCTTGCGGTCGCGGCCCTCGTAGGCATTCCCGCCGGCCGGCTGCCACATCGTATCCATGTCGAGCAGGTTCACGAACCAGTCGTTCGACAACGTGCCCACGCGTTTGGTGAAGACGCCGTGCTTCGCACCGCCGCTATTCGCGCCGAGGACGCGCAGGCCGCCGACCAGGGCCGTCATTTCCGGCGCCGTCAGCCTCAGCAGCTGCGCCCGGTCGACCAGCGCCTCTTCCGGCTGCATGAACTGCTTTTTCCTGCCGTCCACGTAGTTGCGGAATCCGTCGGCGCGCGGCTCGAGCGGCGCGAAGGACTCGACGTCGGTCTGCTCCTGCGAGGCATCCATGCGGCCCGGTTTGAAGGCGATCTTGAGCCTGACGCCCGCGTTCTTCGCGGCCTTCTCGATCGCCGCGTCGCCGCCCAGCACGATGAGGTCCGCGAGCGACACTTTCTTGCCGCCCTTGCCGTTCCCGTTGAAGCTTCCCTGGATGGATTCCAGTTTCTTCAGCACCTTCGCGAGCTGCGCCGGCTGGTTCACCTGCCAGTCCTTCTGCGGCGCCAGCCGGATGCGCGCGCCATTCGCGCCGCCGCGCTTGTCGGAACCGCGGAACGTCGAGGCCGACGCCCAGGCGGTCGAGACCAGCTCGGGGACGGACAGGCCCGATGCGAGGATCTTCTTCTTCAGTGCGGCGACTTCCGCGTCGCCCACCAGCTTGTGGTTGACCTTCGGGATGGGGTCCTGCCAGATAAGGACTTCCTTCGGCACCAGCGGTCCGAGGTAACGCGCGACCGGGCCCATGTCGCGGTGCGTGAGCTTGTACCAGGCCCGCGCGAACGCGTCCGCAAACTGGTCGGGGTTCTTCAGGAAGCGCCGCGAGATCTTTTCGTAGGCCGGGTCGAAGCGGAGCGAAAGGTCCGTCGTCAGCATCGTCGGCACGTGCTTCTTCGATTTGTCGAAGGCGTCCGGGATGATCGCGGGCGCGTTCTTCGCGCGCCACTGCTGCGCGCCGGCCGGGCTCTTCGTCAGCTCCCACTCGAAGCCGAACAGGTTCTCGAAGAAGTTGTTGCTGAACTTCGTCGGCGTCTTGCTCCAGGTGACCTCGGGCCCGCCCGTGATGGCGTCGCAGCCGATGCCGGTCCCGTGCTTGCTCTTCCAGCCGAGGCCCTGTTCCTCGAGGGCGCCCGCCTCCGGTTCCGGGCCCACCAGCGAGGGATCGCCCGCGCCGTGGGTCTTGCCGAAGCTGTGGCCGCCCGCAATCAGCGCGACGGTTTCCTCGTCGTTCATCGCCATGCGACGGAAGGTCTCGCGGATGTCCTTCGCCGCTGCGCGCGGGTCCGGATTGCCGTTCGGGCCTTGCGGGTTCACGTAGATGAGGCCCATCTGCACGGCGCCGAGCGACTCGGAAAGCTGGCGCTCGCCGCTGTAGCGCTCGTCACCGAGCCAGCTGCCCTCCGGGCCCCAATACAGTTCCTCCGGTTCCCACACGTCCGCGCGGCCGCCGGCGAAACCGAAGGTCCTGAAGCCCATGGACTCGAGTGCCGCATTGCCCGCGAGCACCATGAGGTCGGCCCAGGAAATCCTGCGGCCGTATTTCTGCTTGATCGGCCACAGCAGGCGGCGGGCCTTGTCGAGGTTCGCGTTGTCCGGCCAGGAATTGAGGGGCGCGAAGCGCTGCTGGCCGGCGCCCGCGCCGCCGCGGCCGTCGGTGATGCGGTAGGTGCCCGCGGCATGCCAGGCGAGGCGGATCATCAGTCCGCCGTAGTGGCCGAAATCGGCCGGCCACCAGTCCTGCGAGTCGGTCATCAACGCGCGCAGCTCCTTGAGCAGCGCCTTGAGGTCGAGGCTCCTGAACGCCTTCGCGTAGTCGAAGTCCCTGCCCATCGGGTCCGACAGGGATGAATTACGGTGGAGCACGTCGATGCTGAGCGCAGTGGGCCACCAGTGGCGGTTCGATCCGACCCCCGAGCTGTGCATCACCGGGCACTTGACTGCTTGGTCCATGGCATTTTCCTCTTCGAGAATCAGGCCGCACGCACGCGCGGGAGGCACACAGGATGCACCTTCGTGGCCGATTTGTGTAATCGATTGTAGTAATGATTCTGATAGACTGGGCCTATGAACTTGCGCGACCTCGAATACCTCGTCGCGCTCGGCACGACGGGACATTTCGGCCGGGCCGCCGAGCGCTGCCACGTCTCACAGCCGACGCTTTCGGCGCAGCTGCGCAAGCTGGAGGAGTTCCTCGGCGTCGCGCTGGTCGAGCGCCGGCCGCGGCGGGTCGCGCTCACCGCGGCGGGCGAGGCGGTCGTCGAGCGCGCGCGGCGCATGCTGCGCGACGCCGACGACATCCGCAGCCTCGCCCGCGCCAGCCAGGATCCGCTCGCCGGGTCGCTCAAGGTCGGCCTGATCCCGACGCTCGGGCCGTACCTGCTGCCGCGGGTCGCGCCGCGGATCGCGAAGGCGCTGCCCAAGCTCCAGCTCCTGCTGCACGAGTACCAGACCGCCCCGCTCATCGAGCGCACGCTCGCAGGCGAGCTCGACCTCGCGATCCTCGCGTTGCCGGCGGAGACCCGCGGCCTCGTCACGCGCACGCTGTTCGAGGAATCCTTTTTCGTGGCGATGCCAAAGGCCCACCGGCTCGCCGCGAGGAAACGCGTGAAGGGCGCCGACCTCGAGGGCGAAACGCTGCTGCTGCTCGAGGAAGGCCACTGCCTGCGCGACCAGGCGCTCGAGGTCTGCGCGCACGTCGGCACGGAGGAGCAGGCTTTCCGCGCGACCAGCCTCGAGACGCTGCGGCAGATGGTCGCGGCGGGCCTCGGGCTCACGCTCCTGCCGCGGCTGGCCGCGGAAGGTCCCTTCGCCTCGACGCGCAGCCTCGCGGTGCGGCCCTTCGCCGCGCCATCGCCGAACCGCGTGATCGGCGCAGCGTGGCGGCGATCCACCTCGCGAGCCGAGGCGATCCGCGCGGTCTGCGACATCGTCGCGCTGGCGAAGTGAGGGCTAAGGCGCGCGCGCGTCGAAGCGGTAGCCGACGTTGGCGGCTGACTGCAGGTGCAGCGGCCGCTCGGGACTCTGCTCGAACCGAGCCCGCAGGCGGGCGATGATCTGGTCCACGACGCTGGTCGGCGGATACACCTCGATGCCCCAGGCCTCCTCGACGAGTGCCTCGCGAGTGACCACCGCCCCGCCGGCAGCCGCCAGTATCCCCAGGATCGCTGCTTCCTTCTCGCTGAGGTCGTGGATCGCGCCGTCCCAGGCGCGTGCGCGCAGGCTCGTGAGGTCGACGTGGTTGCCGCCGAAGGCGAGCTCCGCGGCCGCTGTCGTGCGCATCTCGCCGCGCGCCGCCGTGCGGCGCAGGATCGCGCGCACCCGCAACAGGAATTCCCGCAGGTTGAACGGCTTGACGAGGTACTCGTCGGCCCCCGCCTCCAGTCCGCTGACCCGGTCGTCCGTCGAACCGCGCGCGGTCAGGAACAGCACGGGAATCGTCGATCCCCGCGCGCGCAGCCGCCGGCACAGCGTGAGCCCGTCGATGCCCGGCAGCATGACGTCCAGGATGACGAGGTCGCAGGCATGCTCGGCGAGGTGCCCGAGCGCTTCGGCGCCGTCGTGGGTGACGCTGACCGTGTAGCCTTCCGCCGCCAGGTTCTCGACGATGCCGCGTGCCAGCGAGAGATCGTCCTCGACGACCAGCAGCCGCGCCGCCATCGGCGCGCTCACGCGCCGTGCCCGGTGGCGCTTGGCCACCGTACCGTGAACGTGGCGCCGCGCCCCTTGCCGGCGCTCGCCGCGTTGACGCTGCCGCCGCTAAATTCCATCATCCGGCGGACCACGTACAGGCCGAGCCCGCTGCGTTCGCGCGGCGAGGAGGCAAGGTGGCTCTTGCCGAATTTCTCGAACAGGCCGTCCGCTTCGCCCGGCTCGAATCCCGAGCCGTTGTCGCGTACGACGACGGCGACGCGCCCGCCTTCGAGTGCCGCCGACACCTCGACGTCGCCGCCGCCCGCCGGGGCGACCGAAGCGATGGCATTCTCGACCAGATTGCGCAGCACGGCGTCCATCGCAACCGGGTCGGCCACGACCTGCAGCTCCGGACCGACGTTGTTCGCGAGGCGCACGGCTGCGCGCGCGGCCCGGTCGGCGAGCCGGTCGAGGACCCTGTCCGCGTATTGCCCGGGCGACAGGGGCTGCCGCCTGAGCACCACGCGTCCCTGGTCGAGGCGCGCGCTCTCGAGGATGTTGTTGACGAGGTCCTCGAGGCGCTGCAAGTCGTCGATCGCCCGCCAAGCGAGTCGCGCGACCTCCGGGTCGGCGGCGCACCGCAGCAGGATGGTCTCGATCGCGAGGCGCATCGCGGCAACCGGGGTCTTGAACTGGTGCGAAACCAGCGCCAGGAAGATCTCCTGGCGCCGGCGCGCGGCGAGATCCTCGAACATGCCGCGCCAGATCACCGCAATCGAGGCGGTGAGCACCGCCAGGAAGAACGCCGCCTCCCAGGCGTAACGGTAACGCCGGTCCGACTGCTTGGCGCGCAGTTCCGTGAGCCGCGCGCGCGCCGTGGGCGATTCCTCCGCGAACACGGACCACGCCGCTTCCTGGTCGGCGGCCTGGCGACGCTGGTCGAGGACCCACCAGTAAACCTGCGCGGACGTGACGACCAGCAAGGCGATCATCAGCACGCCGAGCGCGCGCCGCGAGCGAAAAGCGTTGCGGCTGGCGTCGCGATGCGGGGGACGGCCTTCCGTCATGCAAGCGCGGTGCTGCGCGATTCCGCGCTGCCCGCCTCCACGGGACGCTGGCCCTCGAGGAGCGCGCGCGTCATGGCATCCAGGCAGATCTCGACGCCACGCAGGTCGCCACCTGCCGCCAGCGAGCGCAGCCCGTTGAGCGGCACGTACGCCATGCGGTGTGCGACGAGCCCGGTCCAGCGCCTGAGCGCGGCGCGGCCGGTCTCGTCGAGCGCCGCCAGCTCGCCGTCGAGCATGCGCGTGAGCTCGTAGTCGAGTTCGGCCTCGTAACGCTGGTTCAGCGCGCCGAGCAGCGGTCCGGCGACGCGCGTCACCGTGGCGCGCAGGACGTTGTCGAGGTTCCGGTCGACCACTGCCCGCACCGGCCCGTGGTGCAGCAGGCTCGCCGACCGCGTCGCCGCAACCTCGCTGATCAGGTCGTCCATGCCGAAATAGGCGAAGCCGGCGGCAGCCGCGGCGGCAGGCTCGATGTTGGCGGGCACGCCGAGGTCGACGACGAGGGGCGACTCGCCCTCGGCGCGGTGACGGCGAAGCTCGGAGCGTGACAGCACGAACTCCGCGGCGCCGACGGCCGCGACGATCGCACTCACGCGCAGCCGCGAGCGCCGGAAGGCGGCCAGCGACAGGGCCTGGGTGTGCAGTTCAGCGGCGAGGTCGGCGGCGCGCGCCGTCGTGCGGTTGACCACGACCGTGGCGATGCCGTGGCGCCGCAGCGCATGCGCGCAGGCCCGCGTCATCGGCGAAACCCCGACCAGCGCCACCGGCGCGTCGGAGCCGCCGATGTGATCCAGCACGCGGCGCAACGCGCGGTCCGCAAGTCCCCCGGATTCGTCCGGCGCGAGGCGCGCGCGCACTGCATTTGCCTCGCGCGCTGCGGCGAGCGCCGCGCTCACCAGTTCGTCGATGGCGGAGCCGGCGACGCCGGCCGACCGGGCCAGCAGCCAGGCGTCGCGCAGTTGCCCGGGAATCTGGCGGTCGCCGACGCGCGCGGAATCGAGGCCGCAGGCGACCATGAGCAGGTGTTCGATGGCCGCCACGCCCGGCCACACGCGAAATGCCTGTTCGGCTTCGCGCGGCGCCGCGGGCCGGCCGGCGAGGAACTCGAACAGCCGCGCGCGCAGCGGCGCCGCGTCGGTCCCCGGGCGCATGCGAACCAGGATCTCGAGGCGGTTGCAGGTGGCGAGATAGACGAGCTCCAGCGCGCCCAACGCTTCCGCGAGCAGCGGCAACCGGGATTTCAGGCCCTCCTTCGGCAGCAGCAGCAGCCCCAGAGCCTGCATCTCCAGGGTCCGGAACGAGGCGCCCACCATCGCCAGGTCCGCAGCCGGCAGCGCGCTCATCGCAGGTCCACCGCGGTTCCCGGCACCGCCGTCCCGCCCGCGCGGCTGCGCCAGCGCCTCGCGACGTCGGCGAGATGGGTGGCAAGCGCGCAGCCCAGCCAGAACGCGGTCCAGGTCCAGGCGGCGCCGGACTGTACGCTGCGCAGCGCCAGCAGCAGGCACGCGCCCGGCAGCAGCCCGAGCCACAGGTCGATGCGCCGCGGGTAGTCGACCGCCCGCCGGTTCAGCAGGGCGAATAACACGGCCTCGAGCACGACCAGCGCGAGGATGAGGTCGACGATCCGGCCGCTGGCGAAGAGCTGGGCCACGATTACTGGGCTCCCAGGCCGAAGGGGCCGTTCAACCGTACGATTTCCAGGTTGAGATATGCGGCGATCGACACCCAGGCGAGGTACGGCAGCAGGAGCCAAGGGCCGGCGCGCGAATGGGGCGCGATGCCGACCATCAAGGCGGCGACCGACAACCACAGCACGGCGACCTGGGCGAGCGACCAGTCGGGGCGGTGCAGGCGGAAGAACAGGACGCTCCAGAGCACGTTCAACACGGCGTTGACGGCAAACAGCGCAAGAATCCGCCCGCGGCCGGTGCCGCCCGCGGCGCCGTTCCAGGCGAGCACGCCGGCAATCGCCGAGAGCCCGAAAATCAGCGTCCAGATGGGGCCGAAGGCCGCATCGGGCGGCTTCCAGTCGGGCTTGGCCAGTGCCTGGTACCAGGGACCGAGTTCGGTGACCAGCGCGCCGATCACGGCAACCGCAACCGCGGCGGCCGCGGCCACCAGGATCGCGCGAACGTAGCGCGTGCGCACCGGCGTCACGGCGTCACCAGTCCGCACAGGTGCGCGAGGTCCTTGAAGAAGATCCGGAGGTGCGCGAACGGTCGCGCGCGCACCAGGCGCTTGTGCATGTACGCTTCCCAGGTGAGCCGCTGCACGTCGGGATCCCGGCAGATGCTGACGAAGCGCTCGCGGCGCGCATCGCTCGCGTACCAGAACCGCTGCATGATGCCGAGGATCCAGAACACGCGGCCGTGGGCGCGCATGAAGCGGGAACGCGCCTGCCTGAGCGCGCGCACGTCACCGCTCGCGAGGAAGGCATCGGCGGCCTGCGCGGCGAACTTGCCGCCCGCCATCGCATAGTAGATGCCCTCGCCGGAGGCCGGCGCGACGATGCCGGCGGCATCGCCGGTCACCACCACGTCGCGTCCGTTGTCCCAGCGGCGCAGCGGACTGAGCGGCAGCGGCGCACCTTCGCGCCTCAGCGTGTCATTGGCGGAGAGCCCCGCCTGCTGGCGCAACTCGGCTACCGCGCCGCGCAGCGAGAATCCCTTGTTGGCACTGCCGACGCCGACGCTCGCGCTGTCGCCGTGCGGGAAAATCCAGGCATAGAAGTCCGGAGACAACTTGCCCTGATAATAGACCTCGCAGCGGGCCTCGGCGTCTGCCGGGATGCGCACCACTTCGTGGTAGGCAAACACGTAGCGGATGCGGTCCGCACCCGGCACCAGTTGCCGCGCCACGAGAGAGCGCGCGCCGTCGGCGCCGATCAGCAGCCGGCAACGCACGCTGTGCGGCGTGACGGCCCCGGACGACTCGACCGCGTAGTGCACGCGCGGCCTGCCGTCCACATCGCGCGTCATGTTCTGGTAGGTCCCGCGCCGCCGGGTCGCGCCGGCGTCCGCCGCGCGGCGGCGCAGGTATTCGTCGAAGGTATCGCGCTCGACCATGCCGACGTAACCGCCGATCGGCATGTCGACGTTGCGCGCGGCCGGCGAAACCATGCGCGCACTGGTCACGCGCGCGGCCAGCAGCTCCGCCGGAATCGCGAATTCCTGGACCAGCTTGGGCGGGATCGCGCCGCCGCAGGGCTTGATCCGCCCGTCGCGATCCAGCAGCAGGACCTGGCGGCCGGCGCGCGCGAGGGTTTCGGCCGCGGTCGCGCCGGCAGGGCCGCCGCCGATGATCGCCACGTCGAACTCTTCCGTCGCCGGGTTCATCGTCCCTCCCCGGCAGCCATGCGCGACGAGTCGGGCAGCAAGGCCAGTTCGCGTTGCCGGAATACCGGACCTGCCGCCAGTGCAGCGGCAAAGACGAACAGCGCCGCCTCGAGTGCAAAGACGCTGGCGTAGGCCATGGCCGGGGAACCGCTGAGGATGCGCACCAGGTCGACGATCAGCGTGCCGGCGAGTCCCCCGAGACCGAAGGCCACGGCTTGCGCGGCGCCCCAGAGTCCCATTCGCACGCCCTCGCGCCCGTGCCGGCCCGCGCTGACCCGGCCCATCATCGTGCCGATCGCAGCGACCGCGTAGGCGCCGTTTGCGAGGCCGAGCGCGAACACCGTCGCTCGCAGCGGCCACGCTCCCTGCGCGCTTTCGTCGAGCATCACCACGCCGAACCGGGTCGGCTCGGCAAACTTCAGTCCGTCGCGCTCGACGGCAACCTCACGCCGGTCCAGGACGGCGCCGATGCGCGCCGCGAGCGCGGCTGTCATGCGTTCGGCGCCGACGATCTCGACGATGCCGCCATCGGCGCTTGCCAGCACGCCGCGCTGTGCCACCGGCCGGCCGGTGTGCAGTGTGGCTGCGAGGTCGAGGCCGCCGAGCAGGCGCTCGTCGGTGATGTGCAGCGGCAGGCTGCGCCAGGGCAGCGGCGCAGCCAGGTGCCGCAGGCAGGCGAGCCAATGCTCGCGCACCGGCCCGGCCCGTGCCCCCACGGTCACGCCGGCGAGGCCAAACGGATCGACGGCTAACAGCGCGGCGGCCAGCAGGGCGTCGGACGCGAGGCTGCAGGGAATTGCGGGCGACGCCGTCATGCGTCGAAGATCTCCGCCACCGCGCGCTCGACCCGGGTAGTGGAACCCGTCTCCTCCATCGGGTCGCGCCGCAGGCGATGGCGCAATGCCGCCGGCGCGAGCCGCCGCAACTGTTGATCCGAAACCTCGGAAGCGCCATCCAGGCTCGCGAGCGCACGCGCCGCGCGCACCAGCGTGATCTCGCCCCGCAGACCGTCGGTTCCGAGGCGCAGGCACAGGGCAGCCGCACGCTCGAGGATGCGCTCCGGCACGCGCACCGACTCGAGACCCTTGCGCGCGCGCACGATGCGCCGGCGCACGCGTTCGTCCTCGCGCGCCCAGGCCGTCGCAAAAGCGGCCGGATCGCGCTCGAACTCGCCGCGCAGCCTGACGACGCGCACGCGGTCCGACAGGTCCGTGGGCGTTCGCACCTCGAGCGCCAGCCCGAAGCGGTCGAGCAACTGGGGCCGCAGCTCTCCTTCCTCGGGATTGCCGCTGCCGATCAGCACGAAGCGCGCAGGATGCCGGATGCTGAGCCCCTCACGCTCCACCACGTTCTCGCCGGAAGCCGCGACGTCGAGCAGGAGATCGACCAGGTGATCCTCGAGCAGGTTCACTTCGTCGATGTACAGGAACCCCCGGTTCGCGCGCGCCAGCAATCCGGGTTCGAAAGCCTTCTCGCCGCGTGCCAGTGCGCGCTCGAGGTCGAGCGCGCCGACCACGCGGTCCTCGGTCGCGCCGAGCGGCAAGTCGACGACCGGCACGGGCACGAGCCGTGATCGGACCGCAACCCCGGCCGCGCGCGACCGGCAGTCCGGGCACGCAGCCGCTTGCGCCGCGGGATCGCAGCCGTAGCGGCAGTCGGCTGCCACCCGGATTTTCGGCAGCAGTTCGGCCAGCGCGCGCACCGCGGTCGACTTGCCGGTGCCGCGATGGCCAAACACGAGCACGCCGCCGATTCCCGGATCGACGGCCGCGAGCAACAGAGTGAGCTTCATTTCGTCCTGCCCGACGAGGGCGCTGAACGGATAGACACTCATGGCACGCGATTCTCGCCCTCAGCCGATGGGGTGCGGCCGCAGGATCAGCCGGCATGCCGCCTGCGCTTCTTATCACGAGTGACCCGCCGCGTCGAAACCGCGGGCGGCGCCCGGTTCGCGGGCGATGCGACGCGCATAGTCCGTGATTCCCGCCGGTTACTCGCAAACCTGCGGATCTGCTGCCGATGCTAAGGTCGATGCCATGGATGGCGCCGCCGTACTGCGTCTGCTCCTCGTCGCATTCCCGCTGGCCGCCTGCGGCGCAAAGCTGCCGCCGGATGATGCGGCGCTGCCGCGCCTTCAGATACTGCCCGGCAGCCTGACGGTATCCGGGCTTTCGTCGGGCGGTTACATGGCGACCCAGTTCCAGGTGGCCTATTCCCGCGCCGTCGCCGGCGCCGGCGTCATCGCCGCCGGGCCCTGGTTCTGCGCCGAGGGCGTGCCGACGCGCGCGCTGAACGACTGCCTCGCGGGCGAGGCTGCGGGTCCGGATGACATCCGGCTCGTCGCAATCGCGGTTGCCAGCGGCGAGGCGGGCGTGATCGACGAGCCGGCCGCGCTTGCGGATGACCGCGTCTGGGTGCTGCACGGCACGCGGGACCGCACGACAGGCGCAGCGGTGACCGACTCGCTCGTGCGTTTCTATCACGCGTTCGTGCCAGCTGAGCGGATTGTGTACGAAACGCAGGTGCCCGTAGGCCACGGTTTCCCGACGGCCGCTGCGGGCATTGCCTGCGAGAACTCCGGAGCGCCCTGGGTCAACAACTGCGGTTACGACGCGGCCGGCCGGATTCTCGGTCACCTCTACGACGGGTTGCGTAAACCCGGGGAAACCGCCGGCGGCGAGCTGCGGGAGTTCGGCCAGTCACGTTACCGCGCGGGCGCGGCCGGCGACTCGCTCGATGCGCGCGGCCTTCTGTTCGTGCCGGCGGACTGCGCCGCGGGGTCGCCCTGCCGGCTGCACGTCGCGTTCCATGGCTGCGGCCAAGGCATTGCGACGATCGGCCGCGAGTTCGCGGAAGTTGCGGGCTATGCCCGCTGGGCGGACGCGAATCGCATCGTCGTGCTCTATCCCCAGGCCGCGCCGAGCCGCATTCTCCCGTTCAACCCGAAAGGCTGCTGGGACTGGTGGGGCTATTCCGGCGCCAACTACGCGAGTCGCGACGGCTTGCAGTTGCGCGCGGTCAGGAAAATGGTCGAAGCGCTCGGCGCGGCGGTGCCGGTCGCCCGGCAGACTGACGGTCAGTGATATCCTGCCCCACGCCCGAAGAGGTGATCCATGCATCGGATTTTCGTGAAGTGCCGTATTGCCCGTATCACGACTGTGATCTGCGCGGGCTTCTGTGTAACCGCGGCGGCATCGGCGGCGGAAGCCGTCCACCCCACCAGGATCAGCAAGGCGCAGGTCGCCGGCGACATCTTCACGGACTACCCGCCGGTGGTGAAGACCGAGGACGGCAACACCACGCACGACGTCGAAGTGTTCCTCTCGAAAGACAGGCAGTTCGACGCGGGCATGTACCGTTCCGGCAAGGTCCGCGCCGAGATCAAGACACCTTACGGCGTCAACGAGTACATGCATTTCCTCGAGGGCGGAGTGACGCTGACCTCGAGCGACGGCACCGTCACCGAAGTGCGTGCCGGGGACTCGGTCGTCATCCCTGCCGACTGGACCGGCGTCTGGGACACCGAGGGCTACACCAAGATCTACGTGATCTATTCGCCGGACGGCCCGATCGAATGACGCTCATCCGCCCTTGACGACTTCGCCGCCCTTGATCACGACGTCGACGCTTTCGAGCACGCGCACGTCTTCGAGCGGATTGCCGTCGACCGCGATCATGTCCCCGTAGCGCCCCACCGAGATCGCGCCCACATCCTTGTCGCGGCTGAGCGCCTGGGCGGCGTTGCGCGTCGCGGCCTGGATCGCTTCCATCGGCGTCATGCCCTGCCGGACCATGAACGCGAACTGCTTGCCCACCTGCCCGTGCGGCATGACGCCGGCGTCGGAGCCGAAAACCATCCTGACGCCGGCGCGATGCGCCTTGCTGAAGTTGTCGCGCTGGACCTGCGCGAGCTCGCGGTCCTTGCGCAGGTTGTCCTCCAGCACGCCGTTTTTCCGGCCCTCGGCCTGGGTGTACTCGGTATTGTGAATGTCCATGGAAAACCAGACCGGCCGCTCGCGCGCGACGGCCAGCCTGATCCCCTCGTCATCGACCAGGCTTGCATGCTCGATGGTGTCGATCCCGGCGCGGATGGCCGCCTTGATGCCGTCGGCACCGTGGGCATGCGCGGCGACCTTGACGCCCCAGCGGTGCGCCTCGTCGGCAATCGCACGCAACTCGGGCTCGGAAAGCTGTTGTTGGCCCGGTTCGGTGTTGCGCGAGAAGACGCCGCCGGTGGCGCAGACCTTGATGACTTCCGCGCCGAATTTGCGCTGGCGGCGGACCTGGTAGCGCAACTCCTCCTCGCTGTCGCCGACGCCCTCTTCCTTGTTCGGCTTTTCCAGGCTGGGCGGCAGGAACGTGCTGTCGCAATGGCCGCCGGTCGCGCCCAGCGCATAGCCCGCCGGCACGATTCGGGGGCCTGTCGCGTACCCGTTCTCGATCGCCTGCTTGAGGCCGACGTCGTTGCGATTGCCTGACCCTACGTTGCGGACGGTGGTGAAGCCGGCGTCGAGCATCGCGCGCGCATTGCCGACCGCCGTCATACCGAAAAAGCTGTCGGTGAACTCGAGCCCGCGATAGCCGCCGATACTCGCCGGCGAGTCGAGATGGACGTGCATGTCGATCAACCCCGGCAGGAGCGTCCTGTCGCCCAGGTCGATCACCTTCGCGCCGGGCGGGACATCGGACTTACCGGCGCTCGTCACCGAGGAAATCCGCCCGTCCGTAACCGTCACCAGCGGCCGTTCCACCATGCGACCGTCGAGCACGTCGACCATGCGGGCGGCCGTGACGTACACCGTTTCCGCCTGTGCAGGAACAACGACCACGACCGCAAGCCATGCTGCCTTCCATTTGCCCATCCCTGACTCCTTCGACGATCCGACGAACCGCACGAATCCTACACGACGGCTGTCGCTTCGATCTCGACCTTGGCGCGCGGCTCGAGGAGGCCGGCGACGATCACCACGGACATGGCGGGGTAGTGGCGGCCGATGAGTTCGCGCCAGGCGGCGCCGATACCGGCCAGCGAGGCGTTGTATTCGTCGCGGCTGGTGACGTACCAGGTCATGCGCACGAGGTGCTCCGGCTTCGCGCCCACACAGGCGAGCACGGCGACGACGTTGGCGAGCGCCTGGCGCACCTGGGCGGCGAAGTCGTCGCTCGCGAAGCGCTGCTCCGCGTCCCAGCCGATCTGGCCGGCGACGAACACCTGCCGGCCCTGCGCGGCGACGCCGTTCGCATAGCCGCGCGGCCGCGCCCAGCCCGCCGGCTGCAGTATCTCGCGGCTCATTTCAGCAGCTCCCGGGCGATGATGAGTTTCTGCACTTCGCTCGCGCCCTCGTAGATGCGCAATGCCCGGATCTCCCGGTACAGCCGTTCGACGACCTCGCCCTGTACCACGCCGCGGCCGCCGAATATCTGCAGCGCGCGGTCGATGATGCGCTGCGCGCCCTCGGTGGCCGTCAGCTTCGCCATGGCCGCCGAGGCGGTGAATGCGCGCCCCGTGTCGCGCTGCCAGGCCGCACGATAGGTGAGCAGCTGCGCAGCATCGAGCCCGGTCGCCATCTCCGCGAGCGCCGCCTGCGTCAGCTGGAAGTCCGCGAGCGCCCTGCCGAACATCACGCGCTCGCGGGCGTGATCCCGCGCCTCGTCGAGTGCCCGCCGTGCAAACCCGCAGGCCGCAGCCGCCACCGAGGTGCGGAATACGTCGAGCGTGCGCATGGCGATCTTGAAGCCCTCGCCCTCTGTACCGATCAGGCGCGCGACCGGGATGCGGCAATCCTCGAACGCGAGGCGCCCGAGCGGGTGCGGCGCCATCGTGTCGATGCGCTCCGCGACCGTGAATCCGGAGTCCCCCGGTTTCACGAGGAAGGCGCTGATGCCCTCCGCCGACACGCTGCCGTCGGGCCGCCGGCTGCCCGGCGACGTGCGCGCGAACACCACGTAGAAGTCGGCGATGCCCCCGTTGCTTATCCAGGTCTTCTGGCCGTTCAGCACGTACTGCGGCCCGTCGAGCTTCGCGCTCGTCTCCATCGCCGCGACGTCCGAGCCCGCCTGGGGCTCCGACAGCGCGAACGCGGCGATCGACTGACCCGCGCCGACGCGCGGCAGCCACAGCGAACGCATCTGCTCGGAGCCCGCGAGCGAGAGCGGCGCGCTGCCGAGCCCCTGCATCGCGAAGGCGAAGTCTGCGAGCCCGTCGTGGCGCGCGAGCGTCTCGCGCACCAGGCAGATCGAGCGCGCATCGAACTCCGCCGCCGCCCCGCCGTCGGCCGCGCGCAGGCAATGCTTCAGGATCCCCGCCTTGGCGAGGGCGGCCACGAGCTCGCGGCAGCGCGCGTCCACGGCTGCGCGATCGACCGGGTGCGGCCGGCCGGCGAGGTTCGTTAGCGCCCAGTCCTCGACTTCGGTCGCGAGGCGCCGGTGTTCCTCGCCGAAAAACGGCCAATGCAGGCGTTCCGCGTGGCTGTCCATCAGTCCCCCTCGAAGACCGGCTTCTGCTTCGCCGCGAAGGCCTCATGGGCGCGGCGGAAATCCCTGCTCTTCATGAGGCCCGCCTGGGCGCGCGCCTCGGCATCGATCGCCTCGTTGACGCCCATGTCCCACTCGAGGTGCAGCATTTTCTTCGTCAGCGCGTGCGCGAGCGTCGGCCCGCCGGCAAGCTCCGCCGCGAGCGTCGCGGCGGCCGCGGCGAGCTCCGCTGCCGGCACCACGCGGTTGTGGAATCCGATCCGTTCGCCCTCCGCCGCGTCGAACGCGCGGCCTGTATAGAGAAGCTCGGCGGCCCGGCCCTGCCCGATCAGCCGCGGCAGCAGCGCGCAGGCGCCCATGTCGCAGCCCGCGAGCCCGACGCGCACGAACAGGAACGCCGTTTTCGCCGCGGGCGTCGCGAACCGGAAGTCCGAGGCGAGCGCGATCATCGCGCCCGCGCCCGCGCACACGCCGTCGATCGCGGCGATGATCGGCTGCGGACAGGCGCGCATCGCGCGCACCAGGTCCCCGGTCATGCGCGTGAATTCCAGCAGGCCCTTCTCGTCCATCTTCGTGAGCGGTCCGATGATCTCGTGCACGTCGCCGCCCGAGCAGAAATTACCGCCGGCGCCCGTCACCACGACGACGCGCACGCCGGCCCCGTCGTGCAGCAGGCGGAACAGGTCGCGGAGCTCCGCGTAGGATTCGAAAGTCAGCGGATTCTTCTTTTCCGGGCGGTTGAGCGTCAGGGTCGCGACACGGTTCTCCACGCGCCACAGGAAGTGCTTGGCCTGGTAATTCGTCAGGTCGGGGGTCCCGGTTTTCATGCGTCCCGCTCCTCGAGTGAACGGACATGCGTCTTGAGCCGCGCGAGCAGTGACGCCATGGCAGCCATTTCGCGCTGCGACAGCTCGCCGAAGGACTCGACGATCCAGCGCTCGTGCTCCGCCGCCATCGCCGCGAATCCGCGCCGGCCGGCGGCCGTGAGCCGCACCAGGATCGCGCGGCGGTCGTCCGGGTCCGGCACGCGCTCGACCAGCCCTTCCCGTTCCAGCAGGTCGGTGATCCCGGTGACGTTGCCGCCCGTCACCATCATGCGCCTCGACAGCTCGCCCATCTTGAGGCCGCCCGGCGCGCGCTCGAGCTGCGCCATGAGGTCGAAGCGCGGCAGCGTGGTCGCGAAGCGGTCCTGCAGGAGGCGGCGCGTGCGGGTCTCGACCAGCCGGTTGGTCGCGAGCATGCGCAGCCACAGGCGGATGGCGCCGTGGTCGTCGCGTACCGCGCGTGTCTCGGCGTCCATGGCCCGCCGCGCGTTCAGGTGACCTCCCCGCCCGCGACCGCAAGGCTCTGCCCGTTCATGCTCTCGCTGCCCGGGCTGCAAAGCCACAGCACGGCGCTCGCGACCTCGGCCGGTTGCACGAGGCGTTGCTGCGGATTGAAGCTGACGAGCGATTCGCGTGCCTCGGCTTCGCTGCGCGCCGTCTTCTCGCTGATGTTGCGGATCGCGTCGCGTACGATGCCGGTATCCGTGTAGCCCGGACACACGGCATTGACGGTGACCCCGGACTTCGCGACCTCGAGCGCGAGCGCGCGGGTCAACCCCACGAGGCCGTGCTTGGCCGCGCAGTAGGCCGCGCAGTACGCATAGCCGCGCAGCCCCGCCGTGCTGGCGACGTTGACGATGCGGCCCCAGTTCGCGGCCAGCATCGCCGGCAGCGCCGCGCGGGTGCAATGAAATGCACCCGTCAGGTTGACCTCCAGCATCGCGCGCCAGAAGGCTTCGTCCGTCTTCGCGAGCGGACGGCTTTTTGCCAGGCCGGCATTGTTGACGAGGATCGCGATCTCCCCCGCCGCGGCCCGCGCTTCGGCGAAGGCGCGCGCGACGGACACCGCCTCCGTCACGTCCGCGGACACCGCGTGCGCGGCGCCGGGCAGGGTCCGGGCCGTCGCTTTCAGCTCCGCCTCGGTGCGGCCGAGGAGCGTGACGCGCGCGCCGGCGCCCGCGAGCGCCGCGGCAATCTCCGCGCCGATGCCGCGCCCGCCGCCGGTGACGAGGGCGTGACGGCCGGCCAGCGGCTGTGCGTTTGCAGACATCTAGACGGCCCCCGTCATCTGCGCCGCGCGCTCGAGGTTACGCTCGAGCTGGCGCTTCGCGGAGCGATACTGCGGCGGCCACCATTGGCCGTCGTAGTGCTGCTCCGCCGCCGCACGCAGCGTCCAGGCGGGATCCGCAAGGTGCGGGCGCGCAAGCGCGCACAGGTCCGCTCGGCCCGAGGCGACGATCGTGTTCGCGTGGTCCGCCTCGAAGATGTTGCCGACCGCGATCGTCGGGATGCCGACGACGTTTCGAACCAGGTCCGAGAACGGCGTCTGCCACATGCGGCCGTACACCGGCTTCTGCCAGGGCACCGTCTGGCCACTGGAAAGGTCCAGCAAGTCGGCACCCTCGGCCTGCATCGCGCGGGCGATTTCGATCAACTCGTCCTCGCTGAGGCCTCCGGGCGCCCAGTCGCTCGAGGAGAGCCGCACGGAGAGCGGCTTGTCCGGCCACGCGGCGCGCACGGCAGCGAGCACCTCGAGCGGGTAGCGCAGGCGGTTCGCGATCGAGCCACCGTAGGCATCGGCGCGCCGGTTGGTGAGCGGCGAGAGGAAGCTCGCGAGCAGGTAGCCGTGCGCCATGTGCAGCTCGAGCAGGTCGAAGCCGGCCTCACGCCCGTACTTCGCGCTTTGCACGAACTGCGCGAGCACCGCGTCCATGTCGGCGCGTGTCATCTCGCGCGGCGGCGTGCTGATGCCGTCGAGATAGGGCAGTGCGGATGGTGCGAGCGTCGGCCAGTTGCCAGACGCGAGCGGGCGGTCCTCCTCTTCCCAGCCGAGCTGGGTCGAGCCCTTGCGTCCGGAGTGGCCGAGCTGCAGGCAGAGCTTCGAGCGCCCGCGGGCGTGCGCGAACTCGACGATCCGTCGCCAGGCGTCACGCTGTCGTGCGTTCCAGAGGCCTGTGCATCCCGGCGAAATGCGGCCCTCAGGGGAGATGCAGGTCATCTCCGTGAAGACGAGGCCGGCGCCGCCGGTTGCGCGCGCGCCGAGGTGCACGAGGTGCCAGTCGTCCGGCAGGCCGTCCAAGGCCGAGTACTGCGCCATCGGTGAAACGACGATGCGGTTCTCGAGCGTGACGCCGCGCAATTCGAGCGGCAGGAACATCGGCGGCCGCAGCGTCGAGGCGCGGTGGCGCGCGGCGAGTTTCGCCTCGACCCCTGCGACGAAGCCCGGGTCGCGCAGCTTCAGGTTCGCGTGGCCGATGCGCTGGCTGCCGGTCAGCAGGCTGTAGGTGAACTGCCAGGGCTCCAACTTCGTGTAGCGCGCGACGGACTCGAACCAGCGCATGCGATTGCGGGCGGCGCTTTGCAGCTTCAGCGCTTCGGTCTCGCGCTCCTCCTGGTAGGCGGCGAGCGCGGCCGGGACGTCGGTCGCGTCGGCGACCTTCGCGACCAGGGCGATGGCGTCTTCCATCGCGAGCTTCGTGCCCGAGCCGATGGAGAAGTGCGCGGTGTGGGCGGCATCGCCGATCAGCACGCGATTGCCGTGGTGCCAGCGCCTGCAGAGCACGCGCTGGAAGGCGAGCCAGGCGGAGCCGCGCAGGTGCGCGGCGTTGCTCATCAACCTGTGGCCGTCGAGGTACTTCGCGAACAGCCGCTCCGAGAAGGCAATCGACTGCTCGTGGTTCGCCCGGTCGAGGCCGTGCGCGCGCCAGGTCTCCTCGCGCGTCTCGACGATGACCGTCGAGAGTGCCGAACTGAACTGGTAGGCATGGCACTGGAACCAGCCGTGCTCCGTTTCCTCGAAGGCGAACGTGAAGGCGGGAAAGGGCCGGGTCGTGCCGAGCCAGATGAATCGGCACTCGCGGGTGTCGATGTCGGGCTGGAAGGCCTGCTCGTGGCGCTTGCGCGTGCGGCTGTTGACGCCGTCGGCAGCGACCACGAGGTCGGCGTCAGCGAAGGCCGCGTCGTCCTCGACCTCTTGCTGGAAATGGTGCTCGACGCCGAGTTCGCGGCCCCGCTCCTGCAGCAGGCCGAGCAGGCGCTTGCGCTCGATGCCGCAGAAGCCGTGGCCGCCGGTGGCCGTGGTCGTACCGCGGTAGTGGACGTCGATGTCGTCCCAGTGGTGGAAGCTGCCGGTGATCGCCGCGTGCGAGGGCGCGTCGGCGGCGCGGAAGTTCTCCATCGTGCGGTCGGAGAACACGACGCCCCAGCCGAAGGTGTCGTCGGGCCGGTTGCGCTCGTAGACCTCCACGCGGGTCCGCGGCAGGGCCTTGCGGAACAGCAGCGCCGCGTACAGGCCCGCCGGCCCGCCGCCCATGCAGACGATGCGCTTCACGGGGGAATTAGAGACCTCAATATTTTAGATGTCAAGTATCTGGAGGGGTCAGACCCCTTGATATTCGGACCGGGTCACCGGATCGCTGGTCTTAGCCGTCAATCAAGGGGTCTGACCCCTCCGTAGTGCGCGGCGGGACAGCTTGCCGGTCGCGGTTTTGGGAAGTGCGTCGAGGAACTCGACGATGCGTGGGTACTTGTAAGGGGCGATGCGGTTCTTGACGAAGTCCTGCAACTCTTTGGCGAGCGCATCGTCCCCTGCCCGCCCGGGCGCAAGGACGATGCAGGCCTTGACGACCGTGCCGCGCCCGGGGTCCGCCGCACCGATCACCGCGCACTCGCGCACGGCCGGGTGCGCGAGCAGCGCCCATTCCACTTCCGGTCCGGCAATGTTGTAGCCGGCCGACACGATCATGTCGTCGGCGCGCGAGACGAACCAGAAGTAGCCGTCGTCATCCACGCGGTAAACGTCGCCCGTGACGTTCCAGCCGCCCTTCACGTAGTCACGCTGGCGCAGGTCGTCGAGGTAACGGCAGCCGGTCGGCCCGGTGACGGCGAGCAGCCCGGTGCTGCCGCGCGGCAGCTCGCGCCCCTCCTCATCCAGCACGCAGGCGCGATAGCCCGGCAGGGGTTTGCCCGTCGAGCCCGGCCGGATCGCGTCTCCGCTTGCCGAGATGAAGATATGGATCATCTCGGTTGCGCCGATGCCGTCGATGAGCCGCTGGCCCGTCTTCTCGAACCAGAGATCCGAGACCGCCTTCGGCAGGAACTCGCCCGCGGAGACGCAGCGCTTCAGCGACGACAGGTTGCGGCCAGCGAGCTCGCCCGCGAGCGCGCGGTAGGCGATCGGCGCCGTGAAGAGGCAGGTCACGCCGTGCTTCTCGACGGCGTCCAGCACCGCCGCGGGCGACGGCGCCTCGATTGGCACGGTCGCAGCGCGGAAGCGCAGCGGGAACACCAGCAGCGCGCCGAGCCCGAACGTGAATCCCAGCGGCGGGCTGCCGGCGTAGACGTCATCCGGGGATGTCTTCAACAGGTGCCGGCCAACCACGTCTGCCATCGCGAGCACGTCGCGGTGGAAATGCATGCAGGCCTTGGGCTGGCCGGTCGTGCCGGAGGTGAAGGCCAGGAGGCACACGTCGTCGGCGGCGGTATCGGCATTGTCGAAGCGGTCGGACGCCGCGGCCATGCGACCCTCGAGGTCGCCGTTCCCCCAGGCAATGACCGTGCGGACGCCGCCCAGCAAGGCGACCGCCTCGAGTTCAGCGAGCAGCCGCTGGTCCGCCAGCGCGAAGGCTGGCCTCGCCTTGTCGATGATCGCGGCCAGCTCCGGCGCGCGCAGCATCGGCATCGTGGTGACGGCGATCGCGCCCACTTTCATGACCGCGAGCCAGGCGGCGTAGAGTTCCGGCCCGTTGTAGCCGCGCATCAGGACCCGGCTGCCCGGGACAACCCCTGCGGCACCGAGCACGTGGGCGATGCGGTTGGCGCGCGCCAGGAGTTCGCGATAAGGGATACGGCCGGCGCTGGTCAGGATCGCCGCCCGGTCGCCGTGACCCTCGGCGACGGCGTCGTCGAGCAGCACCGTCGCGCAGTTGAGGCGGGCCGGATACTGCAATTCCGGCAGGTCGAAGTGCAGCCGCGGCCACTGGTCCCGGGGCGGCAGCCGGTCCTTCGCGAACGTGTCCACGCCGGCATCTTAATGGTGCCGGTGCAGACATTCGAACATTTGCGGCAGGGCACGTGCCCTGCCGCAAATGTTCGAATGTCTGCACCGGCACCACTACAATCCCCAGCATGCCTGCGTATCTCGAAACAGAACAAGAACTGTCGAGACTCGCCCGGCGCGCCGCGGGGATGCGCGGCGGCCCGCGGCTCCTGATCCTCCCGGGCGTCATGGGCTCGAGCATCGGCCTGCTGCGCAAGAACGGGGGCGTCGACGTCACCTGGTTCGACCCGGTCGAGATCGCGCAGGGCCAGCTCGTGAAGCTCGCCATGCCGGCAGGCAGCAAGTACTGGGCGGTCGGCGTCCTCAAGTTCGCGTATGAGCGCCTGCGTCTCGTGCTGCGCATCGCCGGTTTCGACGCCGTGTTCCACCCCTACGATTGGCGCCGCGACATCGCCTGGAACGGCCGCGAGCTCGCTGACCGGCTGCTGCGCGAGAAGCGGCAGGATGTCGTGGTCGTGGCCCACAGCGCCGGCGGACTCGTCGCGCGCGCGGCGCTCGCGCACAAGGGCGGCGAGCGCATCGGCCGCGTGATCCAGCTCGGCACGCCGAACAAGGGCGTGTTCGTCGCGGTGCAGGCGTTGCGCGGCACCTACCCGCTCATCCGCCGCGTCGCGATGCTCGACCTCAAGCACAGCGCTGATGATCTGGCGCGCCAGATGCTGACGACGCTGCCCGGCCTCTGCGGCCTCCTGCCTGCCGCGCAGCTCTGCAAGGACTTCGACCCCTTCGATGCGGGCCAATGGCCGGAGGGTCCGAAGCCCGAGGCAGAGCTCCTGAAGGCCGCGCGAGACTCCATCGCCACCCTGCCCCCGCCCGACGAGCGCTTCCGCCTGATCGCGGGCTTCGGCCAGGACACTGTGCTCGGCCTGCGACGTTCCGGGCGCAAGCTCGAGTACGGCCGCGGCCCGGCGGGCGACGGCACCGTGCCCCTCGCGCTCGCGCAGTGGCCAAAGCTCCCGGCCTGGTACGTGGAGGAGAGCCACGGTTCGCTGCCCGGCAACGCCGAAGTCGGCCGCGCGGTCGCGGATCTCGCCCGGGGCGACAAGACCGACGCCCTGCCGACCGTGCTGCCACGCCGCCGCGGCGTGCCGACGTTGTGGCAGGAGGACGTGCGCCTCGCGCCTGCACCCAAGATCGCCTGGGGCGACCTCTCCGAACGCGAGCAACGCGAGTTCCTGCACGAGTTCATCGGCGTCACGCAACCTGCCACGTCCGCCGCCGCGCCGAAGCGCGACGCGGCGGCGAAGCGCACCGAGCTCGCGTTCCTGGAAGGCAGCATCACGCAGAGCACCGCGACGGCAATCGTGCTCGGCGCCTTCGCGAACGTCGCGCCCGCGGGCGCCTCGCTCGCGGTCGATCGCATGCTGCACGGGGCGATCAGCGACCTCGCGCGGCGGCGCGCCATCAGCGCGGCGGCCGGCGAAGTGTTCGTGCTGCCGGTCGGCCGCCGCGGCCTCGCACCGCGGCTCGTGGTGTTCGCGGGGCTCGGCCACTTCGCACGCTACGGCCCCGACGTGCAGCGCCTGGCGGCGGCAAACGTCACGCGCACCCTCGCGCTCGCCGGCATCGACACGTTCGCGATGGTGCTGTGGGGCACGGCCTCCGGCACCGAGCCCGAGGACGCCGCGCGCGCCCAGCTCGAGGGCGTGCTGACGGCGCTCGCGGACCTCGAACTCGAGCAGCGCCCGCGGCGCATCACGATCGTATCGCGCGAGGCGGGGCGCCTCGCCGCCGCGCGACGCGTCGCCGAGGACCTGCTGCGCCTGCACCCGGCGGCGCCGCTGCTCGGCCTCGCCCGCGAGCGCAAGCCAGCAGCCCCCAAGCCCGCGCGTATCGTCAAGCCGACCGCGACACCGCTCGCCTGGCTGTTCGTGCAGGAGAACGCCGCGCAATTGCGCGTTGCGCTGCTCGGCCCGGCGCCCAAGGCGACCGCGCTCGTCGCCAGCCGCCGACTCGACCATCGCCTGCTCGAGCGCGCGCACTCGCGGCTCGTGCCCGGCATTTCGGTCGGCGACCTCGAAGAATTCGGCGAACGGCTCGGCGAGCTCCTGCTGCCGCCCGAAATTGCCGAGGCCCTGCCCTCCGTGAAATCCGACCCGATCGTCGTCGTGCACGACACGGCGAGCGCGCACTGGCCCTGGGAGGCGCTGTCGCTGAAGGGCTGGGCGCCGGCCGCGTCGAAGGGGCTGTCGCGGCTCTACGCCGCCGAGGGCATGTCGGTCGCCAAGTGGCGCGAACAGCGCCGACGCGCGCGCGAGTTCAACGTCCTGCTGGTCGTCAATCCGACCGGCGACCTGCCGGGCGCCGTGGAGGAAGGCGAACGCGTCGCCGCCATGTTGACGCAGGTCGAGGGCGCGGGGATCACCGCCATCCGCGGCAGCGACGCGACGCGCGCGCGGCTGCTCGCCGAGTTCCGCTCCGGTGACTACGACGCCATCCATTTCGCGGGTCACGCCTGGTTCGACGCCGCGGCGCCGGCCTCGAGCGGCATCCTGTGCGCGGGCGGGCGAGTGCTTTCCGGCGCCGACCTCGCGGCGATGGACTCCGTCCCGGCGCTGGTGTTCTTCAACGCCTGCGAATCCGGGCGGTTGCGCGCGACCGTCAACCCGCTGCGCCAGCTCGACCGCAGCGTCGGCTTCGCCGAGGCTTTCCTGCGCGGCGGCGTCGCAAATTTCATCGGCACCTGGTGGCCGGTGTCGGACAGCGCGGCTTCCGCCTTCGCGACCGCGCTGTACCGTGACCTCGCCAACGGCGTGTCGATCGGCGATGCGCTCGGCGCCGCGCGCGCAGCGGTGCGTGCCCTGCCCTCCGCGGACTGGGCCAATTATTTGCACTACGGCAGCTACGACTTCACGCTGAAGACTCCGAAGGACTGATTCCCGATGGCGCGCGTCGCAAGCCTGCACGTTTATCCGGTGAAATCCTGCCGCGGCATCGACCTGGCGACGTCCCGCCTTACGCCCACCGGCCTCGAGTGGGACCGTCGCTGGATGATCGTGGACGCCGCGGGGCGCTTCGTCACGCAGCGCGAGAATGCCCGGCTGGCCTCCATCGCGTCGGCGATCAACGGCAAGCTCCGCCTCGCAGCGGACGGCTTGCCTGAGTTCGTCATCGATCTGCACCACGACGGGCCAATGCGCAAGGTGCGGATCTGGAAGCACGTTGGCGTGGGCATCGACGCCGGCGACGAAGCGGCTGACTGGCTGATGGCAGCGCTCGGCGCCCCGTATCGTCTCGTGCGCGTCGTCGAGTCGGAAATGCAGACGGTAGACCCGTCTTATGCAGGGCCAGGAAACCACCCGGTTACTTTCACCGACGGCTATCCGATCCTGATGATTTCACGTGCCTCACTGCAGGATCTCAACGAGCGCCTGCCCGCGCCGCTGCCCATGAACCGATTTCGCCCGAACATCGTGATCGACGATGTGCCGGCCTATGCGGAGGACGCGATGGCGGTCTTTCGCATCGGCAAGGTCGCAGTGCGCGGCGTGAAGCCGTGCACGCGCTGCGTGATCACGACCACCGACCAGGTGACCTGCGTGCGTGATGACCGCCAGGAGCCCCTGCGTACGCTCAAGACCTACCGCTATGACGCCGGCCAGAAGGGCGTCGCGTTCGGCCAGAACTGCGTCGTCGAGGCGGGTGTCGGCGAGCGGCTCGCCGTCGGCACCGAACTCACGATCGAAGACCGGAGGGACCGGAGGGGTCACACCCCTTGATATTGATTGGAGGGGTGAGACCCCTCCAATCAATATCAAGGGGTGTGACCCCTCTTGTTACCAGGTGTAGCGGACGCGGTAGTTGATGGTGACCTCGCCGTCGGCGGCGACCTTCACCGGGAATTCGATCGTCTGCGCGTCCTTCTTGTCGGATGGGTGCGACTGCGACAGCAGCGACCACCCGCTCCACCGATAGAGATTCTCGCGCACCACGACCTCGACCGCCTGATCCTTGTGGTTGCGCACCTTGATCTCGAAAGCCTCCTCCATCCGGCGGCCCTTGCTGTCGACCGTGAAATCCGTCTGCCGGCGCTCGCCGACGACATCGAAGGCCGTGCCAAGCTTCACGCGCACGTCTTCGTCCTTCGGCGTGTGCTTGATGACGTCCTCGCCGATGAACTCGAGGCTTTCATCCGCCTTGTCCTGCTGCGAGACCCGGATGCGGCCCGCGGGCAGCGGCATGCCCATCCCCGACGCCTTGTCGTTCCGGAACTTCAGGAACACGTCCACCTTCGTATTGCCGTCCGGGCCGTATTCCTGCTCCTGTACCAGGCCGCCATAGAACTGGATCCCGGCCGCCCCGTCGTACACGAGTTGCTTCTTCGCCGGCACGCGGGAGGCGGCGTCAAACAGTTCGATCTGCTTGGTCGAGTTGTTCGGGATCGTCGCCGGACGGCCGAGCGTGTAGAGGTGGTATTCGAAGAACGCCTTCTCCTCGAACCCGGGAGGCGCCGCGTCCGCGGCCGCCGCCATTTCGTAAACCTTGGTGCGTACCACGGACTGCGGAACCCGTTGCGCGCGGTTCACGTCGCCCGCAATGAGCTTCAGTTTCGCATCCTGGTAGCGCGCGCCCGACTGGTTGAGCAGGCTCACCCAGGCGCCCACGTCCACGAAACCGGAGTTCGCGTCCGCGCCCTCGGAGAAAATCAGGTTGTAGTCGGCCCACCAGGTGATGCCTCCGGTCTGGTAGGACACGCGCACGTCCTGCAGGCCCCCGCGGCCCGAGGCGATGTCCCACTCCAGCGTCGGCCGCGTGATCAGGCCGCCCGGCAGCTCGCCGAAGCTGACGTTGCTCCATTCGCGCAGTGCATGGACCTGCCCGTCCGCGCCGCGGATGACGAGCCCGTCGTTCGAGGACACCAGCGTCCCGTCGATCTTCCTGGTCCCGTTGCCGCTCTGCTGCTCGACGCTGACGTTCCGGTCGATGTAGCGCGAGAGCAGCTTCTCCTGGCTCACCAGGTCGAACTGGAAGTTCTGCTCCAGTATCTTCGTGCCCTCGGGATCGGTCAGCGAAAGGAACTGCACCGTCGTCGGGTCGATCAGCGCCGCGACGTCGGAAAACTGGATCGTGCCGCGCCCGCGCGGGATCTGCAGCTCGCGTTCCAGTCGCACCAGCGCGAAGCCCGGGAGCTGGTTCGCCATCGGCGTGCCCATCCCAGGCAGCGGGCGATACCACTCGGCGGGAATGCCGCCCGGCTGCGCCGAGCTGTAAACCGTGAGGGAAGTCCCGTTCTCCGCGGCGACGGCATTGAGCGCGAACAGGACACCGGCCGCGAGCGCGCCGGATCGTGATGCAGTCACGGACATAACGGGCCCTCCTTGGGCGGTGAATGCATAGAATAAACGCAGGCGCCCCCGGAGACGGGTCAATGCCGACGGAAATTGGTCCCTGGATCGACCGGCTGAGGGAACACCGGCTTGCAGTGGGCGCGGTGACCGCCCTCGTGGCCCTCGCCGTGGCGCTCATCTGGGTCGCCTGGCGCTGGGGCGTCGCGGAGGACCGCATGGACATGCTGCAGAAGCAAGCCGATGCTGGCTTCCTGCAGGCACCCTCCACCAATCGCCTCGTGCGCGTCGACCTTCGCAGTCCCGGCGCTGTCTCGATCGGCGGCGGCGACTTCCCCGAGCGGGTCGACTTCCTGCTGAATGCCCGCTCCGACCGCTACGCGCGCTTCCGCGTGAGCCTTCTGCGCCAGGACGGCACGCTGGTGTTCCGCGCCGACCAGCTGGTGCGGGACTCGAACATGGACCTGCGGTTGTCGCTCAACAGCTCCGCACTGCCGCAGGGTAACTATGTGATTCGCGTCGAGGGTCATGCGCGCGACGGGCGAACGGAACCGTTCTCGGAGGTGACCCTGCGGGCGCTCGGGAAACAGTGAGTCGCGCGGACAGCCTAGCCTTCACGCAAGGTGCTGATCGGCGGATGATTCACCGCGCCCCTCGCCGCCAGCGTCCCCGCCCCGCCGACGATCACCGCTCCCGCCGCGAGTCCGATCCCCCACACCCAGGGATCGATCGTGTACTCGAGGTCGAAGACCTCCCTCGCGAGGAGCCAGCCCGCAAGCGTCGCGCCGATCGCGGCGAGCACGCCGGCGAGCATGCCGAGCGCCGTAAACTCGGAGGCGACGCCGGCGAGCACGACGCGCCGCCGCGCACCGAGCGTGCGCAGCATGGCGCTCTCGTAGCGGCGCTCGTCGCGCGTCGACTGGATGGCCGCGAGCAGCACGGTGAGGCCGGCGGCCAGCGTGAACAGGAACACGTACTGCACGGCGAGCGAGGCGCGGTTGATGACGTCGCGCACCTGCGCGAGGATCGCGTCAATGTCGAACACCGACACCGACGGGAAGCGGCGCACGAGGTCGGCCAGCATCTTCCGCTGTTCCGTATCGAGTTTCATGCTGGTAAGCCACGTGCCCGCAAGTCCGTCGAGCGTTCCCGGCGAGAACACGAGGAAGAAGTTGGGACGGAACGTGTCCCACTCCACTTCCCGGAACGAGAGCACCTCGGCCTCGACGGTCTCGCCGGCGATATCAAAGGCAAGCTTGTCGCCGAGCTCGAGCCCGAGCTCTTCCTGGTACTCGCTGGCGACCGAAAGGTAGGCCCTGCCGCGGTCGGCTTCGGTCCACCAGCGGCCGGCGACGATCTCGTTGTCGAGCTGGGGCGTCTCGGCCCAGGAGAGGTTCTGCTCGCGCTCGGCGAACTCCTGGGCGCGGTCAGCCGTGAGCCCGAGCTCGTCGATGGGCTTGCCGTTGATCGTCGTCATGCGCGCGCGGATCATCGGGAACAGCGTCGGCGTCCCGAGGTCCCGCTGCTCCACGAATTGCACAAACTCGGCTGTCTCCGCCGCCGGGATGTTGATCATGAAGAAATTGGGCGTGTCGGCGGGCAGGCTCGCGCGCCAGTCCTTGAGCAAATCGTTCCGGACCACCCCAAGCAGCAGCAGCACCATCAGCCCGAGCCCGAAAGCGACCACCTGCACGACGCTTTCGCGCCCGCGCCGCGCGAGGTTCGCGACGCCGTAGCGCCAGGCGACACCGACCGCACCGCGCAGGCGCCCGGCGAGGCGCACGAGCAGGAACCCGGCGCCGTAGAGCACGGCGAGCGTGATGCCGATGCCGGCGGCCACGATGCCGACCAGCTTCGCGTCGCGCACCAGCCAGTACAGCACGCCGATTAACGCCGCAATCGCAAGCCCGTAGGCGATCGAGTAACGCAACGGCGGCGGCTCGAGATTCCGCCGCAGCACGCGCGCCGGCGGCACGCGCTTCAGCTGCAGCATCGGCGGCAGCGCGAAGCCGACCAGGATCGCGAGCGCGGTCGCGCCGCCGAGGAATGCGGGCGCGAGCGTCGGCGGCGGCAGGTCAATGGCGACCAGGTCGCCGAGCAGGCGCGTCAGCAGCTCCTGCACGAGCCAGCCGAGGCCCGCGCCGACGAGCGCGGCGATGAGCGCGATCAGCGCGAGCTCGATCACGGTCACCTGCAGCACGAGGCGCTGCGGGGCGCCCATGCACTTCATGAGCGCGACATTGTCGAGGTGGCGCTGCGTGTAGCGCCGCGCGGCCATCGCGACCGCGACCGCCGCGAGCAGCACGGTGATCATGGCGGACAGGTTCAGGAACCGGCCCGCGCGCCTGGTCGAGGACTGCACCTGCGGGCTTTCCTCGTCGATGCCGACGAGGCGCTCGCCACGCGCCTTGCGCTCGGCGAGCAGCTCGCGGAACGCGCGGACGTCGGCCGGCCGGCCCGCGAACAGCAGCGAATATGTCGCGCGACTGCCGGGACCGAGGAGCTCGGTCGCAGCCAAATCGGCGAGCGGGATCAGCAGCGAGGGCGCGAGGTCGGTAAAAGCCGAGCCCTGGTCGGGCCGGTAGTCGAGCACGCGGGTGACGCGGAATGCGGATGCGCCGATGTTGACCGAATCGCCCACGCGCGCGCCGAGCCTCGCGAGCAGGCGCGAATCGAGCCAGGTTTCACCGGTGCCCGGCAGCTCGTCCGTCTCGCGCGCGGGCGCAAACGGCTCGTCGGCGATCTTGAGCCGGCCGCGCAGCGGATACCCCGGCCCGACGGCGCGGATCGCGGTGAGCGCAGAGTCCTCGCCGAAGAACACCACGCTCGGGAACGACACGATGCGCGCGGTCGCGATGTCTCGCTCCGCCGCGAGGGCCTCGTAGTCCGTGGGCAGCGGCTCCGCCGAGCGCAGGCGCAGGTCGGCGGCCAGCACCTCCGCCGCGCGCTGGTCGACGGCCTGGGCGATGCGGTCGGTGAAGAAGCCGACGCCGGTCAGCGCCGTCACCGCGACCAGCAGCGCCGCCAGGAGCACGGCGAGCTCCCCCGAGCGCCAGTCGCGGGAGAGCGCGAGCAGCGCGAAGCGCAGCGCCCTCACCGCACGAGCCTCCCCGCATCCATCTCGATCACGCGTCCGCAACGCCCGGCGATCTCGCGGTCATGGGTCACGAGCACGAGCGTCGTGCCGTTCGCGGCGTTGAGGTCGAACAGCAGCTCGATGACGCGCGCCCCGGTTGCGGTGTCGAGGTTGCCGGTCGGCTCGTCGGCAAACAGCACCGCGGGCCGGGTCACGAAGGCGCGCGCGATCGCGACACGCTGCTGCTCGCCGCCGGAGAGCTGGCGCGGGTAGTGGCCGAGGCGCGGTCCGAGGCCGACCTGCTCGAGCACCGCCCGCGCCGCGGCGCGCGCATCGCCGCGTCCCGCGAGCTCGAGCGGCAGCATGACGTTCTCGTGCGCCGTCAGCGAGGGCACGAGGTGGAAGGCCTGGAACACGAAGCCGACATGGCGGGCGCGCATGGCCGCGCGGCCGTCCTCGTCGAGCGCGGAGAGCTCGACGCCCTCGAGCCAGACACTGCCGGCGCTCGGTTCGTCGAGTCCGGCGAGGAGCGCCAGCAAAGTCGATTTCCCGGCCCCGGAGGCGCCGACGACGGCGACCGTCTCGCCCGCGGCCACGGCGAGGCTCACGTCGTCGAGGATGGTCAGCATTCCTTCCGGGCTGATAACCTGCTTGCGCAAACTCCGGGCTTCGAGAACGGTCTTCTTGTCCATGCTGCGCGCGCTGTTCCTTGCACTGTATGTCGCCGCCGCGGTGCTGCCCGCAAGGGCCGCCGATCCGCCGGTGATCCTCGTCCTGGGCGATTCGCTGTCCGCCGGCTACGGGCTCGCGCCCGGCGAGGGCTGGGTGACCCTGCTGCAGCAGCGACTGAAGAAGGAAGGGTACGGACACCGTGTCGTCAACGCCAGCGTCAGCGGCGAGACGACCGACGGCGGCGTCGCCCGGCTTGACCGCGCGCTCGCGACGCACAAGCCGGGCATCGTGATCCTCGAGCTCGGCGGCAACGACGGCCTGCGGGGACTCCCGGTGTCGCGCGTGCAGTCGAACCTCGGGCAATTGATCACGAAGAGCCGGGCGGCGGGAGCGCAGGTGTTGCTCCTCACCGTGCAGATGCCGACCAACTACGGCCCGCAGTACACGACCGCGTACCAGAAGGTCTACGATGATCTGCGCGTACGGTACAAGGTCGGCGTCGCGGCGCTCATGGGCCCCGAGCTCGCGCTGGACCTCACCTACTTCCAGCCCGACGGCATACACCCGAATGCGCGCGCCCAGCCGCTCCTGCTCGACAACGTCTGGCTGCAGCTTTCCCCGCTGCTCACGCGCTGAACGCCGCTAGCGCTTGCCCGCGAGCGCGGCCTCGAGCCCGGGTACGTTTTTCGCGCCTTCCCTGACCTCGAGGCTCGAGCCTTCGAAGTCCGTGCCGACGGGCTCATACCTTCCGCCGAGGCACTCGGCGAGGAAAGCCTCGCTGACTGCATAGAAAGAGTTGCGGTTCTGCGGCCGCGCGAAACCATGGCCCTCGTCGGGATAGAGCACGTAAGTGACGGGAATGCCCTTCACCTTCATGGCCGCGACGATCTGGTCGGACTCGGCCTGCTTCACGCGCGGGTCGTTCGCGCCCTGGGCAATGAGGAGCGGCCGCGCGATCGCGGCCGCGTGCGTGAGCGGTGAGCGCGCCTCGAGCAGCTTCTTGCCCTCCTCCGTGCGCGGGTCGCCGATGCGGCGCGTGAACTCCTCGTAGAACGCCTTCCAGTACGGCGGGATCGAGTCGAGCAGCGTCTCGAGGTTCGAGGGCCCGACGATATCCACGCCGCAAGCGAAGCGCGTCGGCGTGAAGGTGAGCCCGACCAGCGTCGCGTAGCCGCCGTACGAACCGCCGTAGATCGCGATCCGGTCTGCCGTCGTGATGCCCTCACGCACGGCCCACTCGATCGCGTCGATCAGGTCGTCGTGCATCTTGCCGGCCCACTCGCGGTCGCCGGCGTTGACGAACGCCTTGCCGAAGCCGGTTGACCCGCGGTAGTTGACCGAGAGCACCGCGTAGCCACGGTTCGCGAGCCACTGGTGCTCCGGATCGAAGCCGAAGGAGTCGCGGGCCCAGGGGCCGCCGTGCACGTTGAGCACCAGCGGCAACGGCCCCTTCGCGCCGCCCGGGCGCGAGAGGTAGCCGATGAGCGTGAGCCCGTCGCGGCTCTTGATCTCGACCGGCGTCATGGCGACGAGCGGCGCGCCCGCGAGCGCGGGCCGCTGGTCGAAGAGCCTGGTCACGCCGCCGCTGTTACGGTCGTAGAGGTGATAGGAGAGCCCGTGTTCCGGCTGGTCGGCGGCAACGATCCAGCGCCGGTCGTCGAGCGTGCGGCTCGTGACGGCGAAGCCGGGACCAACCGCCTTCGTGAGTGCCTCGATGTCCTTGGCGACTGCCGAGTCGAGCGCCGTGTGTGTGACGGTCTGGTACTCGGCCGTATAGGCCTGCAGCGCGCGCGTGCGCGGCTCGAGCCAGATGTCCGCGATGTCGGCGCGCTCGTCCTGCGCGACCGGCGTGACCGCGCCCGTCGCGAGGTCGAGACGCACGAGTGCGGAGGTGTTGCGGTCCACGGAGGAGAGGAGCAGCGCCGTCCGGCCGCCCTGCTCGATCGCGAGCGGGGCGGTGGTCAGCGTGTCGGCCTGGCCGACCTTGAGCACACGCTCCCAGCCTTGGTGCGTGCGCCTAAGGATCTCGTCGCCGTCGGCGAGCGAGCGGGTTGCGAGGCGCGGCACGAGCTGCAGGTCCTCGGCGAAGCCCGAGAAATTCTCCTCGTTCTTGAGCACGAGCTTGCGTTCGCCCGTTGCGACGTCGATTTCGTACACGTCATGCCATTCGGGCACGCGGTCGTTGAGGCCGACCAGCACCGTCCCGGAGCGCTCCGGTGAGAGGCCGATCAATTGCGCCTGCACGCCCGGCATCGGCGTCAGGTCGCGGTCATTCCCGGTCGCGATCTCGACGCCGTGCAGGCGCCAGTTCTCGTCGCCGCCCTGGTCCTGCAGGTACAAGACGTGGGTGCCGTTCGGCATCCAGAAGTGCTGGCGGATGCCGCGCTGGCGGTCGTTCGTCACCGGGCGCGCGGCGCCGACGTCGCCGGCCGGCGCGACCCAGACGTTCAGCACGCCGTCGCGCGGCGCGATCCAGGAGAGGTGCCTGCCGTCCGGCGAGATCCGCGCCTGCGTCCTCTCCGGATTGCCAAACAGGGCGTTGCGAGCGATGAGCGGCGTTTCCGGCGCGGCCGTCGAGGCCTGCGTCGCGGCCACGGGCGTGAAGGCCAGGGCAACCAGGAGCAGCAGAATTCTGGTCATGGGGATTTCCCGGATCTGGGGTGATGAAAGGAACGCGATCTTGCGGATCAGGGCGAACCCGCGTCAAATCAAAGCCGAAGGCTGGCAGTGGGGGACGGGCGCAATTTTGCGATGCAGCAATGAATGACGCGCACGGGACGGTAGACAAGATCTGGCTCCGCGACTACCCGCCGGATGTTCCCGCGGAGATCGACCCCGACTCCATTCCCTCGCTCAAGCGCCTCTACGAAGACGCCTGCCGCAAGCATGGGCCGAAGTCGGCGTTCTCCAACATGGGAGCGCGGCTCACCTACGCCGAGGTCGAGGAACAGTCGCGCCGATTCGCCGCCTGGCTGCAGAAGGGCGCAGGCCTTCGCAAGGGCGACCGCGTCGCGCTCATGATGCCGAACCTCCTGCAGTACCCGGTCGCGATCGTGGGCACACACCGGGCGGGCTGCACGGTCGTCAACGTCAATCCGCTCTACACCGCGCGCGAGCTCGAGCACCAGCTGAACGACTCGGGCGCGACGGTGATCGTGATCTTCGAGAACGCCGCCGCGACGCTCGAGCAGGTGCTCCCGCGCACCGCGCTGCAGCACGTGGTGGTGACCGGCATCGGCGACGTGCTCGGCTTTCCCAAGGGCGCGATCACGAACTTCGTGATCCGCCACGTGAAGAAGATGGTGCCGGCGTACTCGTTACCACGGGCGGTGCGCTGGAGCGAGGTGCTCGCGCAAGGGGCGTCGAAGTCGCTCGACCCGGTGGAGGTCGGCGGCGAGGACATCGCCTTCCTGCAGTACACCGGCGGCACGACCGGCGTGTCCAAGGGCGCGGTGCTGACGCACCGCAACATGGTCGCGAACACGCTGCAGGTGGTCACTTTCATGCCGGAGCTCACGCAGTTCGAGAATCCCGCGGTGATCACCGCGCTGCCGCTGTACCACATCTTCGCGCTGACCACGAACATGCTGGTGTTCACCTATGTCGGCGGCAACAACGTGCTGATCACGAACCCGCGGGACATGCCCGGGTTCGTGAAGGAACTCGCAAAGGTGAAGTTCACCTTCATCACCGGCGTGAACACGCTGTTCAACGCGCTGCTCAATACGCCGGGATTCGACCAGCTCGATTTCAGCTCGCTGAAGGTCGCGCTCGGCGGCGGCATGGCGGTGCAGTCGGCGGTGTCCGAGCGCTGGCGCAAGGTCACGGGGCGGCATATCTGCCAGGGCTGGGGGCTCACCGAATCGTCGCCGGTCGGCACGGCGAACCTGCCGCGTACCTCCGACTTCACGGGTTCGATCGGCTACCCGATTCCCTCCACTGAAATCTCGATCCGCGACGACGACGGAAAACCGCTGCCGGTCGGCTCGGTCGGCGAGATCTGCATTCGCGGCCCGCAGGTGATGCGCGGTTACTGGAACCGGCCGGAAGAGACGGCGAAGGTCATGCTCCCGGGCGGCTGGCTGCGCACTGGCGATGTCGGCCGCATGGACGAGCGCGGGCGCACGTTCATCGAGGACCGCAAGAAGGACATGATCCTGGTCTCGGGCTTCAACGTGTACCCGAACGAGGTCGAGGGCGTTGTGGCGCAGATGCCGGCGGTGCTCGAGGTGGCGGCCGTCTCCCAGCCGGACGAAAGGTCCGGCGAGGTCGTCGCGCTGTTCATCGTCAAGAAGGACCCGGCTCTCACCGCCGAGGAAGTCGTCGCGTTCTGCAAGCGCGAGCTGACCGGCTACAAGGTCCCGAAGTCGATCTACTTCCGCAGCGAACTGCCGAAAACCAACGTGGGCAAGATATTGCGCCGCACGCTCCGCGACGAGCTCCGCACCGACTAGACGTGGTATTTCGGGGATAGCTCGTGGACGGCGGCGACCATCGCCGCGACATTCTCGGGATCGACGCCGGGCTGGATGCCGTGCCCGAGGTTGAAGACGTGGCCAGGCCCGCGGCCGTAGCTCTCGAGCACGCGCGCGACCTCGGCGCGGATCGCATCGGGCGTCGCGAACAGCGCGCCCGGGTCGAGGTTGCCCTGCAGCGCGACGCGACCGAAAGTGTCGCGCCGCGCGGCGGAGAGTTCCGTCGTCCAGTCGATGCCGAGCGCGTCCGCCCCGGTCGCCGAGAGCCGCTCGAGCCAGGCGCCGCCGCCCTTGGTGAACAGGATCACGGGCACCCGCCGCCCTTCGTGCTCGCGGGCCAGATTGCCCACTACCTGCTCCATGTAGGCGAGCGAGAACTCGTGGTACGCGGGCGTCGCGAGGATCCCGCCCCAGGTGTCGAAGATCATCACGGCCTGCGCGCCGGCGGAGACTTGCGCGTTCAGGTAGTCGGCGGTCGCGCGCGCGAGCTTGGCGAGCAGGGCGTGCAGCGCCTTCGGATCGCCGTACAACAGCGCCTTCGCCTGCGCGAAATCGCGGCTGCCGCCGCCCTCGATCATGTACGTCGCGACCGTCCAGGGCGAACCCGCGAAGCCGATGAGCGGCACGCGGCCGGCGAGTTCGCGCCGGATGAGCGCAACCGTGTCCATGACGAAGCGCAGTTCCTCCGCGGGATCCGGGACGGGCAGCGCGTCGATGTCGCGCGCGCTGCGCACGGGGCGCCCGATGCGCGGCCCCTCGCCTTCCTCGAATGCGAGCCCGACGCCCATCGCCTTCGGGATCATCAGGATGTCGGAGAAGAGGATCGCTGCATCGAGCGGGTAGCGGCGCAGCGGCTGCAGGGTGACCTCGCAGGCTAGCTCCGGGTTCGTCGCGAGCCCGAGGAAGCTGCCCGCCTTCGCGCGCGTCGCGCGGTATTCCGGCAGGTAGCGCCCGGCCTGGCGCATGAACCACACCGGCGTGCGGTCGACCGGCTCGCGCGCCAGCGCACGCAGCAGCCGGTCATTTGCGAGCGTGGTCATTGCCCGGAGAACAACCCGGAGATCGTCGCCTGGATCGCCTCGGCGGCGATGCGCGGGTCGGCCGCGTCGCGGATCGGCCGCCCGACGACGATGTAGTCGGCACCGTTCGAGAAGGCTTCGGCGACGCCGACCACGCGCTTCTGGTCGTCGGTCGGGCGATTCTCCACCGGGCGGATGCCCGGCGTCACGACGATCAGGCGGTCGTCCACGCCCTCGCGCAGCATTTTTGCCTCGAGGCCCGAGGAGACGACACCGACGCAGCCGGCGGCGAGCGCACGCCGGGCGCGCGAGAGCACGAGCGCCTCGACGTCGCACTGGAAGCCGAGGTCATCGAGGTCGCCGCGATCGAGGCTCGTGAGGACGGTGACCGCGAGGATGCCGACGCCCTCCGCCGCCCCGGCCGCCGCTTCCATGATGGCCTGGTTGCCATGCACGGTGGCGAAAGTCACGCCGCGGTTACGGAGGTTCCGGACCGCATTCGCGACCGTCGCGGGCACGTCGAACAGCTTGAGGTCGAGGAAAACCTTCTTGCCGCGCCCCACCATCCAGTCGAGCAGTTCGAAGGCGCCGCCGGTCATGAACAACTCGAGCCCGAGCTTGTAGAAGGCGACCGAGTCGTCGAGCCGGTCCGCGAGCCGCCGCGCTTCGTCCGCGCTCGGCACGTCCATCGCGAAGATCAGGCGCTCATGCGCGGGAATATCGGCTCTGGCCACTCGGTCCTCCTGCGGGCGGTCATCCTAGCAGCCTTGCGTGTTCCTGGAACGCATAGCGGTCTGTCATGCCGGCGATGTAGTCGGCGACGGCGCGCGCCCGGCCGGCCGCGCCGGACTCGGCCTCGAGCGCGCGCGCGGCATCGCGGTGCTCGGCCGGCATGCGCGCGGCGTCCGCCATGAATTCGTCGAACAGGTCCTGCAGCACCTGGCCCGCACCGAGGCGTCCGGCCTGCATCTTCTCGTGCTGATAGAGCCGCGCGCGCAGGAACTTCTTCATTTCGCGATGCTCGTGGTCCCGCTCGGGCGAGAATCCGATCAGCGGGCCCGGCTGCGCGCGCACGGCTTCGATGTCGGCGGGCTTCGCGGCCGCGATGCGCCGCCCCGATTCCTCGATCAGGTCGCTGACGACGTCGTGGATCATGCGCCGTACGATCTCGTGCACCAGGCGCCGGCCGGGCAGCTCGCCGTAGCGTGAGAGCACCTCATCGTGGTGGCGCGCGAACAACGAGACGCCGCGCAGCTCGTCGAGCGTCACGAGCCCCGAGCGCAGGCCGTCGTCCACGTCGTGGTTGTTGTATGCGATCGCGTCCGCGAGGTCGGCGATCTGCGCCTCGAGTCCCGGCTGGCGGCGCTCGAGGAAACGCTGCCCGATCTCGCCGAGCCGCCGCGCGTTCACGAGCGAGCAGTGCTTGAGGATCCCCTCGCGGGTCTCGAAACAGAGGTTGAGGCCGCTGAACTCGGCGTAGCGCTCCTCGAGCTCGTCCACGACACGGAGCGACTGCAGGTTGTGCTCGAAGCCGCCGTAGTCGCGCATGCACTCGTTGAGGACATCCTGGCCCGCGTGGCCGAAGGGCGTGTGGCCGAGATCGTGCGCGAGGCAGATCGCCTCGGTCAGCGGCTCGGACAGCGCCAGCGCGGTGGCAACCGAGCGGCCGATCTGCGCCACCTCGATCGAGTGCGTGAGCCGCGTGCGGTACAGGTCGCCCTCGTGGTTGATGAAGACCTGCGTCTTGTAGACGAGGCGCCGGAACGCATTCGAGTGGATGATGCGGTCGCGGTCGCGCTGGAACTCGCCGCGCCATTCGGCCGGCGCCTCCGCGTGGAGCCGGCCGCGGGAAGTGCGTTCGAGTGCCGCCCAGGGCGCGAGCCCGGCGTCGGGATCGCGGCCGCGCCTCACGCGCCCGCCCGTTCTTCCAGCAGCTGCTCGAGCGCCTCGCGCGGGTAATCATCGGCGACCACGGCGCGGCCGATGCCGTCGAGCAGCACGAGGCGGAGCGCGCCGCCCTTGACCTTCTTGTCCATGGCCATGAGCTCGAGCATGCG
>Ga0187894_10000807_pt1 | contig 42273 bp, 36 predicted proteins | sample GBC1701081metaG_FD_136650 | JGI IMG/M metagenome (GOLD analysis project Ga0187894, IMG submission 136650) | White microbial mat communities from a lava cave in the Kipuka Kanohina Cave System on the Island of Hawaii, USA - GBC170108-1 metaG ... | reverse complement strand
CGCATCAGGACGCTGAACGCGGCCTGAATCGTGCCGACGTAGATCGCCGCGCACGCGAGCAGGAAGAGGCCAAGGGGCAGCAGGCTCCTCATACGGCGCGCTCGATCAACCCTTCGCGCAAGCCGCCGCGCCGGCGCAGCCGCCGTTCGAGGCGCGCCATCTGGCCGCGATCGCGCTCGTGGTCGTATCCCAGCAGGTGCAGCAGGCCGTGCAGCGCGAGGACGCGCAGCTCGGTGGCCAGCGGATGTCCGGCGGCGCGCGCCTGCCGCGCGGCGACGCCTTTGGCAATGACGACGTCCCCGAGGTGCCGCGGCGCGCTCTTCCGGATCGACGCTGCCTGGCTCGGCGCGGCCTTCCCGGACGCCGCGCTCGGGGCGCCATCGTCGTCCGACGGGAACGAGAGCACGTCTGTCGCGTAGTCCATCTGCCGCCAGGTGCGGTTGAGCGCGCGCATACGTGGATCGCCGACGAGGGCAATCGTCACGGCGCCGCGCGCGCGGGCCGGCGCGACGTCCTGCAGCCAGCGCGCGAGGCCGCGCACCGACACGGGACGACCGCGGCCGTCACAGGTGCTGACGCGCAGTCGGGTCGCAGGGTCGGGGTCGGCAGCCATGCAGTGCGGAGAACAACTCAGACGTCGCCGGCCGACGCGTGCGTCGTGCGGCCGGCCGTGAATTCGGCGTACGCCTTGACGATCTGCTGCACCAGCTTGTGGCGCACGACGTCGCGTTCGTCGAAGTGGATAAAGGCGATGCCGTCAATCCGCCGGACGACGTTCAACGCCTCGATCAGGCCGGACACGCGTCCATGCGGCAGGTCGATCTGGGTGACGTCGCCCGTGATGACCGCCTTGGACCCGAATCCGAGCCGCGTCAGGAACATCTTCATCTGCTCGGACGTCGTGTTCTGCGCCTCGTCCAGAATCACGAACGCGTCGTTCAGCGTGCGTCCGCGCATGAACGCAATCGGCGCGATCTCGATCGTCCCGCGCTCCAGCAGCCGCTCGACGCGCTCGCCGTCGAGCATGTCGTACAGCGCGTCGTAGAGCGGCCGCAGGTACGGGTTCACCTTCTCCTGCAGGTCGCCCGGCAGGAACCCGAGCTTTTCGCCTGCTTCGACGGCCGGCCGCGCCAGGATGATGCGGCTGACCTTCTTCGCGAGCAGGAACGACACCGCCTGCGCCATCGCGAGATACGTCTTGCCGGTGCCGGCCGGACCGACGCCGAAGACGATGTCGTGCTGATCGATGGCTTCGAGATACGCGCGCTGGTGGAGGCTCTTGGGCACCACCTGCCGCTTCGTGGACGGACGGATCGTCCCGCGCAGGAAATGATCGCGCAGTTCCACCGCTTCGTCCTCGGCCACGAGCGACGCGGCCGTCTTCACTTCGCCTCTGGCGAACTTATAGCCGTCTTTCATCAAACCCGCGACCTGGTCGACGACACGCTCCACCTTGTCGACGTCCTTGGCGTGTCCGTCCACCAGCAGTTCGTGCCCGTCCGTGCGGATCCGTACGTTGAAAAGGCCTTCGAGGTGACGAAGGTTCTCGTCGAGGGCTCCGAAGAGCGTCTCGACACCCTCATCTGGCACAGCGATCTTGCGCATTAAAAAAGTCGTCAGTCGTCAGTGATCAGTCGTCAGCGATTGGTTCGACGCATCGGTGTCTGGCAGGCGATTACCGCACGGCCGCCGACCAGCCGCACACCGACAACTGACCACTGACGACTGAGAACTGATAACTGCCTGCTGTTCAACCAATTAGACTGAAACTGTACCAGACGCCCGCGCGCCCGTCAATTTGCGAGCCGCAAGTGCAGTTCCTTCAGTTGCTTCGGGTTGACCGTCGACGGCGCGCCAGCCATCAGATCGACGGCCGCGGCGGTCTTCGGGAACGCCATCACCTCGCGGATCGACTGCTCCCCCGCCAGGATGGCGACGAGGCGATCGAGCCCCAGCGCGATGCCGCCGTGCGGCGGCGTGCCGTATTCGAGCGCGTCGAGGAAGAAGCCGAACCGTTCGGTCGCTTCCTCATCGCTGATGTTCAGCAACTGGAAGATGCGCCGCTGCATCGCCGGCCGGTGGATTCGGATGCTGCCCCCGCCGATCTCGCTGCCGTTGAGCACGAGGTCGTATGCCTTCGCGCGCACCTCGCCCGGCGCGGTGTCGAGCTTCTCGACGTCCGCGTCGGCCGGACTCGTGAACGGATGGTGCATCGACGCGTACCGCTGCTCGTCCGCGTCCCATTCGAACAGCGGAAAGTCCACGACCCACAGAAACGCGAACTCGTCCGGCTTCAGCAGGCCCGCGCGCTTCGCCACCGCGAGCCGCAGTTGCCCGAGGATCTTGGACGTGGGCATCGCCTCGCCCGCCGCAATGACGAGCAGGTCGCCGCTGCCGGTGACGGAGCGCACGAGCGCGTCGCGCACCGCGTCCTCGCCGACCGCTTTCAGGATCGAGCTCTGCACGCCGCCTTCGGCCGTGTAGCGCGCCCACACGAGGCCGCCCGCGCCCAGCGCGCGCGCCTCGTCCACCAGCGTGTCGAGGTCCTTGCGCGACGATCCGCCCGCGTCCGGGATGACGAAGCCGCGCACGACGCCGCTCGCGTCGAGCGCTTCCCGGAAGGGCGCGAACGTCGTCTCCGCGAAGGACGGCCCCAGCTCGACGATCGGCATGCCGCAGCGGACGTCCGGCTTGTCCGATCCGTACTTCGCCATCGCCTCCGCGTACGACATCCTCGGGAACGGAATCGCGACGTCGATGCCGCCTTCGCGGAAGACCTCCTGCATCAGCGGCTCGATCAGCTCGAACACGAGCGATTCGTTCGCGAAGGACATCTCGACGTCGACCTGCGTGAACTCCGGCTGCCGGTCGGCCCGCAGGTCTTCGTCGCGGAAGCACTTGACGATCTGGAAGTAGCGGTCGAGCCCCGAGATCATCAGGATCTGCTTGAAGATCTGCGGCGACTGCGGCAGCGCGAAGAATTCGCCCGGATGCACGCGGCTCGGCACGAGATAGTCGCGCGCGCCTTCGGGCGTGGACTTCGTCAGGATCGGCGTCTCGATTTCGAGGAAGCCGTGCGCGTCGAAGTAACGGCGCACCGCCATCGACACGCGATGCCGCAGCGCGAGGTTCCGCTGCATCCGCGGCCGGCGCAGATCCAGGTAGCGATATTTCAACCGCACGTCCTCCGAGACCTGCGCGTCGTCCGCAATCGAGAACGGCGGCCGGCGCGCGTCGCTCAGGACGCGGATCTCGCGCGCGACGACTTCAATCTCGCCCGTGTCGAGCTTGGCATTGATCGTCTCGGCGGACCGGCGCTCGACGCGTCCGATGATCGCGACGACGACTTCCGTGCGCAGCTTCTTCGCCTCGGCGAGCAAGCCGTCGTCCTCGCCGACCACGATCTGGGTGATGCCCGCGCGGTCTCGCAGATCGAAGAAGATCAGCGAGCCCATATCGCGGACCCGATGGACCCAGCCAAACAGCGTGACGGACTGGCCGACCTCCGACGCGCGAAGCGCGCCGCAGGTATGCGTGCGACGAAGTTCTCCCAGTGCTTCCATTACAAGTGTGGTCTTGAGAGTCGGTGGTTGTTTCGAGTTGATGGAATCGAGTCAGGACGCGGCGCCATGCCGCAGCCGCAATCTCGCAGCCGCCATACCGCCGCCCATTGTCGCAGGATTCCGTGTCGGTCCCAAGTCGCCGGACGCACGTTCACGCGACCGGCTGCGTACCTCCCACGCGTCGACACGCCTCCGCGGCGTCCGCGCGCGACACGCGCTGCTGTTCACCCGTCTTCAGATCCTTGAGCGTCACCGTCCCGTTCGCGACCTCATCGTCGCCCAGCACGGCCACGGTGCGGATGCCCCGGCTGTCGGCATATTTGAACTGCTTGCCGATCTTGTCCGGCTCCGGGTACACGTCGACGCGCAGCGGCGGATCCGCGGCGCGCAGCTCGCGCGCGAGCGCGAGCGCGTCCGCGATCCGGTCCCCCCACATCGTCACCATGACGTCCGCCGGCACGGCGACGAGCGCGTCCGGAAACATGCCGCGCTCGGTCATGACGACGAGGATGCGTTCCAGCCCGAGCGAGAACCCGCATGCTGGCACGTCCTGGCCGAGGAACATGCCGACGAGATGGTCATAGCGTCCCCCGCCGCCGAGGCTGCCCGCCAGATCGGGGACGTTGATCTCGACGATCGCCCCCGTGTAGTACGACAGCCCGCGCGCGAGGCTCGGGTCGAGCACGAGATGGCCGCCCGCGCTCGTCGGACCCGCGTAATCCAGGATGCGGGCGAGGTCGTCCAGCGCGGCGCGGCCGGCCGGATGTCCGCCGATGAACGCCGTCAGCCGCGCGGTGATGTCCGCGTTGCCGGCCGGCGTCGGGCGCGCCTCAGCCCCTGAACCAGCGACCTGCACGCCGGCGAAGAAGTCGAGCAGCATCGCCGCGGACGCGTCCGTGACGCCGCGCGCGGTCAGCTCGCCCGCCACGCCTTCGCGGCCGATTTTGTCCCACTTGTCCAGCGCGACCAGCGCCTCGCCGGCCTTCTCGGCCGGAACGCCCGCGACGTCGAGCAGGGCCGCGAGCACCTGCCGGTGGTTCAGGCGGATGACGAAATCCGCGAAGCCGAGGCGCGTCAGCACGTCGCTGACGGCGGCGCACAGCTCGGCCTCGACCACCATCGACCTGGCGCCGAGCACGTCCACGTCGCACTGAAAGAACTCGCGGAACCGCCCGCGCGCCGGCCGGTCCGCCCGCCAGACCGGCTGGATCTGATAGCGCTTGAAGAACTTCGGCAACTGCACGCGATACTCCGCCACGACGCGCGCAAGCGGCACCGTCAGGTCGTACCGCAGGGCCAGATCCGCCTGTCCCGTGTGTTCGTGCTCGCCCCGCTTGAGAATCTTGAAAATGAGCTGATTCCCCTCGTCGCCGTACTTCCCCATCAGCGTCTCGATGTTCTCGACGGCGGGGGTTTCCAGCGGCTCGAAGCCGTAGCGCTCGTACACCTCGGTGATGACGTCGATGACGTAACGGCGCCGGTGGACGTCGACCGGCAGGAAATCGCGCATCCCGCGCGCGGGTTTGGTGCTGGCGGCCATAGACAGAGCGAGACAGTATCAGACGAACGGGAGCACGCGAACGGGCCGTGCACGACACGCGGCGCGGACGTCCCTGGTGCTACGACTGGTTCAGGGAATGCGACGGCGCCATGTAGTCCAGCCGGTACCCCACGTACCGGTCGGCGTAGTCGAGGATCGACGCGATCTCGTCGTCGGCGAGCGCGCGGCGCACCTTGCCGGGACTGCCCATCACCAGCGAGCGCGGCGGAATCTCCGCGCCTTCGACGATGAGCGCGCCGGCCGCGATGATGGAATCATGGCCGATGCGGGCGCCGTTCAGGATGATCGCGCCCATCCCGATCAGGCAGCGATCCTCGATCGTGCAGCCGTGGACCACCGCGCCGTGGCCGACGGTGACATCGTCGCCAATCAGCGTCGGGTGCGTGTCGCGCATGACGTGGACGATGGTCCCGTCCTGGATGTTCGTGCGGGCGCCGATGCGGATCCGGTGGACGTCCCCCCGGACGACCACGTTCATCCAGACGCTGCTCGCCTCGCCCAGGACGACGTCGCCAATGACCTGGGCGGACTCGTCGACGAAGGCGGACGGATGGACGGTCGGCATGGTGCCGCGATACGCGCGGAGCATAAGCCCTTGATTATAACGGATATCGCACCCGGCTCCGCGGCCTTCCCGCCCGCCCCGCCCCTGGTCGGCGCGACGGGAGTTGATTACGGTTCTTAATGCTATCGTCAAGATTATAAATTGGACTTAGGTTGAGTGCCGCCCGCATAATTTGACCACGCTCCCGGCCGCGGTGCGTCCGCCCTGGACGCGCCCGCCGAGGCCCATCAGCGAGGACATCGTGCGGATAGCGTACCAAGGAGAGTCCGGCGCCTACAGCGAGGCGGCGGCCCAGAAATTCAACCCCGACGCGGCCGTCGTTCCGTGTCCGGCCTTCGACGATGTGTTCCAGGCCGTGGAGACGGGACGCGTGACGTGCGGGGCGCTGCCCATCGAGAACTCGATTGGCGGCACCATCCACCGCAACTACGACCTGCTCGTCCAGCACGAGCTGAAAGTCGTCGGCGAAGTGGAGCTTGCCGTCATCCACAGCCTGGCCGCCCTGCCGGGCGTGAGCCTGGAGCAGGTCACGCAGATCTACTCGCACCCGCAGGCGCTCGCGCAGTGCGACCGCTTTCTGCGCTCGTGCTCGGGCGTGGAGATCGTCGCCACCTACGACACCGCCGGCAGCGCGAAGCTCATTCGCGAGCGCAATCTGAAGAACACCGCCGCGATCGCGTCCGAGCGGGCGGCGCAGGTCCACGGCCTGGACATCCTGCGGACCGGCATCCAGGACTACGCCGACAACATCACGCGCTTCCTCATCGTGACCCGGCCCGCCGCGATTGCCGACGTCCTCGGCGCGCGCGAGCCGAACAAGACGACCGTGGTGTTCACGCTGCCGAACACGCCGGGCTCGCTCTTCAAGGCCCTGAGCGTCTTCGCGCTGCGCGACATCGACGTGACGAAGGTGGAATCGCGGCCCATTCCCGGCCGTCCGTGGGAATACCTGTTCTACCTGGACCTCGCCGTCGGCACGCAGGAATACCGCTGCGGACGCGCGCTGATGCACCTCGCGGAATTCGCGCCGTCGCTCAAGACGCTCGGGTCGTATCCGAGCGCGCTGACGGTGGCGGCGAAGCTGCCGGCCGCGGCCACGACCGGCCCTGGAGCCGCCGCGCAATGAGCGATTCCTCATTGAAGCACCGCAGCGCCGCGCTGACCGACGGCCCCAGCCGCGCGGCCGCGCGGGCGATGTTCAAGGCCATCGGCTTCAGCGACGCGGACCTGAAGAAGCCGCTCGTCGGCGTCGCGAACACCTGGACCGAGATCGGCCCGTGCAACTTCCACCTGCGGCGGCTCGCCGCGCAGGTGAAGGACGGCGTCCGCGAAGCCGGCGGCACGCCGATGGAGTTCAACACCATCGCCGTGTCCGACGGCATCACGATGGGCGCCGAAGGCATGCGCGCGTCGCTCGTCAGCCGCGAGGTCATCGCCGATTCGATCGAGCTCGTCGCGCGCGGCCACCACCTCGACGCCATCGTCCTGCTGTGCGGCTGCGACAAGACGATCCCCGGCGCCATCATGGCGCTCGCGCGCCTCAACCTGCCGGGCGTGGTGGTCTACGGCGGATCGATCGCGCCCGGCCGCTTCGAGAACCGCGACGTCACGATCCAGGACGTGTTCGAAGCCGTCGGCGCGCACGCCGCGGGCCGCATGTCGGACGCGCAGTTGCAGGATCTCGAAGACCACGCCTGCCCCGGCGCCGGCGCCTGCGGCGGCCAGTTCACCGCGAACACGATGGCGATGGCGTGCGAGTTCCTCGGCGTGACGCCGTTCGGCGCCGCCAGCGTCCCCGCCATGCTGGACGAGAAGGACGCGACCGCGCGCCGCGCCGGCCAGCTGGCGATGGAGCTGCTCCGCCGCAACGTCCGCCCGCGCGACATCCTCACCCGCCAGGCCCTCGACAACGCCATCTCCGGCGTCGTCGCCAGCGGCGGGTCGACGAACGCCGTGCTCCACCTGCTCGCGATCGCCCGCGAAGCCGACGTGCCGCTCGACATCGACGATTTCAACCCGATCAGCGCGCGGACGCCGCTGCTCGCGGACCTCAAGCCGGGCGGCCGCTTCGTCGCCACAGACCTGTATCGCGCCGGCGGAGCACCACTCGTCGCGAAGCGCCTCCTCGAAGGCGGCCTGATGCACGGCGAGGCGATCACCGTCACCGGACGCACGATTGCCGCCGAAGCCGCCGATGCGAAGGAAACGGCCGGCCAGGAAGTCGTCCGCGGCGTCGACGCGCCGCTCAAGAAGACCGGCGGCCTCGTCATCCTGAAAGGCAATCTCGCGCCCGAAGGCGCCGTGGTGAAGGTCGCGGGATCGACGCAGCGCCAGCACCGCGGCCCCGCCCGCGTGTTCGACAGCGAGGAAGCCGCGTTCGACGCCGTGCAGCACGGCCGGATTCAGGCGGGCGATGTCGTCGTCATCCGCTACGAAGGCCCCAGCGGCGGCCCCGGCATGCGCGAGATGCTCGGCGTCACCGCCGCGATCGTCGGCGCCGGCCTGGGCGATTCCGTCGCGCTGCTCACCGACGGCCGCTTCTCCGGCGCGACCCGCGGCTTCATGGCCGGACACGTCGCCCCCGAAGCCGCGCGCGGCGGCCCGATCGCCGCGGTCCGCGACGGCGATATCGTCACGCTGGACGCCGACGCCCGCAGCCTGACCGTCGATCTGACGAACGAAGAGATCGCCCGGCGGCTGTCGACATGGACGGCGCCCGCGCCCCGCTACGCGACGGGCGTCCTCGCGAAGTACGCGCGGCTCGTCTCGTCCGCCGCGGCCGGCGCCGTCACGGGATGATTCGAGTCGTCAGTCGTCAGTTCTCAGTCGTCAGTCGTCGGTGTCTGGCGCTGACGACTGACGCTGAACCTCGATGGCTGACACCGATAACTGACAACTGATAGCTGACGACTGAGAACTCACATGAAGAAGACCGGCGGACAGATCCTCTGGGAGAGCCTGGTGCGCGAAGGCGTCACCTGCGTGTTCGGCTATCCCGGCGGCGCCATCCTCCCCGCGTACGACGCGATGCTCGATTACCCGATCCGGCACGTCCTGGTCCGGCACGAGCAGGGCGCGACGCACATGGCCGACGGCTACGCACGCGCCAGCGGCGGCGTCGGCGTCGCCATCGCGACCTCCGGCCCCGGGGCCACGAACATGGTCACCGGTATCGCGACGGCGATGATGGACTCCGTCCCGATCGTCTGCATTACCGGTCAGGTCGGCAGCAAGCTGATCGGATCCGACGCGTTCCAGGAGACCGACATCACCGGCATCACGCTGCCCGTGACGAAGCACAACTACCTCGTCACGCGCGCGGACGAAGTCGCGCGCGTCGTGCGCGAAGCGTTCTACGTCGCGCGGTCCGGCCGGCCCGGCCCCGTGCTGATCGACATCACGAAGGACGCGCAGCAGAGCCTCGCCGAGTTCGTCTGGCCGGACGAGCCGAAGCTGCGCGGCTACCGGCCGGCGCACCGCCCGCTCGAGCGTGAGGTCGAGCACGCGCTGGATCTGATCCACTCCGCGAAGCGGCCGGTGATCCTCGCCGGCCACGGCATCATGGTGTCCGGCGCGATGACCGTCGTCCGCCAGTTCGCCGAGCGCACGAACATCCCCATCGCGATGACGCTGCTCGGCATCGGCGGCTTCCCCGCGTCCCATCCGCTGAATCTCGGCATGATGGGCATGCACGGCGAGGCGTGGGTCAACACCGCGATTCAGGAAGCCGACCTGCTGCTCGCGTTCGGCATGCGCTTCGACGACCGCGTCACCGGCAATCTGAAGACGTACGCGCCGACGGCGAAGAAGATCCACATCGACATCGACCCGGCCGAGATCAACAAGAACGTCCGCGCCGACGTCGGCCTCGTCGGCGACCTGCGCGAGACGCTCGAAGAGCTGCTGCCGCGCGTCGAGGCGTGCGATCGCGGCGAGTGGCTGTCCTACATCGGCGGCCTGAAGGGCGACGCGGCCGTCCGCGACATCCAGAACCTGCCCGACAACGGCCACCTCTACGCCGCGCATGTCATCAACGACATCTGGCGCGAGACCGACGGCAAGGCGATCGTCGTCACCGATGTCGGCCAGCACCAGATGTGGGAAGCGCAGTACTACAAGCACGAGGACCCGCGCTCGCTGATCACGTCCGGCGGCCTCGGCACGATGGGGTTCGCGCTGCCGGCGGCGATTGGCGCGAAGCTCGCGCGGCCCGACGCCGAGGTGTGGGTGGTCGCGGGCGACGGCGGGTTCCAGATGACGCTGGCGGAGCTCGGGACGATCATGCAGGAAGGGATCGACATCAACGTCGCGATCATCAACAACGGGTATCTCGGCATGGTGCGGCAGTGGCAGGAGTTCTTCTACGAGCGCCGCTACGCCGCGACGCCGCTGGTCAGCCCGGACTTCGCGAAGCTCGCCGAGGCGTACGGCCTGAAGGCGATGCACGTCTCGACGCGCGCGGAGGTCGTCCCGAGCGTGCAGGCCGCGCGCGCGCACCGCGGCACGGTCGTCATCGATTTCCATGTCGAGCAGGAGGATTCGGTGTATCCGATGGTGCCGGCCGGCAATGACCTGCACAACATGATCCGGCGTCCGAGCGCCATCGTGGAAACCGGAGCAGACGCATGAATACGTTCGTAGTGCTCGTCGAAAACGTGCCCGGCGTGCTGACGCGGGTGGCGTCGCTCGTGCGGCGCCGCGGCTTCAACATCGAATCGCTGACCGTCGGCCACACCGAGACGGACGAGGTCTCGCGCATGACGATCGTCATCGACACGGACGACCTGGGCGCGCGGCGCGTCGAGGCGCACCTGTACAAGCTGCTGAACGTGCTCCGTGTCGATCACATCAGCGCGCAGACCGCGGTGCTGCGCGACCTCGCGCTGATCAAGGTCTCGGCGACGCCGGAGACGCGCGCGCAGATCATGCAGCTCACGCAGGTGTTCCGCGCGCGGGTCGTGGACGTGTCGCCGACGTCGCTGATGATCGAGACGACCGGCACGGAAGACAAGGTGGACAGCCTGATCGAGGTCCTGCGGCCGTACGGCATCCTGGAAATGGCGCGGACGGGCCGCGTCGCGATGGCGCGCGGCACGGGGCCGACCCGGACGCAGACGTACGAGGACGTGGAAGCCACCGAGGATTCCAACGTGTCGTACTCGGTGTGAAGAGAGTCATCAGTGATCAGTCTTGAGTTATCAGTCGCAAGCCGACCGTGCTCCTGTCATCGCCTCCGGGCGTGCCACGCTCCCGGCGGCAACGCTAAGCCATGCGGTTGATGAACGACTGAGCAACTGACAATTGACGACTGATAACTGATAACTGACAACTGATAACGACAATGGCAACGATCTACTACGACCGGGACGCGCATCTGCCCCTGATTCAACAGAAGAAGGTGGCCATCATCGGATACGGCTCGCAGGGACACGCGCACGCGCTGAATCTCAAGGACAGCGGCGTCGACGTCCGCGTCGGCCTGCGCGACGGCAGCGCCTCGAAGGCCAAGGCGGAAGCCACGGGCCTGCAGGTGCTCTCCGTCGCGGACGCGGCGACGTGGGCGGACGTCATCATGATCCTCGCGCCCGACACGACGCAGCCGGCCATCTATCAGCGCGACATCGCGCCGCGCCTGACCGCCGGCAAGATGCTGATGTTCGCGCACGGCTTCAACATCCGCTTCGGCACCGTCCAGCCGCCGCCGGACGTGGACGTGACCATGATCGCGCCGAAGTCGCCGGGCCATCGCGTGCGCGAGGTGTTCCAGGAAGGCGGCGGCGTGCCGGCGCTGCTCGCGGTCCATCAGGACGCGTCGGGCGGCGCGAAGGCGCTGGCGCTCGCGTACGCGAAGGGCCTCGGCGTGACGCGCGCGGGCGTGCTGGAAACGTCCTTCGCGGAAGAGACCGAGACCGACCTGTTCGGCGAGCAGGCCGTGCTGTGCGGCGGCGTCAGCGCTCTGGTGAAGGCCGGCTTCGAGACGCTGGTGCAGGCCGGGTACCAGCCGGAGGTCGCGTATTTCGAGTGCATGCACGAGCTGAAGCTGATCGTCGACCTGATGTATCGCGGCGGCTTGAACTACATGCGCTACTCCGTCAGCGACACCGCGGAGCACGGCGACTACACCGGCGGCCCGCGCCTGGTCACCGACGCCACGCGTCAGGAGATGTGGCGCATGCTGCAGGAGATCAAGGACGGCACGTACGCGAAGAAGTGGATCGGCGAGAACGAAGCGGGCCGGCCGTGGTTCAACAGCGTCCGCAAGAGCGAACAGGGCCAGCAGCTCGAAGAAGTCGGCGCGAAGCTGCGCGCCATGATGCCCTTCCTCAATCCGGTGACGCACCGCCCCGACGAGCAGGGTCAGCCGGTCGGCGCGTAGGTCTCTGCCGGCGCGCGCGCCACACACACGCCGCGCCACGCGCGCGGTCGGTCAGCGACAGCCTTTTTGCGCCCGGGCCGCACACGCGACCCGGGCGTTGCTGTCTGACCGCTTGCCCCTGCCACCGCTGACGGGTGCCGCTAACGCCGGAGCAGCGCCGGAGTCAGCTCCGTCCAGACCTGCTCGATGTACTGAAGACAGGTCGCCCTGGATCCGGACGCCCCGATGTGCCGCCATCCTGCTGGAATGTTTCTGTCCGCCGGCCAGAGCGAGTACCGCTGCTGGGCGCTCTGCACGACGAGGTAGATCGTTGGGTCTTCGTCTGTCTCGTCCGCCATGTCGCCACCTCCGTGGAGCTGTCGATTCATGCAGGATCCTGACGCCTCCAAGTCATGCGAGGCCGTCACGCAACGGCTGTCATGCAAGGGGCCTGCCCTGGTGAATCGCCCGATCCCGTGGAGAATGCGGGTCGACGTGAGCGGGTCGCGTGTGACCGGATCGCGCATCTGTGCCGATGCGCTCTCGGTGGTGTGACGCGGCGCGCGCGCCGCGCGTGCGTCAGCGCGCCGCGCCGGACGTGGCCGGCCGGCCGTCCATCACTGTCGCGGCGGCGTCATGCGCGCGGTACCACGCGACTTCGTCGCGCAGCGTCGCGAGGAGCGGACGCGGCCGCCAGTCCAGCTCACGCTCGGCCTTGGCCGAGCTGACGCGGATCTCGGCGCGCATGATGTGGACGGACGCGACGGAGATCAGCGTCTCGCCGCCGGTGAGGCGTGCCCACGTCTGGGCGAACATCGCGTACGCGAGCGCGGCAGGATACGGAATGCGCCGGCGCGGCGCCGGCAGGCCGCTCGCGCGGGCGAGGCCCTGCATGACGTCCTGCAGCGTCGCGAAGGCGCCGCCGAGGATGTACCGCTCGCCGCGGCGGCCGCGTTCGGCGGCCCGGATCATGCCGCGCGCGACGTCGCGCGCGTCGACGACGTTCGTGCCGCCAGGCGGCGTGCCCGGCAGCGCCTGCGCGAGGAAGTCGCGCACCAGCCGTCCGCTGGCGGTCGGCCCCGCGTCGCGTGGACCAAACATCCAGCCGGGCAGCACCTGCACGACTTCCAGATCGGTACGCGCCGTGAGATCGAGCAGCCGCTCGGCCGCGAGCAGCTTGCTCTTCACGTAGAGGTTCTCGTACGCCAGCGCCGCGGGCGGCGTCGACTCGTCGCCAGGACGCCCGTCATCGGTGACGCCAATCAGCGCCGACGTGCTGGTGTCGATGAACCGCCGGACGCCGCGCGCCAGCGCCGCCCCGGCAAGCGCTTCAGCGCCGCGGACGTTGATCGCCTCGAACTGCGGCCAGTGCCGGCCAGCGCGATAGTATTCGCGGAAGTACTCTCGGAAGTACGCGGCCGTGTGGAAGACCGCGTCGCAGCCGTGCAGCGCGTCCGCGAAGCCGGCCACGTCCGCCATGTCGCCGGCCACGAGCTCCGCGCTCGTGTCGCCCAGCAGCGCGCGCGCCTTGTCCACGGATCGCACGAGCGCGCGAACGCGGTGTCCGTCCGCCTCCAGCGCACGTACCAGATTGTTGCCCAGCAGTCCCGTCGCCCCGGTCACGAATGCCTGCACGTGCTCCTCCTCTGCCTCTCAAAGCCGATCGCCCTATATCTAATCACTATTTAGATGCAGAATGTGAACGCTGTCAAGATAAATATGATCAGTGCTCAGATTGCACGAGCTGGCCGTACCGCCGGACGGACGCCGGCGGCCGGATGGTATGCTGGAGCGCGCGCGGAGGCGTCGGCGTGACGCGAGGATGCGCGAAGAGCAGCGATGGCGAGCGCGACGACAAAGCATCGGAAGACGGGCGCGGGCACGCGGGCGGCGGACACGCGTACGGCGGGCGCGTCCAGGTCCGGCCGGAAGCCGGCGGCGCCCGCGCGGAAGTACCATCACGGCGACCTGCGCCGCGCGCTGATCGACGCCGCGCTCGCGCTGATTGCCGAGGGCGAGCTCGGCACGCTCTCGCTGCGCGAGGTGGCGCGCCGCGCCGGCGTGACGCCGGCCGCGCCCTACCATCATTTCCGTGACAAGGCGGCGCTGCTCGCGGCAGTCGCCGAGGAAGGCTTTCTCGCGCTCGGCGCGCGCATGGACGCGGCGCTGGCGCGCGTGCCGGCCGCCGACGTCCGCGGACGCCTGGCCGCGCTGGCGCGCGCGTATGTCGAGTTCGCGCGCGCGCACCAGGCGCATTACCGCGTCATGTTCCTGCCGGACGCGATGCACGGCGAGGTCGCCGAGGCCGAGGCGCTGCACGCCGCCGCGGACGCGACCTTCGATCGTCTGCTCGCGACGATCGAGGCGGCGCAGCCGCGCGGACGCGAGGCCGCGCGCGCCGACGCGATCGCCGCGCGCGCCGTGACGGTGTGGGCCACCGCCCACGGCTTCGTGTCGCTCTGGAACGACGGCCTGCTCGACGCCAAGCTGCCGTCGGGCAATCCGGACGCGTTCCTCGATACGGCAATCGAGGAGATGGTGGCGCTCGCCGCCGGTCCGCGCCGCTAGCCCTCACCCGCGCGTCCGTACGGCGCGGGCCCGCCCGGAATCACCCCAAACATCAGGACTCGGTCTGCGATTCGGTCTGCAGTTCGCTCTGTGGCTCGTCTGGCGAGTCGTCGGCGACGCGGCGACGACCGAAGAGCCACGCGACGCCGATGCCGACGCCGTAGAGCACGATCATCGGTCCCGCAATCAGCAGCATGTTCGCGAAGTCCGTGGTTGGCGTGATCAGCGCGGCGACGATGAGCGCGCCGAGAATGGCGTGCTTGACGTATCGGACCAGGCCTCGCGCGGTCACGAGCCCGATGCGGCTCAAGACGAAGATCACCGCGGGAATCTGGAACACGAGGCCGAGCGCCACGGTGATCGAGAAGAAGAGATCGAAATACTCGACGGCATCGATGATCGGCGTGATGCGCGACGCGACGATCCAGTCCAGCAGGAACCGCAGCGCCATCGGGAACGCGAGGAAATACGCGAACGCCCCGCCGCACAGGAACAGCACCGACGCCGACAGCACGAACGGGATGGCGTAGCGCCGCTCGTGCCGGTACAGCCCCGGCGCGATGAAGAGCCACGCCTGCGTGAGCACGACCGGTGACGCGAGGAAAATCGCGGCTACGAGCGTCACTTTCATGTGCAGGCTGAAGATGTCCTGCGGGCGCGACAGGGACAGCGTCACCGCCGGATTCGCGCGAATCGGCGCGCTGGCCAGATCGTAGAGATCGGTCGCGAAGATCCAGCAGGCGCCGAAGGCCAGCAGCACGGCGGCCACGGACCACAGGATGCGGCGCCGGAGCTCTTCCAGGTGCTCGATGAACGACATCATCTGCACCGCCGCGCCGACGCCGGCGAGCATCGGCAGGGCCAGGCGGTGAAACGCGTGCGGGGACCATGAACGTTCTCGCGAAATCGCGGCAGAGGGCATCATGATGTCGATCCTTTCCACCCGCCGCGCGCGGCGGCGAGCACGAGGTTCTCACTGGGCGTATGGCGCGCAGTATAGACCGCGCACGGATCCCCATCAACCTGCCCTCATCAACCTGCGAACAGTCAGCGCGCGCCTCGAATGTGATGCCGTCTCGGGCCGTTCATGTCCGGGCCGTGTACGCCTCGGACGGATCGAACCGCTGGACACATCGCCGCGACATCCGCTTCGCTCCGCTTCTGCTTGCGGCTCGCGCACGCGGATGCCACACTCGCCAGCGGCAGCTCGGCTCGTGTACCGGCGGCGCAGGCGCATTCGTTCGATATCCCGTACGGAGGAGTCAATGACGCGTGAAGCTTCCCGGCTGTGGCGGTCCGTCTGTCTCCCGGTGCTCCTGCTCGCCTCGCTCGCCGCGCCGGCCGCGGCGGCGTGCGATCCCGATGGCGTCCAGGCCAGCGGCGCGGTCTACCGGATCTGCATGCCGGCCGGCCCCTGGAACGGACACCTCGTCGTCTGGGCCCACGGCTACGTCAACTTCAACGAGCCCGTGGCGATCCCCGAGAACCAGCTCCGGCTGCCGGACGGTTCGTCGCTCCCCGACCTCATCACGTCGCAGGGCTACGCCTTTGCGACGACGAGCTACAGCGTGAATGGATTGGCGGTGCGCCAGGGCCTGGCGGATGTCGTCGATCTCGTCCAGGTGTTCGCCGCCGCGAAGGGCCGCGCGCGGTTCGTGTATCTCGTCGGCGCGTCGGAAGGCGGCCTGATCACCACGCTCGGCATCGAGCGCTTTCCGCAGGTGTTCTCCGCGGGCGTGGCGATCTGCGGACCGATCGGGAACTTCGCCCAGCAGGTGAATTACTTCGGCGATTTCCGCGTGCTGTTCGACTACTTCTATCCAGGCCTGCTCCCTGGTACGCCGACGAACGTCCCGGCAGACCTGATCGCCAACTGGCCGACCTACTACGCCACCGTCGTCCGGCCCATCGTCTTTTCGCCAGCCAACGCGCAACGCACGCGGCAGTTGATCGCCACGGCGCGCCTGCCGACCGATCCGTTCGACTTCTGGCCGACCGCCGAACAGTCGATCGCGGACGGCCTGCGGTACGCCGTCTTCGCGACGAACGACGCGGACGAGAAGCTCGGCGGCCAGCCGTTCGACAACCGCCACCGCCTCTACGTCGGCTCGTCCAACGATCTGCGGCTCAACCTGCTGGTCCGCCGCATCGCCGCCGAACCCGCGGCGCTCAGGGAGATGCGCGCGCAGTACGACACGACCGGCGTGCTGCGGCGTCCGCTCATCACGCTGCACACGCTGCTCGATCAGCAGGTGCCGTACTGGCATGAACCGCTGTACCTGACGAAGGTCCTGGCGGCGGGATCGCTGTTGAACTTCGCGCACATTCCGGCGGCGCGCTACGGGCACTGCAACGTCACCGCGGAGGAAGCGCTCGTCGCCTTCGGGCTGGCCGTGTTGAGGACGGAAGGCCTGTCGCTGCGGGATCCGGCAGCGGCGCTGGACGCGAACCCGGACGCGCTCGCGGCGTTCGATCGCCTGGCGGCGACGCACGGCCTTGCGCCGCGCCGGACGCCGTAACACGTCAAACGTATTTTCTCTTCTTCGGACTTCTTCGGCGGGCGCCACCCCCAGCGCCCGCCCAAGCTCCTTGCCGAACAGGCCGGTGCGGCTGAACACGCGGCCTGACCCGAAAAAACGCGGGTCCTGAACGCCGACCTGCGAACCAGCGCCCGCCGAACTAGCTGTCCACCGGCACGCACACATGCGGACAGTGGCCGACGGGCGGCGGGCACTGCACCATCGCGCAGCCGATCGGCGTCCCGCCTTGCGCGACGCAACGGGCGATGCACGCGGACCGCATCTGTTCGCAGGGGCTGATGCACTCCTGGGATCTCGCCGGCGTCGCCCACACGCCGCCGATCAACGCTCCAAGCACCAGCACGCGACGCAGCGCCTTCCTGATGTGAACGGTATGAATCATCGACGTCCTCCTGTGGGGGTGTGACCGATCGAGGGCCGGCATGCGGACGCTCAGGGCTGGACCGCGCGCATTTCCTCCGCCGGGCAGAAGATCAGGCAGTTCATCGTGTTGCAGAAGAACTCGCACTGATTCTTCGCCGGTCCCTGCGGCAGCGTGCTGCAGTCCGCCAGACATTGACGGATCACTTCATCGCAGCCCGGACACGTCTGCGTCGAGACCGAGGCCGGCATGGCCCACAGGCCAGCAGCCATGACCGACAGGATGAGACCGCGGCGAACGAGTGACGAGAGATTCAATGACATGCATTCCTCCTGGGACACTCGCGAACGAGTGCGTCTTCTGTGTGTGGTGATGAGGCAGCGGCAGGACCTCAGAGACCGTGTCCCCGCGTCGCACAGTTATGCGGGAGGGATCCGGATGGACCGGCCGCCGCGCGTCTTCCGTTCGCCATCCTCAGACCGTCTCCGCCCGCCATGAGCGCGTCGACCCGGAACACGGCCCGGGACGCGCCACACCGACTCGCGCGCCGGCCCCGTCCACCCGTCCGCGCGGACGTCGATCGTTCGAGAATCCGAGGCGCCGCTGCGTCGGCCGCAGGCCCGCACTGACCGGCCCCGCCGGCCGGACCACGCCGAGCGGCCCCACCCGAGTCGCCCCAAAGCTCCGGATCTCTGCTCAGCCTGAGCTCCCGCCCCGCGATCCTGGCCGCGGGACCTGTCCGGTCATCGTGTGCGCGTCTGTGTAGAGGTGACAGGAAGAACGAGCATGTGTCGCACGCATCGTTGCAATGCATGCATTCTATTGGTCTCTATATCGCAAAGTGATCCATATTACGTGCACAGGATGCAACCAATGAATACCACCTTCACCGATAACGCTTTGCGAGAAAGGACCCCGCTGTCATGAAACGGTCCCTACTGCCCTTCATCGTGCTCGCCGGTGTCGCCGGCGCGGCGCTTGCCGTACCGGCGCTGCCTGCCGCGGCGACGCAAACGAGCGCGCCGATTGTGGCAGGTGACGTCGCCTGGATGCTGACCGCCGCCGCCCTGGTCCTGCTGATGACCCCGGGCCTCTCCTTCTTCTATGGCGGGATGGTCAGCTTCAAGAACGTCGTCTCGACGATGCTCCAGAGCGTCGTCGCTCTGGGCGTCATCAGTCTGCTGTGGGTGGTCTGCGGCTTCAGCATCGCGTTCGGCGACAGCATCGGCGGCGTGATCGGCAACCCCCTGACCTTCTTCTACTTCGACGGCGTCGGCGGCGCGACCAACGCGGCCCTGTCCCCGACGATCCCGCTGCTGCTCTTCGCGCTCTTCCAGTTGAAGTTCGCGATCATCACCCCGGCGCTGATCACCGGATCCTTTGCCGAGCGCGTGAATTTCAACAGCTACCTGGTCTTCATGTGCCTGTTCAGCCTGTTCATCTACGCCCCGCTGGCGCACTGGACGTGGCACCCGTCAGGCTTCCTGCGCGCCTGGGGCGTGCTCGACTTCGCCGGCGGCACCGTCGTCCACATGTCCGCCGGGTTCGCGGCGCTGGCCGGCGCCCTGGTGCTCGGACGCCGCAAGACCCATCAAGCGCAGGTCCCGCACGAGCCCGCCAACGTGCCGTACGTCCTCCTCGGTACCGGGCTGCTCTGGTTCGGCTGGTTCGGGTTCAACGCCGGCTCCGCGCTGTCCGCCGGCGAGCTCGCCACGCTGGCCTTCGGCACGACCAACACCGCCTCCGCGGCCGCCATGCTCGCGTGGATCTTCTTCGACCTCGCCCGCGGCCGGAAGCCGTCCGCGATGGGCGCCTGCATCGGCGCGGTCGTCGGCCTCGTCGCCATCACGCCGGCCGCCGGCCTGGTCTCCGTCCGCCACTCGATCGTCATCGGCGTGGTCGCGTCCATCGTCAGCAACCTGGCCGTCCACTTCCGCACCAAGTCGGCCCTGGACGACACGCTGGACGTCTTCCCCTGCCACGGCATCGGCGGCATCACCGGGATGGTCCTGACGGGCGTCTTCGCGAAGGACGTCGGCCTGATCTACGGCGACCCGAGCACGTTCCTGAAGCACCTCGCGGCCGTGGGCATCGTCGGCGGATTCACCTTCGGCGGGTCCTACCTGCTCTACAAGATCACGGACTTCGTCGCGCCGATGCGCGTGACCGAGGAAGACGAACACCTGGGCCTCGACCGCAGCCAGCACGGAGAAATCGCGGCCGTCGTGACCAACGGTCACACGCCGGCGACCGCGCTCTGGTCAGGACTGGAGAAGACCGCCTGAGTCCGACGCCCGATACACGGCGTCATCCGGCACGACGGGCAAAAAGGAGGGCCCCAGGCTTACACCAGTTCTCCAAAACCGAGACGAGTGAAGGTGGCGGTTGGCCCGAGAGTGGAGCTAGCTCCTGATTGGAGCTAGCATAGAGCGCGCAATGAGGCACTCATGACCACTGTCGGCGTCCACCGCCACCTTTCGCTGTGCAGCGATCCGGCGGGCTTCTTCTGTATCCTCGCCATCGACCACCGCGACAATCTGATCGCCGAGCTGCAGAAGCACGCAGCCGCGCCCGTAACGTTCGATGACGTCGTGCGGTTCAAGCAGGACGTGATCGGCATCGCGTCCGGCGCGACGGCCGTCCTGACGGATCCGGATTACGGCATGCCAGCGCTGACGCAGGACGCGGCCCTTCAACGCCTCGGCCGGCTCGCGCCGCTCGAAGTCACCGATTACAAGCCCCACCCGAGTCAGCGCAAGCCGCGCCTGATCCCCGACTGGGACGCGGGCAAGCTGCAGCGCGCCGGCTTCAACGGCGCGAAACTGCTCGTGTTCTTCCATCCGGACGCGGCGGACGCCGCGGAGAAGACCACGCTGGTCGACCGGCTCGCGGTGGCGTGCGCCGAGGCCGGCGTGCCGCTGTTCCTCGAACCGATTGCCTACTCGCTCGACCCCGCGCGCGCGTTGACGAACGCGGAACGGCGTCAGGTCGTGGTGGCCAACGCGCGGCACTTCACCGGACGCGGCGCCACGATATTGAAGATGGAGTTCCCGCTGGATGCGGCGACGGAGCCGGATGAACGCGTATGGGATGCGGCGCTGCGGGAGCTCGACGCCGCGTGTACGGTGCCCTGGGCGCTCTTGAGCGGCGGTACCGCGTTCAACATCTTCGTGCGTCAAGTCGACGCGGCCTGCCGTGCCGGCGCGTGCGGCGTCATCGCCGGCCGCGCCGTGTGGGCCGAAGCCATCGCGCTCGCCGGCGACGCCCGTCGCGATTTCCTCGCCACGACAGGACGAGCCCGTGTGCGTCAATTGGACGACATCTGCCGCGCCAGCGCCGCGTCATGGCGCGACCGCACGCCGCCACCCGACGTCCGCCAGCGCTGGTACGCCACGGAGTCCGCGCCGATCGCCGCCACGTAAGGGCGTCAGCCGCGCGCGGACGGCTCGACAACCGACACGCCATCCGGCGGCGGCTCGAAGTGCCGTGTGTTGAACGTCAAGAGCACGTCCGCACCGGCTCAACGCGCGCACTCGCCAATTGACGCATCGTAGACACGCCCGCCGCCAATCCCATCGCCTGCACTGCGTCGCGCATTCAGATCCTGGCGAATCCGTTCGACCATTGCATGTCGAAGCGCTGGCACCTGGGCCTTGGGTCGCGCCACCAGAAAGCGGCCTTCGCGCTCGATCGTGATATCCGATCGCTGCGGTTCGATCTCGATGACTCCATCACCCCACCGCACTTCCAGGGGCATTCCGGGCTCGATTGCCGCCTGCCGTCGAATCTCGAGCGGAATCACCAATCGCCCGGCAGCGTCCATGCTGATGATCATGCGATGAATTCTGCCACGCGACGGCCAGGAGCGCGCGCCGGACGGACGCCTACAGCCCCAGCGAGCGCAAATACTCGCGGTTGCGGGTTGCGCTCGCGAGCGGGGAGCCGAGCGAGGGCAGGACGTCCTGCTCGACGACGATCCAGCCCTGGTAGTCGCGGGCGCGCAGGTCTTCGAGGACCGAGTGGAAGTCGACGCTGCCTCGGCCCAGCTCGCAGAACAGGCCGTGGCGGATGGCGGCCAGGTAGTCCCAGCCGTCCGTGCGGGCGCGTTCGGCGATGACGGGCTCGCAGTCCTTGAAGTGGACGTGCCACACGCGGTTGCCGTAGCGGCGCAGCAGGTCCAGCGGCGAGCCGCCGCCGTAGGTGATGTGCCCGGTGTCGAGGCAGAGGCCGACGAGCGCGGCGTCGGTCCGCGTCATCAGCGCGTCGACTTCGCGCGGCGTCTCGACGAACGCGGCGCAATGATGATGGAAGACCGTCCGCAGGCCGGTCGCATCGTGGACGGCCTGCGCGACCGCGGTGACGCCTTGCGCCGCGACGTCCCATTGCCGGTCCGACAGGCTCTGACGCTGCGCGATGCGGCCCGCGCAGCGCGTGCGCTCCGGATCCGTCGCGGTGACGTCGGACAGGACGATGAACGGCTGCATCGCGCCGGCGGCGGACATCAACTGCGCCGTCCGCACGGCGACGGCGATGCCGTCCGCGAACGTCTCCGCGCGCCGCAGATCCAGCGTGACGAACGCGCCCAGCAGCGCGAGCCGGCGAGCCGCAAGCGCGTCGCGCAGCCGGTCCGGCTGCGTGGGCATGAAGCCCCAGTCGCCCAGCTCCGTGCCGGCGTAGCCCGATCGCGCGATCTCGTCCAGCACCTGCGCGTAGCCTGGCGCGGACGCCGTCGATTCAAACTCCAGCACGCCCCACGAACACGGGGCGTTGGCCACGCGGATGTGCGCGGCGGCTGATTGCGGTTGCGTGCCTAGAACTTCCGACTCCACGTGCTCGGCCATCGCTCGACTACGACTTTCTTCTCGGTGAAGAACTCAATCGCGTCCCGTCCCTGCGCGTGCAGGTCGCCGAAGAAGCTGTCCTTCCACCCCGAAAATGGAAAGTACGCCATCGGCGCGGCAACGCCGACGTTGATGCCGACGTTGCCGACGAGCGCTTCATGACGGAACTGGCGCGCGGCCGCGCCACTCTGCGTGAACAGACAGGCCATGTTGCCGAACGCGGACGCGTTCACGTGCGCGATGGCCGCGTCGATCGTCGGCGCGTGCATGACGCTGAGCACCGGCCCGAAGATTTCCGTCCGCGCCAGCTCGCTCGCCGGATCGACGCCGTCCAGAATCGTCGGCCGCAGGAAATATCCGTGCTCGTGGCCTGACACCCGCGCCGCGCGGCCATCCGCCACGACGCGCGCGCCGGCCGACGTCCCCTCCGCGATCAGCCGCTCGATGCGCTGCCGGCTGTCGTCCGAGATGACCGGCCCCATCTCGACGCCCGCGTCCAGCCCGTTGCCGACGCGGCGATTCGCGGCGACGTCGATCATCCGCGACAGGAACTCGTCCCGCGCCTCGCCGACGGTAATCGCCACCGACCCCGCCAGGCACCGCTGCCCCGCGCAGCCGAACGCCGAGTCCGCGGCGATCTTCGTCGTCATCTCCATGTCCGCGTCCGGCAGGACGACGATGGGATTCTTCGCGCCGCCCTGGCACTGCGCGCGCTTGCCGTTCGCCGCCGCGCGGCTATAGACGTACTTCGCGACCGGCGACGAGCCGACGAACGACACCGCCCGCACGGCGGGATGATCCAGCAGACCGTCCACGACCGCTTTGCCGCCGTGCACCAGATTGACGACGCCCGCGGGAAACCCGCAGCGTTCGATCAGCGCGAACATCTTCCCCATCGTCACCGGCGTCTTCTCGGACGGCTTGAGGATCGCGGTGTTGCCGCACGCCACGGCGTACGGCAGGAACCAGAGCGGAATCATGCCCGGGAAATTGAACGGCGTGATGATCGCGACGACCCCGACCGGCTGACGGATCATGTGCTCGTCGATGCCGCGCGCGATGTCTTCGAGCGTCGCGCCCATCATCATCGACGGGATACCGGTCGCGACCTCGACGTTCTCGATGCCGCGACGCAGTTCGCCTTCGGCCTCGGCGAGCGTCTTGCCGCACTCCTGCGTGATCGTGCGCGCGAGATCGGTGAAATGCTCTTCGAGCTGCTGTTTGAGGCGGAACAGCGGCTGGATGCGATCGCCGGGCGGCGTGCGCCGCCACTCGACGAACGCGCGGCTCGCGGCGTCCACGGCGAGGCCGACGGCGCGCGCGTCGGACAGCGGCGCGTCCGCAATCCGCTCCGACGTCGCGGGATTGTCGACGGGCAGGTACTCCGCCGCGTCGGGATGCGTCCACTGTCCGCCGACGAAGTTCAGCAGTCGGCCTTGTTCGATCATTATCATGCGCTCCGAGTTCAAGTCGTCAGTCGTCAGTTCTCAGCTGACAACCTCATTCATTCACTGACAACTCACAACTGACGACTGACAACTACAAATGATGACGCTCCGCACGGCGGCGGCGCTCATATTCTTCGCGCGCGGCCTGAACGGCCGGCAGCGTGGACACTTCCGCGACAGGCACGTCCCACCACGCCTCGGATCCGCCGACGCGCTGCTGCCGGTCCACGGGGATTGCAATCACCGTCGTCCGATCGCTGCCGCGCGCCGCGCGCAGCGCCGCGAGGACGCCGTCCCGATCCTTCGCCTGGATCACGCGCGCGCCCAGCGACGCGGCGTTCGCGGCGAGGTCCACCGGCAGCGTGTCGCCGGTCAGCAGGCCGCTCCGCTCGTCGCGAAAGCGGTACTCCGTGCCGAAGCCGTCGCAGCCGACGGCCTGCGACAGGCCGCCGATGCTCGCGAAGCCGTGATTGTCGAGCAGCACGATCGTGATGCGGATGCCTTCCTGGATCGCCGTCACGATCTCCTGCGCCATCATCAGGTAGGATCCGTCTCCCACCATGACATAGACCTCGCGCTCGGGCGCGGCCAGTTTCACGCCGAGGCCGCCGGCAATCTCGTAGCCCATGCACGAGTAGCCGTACTCGAGGTGATAGCTCTTCGGATCGCGCGACCGCCACAGCTTGTGCAGATCGCCCGGCAGGCTGCCCGCGGCGCAGACGACGACGTCCACCGGACGCGCGACTTCGTTGACGAGGCCGATGACTTCGGCCTGCGAGAGCATCGGCGTCGGCTCGGGATGATAGAGCGCGTCGACGACGCCGTCCCACTCCTGCTTCCACGCCGTGACGCGTTCACGATAGGCGGCGGACGTCTGCGCGCCGACCATCAGCGGCAGCCACTCGTCCAGCGTCGCGCGCGCGTCGCCCACGAGCGCGAGACCGTGATGCTTCGCCGCGTCCATCTCGGCGATGTTGATCTGGATGAAGCGCACGTCCGGATGCGCGAACGCGGTCTTCGACGCGGTGGTGAAGTCGCTCAGGCGCGATCCGATGACGACAACGATGTCGGCCTCGCGTGCGAGGCGGTTCGCGCCGGGCGTGCCGGTGACGCCCATCGCGCCGAGTGCGAGCGCGTGGTCCCACGGCAGCGCGCCCTTCCCCGCCATCGTTTCGACGACGGCGATGCCGGTCGCGTCGGCAAAGCGCTCCAGGCTGCGGCACGCGTCGCTATAGATGACGCCGCCGCCCGCGACGATCAGCGGACGCTCGGCGTGGCGGAGCAGATCCGCGGCGCGGTGCAGCAGTTCCAGATCGGGCCGCGGGCGCGGCACGGTCCAGACGCGCGGCGCGAACAGTTCCTCGGGATAGTCGAACGCTTCCGCCTGGACATCCTGCGGCAGCGCCAGCGTGACCGCGCCGGTCTCGGCGGGCGACGTCAGGACGCGCATCGCCTCCGGCAGCGCGGTCAGCAGTTGCTCGGGACGGTTGATCCGATCCCAGTAGCGGGAGACGGGCTTGAAGCAGTCGTTGACGGAGAGATCCTGCGAGTGCGAGGACTCGAGCTGCTGCAGGACAGGCGCGGGCGCGCGCGACGCGAAGATGTCCCCGGGCAGCAGCAGGACGGGCAGGCGGTTGATCGTCGCGGCGGCGGCGCCGGTGATCATGTTCGTCGCGCCCGGCCCGATCGACGTGGTGCAGGCCAGCGTCCGCAGGCGGTTGCTCATCTTCGCGTACGCCGCCGCGGTGTGAACCATCGCCTGTTCGTTGCGGCATTGGTAGCAGCGCAACGCGTCATGATGCTGGTAGAGTGCCTGCCCCAGTCCGGCGACGTTGCCGTGGCCGAAGATCGCGAAGACGCCGCCGAAGAACGGCTGCTCCACGCCGTCGCGCGCGCTGGACTGTTGCGTCAGGAACTCCACGACGGCTTGCGCCATCGTCATTCGTCGCGTGGAAGGCACGGGGCCACTCCTTGAAGCCAGGCGAGATCACCAGCCGCCGTGTTGGGCGACGAAGGTCTCGACCTCGGCGAGCGTAGGCATGAAATTGGCGCAGCCGTGCCGCGTCACCACGATGGCGCCCGTCGCGCAGCCCATGCGGACCGCGCGTTCGAGCGGCCATCCCTGCAGCCAACCGTACAGCAACCCGCTGGCGAACGCGTCGCCCGCGCCGAGGACGTTCAACACCTCGACCGGGAACGGCGGGATCTCGACCGGCGCGGCATCCCGTCGGTACAGCGCGGCGCCGCGCGCCGATCGCTTGACGATCAGCGATTCCAGACCGAGATCGAGCAGCCGCTGCGTCGCGCGCGCGAGGTCGGTCTCGTCCGTCGCGGCGCGCACTTCTTCTTCCGTGCCGACGGCGAGATGCGCGAGGCGCATCAGCATGCGGACGTTGATCGCGTACGTCTCGGGCTCCTCCCACTGGTCCGGACGATAGTCGATATCGACGACGACGCGCGTACCGGCCTCGCGGGCGCGTTCGGCGGCAAACAGCGTCGCGCTGCGGGCGGGCTCGCGGCTCAGGCCGGTGCCGGTGACGACGATGACGCGGCTGCGATCGACCGGCGCGTTGCGGACGTCATCGATCGTGATCGCCTGATCGGCGCAGTGCGCGCGGTAGAACGTCAGCGGGAAGCGGTCCGGCGGCTGGATGCTCATCACGACGGCGCTCGTGCGGCGGCCCTTGCGGCGCGGCACGAACCGCACGTCGACGTCTTCCTTCGTCAGGAATTCGAGGACGAAATCGCCCACCTCGTCGTCGCCGACCGCCGTGAGCAGCGCCGTGCGCAGGCCAAGGCGGCGCGCGCCGACGCTGATGTTCGTCGGGCAGCCGCCGACGTACGCGTCGAACGACTTGACCTTGGGCAGCGGCACACCGATCTCGTGCGCGTAGAGATCGATCGAGCTCCGCCCCATCGTCAGGACATCGTACGGGCGCGTGGCGTCTGTCACAGGCATGCTCCGCTCTCGGGCGCGCGTCGCGCGCGCCGCCTATTTTCCCGGCTCGCCGGGTCCGGATTCATCGGGCGCGGCGCGGCCGCGCCGCTCGAAGCCGCACGACTCGCGGATGCACAAGGCCGTCCGCAGCATCAGCGTCTGGCGGGCGCGCCGCTTCGGCGTGCCGTCCGGCGGGTCGAGCGTGTCGATCAGCAGGGTCGCGCCCTGCTTGCCCAGCTCGTACTTCGGCAGGTTGACCGTCGTCAGCCGCGGCGAAAACGAATCGAGCCACGGATGGTCGTCGCACGTCAGCACGCCGATGTCCTCGGGACATCGGAGCTGATACTGACGCAGCGCGCGCATGAAGCCGACCGCCATCAGATAATTCGCGATGAACACGGCGTCGGGCCGCCGCTTCAGCAGCGCGATGCCGGCGTCGTACCCGGACTCGACGCGGAAGTTGCCTTCCAGGATCAGTGACGCGTCGATCGGCCGGCCCCAGTCCTTCAGCGCGTCGCGATAGCCCTGCAGGCGGCGCTGCGACGTGCTGACACGCTTCAGGCCGTTGATCATCGCGATGCGCGTGTAACCGAGCCGCAGCAGGTGCGCGACCGCTTCGTACGATCCGCCGCGCTCGTCCGCGAGGACGGTGTCGGACTGCAGCGCCGTGCTGGTGCGCATCAACTGGACGACCGGCGTGCGCGAGGTCTTGAGCTGCGCCGCGACGTCCGGCGCGAGACGGCCCGGCGCCTTGCAGATCAGGATGCCGTCCACGCGCTTGGCCAGAAACAGCCGCAGATACAGCGCTTCCTTCGCCGGCTCGTCGTCGCTGTTCGCGAGGAGGAGCGTGTAATGCCGCGCGTGCGCGGCGTCCTCGACACCGCGGACGACTTCGGGCCAGAAGGGATTGGCGATGTTCGGCGCGACCATGCCGATCGTGCGCGTGCGCTGTTTGGCGAGGCTGCGAGCAACGAGATTCGGCTGATAACTGAGCTTCTGGATGGCCTGCGTGACGCGGGCCTTGAGCGGCGGGCTGACATACGCGCTGCCGTTGACGACGGCCGAAACGGTCGCCACCGACACGCGCGCTTCCTTCGCTACGTCGTAGATGTTCGCCATGATGAGGGGGCGCTCGCTTCCCCGCCCCACACGCCGCGCGCCCGAGGGACCGTTACGCGGCGCTCAGTGTAACAGGTCGATCGTCCGTTGCAAAGCGCTTCGCCGCGTCTTGGCTTGACAGCGGCCGGCCGCTTGCTCCTATACTGGCGCCGCACGAGCCGAGTTCACGCCGCGTACACGCAGGGAATTCATCCAGCGCCCGCGCGACGCGCTCAGCGAACGAAGCGCTTCGCTCACACGGTTGCCGCCGCGCGCACGACGCGGAGCCGCCCATGACATCAGCGTCCCACAGCCGCCGCGCAATGATGCTGGATTTGTCGCAGCCCCGTCGTATCATCGGCCGCGTGTCCTCGACGCGTCTCACCGTCCGCTCCCGTCGCGCCCCTGGCGCCGTCTTCACCCTGTCCGCCTTCACGCTGCTCGGCCTGACGCTGGCCTGCCGCCCCGCGCCCGACGACCGCACGCCGGCGGCAACGGCCCCGCCGTCATCGAACTCGCCGGCTTCGACGCCCGCGACTGCACCTTCATCCAGCGCGGTCGAGATCGAGGCGGAGTACGGCACCGCGCGCCTGTCCAATGACCCGGATGACCCGGCGATCTGGGTTCATCCGACGGATCCGGCCCGCAGCCTGATCCTCGGCACGATGAAAGTCGCGGCGCCAGCCGGCGCGCTCGTCGTGTTCGGCCTGGACGGCCAGATCCGCCAGACGATCACCGGCATCGATCGCCCGAACAACGTCGACGTCGAGTACGGCGTCGACATCGACGGCACACCCACCGACATCGCCATTGTCACCGAACGGCTCGCCCGACGGCTGCGCGTGTTCCGCCTGGCGCCCGACGGCAGCGGCGTGACGGACCTCGGCGGCGTGCCGATCTTCTCCGGCGTCGACGGCGAAGCCGGCGCGCCGATGGGCATCGCGCTGTATCTGCGTCCGTCCGACCGCGCGCTCTTCGCCATGGTCTCTCCCAAGGAAGGCGCGACGGACGGGTATCTGTCACAGTTCCGGCTGCAGTTCCGCAACGGACGCGTCGACGCGACGCACGTCCGCACGTTCGGCACGTTCAGCGGACAGACGCCGGCGCGCGAGAACGAGATCGAAGCGATTGCCGTGGATGACGCATTGGGCTATGTCTACTATGCGGACGAGCAGTTCGGGATCCGCAAGTGGCACGCCGATCCGGATCATCCGGACGCCGCCAAAGAGCTGGCAGTCTTCGGGCAGCAGGGCTTTCGAGGCGATCGCGAGGGGATCGCGCTCTACACGCGTCCCGACGGCACCGGTTACCTCGTGTGCACCGATCAACTGGACGACCACAGCGAATATCACGTCTTCGCGCGCGCCGGCGAGCCGGGACGGCCGCACGATCACCGGGAACTGGCGGTGCTGAAAGGCGACGCGGATGCGACCGACGGCCTCGAGATCTCCTCGCGTCCGCTCGGCCCCGGGTTGCCGGCCGGCCTGATGGTCGCGATGAACAGCCGCCCGCAGAATTTCCTGATCTTCCGGTGGCAGGACATCGCTTCGTCCCTGGACGCGCGGCCCGCACAGCCCGCGGCGCGCTGACGCGACGCAGCGCCGTTCAACAGAACGCCGTTCGCCAGATCGATTCGCCAGATCGATTCAACAGTTCGATTCGACAGATCGAGAGGATACGCCTCACGGCCGACATGACGAACGCGGATGACATGCCCGTGCTGCGGATGCAAGGCATCTGCAAGCGCTATCCCGGCGTCGCGGCGCTGACCGACGTCCGGCTGGACGTGCACGCCGGCGAGGTCCACGTCCTCATGGGCGAGAACGGCGCCGGCAAGTCGACGCTGATGAAGATCCTGAGCGGCGCGACCCGGCGCGACGCGGGCGACATCTTCGTCGACGGCCGCCCCGCCGACATCCGCACGCCGCGGCACGCGCGCACACTCGGCATCAGCATCATCTATCAGGAACTCAACCTGATCCCGCATCTCTCCGTCGCCGAGAACATCTCGCTCGGCCACGCGCCCAGGACGCCGCTCGGCCAGGTCCTCGGTATCGTCGACCGACGCGCGCTGCGCGCCCGCGCGACGCAGCTTCTCGGCGAGCTGGGCGTCGACATCGATCCGGCCACGCCCGTCCGCGAGCTGGGCCTCGCGCAGCAGCAGATGGTGGAGATCGCGAAGGCGCTGGCCGACCACGCACGCATCCTGATCATGGACGAACCGACGTCCGCGCTGACCGGCGTCGAGGTCGAACAGCTCTTCGCCGCCGTCCAGCGCCTCACCGCGCGCGGCACCGCCATCGTTTATATCTCGCACCGCATGGAGGAAGTGTTCCGCATCGGCCATCGCGTCACCGTCCTCCGCGACGGCCGCTACGTCGACACGCTGCCGATCGCGGACGCGTCCATCCCGCGCCTCGTCAAGCTGATGGCGAACCGCGAGCTGACGGATCATTATCCGCGGCGGGCCGCCGTGCGTGGCGCCGAAATCCTGCGCGTCGATCGCCTGTCGCGCCGAGGCATCCTGCACGACGTCTCGTTCACGCTGCACGCGGGCGAAGTGCTCGGACTCGCGGGCCTCGTCGGCGCGGGCCGCACGGAGCTCGCACGCGCGATCGTCGGCGCCGACCGCGCGGACGGCGGACACGTCACCATCAAAGGCCGGCCGGCGGACCGCCGCTCGCCCCGCGCCGTCATCGCGTCGGGCCTCGGGTTCCTGCCAGAGGACCGCAAGCAGCACGGCCTCGTCCTCGGCCTGTCGGTCCAGAAGAACATCGCCCTGCCGAACGCGAGCCGCCTCGCCTGGTGCGGCGTCGTGCGCGGACGGGACGAGCGCGCGCAGGCGTCGCGGTGGATCGACGAGCTGCGCATCAAGACGCCGTCCGGGGATCAGCACGCGCTGCACCTGAGCGGCGGCAATCAGCAGAAAGTCGTCCTCGCGAAGTGGCTCGCCGGCCGGGCGGACATCTTCATCTTCGACGAGCCGACGCGCGGCATCGACCTCGCGGCGCGGTGGGACATCTACGCGCTGATGAACCGGCTGGTCGAACAGGGCGCGGGCGTCCTGATGATCTCGTCCGAGCTGCCAGAAGTCCTCGGCATGAGCGATCGCATCCTCGTCATGCGGCAGGGTCGCGTGTGCGCGGAGCTGCACGGCGCGGACCGCACCGAAGCGCGCGTGCTGCAGGCGGCGCTGGGAGTCGCGTCATGACGCCCGTGGCGGCGCCGCACTGGTCCGCGCGCCTCGCGCGATCCGGCCGTCAGCTCGGGACGCTGGCCGGCCTGGTCGCGCTGTGCCTCCTGCTGTGGGCGCTGACGCCGTTCTTCCTGACGACCTCGAACCTGCTGAACGTGCTGGAGCAGACGTCGATCAACGCGATCGTCGCCGTCGGCATGACCTTCGTCATCATCTCGAGCGGCATCGATCTCTCGGTGGGATCGATCGTCGCGCTCGCGGGTGTCATCCTCGGGAGCGCGCTGCAGGCCGGCTGGCCCGTCCCCCTGGCGATTGCAGCCGCGCTCGCGGTGGGCACCGTGTGCGGACTCGTCAACGGCGTCCTCATCACGGCCGGCCGGCTGCCGCCGTTCATCGCCACGCTCGGCATGATGAGCGTCGCGCGCGGCCTCGCGCTGATGTACGCCGAGGGCCGGCCGATCTCCGGCTTCGCGGAGCCGTTCCGCCAGCTCGCGACCGGCCGCGTCCTGGGCATTCCCGCACCCGTCCTCATCACCGCCGGTCTCTACGTCTTCGCACACTTCGTGCTCGCGCGGACGGTCTTCGGCCGCTACACGTACGCGATCGGCGGCAACGAAGAAGCGAGCCGCCTGTCGGGCATCGCCGTCCGGCCATACAAGACGGCCATCTACGGCGTGTCCGGCCTGATGAGCGCGGGCGCCGCCGTCATCCTGACCGCGCGCCTGAACTCCGCGCAGCCGACGGCGGGCGTGATGTACGAGCTGGACGCGATTGCCGCAACCGTCATCGGCGGCACCAGCCTGCTCGGCGGCGAGGGCACGCTCGTCGGCGCACTGATCGGCGCGCTCATCATGGGCGTGCTGCGCAACGGGTTGAATCTGCTGGGCGTCTCGTCGTTCGTCCAGCAAGTCGTGATCGGCGTCGTGATCATCGGCGCCGTGCTGATCGATACCGCGCTCAAGCGCCGCCGCGCCTGAAGGAGAAGCCGTCCATGAGGAATCCGATCCGGATCCAATCCGCCGCGCTCCGTGCGATCGTCCTGCTGCTCGCCGGCCTCGCCGCCGTCACGGCCGCGTGCAACCGCGTCACACAGCCGGCCTCGTCCGGCGGACGGCCGCGCGTGGCGTTCGTGATGAAGACGTTGAACCATCCGTTCTTCCTCGACATGCAGCGCGGCGCCGAGGACGCGGCGAAGCGGCTGGACGTCGACCTCGTCGTGCAGGCCGCCGAGCGCGAGATCGACGTCGAGAAGCAGATGCAGATCATCGAGAACCTGATCCAGACCGGCGTGCAGGCGCTCTGCGTCACGCCCAGCGGATCCAAGGAGATCGCCTCCGCCATCGCCAAGGCCAACCGCGCGAAGATCCCCGTCGTCGTCGCGGACACACGCGTCGATCCCAAGGCGGCGCAGGACGCGCAGCTCACGCTCGCGTCGTTCATCGGCTCCGACAATTACGAAGGCGGACGACTGGCCGGCGAGCATCTCGTGAAGGTGCGCCAGGGCAAGGGAACGGTCGCGATCCTGGAAGGCATCCCCGGCCACGAGACCGGCGACTCGCGCCTCCGCGGCTTCCGTGACGCCGTCAAGGCATCGCCCGGCATCACCATCGTTGCGAGCCAGCCGGCGAACTGGGAGCGCGACCAGGGCTTCACCGTCTTCCAGAACATCCTGCAGGCGAACCCGTCGCTCGACGCCGTTTTCGCCTGCAACGACCTGATGGCGCTCGGCGCCATCGAAGCCATTGCGGCCGCGGGCCGCACGGGCAAGATCACCGTCATTGGATTCGACGCGCTGGAAGACGCGCGCAAGGCCATCGCGGCAGGAACGATGGACGCGTCCGTCGCACAGTCGCCGCGCGAGATGGGCAGAATGGCCGTCGAAGCCGCGGTGCAGGTGATCAAGGGCGGGACGCCGGCCGCCGAACAGAAGGTGCCGATTCAGCTGATCACGAAACAAAGTAATCAGTAGTCAGTCGTCAGTTATCAGTCGTCAGTTATCAGTCGGTCGTCAGTCCAGTTCAGCGTTCAGTGAACGCTCGCGCCACCACGCGTCGATGCCGCATGGGTTCTGACTGATAACTGATAACTGATAACTGATAACTGATAACTGATAACTGATAACTCAAAGGAGCAGTCATGAGCGCGGGTAAGGGATCGGGAATGTTGAACGTCGGCTTGATTGGACTCGGACGGCTCGGACGCGTGTACGCGCGCGATCTGCAGCGCCGTATCCCGTGTACGCGGGTGACCGCCGTGGCCGACGTGGACGCCGCCGCCGCGGAAGCCGTGGCGCAGGAGTTCGGCGTCGCGAAGTGGTTCGGCGATCCGGCCGCGCTGCTGGACGAGAAGAGCGTCGACGCCGTGGTGATCGTCAGCCCGACGCACACGCACTGCGCGCTGACGCAGGCCGCGGCCGCGTCCGGCAAGCCGACGTTCTGCGAAAAGCCGCCGGCGCTGTCGCTCGCGGAGGCGGTTGCGATGAAGGCGGCGGTCGAGCGGCACAAGACGTTTTTCCAGCTCGGATTCATGCGCCGCTTCGACGCGGGCTACGTCGCCGCGAAGCAGCGGCTGACGGAAGGCGCCATCGGCGACGCGGTGGTGTTCAAATCCACGTCGCGCGATCCGTTCCGCCCGTCGGTCGAGTACGCGAACCCGAAGAGCAGCGGCGGGATGATCATCGACATGGGCATCCACGACTTCGACCTCGCGCGCTGGTTCATGGGCGAGGTCGTGAAGGTGCAGACGATCGGCGGCGTCCTGTGCTATCCCGAACTGGGCGAGGTCGGCGACATCGACAACGCGATCGTCTCGCTCACATTTGCCAGCGGCCGCATCGGCGTCGTCGATCTCACGCGCAACGGCATCTACGGCTACGACATCAGCACCGAGCTGCTTGGCACGCAGGGCACGCTGCGGATTGGCTACCTGCGCGAGACGCCGCTGCTGGTGATGACGAAGAACCACATCGCGCACGACACGGTGCCGTATTTCATGGAGCGCTTCCGCGACGCGTACACGGTGCAGCTCCAGAACTTCGCCGAGAACGTGCTGCACGATCGCGAGCCGCCGATCACGGTGGACGATGGCGTGGAGTCGCTGCGGGTGGGGCTGGCGGCCACGCAGGCGTATCACACGGGTCGTCCGGTCGACGTCGCGTCGATTCAGGCCGCATAGCGGCCGGGAGCACCATCATCATGAGGCGAACGGCATCGCCGCTGCTGCATTCGCGATCGCTCGCCGCCGGCCGGTCCGGCGTTCTTGTCTCGGTGACGCCGGCGCGCGCCGGCTGGAGCGACGTCCAGTTCGCCGTGCGACGGCTGATCGCGGGCGACACCTGGACGGGCACGACGGGCGCGAACGAGCTGTGTCTCGTCCTCCTCGCGGGCGACTGTCAGGTGGTCTGCACGGAGTCTGGAAGCAGCCGCGGCGCGAACGGCAGGACGTTCGGACCGGTGCGGCTCGGGCCGCGCAAGGACGTCTTCAGCAGCTATCCGCACGCGGTCTACATTCCGCGCGGGGCGCGGTTCACGGTGACGGCGGATCGCGACACCGAGATCGCGGACTGCCGCGCGCCGGCGACGACCGCGCTGCCGGCGCGTCTGATCCGGCCGGCGGACTGCGGCTGCGAAGTGCGCGGCGGCGGATCGGCGACGCGGCAGATCATCGACATCCTGCCGCCGGACGCGGTCGCGGATCATCTGCTGATCTGCGAAGTGCTGACGCCGGGCGGCAACTGGTCCAGCTATCCGCCGCACAAGCACGACGTCCACCGGCCGCCGGTCGAAGGCGATCTCGAAGAGACGTACTACTACCGCTTCCGCCACGCCGACGGCTACGGCGTCCAGCGGCTCTACACGGCGGACGGACGCGTGGACGACACGATGACCGTGCGCCACGGCGACCTCGTCCTCGTGCGCGAAGGCTATCACCCCTTCGCGGCCGCATACGGCTACGACGCGTACTACCTCAACGTGCTCTCCGGCAGCCAGCGGTCGATGGCGGCGTCCGACGATCCGCGCTACGCGCACCTCCGGCGGACATGGCCCGCGCCCGATCCCCGCGTCCCGCTCGTCCCCGTCCCACGGGGCCTCAAAGCACGCGCGGCGAACGTCAGCGGCGACAGGACGACATCCCCCGCTCCGCAATAGCCATAGCGTTCGCGTCCCGGAGCGCGTGCTCCGGGTGTTGCGCGAGACGCGATCCCACCTCCCTCGCGGGGATCGGATCGCGTCCAGCCTTGCGTGTGGGCTGACCTACTTCGCGGCGGGTGCGGCGGACGTCGCGCCGGGCTTGATCGTGGGATACGTGATGCCGAGCTGTTCGAGGTACGTCTTGTAGCGGCTCGGGTCGTAATAGAACTTCTGCATCTCCGGGCGGTACTTGCCCATGATTTCCGTGTTCAACTCGATGGCCGGCGTGTCCTGCGACCGGATCAGCGGCGTGTACTTCAGGTCTTTCGTCTGGACGTCGCGGAAGTAGGTCCACGCGCTCTCGAGCACGGCGGGCTTCGTCAGCAGGTCGACGAGCGTCAGCGCGACGGTCTGCGCGCCGGCGTGCGCGCCCTTGTGCGCGATCGGCGTCGCCATCGCGATGGCGTCCCACCAACTGTGACCCGGCAGGTTCGGGATGTTCGACGGATAATTCAGCGTCACCGTCGGCACGACCCAGGACACGTCGCCGATGTCGTCCGATCCGCCGCCGCGGTTGTCTTCATCCTTCACCGGCTCTCCCAGCTTCGCCAGCTCCACGGCCAGGCCGCGCTCCTCCACCTTCAACTCGCGCTGGACGGCCTTCGCCATCTGCTGATCCGCGTCATCCCACTTCGGCAGGCCGATGCGCTGGATGTTCGTGTGGACCGTTTCCGCGATCACCTTGTTGAAGTGACGCGGCCACGCCGACCCGAGGACGCGCGTGCGGGCGAGCTTCGTGCCGGACATCGCCGCCGCGGCGTTCGCCATCGTGTCGCCCAGCTCCCACAGTTCCTTGATCCTGTCGTACTGCGTTTCGCGGAAGTAGTACCACACCGACGCGTTCGTGGGCACGACGTTCGGCTGATCGCCGCCGGAGCGGATCACGTAATGCGACCGGTGCTGCGGACGCAGGTGTTCGCGGCGGAAGTTCCAGCCGATGTCCATCAGCTCGACGGCGTCCAGCGCGCTGCGGCCGCGCCACGGCGCGCCGGCGCTGTGCGCGCTCTGTCCTTCGAAGTTGTATTCGACCGAGACGAGGCCGGTGCCGCTCGCCGCGCCCCAGCTCACATTCAGATTGCTGCCGACGTGCGTGAACAGGCAGACGTCGACGTCCTTGAACAGGCCGTCGCGAATGAGATACGCCTTGCCGCCGACCAGTTCCTCGGCCACGCCCGGCCAGAGGATCAGCGTGCCCGGCAGCTTGTCGCGTTCCATCAGCTTCTTCACCGCGATCGCGGCCACGATGTTGACGGCCTGACCGGAGTTGTGGCCTTCGCCGTGGCCGGGCGCGCCGGCGACGATCGGGTCGCGGTACGCGACGCCGGGCTTTTGCGACGCCTGCGGAATGCCGTCGATGTCGGAGCCCAGCGCGATGACCGGCTTGCCGCTGCCCCAGCGGGCGACCCATGCGGTCGGCATCCCGGCGACGCCGCGCTGGATGGTGAAGCCGTGCTTCTCCAGCAGCCCGGTCAGATAGCGGGACGTCTCGACTTCCTGGTAGCCCAGCTCACCGAAGCTGAACACGCTGTCGACGATCTGCTGCGTCAGCGCGCGCATCTGTTCGACGTCGGCCAGCGCTTCGGTCTTCAGCTTCTCGATCCGCGGGTCTTCCTTCGCCGGGCGGGCGGCGGTCTTCTTCGCGGCCGTCGCGGGCGCGCTCTCGGGCGTTTGCGCGAAGGCCGGGCCGCCCAGCTCCAGTCCCGGGGCCAGCACCAGTCCCAGCGCCAGCGCGTGCGCCAGTCGCCGTCCCAGCCCCGGTCCTTGGGAAACGAAGAGTCCTCGACGTGACAACATCATCCGGAAAGCCTCCAAAGGGGTTGATCGGCCGATGATTCTCTCCCGCTTCGCGGCGGCCCGCAAGCGTCGCCGCGGATCCGGCCAGCCCGGCCCGTGACCGGTACCGTGTCGCGGATGCGGCCGCAGACGCGGCGATGGGCGATAATAGCGGGAATGGTGGTCGACGCTTTCGGCCGTCCTCTTCGTAGCCTACGCCTCTCCGTCACCGATCGTTGCAATCTTCGGTGCCAGTACTGCATGCCGGAGGCGGAGTATGTGTGGCTGCCACGCGAGGACGTCCTCCGCTTCGAGGAGATCTCCCGTCTGGTCGACGTGTTCCTGTCGCTGGGCGTGGACAAGGTCCGTCTGACGGGCGGCGAGCCGCTGCTCCGCCGCGACGTTCCCGCGCTGGTACGTCTGCTCGCGGCGAAACCCGGCATCGCGGATCTGGCGATGACGACGAACGGCGTGCTGCTGGCGCCGGCGGCGGATGCGCTGAAGGAGGCGGGCCTGAGCCGGATGACGGTCAGCCTCGACACACTCGTTCCCGAGGTCTTCGCGAAGCTGACGCGCTTCGATCAGCACGGCCTCGTGCTGGACGGCATCGGCGCCGCCGCGCGCGCGTTCGGCGGCCTGAAGATCGACACCGTCGTCATGCGCGGCGTCAACGAGACGGAGCTGGCGGCGCTGATCGACTTCGGCCGCGCGCATCAGGCCGAGGTACGCTTCATCGAGTACATGGACGTCGGCGGCGCCACCCGCTGGCGACCCGACGCCGTCGTTTCGCGCGACGAAATGCTGGACCGCATCGCGCGGACCCTCGGTCCCTGGGAACCGATCGTCGACGACTCCTCCGCGCCCGCGCGACGCTATCGCCTGGGCGATGGGACGGTGTTCGGCATCATCGCGTCCACGACCGCGCCCTTCTGCGCGGACTGCGATCGATCGCGGCTCACGGCGGACGGCGTGTTCTATCTGTGCCTCTACGCGACGCGCGGCCTGGATCTGCGCGCGCCGCTGCGGGCGGGCGCGTCGGACGCGGATCTGCGGGATCTGATCGCCAACGAATGGCGCGCGCGCGTCGATCGCGGCGCCGAAGCCCGGCGCTCGCTGCCCGACCGCACGCCGTTCATTCCCGTGCGAGCGCTCAAGCAGGACGCGCACCTCGAAATGCACACCAAGGGCGGCTAATCCGCCCGCTCCGTCTCCGAGCCGGACGCGTCCACGCGGGACGGACGCCGCTCGTACGCCATCCGCGCGCCCTGCCGCCGGTACGCCTCGACGAACAGCTCCTCGCGCGAGTGGACGAGGCTCGCCGCCGGCAGAGCGAGCATCCGCACCAGCCGTTCCAGCGCGTCCTCGTGACGTTCCAGCCGACCGTCGGCGTGGATGTGCCGTACATCGACGGACGGTCCGCACGCGATCAACTGGCGCACGACGAGGATCGTGCGATGGCACTCCAGCGGCTCTTTCTCGGCGCACATCAGCGCGACGCGATACGTCTGCATGCCCGCGCGGAGGCGATCCAGTCCCGCGCGGAACAGCGCCGTCCGCGCGAGCCGCTCGTACCGGACCCGTTCGCTTCCGGAGATTGGATCTCGCTCGTAGCACGCCGGATCATCGCTGCGCACGCCAAGCTCGCGGCCGAGGAAGCTGTACGCGACGCCGGCCTCGCGGAGCGACGCGTGCAGGGTTTCGCGGTTGAACTGTGGATTGAAGCGGCTGTACGGACGCGACCGGACGTCACACACGGCCGTGACGCCGTGCAGGCGCAGCAGGTCGATGAACTGCGCCGCGGGATGCGTCGAGTGGCCGATGGTGTAGACGATGTCGCTCACGATATCTGACACAGTGTCGAATACGGTCGAAAAACGGATCGACGGCGATGCGTGGACGAGCGGAAGCGGACACATCGATTCTATGTCCCGTCCACCGGCTCATCAACCTCGGCTACGCGGACGCACACCCTTTGTTCCGATGAGACGCTGTGCGACCATGAACGCTGCGCTGGGCCGTCCCCCCATCGCGTTTCGCGGTCTCCCGTCTTCATCAGTCGTCATGAGGAGCTTCCATGCCGTCCGTCGCCGCCATCTGCTGTCCCATTGACTTCTCGGAGCATTCCCGCGTCACGCTGGGCTACGCGCTGCGCGTGGCGCAGCGGGAACGCGTTCCGGTGACGGTCGTCCACGCCATCGATCCGCTCTTCGTGCAGGCCGCCGCCATCGCGGACGAGCGCAGCACGCCGCAGCGCGACGCGCACGAGGAGCTGACGGCGTTCGTCAAGCAGATCACGGACGCGATGCCGGGCGATCCGCCGGCGATCGACGTCCGCATCACGATTGGCGAAGCATCCGCGGAGATCCTGGAGGCGGCCGGCTACGGCGACGGGACGTGGATCATCATGGGCACGCACGGCCTCGGCGGCGTCAAGAAGCTGTTCTTCGGATCGACGACGGCCCGGGTGCTGCGGCGGATGCGCACGCCGGTCGTCACGGTCCCGCCGCTGCAACCGGACGATCCGACGCCGCATTGGCTGACCGCGGCGCCGACGGAGCTGATTGCGGCGGTGGACGTGGACGATGTCGCGATGACGAGCATCCAGGCGGCGAGCGATCTCGCGGTCCGCTGGAAGTGCCGGCTGACGCTGCTCCACATCGTGCCGGAGCTGGGCGTCGTCGATCGCTGGCGCGGCATGCTGATGGCGTACGAGATGAAGTACGCGCAGGACGCGCAAAAGGCGCTGGACGATCTCACCGAAGGACCGCGCAAGGCCGGCGTCCAGACGGACGTCGTCATTCGCAGCGGCACGCCGGAGGAGGTCATCCCGGTCGTCGCGCGCCAGCAGGGCGCGGACGTCATCCTCATGGGCCTGCGGTCCAGCACAGGCCTGTTCGGACCGCAGCCGGGCTCGACGGCCTACCGCGTCCTGAGCGGCTCGCCGACACCCGTGCTCGTGCTGCCCGGCCCCATCGGCGAGGCTGACTGACGCTCGTCCCCGCACGCGGCGGCGACACGCGCTACGGATGATACGCCGCGCCGGACGGGACCTTGCCGCGCCAGACGCGATAGATCCGTACGAGATAGAGGCTGACCACCGTCATGCCGAACAGATAGATGCCCAGCGCGATGCGCAGGCTGTGGCGCGGACCGGCGGCGTTGGTGATGTCGAGTCCTGGATGAACGGAGGGATCGAGCGACGGCAGCAGCGTCGGATACATCCCGCCGAAGACCGACGCGAGCAGACCGACGATGAGCGCGGCCGACGCGGTGAAGACCTGGCGCTCGCGGCGTGCGTCAGGCGGACGTCGCCACGTCCGACGCAGGAACACGATCGCGCTCACCGCGAGGATGGGCGCCGCCCACAGCAGCGGCCAGCGCTGGAAGTTCAGGAAGAAGTCGGGCCGGACGAAGAAGCTGGCGGCGAAGATCAGGATCACGCCGAGCGGCGCGACGATCGACAGCACGCCCACCGCGCGCCACGCGCGAGCGTGCATCGCGCCGTCCGTCTTCATCGCCAGATACGCGGCGCCGTGCAGCATCAACAGCAGCAGCGCGACGACACCGCCGAGCAGCGCGAACGGATTCAGCAGCAGCGCGAACGATCCCTGGAACTCGCCGGACGCGTCGAACGGCACGCCGCGCATGACGTTCGACAGCGCGACGCCGAACAGCATCGCCAGCAGCGCGCTCGCGCCGCAAAAGACGACGTCCCACGCCTGACGCCACAGCGGATGATCGATCTGGTGCCGCAGCTCGATGCCGATGCCGCGCAGGATCAGCAGCCACAGAACCAGCATCAACGCGAGATAGAAGCCGCTGAACGCCGACGCGTAGAGATGCGGGAACGCGACGACCATCGCGCCGCCCGCCGCGATCAGCCAGACCTCGTTGCCATTCCAGACCGGCCCGATCGCGCCAATCGCGCGGCCGCGCTCGTCGTCCGTCTTCCCCACCCACAGATGCAGCGCCCCGACGCCGAGGTCGAACCCATCCAGCACCGCATACATCGTCAGCATCGCGCTGAGTATGATGAACCAGGCGGTGGTGATCATGAGAGCGCCCCCTGCACGTCGCCGCCGGGCACATCGCCACCGGGCACATCGCCGCCGGGCATGTCACTGCCGTGCGCATCGCCGCCGTGGGCGTCGCCGCCGGACCCCGGTCCGCGGCCGATGATCTTCAGCACGAGCCCGAGATAGAGCAGGCCGAGCAAGGCATACAGGCCCATGAACCCGAGCAGCGTGAAGATCGTCATGCCGGCGCTGACATTGGTGGACGAGCTCTCGACCGTGCGCTTCAGGCCGTAGACGACCCAGGGCTGACGTCCGACTTCCGCGACCACCCACCCGGATTCGTTGGCGATGTACGGAAACGGCATCGCGAGCATCAGGATCCACAGCACGCCGCGGTTCTCGTAGAGCGTCCCGCGCCACAGCAGGAGCGCCGAGAGCGCAAGGATGGCGATGAAGATCGTCCCCAGGCCGACCATGATGTGATACGCGTAATACACGATCTCCACGGGCGGATGCTCGTCACGCGGGATGTCGTTCAAGCCGGTCACGACCGCGCGCGTGTCGCCGTACGCGAGATAGCTGAGGAGCTTCGGGACGTAGATCGGATCGAGCAGCTCGCGCTTCTCCGTGTCCGGCATGCCGATGATGGCCATCGGCGCACCGGACTGCGTCTCGAACACGCCTTCCATCGCCGCCATCTTCGCCGGCTGCACGTGCGCGACAGTCTCTCCGTGGAAACTGCCCGTCGGGAAGGCCGACGTCATCGCGAAAATGACGCCCACGATGACGCCGACGCGCACGAACACGCGGCCGGACGCCTCGTGCTGGCGCGCGAGCAGGTAGTACGCGCCGACGCCCGCCATGACCATCGACGCCGTAACGAGCGATCCGGAGATCACGTGCGGATACTGCCAGCGCAGGTACGGATTCGTCAGCAGCGCCCAGAGGCTCGTCAACTCCGCGCGTCCGTCGGTGATCTGGAAGCCGACCGGATGCTGCATCCACGCATTCGTCGCAACGATGAAATAGCCGGACAGCACGGCGCCCGCCGCCACCAGCACGGACGACAGCCAGTGGACGAAGGGCGAGACGCGCTTCTCGCCGAGGATGAAGATGCCCAGGAAGGAGGATTCGGCGAAGAACGCGAAGACGCCTTCCATGAACAGCGTCTGTCCGACGACGCCGCCCGCGTAGTGCGAGAAGCGCGACCAGTTCGTGCCGAACTGAAATTCCATCGGAATGCCGGTGACGACGCCCATG
>Ga0187894_10000806_pt1 | contig 42329 bp, 33 predicted proteins | sample GBC1701081metaG_FD_136650 | JGI IMG/M metagenome (GOLD analysis project Ga0187894, IMG submission 136650) | White microbial mat communities from a lava cave in the Kipuka Kanohina Cave System on the Island of Hawaii, USA - GBC170108-1 metaG ... | reverse complement strand
GGCGTGGCTGCAGCCATCGCTCCCGACCGAGCCACGGCCGTCGATGGCGGCGGCAGCGGGACCGGGGCCGGCGCCGGCGCGGACTGGCGAGCAGCGACGGTCGCTGACCCAGGAGAGGCTGCCGGTTGCAGCGCCCTGTCAGAGCCCGTGGCCTTCACCCATACGGCCGCAAACAGCCCCGCGGCCGCGACGGCGCCGACAGCCCAAAACGTGCGCCGACGGCGCGCAGAAGGCCGCCCCGCGGTAGTCACCGTGAGGCCGTTGGGCGTTCCGTGCACGGCGCCGGCATCGAACGCCGCCACACCCCTCGCCGATAGATCCATGATCTCGCGCTCCAGCGCGCCCATGGAGGCGGGCCGTCCACTCGGATCGCGGGCCATGGCGCGCAACATCAGCGCCTCGACTTCCGGCGGCACGTCCGCGCGGCGCTCCGATAGGGGCTTCGGCCCTTCGTTGGCCTTCTTGTGCAAGATCTCCATGAAGTTCTTGCCCTCGTACGGCGCGCGCCGGGCCAGCATCTCGTAAAGCAGCGCGCCCACGGCGTAGATGTCGGTCCGCGGATCCGCGGGCTGGCCGGCGGCCTGCTCGGGGGCCATGTACTCGGGTGTGCCCATGGTCATTCCCGGGTGGGTCAAACGACGGCCCTCGCCCGGCTGCGCGCCCGCCTCCTCGCCCTCGGCGCTCTTGGCGATGCCAAAGTCCAGCACCTTGACGAAGTCGTTGTAGCCGTCGCGGGCGATGAGCAGGACGTTCTCCGGCTTGAGGTCGCGATGAATGACGCCGGCGTCGTGCGCGGCCTGAAGCGCGCGGCAAATCTGTGCGGCGATGGCCAAGGCGCGCCCGACCTCCATCAGCTCGGGCCCATCGTGAATCACGTCCCCCAGCTCGGCGCCCTCCAGGTACTCCATGACGAAGTAGAACGCGCCGTCGTCGGTGGTTCCCGAATCCGTGACGTCGACGATGTGCGGGTGCCCGATGCGTGACGTGGCGCGCGCCTCGCGACGGAAGCGCTCGACCACATCGGGCGTGCGCGTATAGACGGGGTGCAGGATCTTCAGCGCCACGCGCTTGCCGATCTCGATGTGCTCCGCCTCGTAGACCCGTCCCATTCCCCCTTCGCCTGAGAGCCGCCGCACGAAATAGCGGCCGCCGATGGTGGTGCCCACCACACCGAGGGCGTCTCCCGCCGGGACGGGCACGGTGACCGCTGACACGCGACCGACGTCCACCGATCCCGGAGCCGCGGGCGCATCGCCGGTGGTCCGACGGCCACGGGCCTCCACCAAGGAGGCGACATTAGCGGGCGGCGCGAACGATCCGGGCGGCGCCCCGTCGAAAGCGAGAATCGAACCAGCCGGACCCGTGGCCCCCGGCATCGTCTCCCTCACGGCCTGCGAAGAAGACGCCAGCAGCTTGGTCGCGCCGGACATGAGCGACTCGCGATCGTTCCGCTCGGTCACCATGTCGGGATCGAACAGCTCGCGCAGGAACTTCGCGACGCGGTCGGTGTCCGTGGCCGGCGCCGTCCGGGCCAAATAAGACGCGAGGTCCGAGCGCAGCTCCTCGCCGGTCTGGTAGCGCTGGGGGGCGTCCGCAGCCAGCGCCCGCAGCGCGATGCGATCCAACTCCGCCGGAACTCGCGACGCGCGGCGCGACGGGGGATCGACGTGCGGATTTCTCACGCGCGCCAGCACGTCGTCGGCGGGCGCGGGATCTCCTTTGGCCCCGGCGCTCGCCGCCGGAAAGAGCTGCCGCCCGGTGAGCAGCTCCCACAGGATGATCCCGGCGGCGTAGAGGTCCGTGCGGCCATCCAGCCCCTCGCCACGCGCCTGCTCCGGCGCCATGTAGCTGACCTTGCCGTAAATCACGCCGGGGGCGGTCTTCTCCAGCTTCAGCGTCGACGACGCCAGGCCAAAATCCGTGAGCTTGACCTCGCCGGTGTAGGAAAGCAGGACGTTCGGCGGCGAGACGTCGCGGTGGACCAGCCGCAACGCCCCGAACGAATGCGCGTAGCCGAGCCCGCGCGCCAGCTCCTTGACGATGTGAGCGGCGACGTCGATGGGAAAGGCGATGCCTTTTTGCGCGCAGCGGTTCCACGTCGCGCGCAAGTCCTTTCCCTCGACGAAATCCATGGCGAGATAGATCTCGCCTTCCACCTGGCCCGCGTCGAACACCGTGACCAGGTTCCCGTGCGACAGGCGCACGACCACCTTGGCCTCGTCGCGAAAACGCTGCAGGTATTCCTTGTCGGCCAGGTGCGGCAGCACGGTTTTGATGACACAGAGCTTTTCCATCCCGCGATCCCCAGACACCGCCATATACAAGGCGCCCATGCCGCCGCGCGCCAGTGGCTTGAGCAGGACGTACGATCCGAAGCGTCGAGGAAACTCGTCCATTCGCCGGTGCCGACCGGACCGTCGAGTTTATCAGGCGCGAGCCCCTTGTAGGACGCTCCGCGCAACGAATCCTGCGCCCGCCATCGACGGTGGGGTGATAGCATCACCGCGTAGTGGCAGGCTGGCCCTGATGTCCGGTGAAAACGTCCTTGTCATCGACGACAGCCCGACGATCTTGAAGGTCGTCCAGCTTGCGCTCACCAGGGCCGGGTTCCGGGTGCATGCCGCCCCCGGAGGCCAGGAGGGGATCGCCCTCGCGCGGGAGAGCCGGCCGGACGTCATTCTTTTGGATTTCGTGATGCCGAACATGAACGGCTACCAGGTGTGCCGCGAGCTCGCCGAGGACGAGCACCTGGCGGAGATCCCCATCGTCCTCATGAGCGCCAAGGGCGAAGAGATCGGTGAGCGGTTCGTGAAGATCAAGAGCGTGGTGGATTACGTCACCAAGCCGTTTTCGCCCGACGTCATCCTGGCGGTCGTGTCCCATACCATCGAGAAGCGCGCCCGCGAGGATGACCCCCCGTCGGTGCTCCCCGCCCCCGTCGAGCCAAGCGGCGCTACGGCCGCCGGAGCCGCGGCGGCGTCGACCGACGATTCGCAGGCGTTGCGGCCGCCTGCCCCCGCCCTCACCGGCAACTTGGCCCTGGTCTCCCTGTCCGAGGTGCTCACGCTGCTCGGCGATCAGTTCCAGACCGGCGTCCTGACCGCGCTTCAGGGCGACAGCCGGGTGACCGTGAGCCTCCGTGAGGGGCGCATCGATCTCGCCACCGCGCGAGGGGTGCCGGAGGAATTTTTGCTGGGCCGCTTCGCCGTCGAGGCCGGGCACCTGACCACCGACGAGCTGGCGGCGATCCTCGACGCGCGGACGCGCTCGGAGACGCCCCCCGGGCTGCTGGGGGCGGATCTCGTGCGGCGCGGCCTGATGACCGATGCCGCGCTCAAGCAGGTCATGTCGCGGCAGACGTCCGAGCTGGTCTACGAGATCCTGCGCTGGAGCGCCGGCACCTTCACCTTCGAGGCCACCGCCGTGCTTCCGGACGGTGCGCGTGAATCCCGTCTGGGAATCGCGGTGGACAACCTTCTGATGGAAGGCTTTCGACGGGTCGACGAATGGCGCCTCATCGAGCGCGAGATCGAAAGCTTCGATCTGATCTTCCTTCGAAACGAGGACCGCATCGCGGAGCTCGGCCGGGGCAAGCTCACGCGCGACGAGATCGCGGTGCTCGATCTGGTCAGCGGCAAGAGCTCGGTCAAGGACTTGATCCGTGCGTCGCGGATGGGCTCGTTCGACGTGACGAAGATGTTGTACCGCCTGCTTCGCATCAAGCTCATCCGCAGGCGGGTGATGCCCATGGCGGTGTGACACAGGAAGCGAGCGCATGCGACGGATTCTCATCGCGGAGGACTCGCCGACGGCAGCCGAGATGTTGCGTCGGACGTTGACGCCCCTCGGGCACGAGATCTGGCTGGCGGCCGACGGTGAGGAGGCGGCGCGCCGGTGTCACGGCGAGGATCGGCCGGATCTGATCATCACCGACGTCCTCATGCCGCGAATGAACGGATTCGCGCTGTGCCGGACGCTGCGGGCGGCGCCCGAGACCCGCGCGATCCCGATCATCATCGTCACGTCGATGGACAAAGAGAGCGACCGCTACTGGGGGCTCAAGCAGGGAGCCGACGAATACCTGGTCAAGCCCGTCGACTCGGCGGTCCTCATGCGGAAGGTGCGATCCTATCTCCCCCCACAGGCGGCCACCTGACGGGAGCCTGACCATGGAGGTCGCTGTACTTTTCCTCGAAATCCGCGGCCGGCGGTGCGCGCTGCCGGTGCCCGCCGTGCGCGAGGTCTTCACCATCGCCGACGTGACGCCGGTTCCGGGCGCTCCCGCCGTGGTTCGCGGCGTGACCCCCTTGCGCGGGCAGGCGGTGCCTCTCATCGATCTCGGCTCGTGGCTGGGTCACGGCGCGAGCGATCCACTCGATCCACACGCCCTTGCGAAGACCGCGATCCTCATCGAAGGACACGCCGGTGACGACGCCGAGGGCGGCGAGACGCCGCGCGCCGCGCTGTTGGTGGATCGCGTCCTTCGGGTGGGCAGGGTGGACCGGGACGCCCGCTTGACGGCCCCCGGACACATTCCCTTCGTCACGGCGACGGTGGCGGACGCGGGCGCCCCCGCTCTCCTGCTGGACGCGGCCGCCGCGCTGGACATGGTGCGGACCGCGGTCGCGGCGACGGCGAAGGGCGAAAGCGAAAGGAGCCGCTCAGCATGAGCGTTCAAGGCGCGAGGCTCAACGTCACCACGGCGGTGGCTGCGGCGACCTCCTTCGGAGTGGCGGCGGCCCTGGCCATCATCTATTTCGTCGAGTCGCAGTCGGCGCAGATGGTCTTGATTGCCGGCATCGGCGCCGTCGCCTTTGCGTCTTTACACGGAGCCATCAAGCGCTCGATCATGCGCCCGGTCACCCACCTCATCGCCACCGCGGATCGCATCCGCGCCGGCTCCCTGGATGCTCGGGCGGATCTGCGCACCGGCGACGATCTCGAGCGCGTGGCGCAGGCATGGAATGGAACCCTCGATCGCCTGGTGGGGCTGATCGAGTCGGACGAGCACAAGCAGCGCATCCAACGCGAAATCGTGCGCCTGCTGGACATCGTCGAAGCCGCGTCCCAGGGCGACCTGACCAAGCGCGGCCCCACGGCGCCGGACGAGCTGGGATCGGTCACCGACGCGTTCAACCACATGCTGGAATCCATCGGCGTGCTGGTCACCCACGTCCGCGGCGCGGGCGGGCGGGTAACCCAGGCAGCCGACCAGATCCAGCGCTCCAGCGAATCCATGGCCGACGGGGCGTCTCGGCAGGCGGCGGCCATCGCCGAGGTGTCGCGCAAGATCCAGGCCCTCGGCGCGCGGTCACACGAAATCGGTCAGATCGTGGAGCTGATCGAAGACATCGCCGCGCAAACCAACATGCTGGCGCTCAATGCCGCGATCGAGGCTTCGCGCGCCGGCGAGCAAGGCAAGGGCTTCGGCGTGGTCGCCGACGAAGTGCGCAAGCTGGCGGAGCGGTCGTCGACGGCCACCAAGGACATCGGTGCCTTCATCGAGTCGATCCAGGGGGCCACCGACGAGGCGTCGCGCGCCATGGAAGAGATCCGCGGGGTGACGGGCGCGGCGGCGGGGAGCGCGGTGGAGACGGCGCGCGTGGCGAGCGATCTGGTGCAGGCCGCGCGGGCCTTGGGCGAGGCCATAGCCCGCTTCAAGGTGGAGCCGGGAGGAAGCGGCGAAGCCGCGCGCCTGCTCCGGACGCACGGCGATACCTTGACCGGCTTGCTGCAGCCGCTGGCCAAGATCCTGGAGGGTGACCGCTCGCCCCTGGCGGAGGCGATCGCCGGCATCCTGGCGGAGGTGCGGGCGCAGAGGCGGCCAGAAGACGACATCAATGCGGCCAAGCCTCCGGAGCGGCCCGCGGTGGCGGGGTGACGTCCGAGCGGCCCGGAGGGGCCGGCGGCGCGCTCGGCGAGTGGAGCGCGACCGAGGCCGATCTGCTGCGGGCGGTGTTCCTAGACGAAGCCGACGATCACATGGCGCGCATCGCGGACGCCCAGCAGGTGATCGCCCGCGACCCGGCCGCGAAGACGGCCATCGATGACCTGCTGTCCTCGGTGCACACGCTGAAGGGATCCGCCGGATCGGTGGGCTTCGATGCCGTGTGCGCCGCGGCCCACGAGCTCGAGGAGCTGTGCGCCGAGATCCGATCGGGGGCGTTGACCGCGACGCCAGGCACGCTCGACCGGATCGACGAAGGGATCAACGGGCTGCGGGCGTTGCTCGAAGGCGCCCGAAGCGCCCCGTCCCCGCTGGCCGGCGCAACGCCGCGCGAGACGAGCGCGCAGCCCGCGGCCGGCGTGGGTGGGGACGAGACGTCCGAACGCGGGCGGGACGCCGAGCCCAGGCGGCCAACGGAACGTCGGAAGCGGCCGGAGGCGTCGCGATCTATCCGGGTCGACTCGGGGCGCCTGGACGCGCTGCTCGACGGTGTCGGCGAGCTGGTGATCCTGCGAACCCGCATCGAGCGGCGCATCCGCGAGCTGGCCGGGGTCATCAAGGATCTCGGCAGCAGCCGGGACGCGCTGCTCGCGGATCGCTCACCGGCGCCCGATGGCTCTTCCATCGGTGGCCGAGCCAGCGAGGTCGGGCTGGAGCTCGCGGACGCCGCGGCGCACCTCGAGCGCGCGGCGCAAGGGCTGGCGGGTGAATCGGAGTCCCTGCGGCGGGCGACCGAAGACCTCGAGGAGAACCTGCGCGGCGCGCGCGTGATCCCATTGACGTCGTTGTTCCAGCGAGTGTCCTCCGCCGTGCGCGAGCTCGAACGGAGCCGGGGCCTTCGCGTCGAGCTCGTCCTGTCGGGTGGGGAAACGCAGCTCGACAAGGCAATCGTAGAGCGCGTGACCGACCCGGTGCTGCACCTGGTGCGCAACGCGTTTGCGCACGGTATCGAGCCGGACGGCGAGCGTCAGGCGCGGGGTAAGCCGGCCCGCGCGCGGTTGGAGATCAGCGCCCGCTGTGAAGGCGACTCCGTCGAGCTGGACGTGGCCGACGACGGCGCCGGTCTCGACCGCGAAGCCATCCGGCGCGTGCTGGTCCGCGCGGGCAAGATCTCATCTGATGCCCCGCTGGCGACGCCCGTGCTGCTGAACGCCATCTTCGAGCCGGGCTTCTCCACGCGATCGGTTCCCGACGTGCTCGCGGGGCGGGGCGTGGGACTCGACGTGGTGCGCGAGGCGGTCGCGGCTCTGGGGGGCGAGATCTCGGTGGAATCGTCGCCCGGGGCCGGCACGCGCTTCCGGCTTCGGATGCCGCTGGCGACCGCCATCACGCACGCCCTGCTCTTCAAGGTGGGCGGGCAGGTGTACGCGATTGCCGCCGCCCACGTCGTGGAGGCTCTGCCGCTCGATCCGGAGGCCCTCACGGCGCAGGGGCAATACCAGCTTCCGGCGCCGGCCGCCGCCCCGGGAGCCGCGCCTGCGTGGCCCGCGGCGATTCCGGTGCTCCGGATGCAGGCTCTGCTGGGGGCAGAGACGCCTCCCGGACGGCGGCTGGCGGCGCTGCACGTCCGCCTGGGCGACCGTCGCTTCATCATCGCCTGCGACCGGATCATCGGGCCGCGTGTGATCGTCGTCCGCAGCCTGGGGCCCCTGCTGGACGCCCTGCCGCTATTCGCCGGCATCACGCTGTCCGGATCAGGGAAAGCGCAGCTCGTGCTGGATCCGGCGGCGCTGGCCGATGCCGCCTTTCGGCCGCCGCCCGCCCACCGTCGGCCCGAACGCGCCGAGCGCTCGCCGCGCATCCTGCTGGTAGACGACTCTCGCCTGGCTCGCGACGCGGGCGCACGTGTCCTGCTGGCGGCCGGGTATCAGCCGGTCACCGCGGAGGACGGCTGGCAAGCTTGGGAGCTGCTGGGCGAGAGGCGCTTCGACGCCGTCATCACCGATCTCGAAATGCCCCGCATGGACGGCTTCGAGCTCATCACCCGCATTCGCCGCGAGACCACCTTGCGCGGGCTCCCGGTGGTCGTCCTGTCGTCGCGCACCTCGGGCGGCATGCGCCAGCGCGCGCGCGCCGCCGGCGCCGATCTCTTCGTGGCCAAATCTCCCGGAAGGCGCTCCCTCCTCGATGTCCTCGCATCACTACGAGCCGCCGGCAAAACCGCCGCCGGGCGCTCGAGCACGCGCTGAACGTCAGTAAACCGTCCAGCGCCGCGGGAGCAGGTACTCCTCGTAGGTGCGCAGGGCGTAGCGGTCGGTCATGCCGGTGATGAAGTCGGCGATCGCGCGCGGCAGCAACTCGGATTCGGGGACGCCCTTCGGCCAGTGCTTGGCGCGGAACTCGTCCTCGTGAGCGTGGAAGTAGCCCCACAGCTCGGTGATGATCCGCTGCGCCTTCTCGAACTCGCCGCGGATCTCCGGACGCTCGTAGACTGCCTCGTACAGGTAGTCGCGCAGCCCGATCAGCGCATCGAGCACCTCGTCGGTCATGCGAATCTGGCGCTTCTCTTCCAGGCGCGACGCCGCCACCATGTCCCCGACCATGCGAGCGATCCGCTCGCTGTGGCTGCCTCCCAGCACCGCCAGGATTCCCTTCGGCACATCCGACGGGCTCACCACCTTGCCGCGTATCGCATCGTCTAGATCGTGGTTCACGTAGGCGACGATGTCGGCGATGCGCACGATTTGGCCTTCCAGCGTCATGGCCATCAGGTTGGCGTTGTCCGAAATGATGTGGCCCTTGCCCTTCGAGTGCTTCAGGATCCCGTCACGCACCTCGACGCTCAGGTTCAGCCCGCGCCCCTCGCGCTCCAGGACCTCCACCACGCGCAGCGATTGCTTGACGTGGTGGAAGCCGTCAGGCATCAGCTTCGCCAGGACCTTTTCGCCCGCGTGCCCGAAGGGGGTATGCCCCAAGTCGTGCCCCATGACGATGGCCTCGGTGAGCGATTCGTTGAGCCGCAGCGCCCGGGTCACCGTGCGCGCGATCTGCGCGACCTCGAGCGTATGCGTGATGCGCGTCCGGTAGTGATCGCCCTCCGGCGCCAGGAAGACCTGGGTCTTGCCCGCCAGCCGCCGGAACGATTTCGAATGGATGATGCGATCCCTATCGTGCTGGAAGATAGGACGGGTCTCGTCGGGAGGTTCGGCGCGCTCGCGGCCGCGGCTGGACCGGCTCTTCTGGGCGAAAGACGATAGCACCGCCTCCTCGTCCGCTTCCAGGCACTCGCGAATGCCGGTCGGCGGCTGTGTCATCGGCGGGCTCTCTTGCGGCGGCGGCCGGCGCGGTCCTTACCGCCGCGGGCCCCCTTGCCGCCGTGCGTGCCGTCCCGGCCGCTCTTCCCCTCGCGGCGCCGCGCGTCCTCGGGGCCGCGCCGCTGGCCGCGCCGGTCGCGCCCATCGCGTCCAGGAAGCCTCGCCGACTCGTGCTCGTGGAGGGCGAAGTCGATCTTCCGCCGCACGACGCTGACCGACTGCACCTCGACCTTGATGGCATCACCCAGCGCGAACGTACGACCGGATCGCCGCCCCGAAAGTCGAGAAGAGGTCTCGTCGTAGACGTAGTCGTCGTCGCTCAGGTTCTCCACCCGCACCAGGCCTTCGACGAACGGATGGTCGATGGTGACGAAGATCCCGAAGCCCGCGACTCCCGAGACGGTTCCTTCCAGGACGTCGCCGATCCGGTCCCGCAGGAAGAACGCGCGATAAAGGTCCACCACTTCGCGTTCCACCTCCATGGCCGCGCGCTCGGCGAACGACGCGTCCGCCGCCATCTTCTGCAGAGTCTCGCGCGACGGTGGCGATCCCGCCCGCATCCCTCCGGCTGGTTTGCCTTGCGCCGCCAGCCGCTGCTTGAGCAGACGGTGATCCACCAGGTCCGGATAGCGGCGAATGGGCGACGTGAAATGAAGGTAATCGCGCGAGGCGAGCCCGAAGTGACCGATGTTGACCACGTCGTAGGTCGCTTGCTTCAGCGAACGCAGGAGCTGAAACGACAGCGCGCGCTCGGCGGGATGCCCGCGCAGCCGTTCCAACACGCGCTTGAGCCCGGCCGGAGTGCGGGCGTCGTCCACGTCCACCGAGATGCCGTAGTGGGCGGCCAGCGCCGCCAGCTCCTCCATGCGCGCCGCATCCGGAGCGTCGTGGATGCGCCACAGGGTGTCTTCGTTTCGCTCGTGAAAGCTGGCGGCCACGGCCTCGTTCGCGGCCAGCATCAGCTCCTCGATCATGGCGTACGCGCGCCGCTCGCCCGGATCCTTGCGCGACCGCCGCACGTCGCGCACCAACCGAGGATCGTCGTGGTCCAGCTCGATGACCGGCTCGGGCAGGTCCAGGTCCAGCGCGCCGCGCGCGAAGCGCAGCGGCCGCAGCAGCCCAGCCAGTGAATCCAGCGCGCGCAGGGCCGGCAGGTGAGGTTCGTACTTCCGGCGCTTGCCCCGCGTATCTCCGCCGAGCGCCGCCGCCACGCCTGGGTAATCGAGGCGCCCGCGCGACCGGATGACCGCCGCGCAGAAGTCGCGCCCCTCCACCTGGCCGCGCGCATCGAAGTCGATGCGGACCACCATCGCCAGGCGATCCTCGTCCGGGACCAGCGAGCAGATGCGCGCCGAGAGCGGCTCGGGCAGCATGGGGATGGCGCGGTTCGGAAGGTAGATGCTGCACCCGCGCTTGCGGGCTTCGACGTCGACCGGGGTGCCTTCGCGAACGTAATGGGAAACATCGGCCACCGCCACCCACAATCGTGCCCCTCCGGCCGGCAGCGGCTCGACCGCCACGGCGTCGTCGAAGTCGCGCGCGGTCTCGGGATCGATGGTCAAGAACGGGATGTGCCTGAGATCCGCGCGGTCCGCGAGCTCGTGCGGCTGCACGTGCGGCGGCACGCGTTCGGCCATCGCCGCCACCTCGGGCGGGAACTCGTCGCTGACGTCCGCCACCGCCAGGACCTTTTCCACTTCGGTGCGCGGGTCGTCCGGATCGCCGAGCACCTTGAGCACGGCCGCCTCCATGGGGCCGTCGGCGGTCTCCGGATAGCGTATGATCTCCACGACCACCGCTTGCCCTGCCCGTCCTCCGGCCGCCCCGCCCCGCAAAGTGACGTGGCTCGGTATTCGGGGATCGTCGGGCTCTAGAAACAGCGTGCGGCCCGCTCCCGCGAGCTGGCCCGTGATCTTGGCGCGGCCACGCGACACCACGCGCAAGACGCGCCCCTCGATGCCTCGCCCATCCGGCCAGCTCTCGATCTCGACGGTGTCAGCGTCCATGGCGGCACCGCGGTTGCGGGCGGATACGTGGACGTCCTCGGACTTGTCATCGGGCACGACGAATCCGTATCCGGCGGGGTGCACCTTGATACGCCCGGTAAGGGTTCGACTACGGTTGCGAATATTGTTCAATGTTTGGTTTCCACTTCTCGGATCGGCCTGTTTCGTTGTTGTTTTTGGTTTCATGTTTTGGGTCATTGTCGTTCATGGCGCCGGCGCCGCGACGCTGGAACGGGCGCGCAGGGCGTAAAGTTTCTTGTCGTCGGATCCCACGTAGATGGTGCCGTCCGACGCCAGCACTGGCGAGCTGTCCACGTCACCGCCCAGCTCCACCGACCAGCGAAGGCGTCCGTCGCGCTCGAGCGCGTAGAGCCGGTCGTCCTGGGACCCGAACAGCAGCGCGCCGTGAACATCCACCAGCGCCGACGACACGACGCGGTCGCCGGTGCGAAAAGTCCAGGCCAGCGTGCCGTCGCGGCGGACGGCATAAAAGAGCGCATCGAATGCTCCCACGTAGACCATCCCTCCCTCGCCGATGGTCGGCGACGCGCGAATGTCGCCGCCCGCCGTGAACGCCCAGCGCAACGTGCCATCTGGATTCAGCGCGTAGAGCTTCTGATCGTCGGCCCCCACGTAGATGGTGCCGTCGTCACCGACGGCAGGGGACGACTCGACGTCGTCGCCCGCGCGAAAATCCCAACGCTTCGTCCCGTCGGGGGCGACGGCGTAGATGAGGTTGTCCTGGCAGCCCGCGACCACGGTTCCATCGGGAAGCACCGCCGGCGCCGAGGACACGTGCCCACCGGTGGCGAAGCGCCAGCGCAGCGTTCCGTCAGGGTTCACCGCGTACAGGCCGTCGCCCCCCGTGAAGATGCCCCCCCCTGGTCCCAGCGTGGGGCCGGCGTCGACGTCGCAACGGCTGGCGTCAGGCCCGACGCCGACGCGCTGCGGACACGACCCAATCTGAAAAACCCATTTCGGTTTCCCGGAGCCGGGATCGAACGCGTATAGATGATCGTCGTCGGATCCGACGTAGATGGTCCCGTCGGCCGCGATGGCAGGCGAGCTGAAAACCAGATCCCCCGTGGCGAAGAACCAGCGTGCAAGGCCCCCCGGGCCCAGCGCGTGGAGCTTGCCGTCGTGCGATCCCACCAGCACCGCGCCGTCAGCGGCGATGGCCGGCGACGAATAGACCGGGCCCCCGGTGTCGTGGGTCCAAAGAATCTCGGGGACCTGGTCGGGCAGGGCGAACGCCGAACGACCCCGGTGCGCCGGGCCAAAGCGGAACATGGCCTGAGCGCTCTCTTCGCTGGACACCGCGGCGTAAACGTCCGACGGCGGAGGAAGATCCAAGGGGGTTCCCCCGGACGATGAGCCGGGCGGTCGAAAGCCGGTGGGTCCCGGTGCCGTTCGCGTCGGCCAAACGCAGCGCCCCGCCTCGCAGACTCGGTCCAGCTTGCAGTCCTTGTCAGCCGCACAGCCACGAGGAGACTGCCCGCGCGCGCAGCCGCAGCCGATCAGCAGCGCCGCGAAAATAAGAACCCGTCCGAGAATCACCAACACGGCCCGCTCCGCGCGGGCATTCGAATGCGCGGAAGATTATGCCAATTCGGAAAAGGCGCAAGTATCGACGCGGCGCCGGCGGCGGCGGTGCGTCGGCAGCGGCGGGCGCCGGTGGTTTCTTGCCGATGGACGGTCCTTACGCCTACGATCATGCGCCGTGCGTGGCGTCCTCTGGTTCAGCGTCGGGCTCGCCTGCGCCGTCGCCTTGATCCGGGCGCTGCCGCTGCCGCCTCGCGGCCCCCGACCGGTCGCCCCCGCCGCAGTGTCCTCGCCGCCCGCTTCTGCGCCACCGCCCCCATCGCCACCGTCCCCACCAGCCCCCGCGCCGGAGCCTCCCCCCGCACCCATCGCCCGCCACGTGATCATCGTCAGCGAAGATGGCCTGCGCCCTGACGCGCTCGTGCTGGCGCGCGCCACCACGCACACCCGGCTGATGAAGGAGGGCGCCTACTCACTGTCCGCCCGCACGATCCGGAGCGCATCCACCCTGCCCTCCCACGCCGCCATGCTGTCGGGCTTCGACGTCGACCGCCACGGGCTCGACTGGAATTCATGGAAGCCCGACCGCGGCTATATCAAAGTGCCGACGGTCTTCGATGCCTCGTTCGGCGCGGGCCGGGGCGCCGCCGCTTTCGTGGGCAAGCACAAGCTCAAGCACATCGCCCAGCCCGGCTCCGTGGATGTCTTCTCGCGACCTGGGTACTTCTGCCGGAAAGTGGCCCAGGAGGCGGCCCGCTACTTCGTCGAGAAGAACCCGCAGATCGCGTTCGTCCACTTCTCGGACCCCGACGAGAGCGGGCATTCGGAGGGCTGGATGTCCGACGACCAGCTCAAAGCCATCCGCGCCAGCGATCGATGCCTCACCACGCTGGTCGACGCAGTGGCCGAGGCCGGCCTGACTCGGCACACGCTGTTCATCCTGTCGTCCGACCACGGCGGGCACGGCACCGGCCACTCCGGCTCCCGCCAGGAAGATCGCATCATCCCCTGGATCGCCTGGGGCGCCGGCGTGCGGCGCGGACACCACATCCGCGCTCGCATCTCTACCGTTGATACGGCGGCCACCGCGCTGTGGGCGCTGGGATACCCGCCGGCTCCGGGGGCAGCCGGCCGCCCCGTCACCGAGGCGTTCGAATGACGGCCCCCGTCCTGCGCCGCCGCCCCGCCTTCGAGTAATCTCCCGCTGGCCGCCATGCCCATGCCCGTCGAGATCGTCGGCCTTCTGCGATCGAAGATAACGATCCGCTGGCAGGACGGCCACGAGTCGATCTTCGCCGCCCGCGATCTGCGCCTCGGCTGCCGCTGCGCCTCGTGCATCGAAGAGATGTCCGGCCGGCCGCTGCTCGACCCGGGCACGGTCCCGGCGAGCCTTCGCGCCAAGGGCATCAGCCTGGTGGGTCAGTACGCCATGGCCGTCGAGTGGTCGGACGGCCACAACACGGGCATTTACAACTTCCGCGACCTGCGAGCCGCCTGTCCCTGCGACGCGTGCGCCGCTGTGCGCGCCGCCGGCGGCCGGCCGGAGTAACCACATCCAAGACACCGTCCAACAGCGCCGACGGGCGGCCCTCGCCCTCATGGCCCTGGTGACCCTGGTGTGGGCCGGCAACTTCACGGCGGGGAAAGTCGCGGCAGGGACGCCGGACGCGCCCCAGTTCCACCCATTCGTCATCTCCGCCATCCGCATCTGGCTGGGCGCGGCCTTCTTTGTCTTCTGGCTGCCGGCGGCGCAACGGCGTGCCTTGTTCCGGCCGGAGCTCATCCGCGCTGCCTTGCCGCTGGCGTTGACCGGCATCACGACCAATCAGATCTGCTTCGCGGCCGGCATACGCCTGACGCTGCCGAGTCACAGCGCCATCATCCACGCCATCATCCCCGCCCTGGTGGTGCTGCTGGGCTGGGCCATCGCCCGCGACGTGCCGCGGCCGCTCGCCCTGGCGGGCATGGTCATTGCCGTGGCGGGCGCGCTTTCAGTGGCGCTGTCGGCGCCCGCCGACGAACGCCGCGCCACCCTCACCGGTGACGTCCTCACGCTGGCCGGCGCCCTCGCCTTCTCGACCTACATCGTGCTCGGCCGGCGCATCGTGCCCGCGCTGGGAGCCTGGCGCGCCGTGACCCTGGGCTTCGTGCTCAGCGCGCCTCTGATGCTGCCCTTCTTCATCTATGGCGCCGTCCGTCAGGACTGGCACTCCCTGACGGCGCAAAGCTGGGCGGGCCTCGGCTACATGATCGCCGGCGCGACATTCTTCTGCTACTCGGCGCACATGTGGTCCCTGGCCCACCTGGATCCCCTGTCCGTCTCGGTGTTCGTCGACCTGCAGCCGATGCTGGGCACCGGTATCGCCGCGCTGTTCGGCCTCGAGCCCGTGACCGGCCGCCTAATCACGGGCTCGCTGGTCGCCGTGTGCGGCGTGGCGGTGGTTCAGATCGCGTCCATCAAGTCGGCTTCCGGCCGATCGTAGATTATTCGTGGATAGTGGTTGACACGGCCCAGTTCGTGATACTCCTGCGCCCATGAAGAAGCTCTCCGGCTCCTGGTTGTTGGTCGCGTTTGGATTCACCTTCGGTCTCGGCGCCTGTGGAGAAAGCTCCACCAGCACGACGATCGATGCCGCCATCGAAGGCGGCGGCGGTGACCGTAACGCCTCGCCGGACATCGTCCAAGGTGGACCGGATGCCCCTCTCGACGCCATGTCGCCGCCCGACATGTCGCCGCCCGAGGCGGCGCCAATGCCCGTGATTGGAGCCCCATGCACAGGACCGGCGCAGTGCCCGATGCCGGGGTCCTGCATCAACAGCCAGGGATTCCCGTCGCAGGGTTACTGCACCGTCGGATGCCTCGACGACAGCCCGTGCGGCAGCACAGCCTTCTGTCAGCCAAACGTCGCGACAGACATGGCGGGCAACCCGATTGGGATCTGCCTCCTCAAGTGCGGCGCCAGTGACACGTGCATGGCTTCCGCTCACGTCTGCTCGAGCAAGCTGGCCGGGGTCATCCCGACAGTGCAAAGGCATTGCAACTACGGCACCCCCGGCACGAAAGAAGGAGCTGCCTGCACGACGTTCGGTAACTGCGCGGGCAACCAGGCCTGCGTCAATAGCCCCTACGATTTCCCGGGCGGACACTGCACAACGCTCAACTGCACCGTGGGCGACAACGCCACCTGCGCGCCGGGAGGCGACGGCGTCTGCATCGCCGCCACCCTCGGGAATTTCAACAGTATCTGTCGGGACGCTTGCACGGCCGACGCGGACTGCCGGGCGGGCTACACCTGTCTGCAGCCTGCCACCGGCCGCCCCAGGGTCTGCGGCATCGTCACAAAAGAGCCGGGCTCCGCGTGCACGATGGACACCGAGTGCGGCCCGTCCCCCTGGACCTGTTCGACGACCGCCGAGTACCCGGGCGGATATTGCGGTGCGAACTGCACCCCCTCAGGGCCCGGAAATCTCTGCCCGATCGGCAGCATCTGCAATGGGGCCACCTGCCTCAAGACCTGCACCGCGGACACCGAGTGCCGAATGAGCGCCGGCTATCGCTGTGTTCCCCTCGTGCTTCCAGCGCCGGCCACCAGCACCCTCAAGGTGTGTCAGGTTCCACCGCCCGCTCCGTAAACCTGCGGGCCGCCCCGACAACCTTGACGTGCCCGCCGAGTATCACCACGTTGCAGTGGCAGCACGGCGGGCGCCGCTTCAAGGTGCCGCAAGGGGTTGGGGCTGGTGAGATAGACGCAGCACCTCCGAGCCATCACGGTGTTCGGAACTGACGTCCAGCCGTGCTGCAGTTTCGAAGAAGCCAGCCGTAGCGGCCCCGTGACCGTCAGACCGCTTCGGCCAGAAGCGGTACGGCGGGCATGGGGGCGCGTGAGAGATAGCGGTCCCACTGGCGCTCTAGCCCCGAGAGATCTTTGATCACCTCACCCAACCCAAGGTTCATCCGGTCGAGGAGGGATGTGATGGCCAGTAAGACCTCGGGCGGCCCTCCGATGCCGGCGTCGGCGAGCGTCAAGAGCTCGTGAGCGGCGGCATCGAGCCGGGGCCGTATGGTGCGGAGGGCGATCGCCACGAGCAGCCGGCTCGAATCGTGGCGAACATCATCACCCCCGAGCTGCCCATGGCGCTTACGCGCGTTCAACCTCGCAACCCGCTTGCCGCCTCGCTTTGCTTCGGTGCTCATCGTGCCCTCCTCCGTCGCCAGGACCAACAAACTGATGACGGCGGCGCAATTCGTCAAGCACCGCCCGAGCTCGGGTCCTCCGGCTTGACCGTCCCGCGCCCGGCCCCAACCTTCCCAGGGAGGCAGCATGGCGGTACCAGCAGGCGACGGGGCGAGCACGGAACTCCGCAAAGCCACGCGGTCACGCGCGCGCTCATTGCGAGGCGCGTTCGTCAAAGGCCTCGGACAAGCGGTCAAGGACAAGCTCAATCTCATCATCGCCGGCTCGGCGGCGCTGGGCGCGGCGCTGTTCCAGTCGTGGTCGATGCTCGCGCTCGCAGGCGCGGCGTACACGGCGCTGGTGGCGTGGGACCTATCCAGCGCCGACTTCTGGAGGAACGTCCTCGGGACCGGCCCTGCCCGCCGCATCCTCCCGGATCCCATGACGCTGACCGATCCCGCGTCGCAGACCGCCATCCGCTCCATCGTCGCCGCGCGCCAGGGACTGGCGCGGGTGCTGGCGGATACTAAAGACGAGATCAAAGGGCACCTCGCGCGGTCATTGGCGGCCGTGTCCGACCTGGAAGAGCGAGCGTGCGCGCTCATCGACCGAATCGAGGAGCTGGCGCACTATCTAGGCACCGCGGACGTGGACGCCGTCCGCCGCGAGATCGTGCGGCTGGATGACCGGGCTCGGCGCTGCGGCGATCCGTCTACCAAGCTCGAGCTCATCGAAGCGCGCGCCGTGCGAGACGAGCACCTCCGTACGCTGTTCGAGATCTCCGACACGAAAGAACGGATCTGCGCCGGGCTCGACCGCATCGTAGGCGCCCTGGAAGCGCTTCCGGCCCGTGTCATGCGGATGCGGGTGCTCGACACCGAAGCGATGGACCGACTGTCTTCGGACGTCCGCGGCGAGATCGATGGCGTCGACGGCGACCTTCGAACCTTCGAGGAAACGCTGCGCTCGCTCGGCGTTTCCGCGCGCGCAATGCCCGCCCCCGACGGGCCGCGCGCGTGAGCGCCGGCCTGTGGCCTGCTTTCATCCTTGCGCGCGGCGATTTACGGGTCAGTGTTGATGGAGTGCAGCGTGCCGGGGACCCCAAGCGGACCATCTTGGTCGTAGAGGACGACGGGGACGTTCGCGACGCGCTCTCGGGAATGCTTGACGAGCTGGGCTATGCGGTCGTGTGCGCTTCGGACGGGGTGGAAGCGCTCGACTACCTGCGCGAATCGCACAGTCAGGTACGCCTGATTTTGCTCGACCTCATGATGCCCCGGATGGACGGCTATCAGCTCCGCGCCGAGCAGCTCCGTGATCCGGCGCTGGCCTCCATCCCTGTGCTGGTCCTATCCGGTGACACCAATGGGCACGATCCGGCCTCCGGGCTACACGACGTGCCCCGCCTGGAAAAGCCGCCGCGCTTCATCGAGCTGGTCAACGCCATCGAGCAGCTCGTCTGAGCGGGCGTCGGCGCCGACGCTACAAGAGATCCTTCGGAAGACAGGTGGCGCTGGCGCAAACCGAGCCCTCGGTGACCTCTCCCACCAGGTGACCCAGGCTATATACGGACACCACCTTGGCCTTCAGACGTCGCGCGCCCTCGCTGATGAGCGCCATTTCCGAGTCGCGCTCCGCCTGCGACATCGTCTCCCACCGCACCCCCACGTCGAGGAGAATGATCCCGTTCCCCTGCGACATATCGGACAGCGGGATGGTCATCCCCAGTTCCTTCGCGAAGGCGTTCAGCGCAGGGCGGCGCGAGGTTGCAGCCTGGTAACCGAAGCTTCCGCCCACGAGCACCAGCAAAATGAACGCCATCCACACGATCCGCGTCCGGGCGTTGCCGCTACGGGCAGCCCCGGCCCGCGGTAGGCCGATCAGCGAAGGAGTCGGTCCGCCACGCTTTTCGAGCTTGTCGATGGCGTCGCGGGCCAATTTGAAATCGGGCGACGTGCGCAGGGCGTTGTCCAGCGAGCGGCGGCCGCGGGGCAGGTTGCCCTGGGCCAGGTAGTAAAGGCCGTAATAGTAATGGGCGTGCGGCTCTGACGGATTGAGCTCGAGCGCGTAGTCCAAGTGGTGCTTGGCCAGGCGGTCTCGTTCGGTGGACGACAGGCGGGGGCATTTGAAGCTGTACCAGCCCATGAGAGCGTGAAAGTCAGGTTCCCTGGGACACGAATCGATAGCCCGCGACATGGCGGCGCGCGCCTTCTCCCAGTCGCCGGTGCTCTCGGCGCCCTTCGCCTCATCCAGCGCCGGCTGTGTCTGCTTTCGGCGCTCGATCGCCTCCGGAGACAGGGGCGAATTCACCGCAACAGCGGGCAGCAACATACTGGCTCGACCGGATGTCGCCGCCGCCATGGTGCCGCTGACCCTGGCCGACACGGGCGGTGCGGTGGCAGGCTCCGCGCGTGGCGCCGCGGCGGCGGCCTCGTCTTCGCCGACCGCAGCCTTCAGTTTGTCCTTCGGGGTGGGCGGCGCTCCTGGCTCGGCGACATCGTCGCTGGGAGGTGACGGCGGGCCCTTCTCCGTCTCCATGAGAAGAACCAGGGTAGCACGCTCGAGCAGCAACCAGGGTCCCCTCTCGCCCGCATCATCTTGACGGTGAAGGCGGCCGTGGCCATGTTCTCTCCTTCGGGGACCGTGCCCTCGTCGCCTATGCCAAGACCGAATGACCCGCCTGCGGCTCGGGATGAGCTGTTCGCCGTGATGTCGCACGCGCTGCGGAATTCCTTGAGCGTGATTGTCACTGGAAGTGCGCTGCTGCTCCGCAACGCGCCCACGGCCGAGGACGGCAGGGCCCGGCGTCAGCTCGAAGCGATTCAGCGAGCCGCCCTGCGCATGAACCGCATTCTCCAGAGCCTGACGGAGCTCGAGCATCTGGAAAGCGGGGCCTTGCCCCTGGATCGCCACCCGCATGCGGCCGCGGACATCCTGAGCGGCGTAGCGGCCGAGCTCGCCTCCGCCGCCCGCGAGAAGTCCGTAGCCATCACCGTCGGCGCCGCCGAAGGCGCGGTCACCGTATGCGACCGCGTGCGCATCGAAGAGGCCCTCACGCACCTGGTCGGCAACGCGCTGAAGGCCACCGAGCCCGGCGGGGCCATCACCCTGACGGGGGCCCGGCAAGGGCCCGATGTGCGGCTATCCGTCGCAGACACCGGCCGCGGGATGACTGCCGACGAGCTGGCCAATATCTTCGACCGCCGGTGGCTGGCGCGCCGCAAAGCCCACGATGGCCTGGGTCTGGGCCTCGCGCTGGCGCGCGGCATCGTGCGCGCCCACGGCAGCGAGTTGCACGTCGAGAGCCGCGAAGGGGCCGGGGCGACGTTCTGGTTTACGCTTCCGGCGAAGTGACGGCGGCGGCCCCGCAATAGCGGTTCAGGATGTCGAACAGCTTGTCGGTCTCGAATGGCTTCATGACCAGCTCGTCCGCGTCGATCATCACGGTCCGGTTCCCGGACGCCGTGATCACCACCAAGGGAATCCGGGCGAGCGCAGGGTCCTTTTTCTGCTCGCGCCGGAACTGCCATCCATCCATCACGGGCATCATGAGGTCCAGCAGAATCACGCACGGGGCCGGAGACTGCCCGAGATAATCGAGGGCTTCTCGGCCGTTGCCGACGCAGCTCACGCGATAGCCTTCCTCTTCCAGCACGTCGCGCAATGATTCGCGGATCTCCGGATCGTCATCCACCACCAGGATGCCGGCGCACTTGTCGCGCTCACGTTTCTCGGGCGCGACATCATCGATATTACGGTTCATTCGGGGATTGATTGTGGCATGGATCGATCCAAGAGGCAGCGTTTGGAGTGTCGGCGCAAACCTAAGGATGCTTCCTATAGAGTCCAGCCTCGACCGGCCCTTGACCGCTGCTTTGCCTGTGGCTACGTAGTGCCATGACGGTCAGCCCGGTCGTGCCCGATCAGCCGATCCCGCTGGTGAGCCCGGCCAACCTCGCCTTCGTGGAAGGCCTGTACGACGCCTATCTGCGTGATCCTCAATCGGTGGACGACGGTTGGCGCCGTATCTTCGCAGCCCTGCCCTCGCCGGCGCCATCGCCGGGGCCGCCGCCGCCATTCCCCGCACCGGCAGCGTACGCTCGCAGCGTTTTCGCACCGCCGGCCGCCGGCCGGCCGGACGGAGCGCGGAGCGACGCGAGAGGCGCGGGACTGGAAGAGCGGGCTCGGCGGCTCATCGAGGCCTATCGCGAGCACGGACACCTGAGCGCGGATCTCGACCCTCTGGGATTGTCCGAGCGGCATCCGCTGAAGGTCTCGCTGGCGGCGTTCGGTCTGACGGAGGCCCACCTGGACACCCTCGTACGCGTGGAGGGCGTGGCCGGCTCAGCGCGTTCCGCGCTGCGCGAGCTGGTCGCGCTGCTGTCCGAGACCTACACCCAAAATATCGGTGTCGAGCTGGCCCACATCCACGACCTGGAGCTTCGGTACTGGCTGCAAGACCGCATGGAGTCGACCCGCAATCGGGCGTCTCTTTCGGTCGACGAGCAGCGGCGTCTGCTGGAGGAGCTGACCGGCGCCGAGGTGTTCGAGCAGTTCCTGCACGCCAAGTTCCTCGGCGCGAAACGGTTTTCTCTGGAGGGAGCCGAGAGCCTGATTCCCCTGCTGGACCGCGTGATCGATCGCGCCGCCCGGTCTGGCGTCGACGAGATCGTCATGGGCATGGCCCACCGCGGCCGGCTGAACGTGCTGGCCAACATCATGGGGAAGCCTGCCGCAGAGATCTTCGCTGAATTTCTCGACCCGACGGGCGGCTCGGACACCGACAACGGCGGCGACGTGAAATATCACCTCGGTTACTCCTACGACCGCGCGCGCCCGGGCGGGCGGGTCCATCTTTCGCTGGCGTTCAACCCCAGCCACTTGGAATGGGTCAACGCCGTCGTCCAGGGGCGCGTCCGCGCCAAGCAAGACCGGCAGGGAGACGCAGCCCGCACGCGCTGCTTGCCGCTCCTGATCCACGGAGAGTCGGCCTTCGCCGGTCAGGGCATCGTGGCGGAAGGTCTAAACATGTCCGAGCTGCCCGGTTTCACCGTCGGCGGGACCGTGCACGTCGTGGTCAACAACCAGGTGGGGTTCACCACCTCGCGGCGGGACGCGTACTCGACGACGTATCCCACCGACGTCGCGCGCATGCTGCAAATCCCCATCTTCCATGTCAATGGAGAAGCGACCGAGGCCGTGGCGCAGGTGGCGGACCTGGCGGTCGACTTCCGCCAGCGCTTCCACCGCGACGTCATCATCGATCTCTGGTGCTACCGGAAGCACGGACACAACGAGGGCGACGAGCCGAGCTTCACCCAGCCCGTCATGTACCGCGCCATCGCAGCCAAGTCGTCCATTCGTGAGATCTACGCTGACAAGCTGTGCGACGGGCTCGGCGTCATGACGCGCGCCGAGGCCGACGCGGCGGTCGCGACCACGCGCCAGGCGTTGGAGCAGCAGCTCGCGCAGGCGGCCGACCTCGAGAGCGCGCCGCGGCCCAGCAGCCTGATGGGGGCCTGGTCCGGGTACCTGGGCGGGCGCGACGCCGACGCGCCCGACGTGAGGACGGGGGTCTCGCCGGACGCCGTCGCGCGCGTGGGACGCGCATTGCACGTGGTGCCGGACGGGTTCTCGCCGCATCCCAAGATCCAGAAAATCCTGGAGGCCCGCGCCGCCATGGCGGCGGGCAGCAAGCCTTTGGACTGGGCCATGGCCGAAGCCCTGGCGTTCGGAACGCTGCTGGACGAAGGCACGCCCATCCGCCTCTCGGGACAGGACACGCGCCGGGGCACGTTCAGCCAGAGGCACGCCGTGCTGTTCGACTACGAAACCGGACGTGAGCACGCGCCGCTCGCCGAGCTGGGGGGAACCTTCGACGTTCGTGACAGCCCGCTGTCGGAAGCGGCTGTCCTCGGGTTCGAGTACGGCTACAGCCTGGATACGCCGGGAGGCCTTTGCCTGTGGGAGGCCCAGTTCGGCGACTTCGTTAACGCCGCCCAAGTGATCGTCGATCAGTTCATCTGCTCGTCGGAATCGAAGTGGAACCGCGTGTCTGGCCTGGTGCTGCTGCTGCCGCACGGCATGGAGGGCCAGGGCCCGGAACATTCCAGCGCGCGCCTCGAGCGATTCTTGAACATGGCGGTCCTGGACAACATCCAGGTGTGCAACCTGACGACGCCGGCGCAGTATTTCCACGCGCTGCGCCGGCAGGTGCTGCGTCGCTTCCGCAAGCCGCTGATCATCGCCACGCCCAAGAGCTTGCTGCGGCTCCCCGCGGCCACGTCGACGATCGACGATCTGACGCGCGGGACGTTCCGAAACATCGTGTTCGACCGCGAGATGGAAGCGGGCGCGGTCCGGCGCGTGCTGCTGTGCACGGGGAAGATCTATTACGATCTGCGCGCGGCGCGCGCGAGCCAGGGCGTCGACGACGTGGCGATCATCCGCATCGAGCAGATCTATCCGTTGCGCAAGGACGAGATCCTGGAAGCTCTGTCGGATTATGAGGACGGCACGCCGGTGGTCTGGGTGCAGGAGGAGCCGCGCAACATGGGAGCGTGGAACTACGTCAACCGAGAGCTGCCGCCGCTCCTGGGACCGATTTCGTGCGTGAGCCGGCCGGTGAGCGCCAGTCCCGCCACCGGATCGCCTGCGCGCCACAAGGCGGAGCAGGCCAAACTGATGGACGACGCGCTGGGCGGCGAGCGCCGTGGCACGAAGGCGAAGGCAAGGACAAAAACAAAGGCCAAGTGATGAGCATGGTGACTCTGAAGGTGCCTGCCCTGGGGGAGTCGGTCTCCGAGGCCACGCTGGGAACCTGGAAGCGCGCGGAAGGCGATAGCGTGCAGACCGACGAGCCCCTGGTCGAAGTCGAGAGCGAAAAAGCGACGGTGGAGCTGCCGGCGCCGGCGGCGGGCGTGCTGAAGAAGATCCGTCGCCAGGCGGGCGACACCGTGTCGGTGGGCGAGGTCATCGCCGAGATCGATCCCGCGGCCGAGGCGGGCGCACCGGCCAAAGCGGACGGCGGCGGAATCGCGCCGGCGGTAGCCGCGCCGGCGGCGGCCGCGCCACGCGCCATTCCTCCGTCAGCGCGGCGCCTGATTGCAGAGCACGACATCGCCCTCGAAGACGTACAGGGAACGGGCCGGGGAGGACGCATCCAGACCCGCGACGTGCAACGCGCGGTGGCCCAGCAGGAACGCCGGCACCAGGACGCGCCAGCGGCACCGGTGGCGCCGACAGCAGATGCGCGCGAGCGGGTGGTACCTATGTCGCCTCTGCGGCGGACGGTGGCCCACCGGCTGCTGGCGGCGCAGCGCGATGCCGCCATCCTGACCACCTTCAACGAGATCGACATGTCGGCCGTCACCGCCCTGCGCGAGCGCTACCAGGATCGCTTCCAGGAACGCTACGGCATCAAACTGGGCTTCATGTCCTTCTTCGTGAAGGCCGTCATCGAAGGCCTCAAGGCCTTCCCTATCGTCAACGGCGAGGTGCGCGGCTCGGACGTGGTCTACAAGGACCACTACGACATCGGCGTGGCGGTGGGCGGCGGTAAGGGGTTGGTCGTGCCCGTGGTACGCGACGCCGACCAGCTGTCCTTCGCAGGGGTCGAGCAAGCCATCGCCGCGCTGGCGAAGAAAGCCAAGGACGGCAAGCTGACCATGGAAGAAATGGAAGGCGGCACCTTCACCATCTCGAACGGGGGCGTGTACGGCTCGCTGCTCTCGACGCCCATCCTGAACCCGCCTCAAAGCGGCATCCTGGGCCTACACGCCATCGTGCGCCGTCCGGTCGGCACCGGCGACGGCGACGCCATCGCGCTGCGCCCGATGATGTACGTAGCGCTTTCCTATGACCACCGCATCATCGACGGCCGCGAAGCGGTGCAGTTCCTGGTGCGGGTCAAAGAATGCGTGGAGCAGCCCGAGCGCATCCTGATCGAGGTGTAATCCGCGGGGGCGGGCGAGCGCCTATTAGATCCGCGTGCGGACGCCGAGCAGGAAGCTCAGGAACGTGCCGCTGTTGTCGCTGTCGAAAATGACGTTGTAGTCCAGGGACGCGCCGACCCACATGGTCTCGCTGACCGGGTAGTCCACCCCGACACCCAGGTCGAAGCCGAGCTTGGTTTCGGTGTCGCTGGCGGTTCCCAACGGGGTAACCGCAGTCACGCTGAGAATGTCCAGCCCAATATGAGCCGCGGGACGGACTACCACCGGACCGGCGGCCAGGTCGTAGCGGGCGCCCACGTGAATGGGGAAATCCGAGAACTTGATCGGATCCTGAGTCCACCGGCGATACCCGAGGCGCGCGTCCGCCACCAACCCCATGGAGAGCTTGTATCCGCCGCGCAGATCGATGCCGAGACCATTGAGCCCGTCACCCTCCGTGTAGCGCGAATATCCAGCGGCTGCTGCCACGTCGACGGGCGGCTTTTCTTGTGCCCGGGCGGGGGAAGCCAACGCCATGACCGCCGAGGCGGCGGCCAGTCCCACAATCGTCGTCTTGAACATGTCTGTCTCTCCTTGTTGTCCCGTCTCGTCTCGTTTCTGGTCTAAAACGCGTACCCGAAATCGACGTACAGGCCGTGGACGCGGATGCGGTAGGGGTCGTTCCCGAAGTAACCACAGAAAGCGCAACGCCGGTTGGCCGGATCCATCACGTCCTCCCGGCGGACGTCGCCTTCGCCGAAGCGAAAGGCATAGGCCAAGCTCGCCTGCCACCGTCCCGCGTTCCAGCCGACGCCGCCCGTGAAGACCTGGGTCGGCCCGGGAGGCGTCCCGAAAGCCGACGGATAGCGCTGGTTGGTGGTCTTTCCGTCGTGGACGTACCCGAGCCGCAGCGCCAGGCGCTCGCGCCCGGTCGCCCCGCCCGGCAGCAGGCGATACTCCGCCCCCGCGCGGAACGTGACGGCGTCGCTCCAATCGAACACGTTGGCCACCTCGACGCGCGCCGGGTCGGGATCGGTGGGCGTGGCGGGCGGCTTGCCCTCCAGCGGATGGCCTTCGTTTTGGCTGTTCCACAGGTATTCGACGTCGAAGGCGACGCCCACCCGTCCCCAATCCGCTCGACCGCCCAGCCCGGCCTTCGACGGAAGCACGAACGTAGTCTCGACGTCGGTGTACTCCGTACCGAGGGCAATGCCGCGGTCGTTCGTCACCTTGGTCTCGGTCTTGTGCCGATACACCGCCCCCACCTGCAACCAGGGAAGCGGCGCCCACTGTGCGCCCGCCCGGAAGCCGGTGAGATTGAATCCCTGCAGCTGGAAGTCGAGGCCCGGCATATTCCCGGCCCGGTCGCCCTGGTAGCGCTCGAGGCTGACGAACGTCAGGCGGTACCCGAGCCCGATCCGCACTCGCCCGGGGAGGTCGACCGCCACCGCCGGCGTGCCTTCGATGAAGACCAACCGCGTCTCGTCTTCTACCGTCCCGCCCGGGTATCGATACTTCGCGCCCGCCGAGGCGATGGGGAATACCCCGAGGCCAGCGGTGACGCGCGGTGCGATCCGATAGGCGCCGCCCAGCAGGAAAAGCGGCGCCACCGTCAGCTCCGAATCGACGTCTCGGTTGATGATGTTGGGGCTCGAGTGAACCCGCGCCAGGAGTAAAGAAAAATCCGCCGTGAGCGCGCCCTTCTGGGTATGCGCGAGGCCGGCCGGGTTGTGAAACAGCGCTGAGGGATCGTTGACGTAACCGATGGCCGCGCCGCCCATGCCCATGTGTCGGGCGGAATACAGCATGGGCGTGTCATATCCTCCCGCGTGCGCCAGCGCGGGGGCGACAGTCCCCCCCGCCGCGGCGCCGAGGAGAGCGATCACACCCGCCCGGCCGCTGGCAACCTTCCTCAAGACGGTGCCCAGACGCTACCCGCCGCCCGCGCCGCCGCCGTCGTCGCTGCTGCCGCCTTCCGGGACGCCGGCGTCACCGCCACCCGGCGCCATCGGAGCCGGAAGCCCGCTGCACCCGAAGAATCCGGGGAGGCACCCGTTGGTCGTCTGGCACTGCAGGCAGGGTTGTCCGTTGGGATCGGCGGCGCACACCGCCGCACAGTTCTTGAGCGTGCAGGATACCGCCGTCGCATAACAGCCCAGGCAGGGGTCCGTCAGATCCGGGTTGAGGGCGACCTTCACGCACATGGTCGTGCAAGCGATCACCGCGGCTTCCTCCGGATTCATGAGAAAGCACGTCTGTCCGCAGGTCCGCGTCGTCAACCCGACGTCGTTTCCGCAAATGATGTCCAGGTCGGCGGGCATGGCGCACATGCCGTTGGGGCGCGTCGCCCCTGCGAGCTGCGCCCGGTTCAGCGCCGCGAAGGTGCCCCTGCACTGAGTGGACGCCATATCAGAGCCGACACCGTCGCTGGCTCCGCCGTCCGGCGTGACGGCCATGTCCACGGGTGCATCGACCGTCGACGACGTATCGTCGCCACACCCCATGAAGACGAAGAATGAAAGCGCGATTCCGGTGGTCTTGAGTCGCAATCCTGGTCGCATCTGATGATCCCCCCTGAAGGAATGTTGCAGAAAAGTGGGGGGCACCCTAACACAGGATTCCAAGGGACCCGAAATTTTCAGCCCAGCAATCCGCGCAGCGCGGCTCCGGGCGATACTTCGACCGGCGCTTGGCCGACGCGGAAAATGCGCGCGCCGGCGGTGCCGGCAAGGGCGATGGCCCCGTCCTGGGCGATGCGAAGCATGGCGCCTTCGCGCAGCCCCACCACCGGCTTCGTGTTCTCTTCGTGGAATTCGAGCAGCCGCTGCTCGCGGGTTTCGCCCATGTGCGTGGATCGGGGATCGGCGTCCAGGTAGTGCGGGTTGACCTGAAACCGCACCAGACCCAGCGCGTCCAGCGACGGCGGCTGGACGATGGGCATGTCGTTCGTGGTCTTGATGGTCGGGCACGCGACGTTCGATCCCGCGCTGCTGCCGATGTAGGGCATCCCGGCGGCCACGCGCTGCCGGATGGCGCCCATGACCTGGCTGTCGTAGAGCGCCTTGAGGAGGCGGAACGTGTTGCCGCCGCCGATGAACACGGCGTCTGCGTCGGCCACCGCCCGCCGAGGGTCGGGGGCGGCGTGAAGCGACGTCAGGCCATAGCCCATGGCTTCGAAGCGTGCGCGCGCCTTGGCCGCGTAGGCGTCTCGATCGGCGAGGGCGTACGGCACGAACAAGACCGTGCGCGCCGAGCCCAGCGTGTCTCGGACGTAGGGCTCCACGTAGTCCAGATAGCTGCCCCCGTGGAGCGTCGATGTGCTGATGAGGAGGATGCTCATGGGCGGATGATAGTTCACTGTCTCTTCTAAGTTTTCCGAAGCTGCCGCCGATGGCTTACGATCGGGTGGCCGTGCTCCTGCGACGCCGTCTTCCGCCGATTGCCGTGGCCGTGGCCGGCTCGGCGGCGCTTCTGGGCTCCGTCGGCGTGGCTGCCGCGCAGAGCGGTGGTGGAACGGTGAACCTGCAGCAATTTCGCCCGGCCCCATCGTCGGATCGCGGGTTCCAGCTCGACGGCACCGGCGTCCTGCCGCACTACAAGCTGCGCGCGGCATTGGAAGTCAACTACGGCGCCGACCCGCTGATCCTCGAAGATCGGGTCCGCGCGCAGTCCTTCGAGGCGGTCGGTGGCTCTCTGGCGGCCGATCTCTTGCTGAGCGTCGGGCTCTTCGGGCGGCTGGAAGTGGGGGCGGCCCTGCCCTTGACGCTCCACCAGAGCGGCGAGCCACCGCCCGGCAGCCGGCCCATGCCGGCGGCGCGCGGCCTGGGGGACACACGGCTGGGGTTTAAAGCGCGCGTGTGGGGCGACGGCGGGCCCGGCGCCGGCCTGGCCGCGGCCGTGCTGGTAACCCTGCCGCGGGGCGCCGGCGGCGACGGGCTGATGAACGAAGCGGGTGCCACCGTCGAGCCGCGGGTGATTGCGGACCTACGGCGTCCGAGATGGGTGGCGGCCGTCCGCACGGGATATCGGATCCGCGAGAACGCGACCTTGCACGACATCGCGCTCGGGGACGAACTCACATTCGCCGCGGGCGGCCAGCTCGGCCTGGGGCCGCTGACGCGGGTGATTGTCGAGGCCGCGGCGGCGACGCCAGCGGGCTCGCCGTTTGCGACGCGCGCGCAGACTCCGGCCGAAGCGCTCTTGGGCGTGCGCCGTCGCGTGGGCCCCACTTTCATCACGGTGGCGGGCGGCCCGGGCCTGGTGTCCGGCTACGGATCGCCCGCTTACCGCGTGATCGCGGCCGTCGCCTGGACAGACGTCGTGCCTGATTCGGACGGCGATGGCTTGGCCGACGACGCGGACCTATGCCCGAACGATCCGGAAGACCGGGACGGTTTCCAGGATGCCGACGGCTGCCCGGACGCGGACAACGACGCCGACGGCGTGAAGGACGACGCCGACGCCTGTCCGGCGGTGTCCGAGGACCGGGACGGCTTCCAGGACGGCGACGGCTGCCCCGAGCCCGACAACGACGGGGACGGCATCCTCGACGCCGTCGACAAGTGCCCCGACAAGCGCGAGACCGTCAACAAGTGGCAGGACGAAGACGGATGCCCCGACCAACTCCCGCCGCCCGCCGACACCGACGGAGACGGCCTGACCGACGACAAGGATCGATGCCCGGCGGAGGCCGAAGACAAAGACGGATGGCAGGACGACGACGGATGTCCCGACCCCGACAACGACGGGGACGGCATCCTCGACGCCGCCGACAAGTGCCCGGGCGAGGCCGAGACGATCAACGGCAACCAGGATGAAGATGGTTGCCCCGACTCCGGGGAGGTGCAGGTGCGCATCGGCAAAAAAGAGCTCGAGGTGTTGAAGCCCATTTTCTTCGACACGGACCGCTCCCGCGTGCGGCACGCGTTCCACGACATCCTGGGCCAGATCGCGGCGACCCTGAAGGCGCACCCCGAGATCGGCCGCTGCGCCGTCGAGGGGCACGCCGACGCCGTAGGCCCGCCGGACTGGAACCAGAAACTGTCGCTGCTGCGCGCGGAGGCGGTGGTCGAGTTCCTGGCCGAAAAGGGCGTCGACCGCGCGCGGCTGACCGCCATCGGCCAAGCCGCCGTGATGCCCTGGGCACCCAACGAGACCCCGGAAGGCCGCGCCAAGAACCGCCGCGTCATCTTCCACATCGAAGGCGCCGCCGCCCGCGCGCCCTGAAGGGGAGGAGTCCGTCCTGTCCTCGGGATCGTCCTCGTCGCCGTCCTCGTCCGCGCTACCCGTAGAGGCTTTCGATGTCGGGCTTGTAGCGGTCGACCACCACCTTGCGCTTGACCTTGAGGCTGGGCGTCAGCTCGCCGCTCGCTTCGGTGAAGTCCGTGGGCAGCACGGCGAAGCGCTTGATGGTTTCGTACGAGGCCAGAGTCGCGTTGAGGGCGTCGACATCGTTCTGCAAGGCGCGCCGGAGATCCTCCGAACCAGCGGCGCGCGCCGCATCGCCGCCAAAGCGCTGGAGCGCCTCCTCGGAGGGCGTCACCAGGGCGACGCAGTAGGGCCGCTTGTCGCCGTACACCACCACCTGGCTGATGAGCGGCGAGCGCATCTTCAGCGCGTTCTCCAGCGGCTGCGGCGCGATCTTCTTCCCGCCCGCGGTGACGATGAGATCCTTCTTGCGATCCGTGATTCGTAGTAATCCATCTTCCATCACGCCGATGTCGCCGGAGTGAAACCAGCCGTCCGACTCCACCACCTCGGCGGTGGCGGCGGCGTTGTTGTAGTACTGCCGGAACACCGACGGGCCCCGCATCAGGATCTCGCCGTCCGCCGCGATCTTCCATTCGACCACGTCCAGCGGAGGGCCCACGGTGCCGAACCGAAAGCGCGTCATTTGGTTCAGGAACGCCGCCCCCACGGTCTCGGTCAGCCCATAGCCTTCCAGGATCAGCAGGCCCGTCCCATGGAAGAAAGCGGCGATCTCCGCCGCCAGCGGCGCGCCGCCCGACAGCAAGAACCGGCACCTATCCAGGCCCAGCTTGCCGCGCAGCTTGGCCAGGACGAGCTTCTCCGCCAGCTTGTGCCCGATGCCGCCGTCCCCCGCGGCCCCCGACGACGCCGCCTCCTTGCCCACGCGGAACGCCCATTTCATCAGGCCCTGTTTGATCGCCGAACCTTCCCGCGACTTGGCCTGCACGGCGGCATAGAACTTCTCGAACACGCGCGGCACGCCGGCCATGAACGTAGGCCGCACCTCCAGCAGGTCGTCCTTGATCTTCACCGTTCCCTGCGAGCAGAACGAAGTCACGACCCCGACCTGGATGGCCGCCCACTCCAGCTCGCGTGCCACCACGTGCGCCAGCGGCAAGAACAGATACTGCTCGTCCGTCTCGAACAGCGCCAAGACTCGGATGGCGCTGCAAACCGCCGCCGTGAGGTTCTCGTGCGTGAGCACCACGCCCTTGGGATTCCCGGTCGTGCCAGACGTGTAGATGATGGTGAAAGTGGCCCCGGGTCCCAGCGAATCGCCGCGGCGCTGGATCTCGTCGGGATGAGCGGCCTGGTAGCAGCGGCCGGCCGAGCGCAGCGCATCCAGTGATTGCACGTGATCGGCGCCGCCGGCGCTCATGGCGTCGGCCAGCGTCACCGTCGTGCGACCGCGAGCGTCGGGCTTGTCCAGAGTGACATCGCCCGTGATGTGCACGATCTTGGCGGCCAGCGGCAGCCGCGCGCGGAGGCTCAGCACCTTCTCGAGCTGCGCCGCGTCCTCGACGATGATCACTTTGGCGCCGGCATCCTTGATGATGAACTCGCACTGCTCGGCGGTGGACGACGCGTAGATCGGGACCGTCACTCCGCCGCCCAGCAAGATGCCCACGTCGCACGCCACCCATTCCAGGCGCGTCTGCGACAGCAGGCACACGCGGTCGCCGGACGACATTCCGAGCGTCGCCAGGCCCCCGGCAATCTCCTTGGCCTGGGTCTCGAATTCCCCCCAGGTGGTGCCTACCCAGGTCCCTCCTTGTTTCTGCCTGAACGCGGTCCGCCCCGCGCTCGCCGCGAATCGGCGGCGGCATAGCTCTACGGCGGTACGGGGCTCGGTGCTGCGATCGACGGACGTCATCACCCGATCTGTCGTTCAGGGCGGCCGGTTGTCAAGAGCGCGCTCCCGGACGACAATTCTTCGCACATGCCCGCGGCGTCCCCTTCACGCGTCCGCCTGGTGCTGCGCGCGGCCGCCATCGCGCTCCTGGTCACGAAGCACGCCTTCTTATGGCTGTGCGGATGGCTGCGGTTGGCGCTCACTTTCGCGGGCCCTCACCGCCGGCAGGAGTTCACGGGCCGGGCGGTGCTGGCGCTGTTCCGGGAGCTCGGCGCCACCTTCATCAAGGTCGGACAGATCATGAGCACGCGGCCCGACATCGTTCCCGAATCCATCGCCCGCGCGCTGGAGCACCTGCAAGACGACGTCGGGCCGTTCCCGGTCGAGGCGGTGGTGTCCACCATCGAGGAGGACCTGGGACGGGCGGTGCGCGAGATCTTCGCCGAGTTCGCGCCGGTCCCGCTGGCCTCGGCGTCCGTGTCGCAGGTCCACAAGGCGCGCCTGCCCGACGGCCGCTTGGTGGCGGTCAAGGTCCGCCGCCCCGATGTGGTCGAGCTGTGCGCGTTCGACCTGGCGGTCATGCGCCTGGCCGCGCGCCTGATCGGCGCCCTGCCCTCCGCCGGGACGCTGGCCCCCGTCGCCACCGTCGAGGAGTTTGGGCGCGCCGTCTTCGCGCAGCTCGACTTCCGGATCGAGGCGGCCAACAACCGGCGCTTCCGCCACAACTTCCGCGGCCACCCCGACGTGATATTCCCGCAGCTCGTGGACGAGCTCTGCACCGAGCGCATCCTGACCATGTCGTTCGTCGAGGGCGCGAAGATCCTGGCCACGAAGAACACGAGCTCCGACCCCAAGCGCATCGCCCGCCTGGGCCTGGCCACGCTGCTGAAGATGATCTTCGAGGACGGCTTCGTTCACGCCGACCTTCACCCAGGCAACATCTTCATCACGCCCGACCACAAGCTGGTGCTGCTGGATCTGGGCCTCGTCGGAGAGCTGGACGACCCGCACCGGCGCGCCTTCGCGCGCTTTTTCGCCGCGTGGGCGCAACGCGACGGCGACACCATGGCGCGCATCATGTTCCAGATGTCGCACAACGCCGGCGACGAGAACGACGGGGGCTCGGAGGCTTACCAGCGCTACCGCGCCGCCATCATCGAGTTCGTGGGCAAATATTGGGGACAGCGGCTGGGAGACGTGCAAGTCGGGAAAGTGCTGTTCGACATGCTGTCGATCCTGCGCCGGCACCGGGTCCGCGTGAACGCCACGTTCACCATCGTGAACATCGCCATCGCGGTCACCGAGGGCATCGGCAAACAGCTGGACCCCGGCCTGGATCTGATGGCGGAGGCCTTGCCTTACTTCATGGCCCATCCCATCGACGTTCCTGCGACGCCGGCGTGAATCCCATGGGTGAAACCAGGATCCCGCCGCGCTATCGAGTCATCGAGGAAGTCGGCCATGGCGGCATGGCCGTGGTGTACCGAGCGCGCGATCAGGTCTTGATGCGCGAGGTGGCCATCAAGCTGCTGCACCAGCATTTGGCCACCGAGCCCGAGTCGAAGGCGCGCCTCGAGCGCGAGGCGCAGGCGGTGGCCAAGCTGCGCCACGACAACATCCTGGAGATCTTCGACTACTCGGGCACCGCCTCCGAGGCGTCGTACATCATCACCGAATTCATCGACGGCCGGACCATGAAGCAGTTCCTGGCCGACCGCTCCATCGCCTATCCCGAGGTCGCGGCGCTCATCGCCGCGGAGCTGGGCGGCGCGCTGGCCCACGCCCATTCGCTGGGGATCATCCACCGGGACGTCAAGCCCGAGAACGTGATGATCCGCAAGGACGGAGTGCTCAAGCTGACCGACTTCGGCATCGCGCAGGTGGTGGACCTGCAGCGGATGACCGTGACCGGCCAGCTCCTCGGCTCGCCGGCTTACATGGCGCCCGAGCTGATCGAGGGCAAGCCGCTCGACTTCCGCACCGACGTGTTCTCCGTCGGCATCATGCTGTACCAGCTCGCGACCGGAAACCTGCCCTTTGCCGGCAAGAACCCGCACGAGGTGCTCAAGCGGATCTCCGAGGGCCGCTACCTCGATCCGCGGGCGGCGTGCCGTCTGGTCAGCGACGGTCTACAGCGAATCATCGCCCGATCCCTGGCCCGCCGTCCCGACGACCGCTACCCGGACGTCGCCCACCTGGCGGAGGACCTTCGCGAGTACCTGAAGGAGGCGGGGCTGATGGATCTGCGCGGAGAGCTCGCGGCTTTCTTCACCGACCCCGCCGCCTACGAGGGCGCGCTGCCCGCCCGCCTTTGCAAAGCTCTGGCCGAGGGCGGAAAGGCGCATCTGGCCGCCGGTCGCACGGCGCGGGCCATGGATCTGTGGAACCGAGCGCTGGCACTGGACCACAGCCACCCCGACGTGCTGGCAGGGCTCGCCCGCCTGGAAGGACGGCGGCGTCTGCAGACACTCGCGATTGTGATCGCCGGGGCGGCGTGTGCGGCGGGCGTGGTCTTTGGAATCAGCCGCCGTGCGACCGAACCGCCTCCGCCGCCTGTAGACATGGCGGGCTCCGAACCCGTGGGGGCGGGCTCGGCGCGAACCGGAGCGGCCCCCGCGCGCCCGCCGGAATCCGCCGGCGAGCTTGCGCCGCCCGACACGTCCGTTCCGCCTGGAGGAAAGTCGTACGAGAAGTCGCTGCGGCGGCCGAAGGTGGCGGCTGCGGTCAAGCCGGAGACGGCCTCGCCCCCTTCGATGGCGCCGCCGGCCGCCGCCCCGGCATCCGCGGCGCTTCCCCCGGCCCCGCGCGTCTTCCGAATCGGCCCCACGCCGCCGAACGTCGACGTGTACCTCGACGGCGAGATGCTCCATTCTTACGGCCCCGGCAAGAACACGGTCACCGTGCCCTGGGATCGCACGCACAAACTGGAGCTGCGCAGCCCGTCAGGATGCTGCGAGCCCGCCACCTTCGAGCTGGGGCCCGACAAGCCCATCCCACCCGGCGACCACATCGTGGTGCGGTTGCCGTGGAAGCCCGCCCAGTTGACGGTCGTCGCCCAGCCGCAGCGCGACGACATCCGCATCCTGGTGGAAGCGGAGGAATGGAAGAAGCCACGCCTGTTCGCACACGGTCGAGTCATGAGCATCGCGTTCGCTCCCGGTGATCCGGGAAGAAAGAAGATCGAGGTCAGCGCCTTCGCGGGGAACGAGCTCAAGATCACCCGTTCCGAGGTGATGGCCGCGGGCCAGAGCCACACCGTCGTGCTGGAGGTCGGGGAGTAGTTGCTCGTTTTCTTCCTGCTGCCCCTGGTCGCCGCGCTGGCACCCTCCGAGGATTTCGAGCGCGGAAAAAACGCGTTTGGGCGCGGCGAGTATCGGCGCGCCATCGAGATCCTACGTCCCCTCCTCTATCCGGAACGCCGGCTGACGACAGAAGGGGAGGTGGTGCAGGTCCACCGCATGCTGGGCGTGGCTCACCTCTTCGAGGGCCAGAACGCCGACGCCAAGCGCGAGCTGACCGAGTTGCTGCGCCTCCGGCCGGATTATCGGTTCGATCCCCTGCTGGATCCGCCGCCGGTGGTCGACTTCTTCAACAGCGTGCTCAAGGAACAAGACGAGGAGATCGCGCGCCTGGAAGCCGTGAAGGCGTCCCGGCGACAGGCGGACGCCGAGCGCGCGCGCAACGCCGAGCGTGTCGTCATCGAACGTCGTTTCGAGCGTCGGTCCTTCGCGGTGTCTTTCCTGCCGTTCGGCGCCGGCCAGTTTCAGAACGGCCAGCGCACCAAGGGTTGGGCCTTCTTCGCCGCCGAATCCGCCCTGGCGGTCGTGTCGGCGGGAGCGTTTTCGACCAACATCGCGCTCTACGGCCTTCGTCCCAAACGCCGCTGTCTGGTGATGCAACCGCTCGACGCGGCCGGGCTGCCCGCCCGCTGCCCGTCCGATCAGATCGACCGTTCGGACGAGCGCCTGTCGAGCGCGCTTTTCACGGTCCAGATGGCGGCGGGTGGCCTGTTCTTCGCCGTCGCCGCGTGGGGGATCGTGGACGCCGTCATTGCATTCCAATCCGAGGTGCCGATCGGGCCCGAAGTACGGCGCCGCGAAACGTCACCCCCCGGAGCCTCCGCGGCACGCTGGCGCTTCCAACCGGTCCTGCTGGGGCGGGACGCCGCGGGCGCGGGCCTCAGCGGAAGCTTTTAGATGAGGTAGAAACTTCCCGATGGCGACCCTTCGGATTCAGGTCCCCGGCAAGGGCGTGAAGGTCTATCACATCTACAAGAAGATCACGTCCATCGGCCGCGGCGACGAGGCCGACATCGTGCTGCCCGACCCTCTGCTCGCGGAGAGCCACGCCCACATTCATTTCGACGGCCGCGACTTCAATGTCGCCATCATCGACCGGAACGCGGATCTGTTCGTCAACGGGCGCAAGCGCGCGAAGCACCGCCTGACCCACGAGGATCGCGTCCGCCTGGGCAGCATCGAGCTGACGTTCTCCCTGTACGACGAGCCGGTCACCGATGAGGCGGCGGCGCGCACCATGGCCGAGCTCGACTCGTACAAGAAGCTGTTCGAATTCTCCGAGAAGCTGATGCAGCACTACGAGCTGCCGCTGCTCCTCGATCAGCTCATCGACCTGGTGATCCAGATCAGCAACGCGGACAAGGCCTTCCTGGTGCTCATGGAGTCGGACGAGCCGGTGGTGAAGGTGGCACGCAATCTGCGGCGCGAGGCCATCGCCGATGCCGTCAGCCACCTGTCGGATTCCATCCTCGCCAAGGTCGTCCGACTCCGAAAGCCCCTCATCATCTCGGACGCTCTGACCGATCAGGAATTTCGAAACTCCCTGTCGGTGGTGAACCTGAAGCTGACGTCCGTGATGTGCGTGCCGCTCCTCGAGCGGGGCAACGTCCTGGGCGTCATCTACGTCGGCAACGACAACGTCGCGCAGCTCTTCGACGAGCAGAGCCTGGAGGTGCTCACCATCTTCGCCGCCCAGGCGTCGCTGCTCATCCGCAACGCGCTGTTGGTCAACGATCTCCAGCTCGACAGGCGCTCGCTGCAGGAGCGCCTGGAAAGGATGCGCTTCGGCGAGATCCTCGGTTCGTCGCCCGGCATGCAGGACGTGTTTCGCAAGGTTCAGAAGGTCGCTGCCACCGGCGTGTCCGTCCTGGTGACGGGAGAGACCGGGACCGGCAAGGAGCTCATCGCGCGCGAGCTGCACAACCGATCGCCGCGGGCCAAGGGACCCTTCGTGACGATCAACTGTGGTGCCATCCCGGAGAACCTGCTCGAGTCGGAGCTGTTCGGACACGTTCGCGGGGCCTTCACCGGAGCCATCGCGACCAAAGGGGGGCGGTTCCAGGCCGCTGACAAGGGCACGCTGTTCCTCGACGAGATCGGGGAGATGCCGATCTCGCTGCAGGTGAAGATCTTGCGCGCGCTGCAGGAGCACGTGGTCACCAAGGTGGGCGACACTGCGGAGGAACCCGTGAACATTCGCGTCGTGGCCGCCACGAACCGCGACCCCGAAGCGGAGATCAAGGCGGGCCGGTTCCGCGAGGACCTCTACTATCGCTTGAACGTGGTCCACCTTCACCTGCCGCCGCTGCGCGACCGCGGCGACGACATCATCGTGCTCGCCCGCTACATGGTCGGCCGTTACAGCCCCGAGTACGGCGGCAAGGTGCGCGGCTTCACGCCCAACGCCATCGCCGCCATCAAGCGCCATCGCTGGCCGGGCAATATCCGCGAGCTGGAGAACCGAGTTAAGAAAGCGGTGGTCCTGAGCGACAAGGTCCTGCTCGGTCCTGAGGACATGGACCTCTCCCCCGACGAGCTGCCTCCCATCTTGTCGTTGGCGGACGCCAAGGAGAAATTCCAGCGGCAATACATCAACGAGATCCTCGATCTCAACGGAGGCAACCGCACCAAGACGGCGCGCGACCTGGGGGTCGATCCCAGGACGGTCTTTCGGCACCTGGAAAAAGAGGATGGAACCGATCTGCCACCCGAAGAGAGCACCTGACCGCCCGCCATCAAATCCCCGCAACCCGCCGCGTTCGCGCGACATGAATGACATGGCGTCAAGGCGAGGTTGGCTGCGAAACGTTCCAAATGGGGCGTGACCGCGGATTGGCACGGCGGATGCGTTACCGCATGCCGGCGATCTTGTTCATTGCCATGTCGTCCGGCTGCATCATCCCCCTCGCGCCCGAATTTGAAGATCCTCCAGCCACCATCAATTACGCGCCCTACATAGAGAACAGCCTCCCCACGCTGGGATCGGAGATCACGGCGCCGCCCTCGGGAGACGTTTCGTTCAGCCTGACCGTCTCCGACCCCAACCTCGGCGACACGCTGTACGTGAGGTGGATTTCGGACTATCCACCCTACTCCGATGACAGCCGGCAACTCGGCGATCTGATCGAGATCGCGCCACCCGCGGACGGCAAGCCGGCGCGCGCTCCGATGCGTTTTTCTCCGAGCTGCGTCGTGCACAGCATCGCGCGCGGGTTGACCCGCCACCGCATCATGGTCGCGGTGTCAGACCGCAAGTTTCTGCCGGAGCAGACCTCGCCCGAGCTCCCGTTCACTCTCGTCCCCCCCGACGCCCACCTGATCGTAGGCACGTGGACGCTGAATCTGGAGTGCCGCTGATGGCGCGCGCACAGGCGTCGGTCGCGGCGGCGGCGACGGCCGTCGTCGCGGCCTTCTCGCTCTGCGGCGCCTCCTGCCTCGAACGGACCTTGCAGGTTCTGGATTGCCAGATAGATAAGGATTGCCCCGAGGGCCACGCCTGCACCGGGGGCGGCTGCCTGCCGAAAGGTACGGGCGCGGCGACGTGGGCCGTGGAGCTCCTGCCCAAAGCCGGATCGAGCTGGGCGCGAACCGATTCTTTCCCGATCGCGTTCGCGCAGGATGACGCTACGCTGTCGGCCGAGCCGCGCGCTTCCATCGCCGGCCGCGTGCAAGTCGGTGATCCCGCGAAGGCCGACAGCGGCGCAGGGGCCCGGGTCATCGTCTCGCTGCCGTCTCTCATCCCAGGGCGCCCGGACCTGCAATTCGAAGCCGAGTCTCCCGCCGCGCGCGCGGTCAACCAGGCCGCGTTCGCGCTGAGCATCCCCGCGAGCGCGCTCGGCCGGTTCGCGGCGGTGCGCGTAATCCCGTCGCCGCCGGCCGACGAGAGCATCCCGCCCTTCAACCTGGTCGACCGGCTGCTGTCCGCCAGCCTGGTCATAACGTTCCCCTCGGCGGCAGAGCTCGTCCAACTGGACGGCACTTTGGTTTCGGCCATCGGCGCGCCGGCGCCCGGGTTCACCGCGCGCGCGTTCCGGCGCGGCGCCGCCGTCAGCACGGTGAAGCAGACCGACGCTTCGGGCGTCTTCCGCTTGGCGGCGGCCCCAGGACAACGATCGACGGAGCTGCTCGGGGACATGACCATCGAGCTGCATCCGGCGGACCGGCTCTCGGGGGAGCCGATGCTCGTGACGTGGCCGTTCTCGGTGCTGCGAAGCAAGAGCCTGGGCGAGCTGCGGCTTCCCGCTTTCTCCAAGCCCGACATCTTCCGTTTTCAGGTCGCGGGCCGCGACGGCGCCATGACGCCCATCAGCGGAGCGTCCGTCCGCTTCCGTACGGTCCTCGACGACGCCGTGGGGGGCACGGCCGTCTACCGGCGCGAGGCCATCACCGACGCCGCCGGCTACGTCCAAGTCCCGCTGCTGTCGGGGATCGCCGACAAGGCCCGCGAGTACGACGTGGCGGTGATTCCGCCTTCCACGTCGAGCTTCGCCTTGCGCTGCATCCCGCGGTTCGCGGTCACCTCGGGCGGCGGCACCGGCCTGACCATCCAACTGTCGCCGAAGGTCGGGCTAAGAGGGCGCGTGTACCGCAGCGACGGCGCGCCGGCGGCGGGCGTCACCATCTTGGCGACCAGGCTGGCGGCGGACGCCGGCGAGAGCTGCTCGGGTGAAGCCGCCGCCTCGCCCCCCGTGAGCACGACCACCGACAGCACCGGGTACTACCAGCTCCGTCTGGACCCCGGTGTCCACCGGCTGGAGCACGAGCCCGCCAAGGGCGCCCCTATGCCCCGAATGACGGAAGAGGCCGTCACCGTCGTCGACGAGGACACCGAGCACGAGGTCGTGCTGCCGCCCGGAGGCATCGTCGACGGGTCCGCCGTAGGCCCCGACGGATCGCCCCTGCCATCGGCGGAGATCCGCATCTATCAGATCCTTCCCTCCACCGCGAGCCTGGCCGGCCACACCCAATCCGGCGCCGACGGCCGTTTCCGCGTCGTGCTGCCGTTCGCCTCGTCGAGATGATAGGAAATCCTTCGTGCGGCCGGCTGGCTTTGCGAAGGGCGGGCGTGACGGGGCGGTTTCCGGCGTCCTGGCGCTGGGGTTCGCGGCGCTGTTCCTGTTTCTGGGAAGCCGCGTCCCCAGCCGCGCCGTCCTGAAAGATGACGTCCTCTTCGGGGCGGACGTGGCGCGAGTGGTCGACGACCTCACTGCGCGCGGCGGCGATCACTACCGGACGAAGGTCCATCCGTTCTTCGTGCTCCTGCTGCTGCCCGCCGGCTCGCTGCTGCGTCGGGTGACCGCATCCCCCTATGGGGCGGCCCGCGTCTTGACCAGCCTGTGCGGCGCCGCGGCGGTGGCCCTGCTTCATCGGCTTCTGCTGCGCGTGCCGCAGCTTCCGAGACCGGCCGCCGTCCTGCTTGCCGTCGTGTTCGGGATGTCCTTCAGCACGTTGATCTTCGCCGCGGTTCCCGAGACGTACATCTTCGCGGCCATCTCGATCCTCCCCGTGTACTTCTTGCTACTCGCCGCTCCCTCCTCGCCGGACCCCGCCGCCGCCTCGTCGATGTCCGCCGACCGCGGCCGCCGTCCGTTCGCGTGGGGGGCCGCGGCGCTTTCGAGCTTTGCCATCACCAGCACCAACGTGGTCCAGGCGCTGTGGGGCCTGCTGCTCGACGCCCGGTATCGTCGCCTTCCCACACCGCCGTCCGTACCCCGCCGGCGACAGCTCGCGACGGCGGTCTTGGCCGCGGCGGCAGTGGCGGTGAGCTTGACGCTGATCCAGGCGCGGCTTTACCCGTCGGCACAGCCGTTCTGGAACCTGGAAGAAGAGCGTGGCTACACCGCGACGTCGAACCTGCTCCAGCCCGCGGCCTATGCGCGCGCCGGCCGAGCGGTCTTCCTGGACGCGATCGTCGCCCCCACGCACGAAGTGGTCGATCGAAAAGTGGTCACCGCCGGCGGCGTCCCCGCGGCGCCGTGGGGTCCGGCAGCCGCGGGCCTATGGGGCGTCTGGATGGTGGTGGCCGCCGTCGGGTCCGCTCGGCGGTATCGTGAGCACGCGCCCGCCGTCCTGGCCATCGCCGGATCGCTGGGCTTCAACCTGCTCCTGCACGTGGTCTACGGAAACGAGCAGCCCTTCCTGTACTCCGCGCACTGGACGTTCCTGCTCGTGCTGGGGGTGGCGCTCGGGTATCCCACCCGGCGTCCGCGCCTGGCCCTCGCCGGCCTGGGCACCCTGGCCGCCGTCCTGGCGGCCCACAATTTCGCCGCCCTCGCCCGGATCGCCGCCAGCCTTCGCCCGCTGTCGTTGCGGGGCTGACGGATCGTGGACGCAGACTTCGCCCGCCCGCGAGCCCGCCCGCGGCCGCGCTCATTCGATCGTGATCTCGACGCCCGTCAGGGGATTGGGGCCCTTGTCGTCTTTCCAGACCGTGATCGCATTTTCCGCGACGGTCACGTCCGGTTTGCGGCCACGGCACCCGCCAGCACATTCCGGAAGCTCCAAGTAGTTTTCAGGTGTGGGGCCGCATTTCTTGATCGTCGATGGTTCGAGCCAAGCCCAGATCGTGCCTTCAGAAATCCCGCGATTGTCATCGCTGTGTCGAAAAGGAAACCGCACCTCACCTTCCCCGCCACACAGCACGGCTGGGAAATCAGACCCTCCCCCCGTATTAGCTACAGCGTGTCGGGAAATTCGGCCGCGAGTCGGCGCGCTCCGGCCTCACCGCCGCTGCTCGCCGCGCCCACCCTGCCATGCGCCGCGGGCTGGCCGCTCCTCTTGTCGTTCCTCTCGTTCACCCGACCAGGACCGCGTCCCGCCGTTCCGCCAGGTGGCGGACCAGCTTGTTGAGGTTGAAGCCAAGCACGGCGCGCTGACCGCACGCGCCCATCATCGCGGTCGAGCGCGCCGCGGGGCGGTTGAAGCCGTATCTGCTGCTTTTGATGGTCCCGATCCCCGCTTCCACCAGTGCTCGTTCGTGAATCAATCGATCGCGCATCCTGCCGCGTACTGGCCAGTGCGCCCGTCCGCGCGGGGCCAGCCCGACATCGCGGACGCGGAGCTTCTTGATT
>Ga0187894_10000805_pt1 | contig 42384 bp, 48 predicted proteins | sample GBC1701081metaG_FD_136650 | JGI IMG/M metagenome (GOLD analysis project Ga0187894, IMG submission 136650) | White microbial mat communities from a lava cave in the Kipuka Kanohina Cave System on the Island of Hawaii, USA - GBC170108-1 metaG ... | reverse complement strand
TGCCGGATGAGATCGCCGAAAACCGCGACGGCTCGAACATCATCGGCGAGCTCATGCTCAACGCGTATCGCAACTGGACCGTGAAGTTCGGATACGAGTGGGATCCGGAGCTCACGCGCGGCAACAAGAGCGAGTTCGGTCTGCAGTACCGCCCCGGGCGCGATCGGGTTGCGAATATCGGCTACCGCCACCGCCGCAACCTCGTCGAGCAGGTCGACAGCTCGGTTGCCTGGCCGGTGTCCGATCGCTGGAACCTGTTCCTCGGCGGCATCTACTCGCTGCGCGAGGAGCAGATCATCGATCAGTTCGCGGGCTTCGAGTATTCGAGCTGCTGCTGGGCGCTGCGCGTCGTGCAACGGCGCTACGTTTCCAGCCGCACGGGCGAGCGCGACAATTCGATCGCCGTCCAACTGGAACTGAAGGGCCTTTCCAGTGTCGGAGTGCCGGCCGATGCTTTCCTCGAGGATGCGATTCGGGGATACTCCCGCGAGCCGGATTGACCGGCCCTCCTGACCGGCGAAAGAGAACCTAAGTCCCTATGCGACATGCGATTTATGCGGGCGGCCTGCTGGCCCTCGCCCTGGCGACCTCCACCCTCCACGCCCAGACCCGCGAGCTGGGCAGCAGCGGCGCATTGCTCGACCGCATCGCGGCAGTCGTCAACGAAGGCGTGGTGCTGCAGAGCGAGCTCGACGAGCAGGTGCAGATGATCACCGATCGCCTGCGCCAGGCGCGCACCGAGCTGCCGCCGCAGAACGTTCTGCGCCAGCAGGTGCTGGAACGCCTGGTGCTGCAGGAAGTGCAGTTGCAGCGCGCCGAGCGTCTCGGCCTCAAGGTGCCCGACGAGAATCTCAACAGCGCGCTGCGCAGCGTCGCCGAACGCAACCAGATTCCGCTCGACCGCCTGCCCGACGCGCTGGCCGCGCAGGGCATCGCCTACGGTGCCTTTCGCGATTCCATGCGCAAGGAAATGACCATCTCGCTGCTGCGCCAGCGCGACGTCCTGTCGCGCATCATCGTCACGCCGCGCGAGATCGATCAGTTCATCGCGCGCCAGGCCTCGGCGGAAAATCAGGAATACGACGTCTCGCACATTCTGCTGTCGCTCCCGCAGGCTGCCGATCCCGAGCAGCTCGACGCGGTGACGGCGCGCGCCCGGGACATTGTCACGCGCGCGCGCGGCGGCGAAGATTTCGCGCAGCTCGCGGTAACGTATTCGAACGGTCAGACGGCGCTGGCCGGCGGCGCGCTCGGCTGGCGCAAGGGCACGCAGCTGCCTTCGTTCATCTCCGACGCGGTCGCGAAGATGCAGAACGGCGAAGTGAGCGAGCCGGTGCGCACGCCCAGCGGCTTTCACATCCTGCGCCTCAACGACAAGCGCGGCGCCAGCAACGCGGTGATGATCGACCAGGTGCACGCGCGCCACATCCTGGTGAAGCCGAACGACCTGCGCGACGACGCGCAGTCCGAAGCGAAAGTGCGCGACCTGCGGGCACGCATCCTCGGTGGCGAGGATTTCGCCGAGTTGGCGCGCTCGAACTCCGAGGATCCGGGCTCGGCCGCCGAGGGCGGCGACCTGGGCTGGGTCGGTCCGGGCACGTTCGTGGGCACGTTCGAGAAGGTACTGACGGGGCTGAACGAAAACGACGTCAGCGAACCGTTCAAGACGCAGTACGGCTGGCACATCGTGCAATTGCTCGGCCGGCGCACGCACGACAACAGCGCCGAGGACGCGCGCCAGAAGGCGTTCGTGGCACTGCGCGAAAGCAAGGCCGACGACGAGACCGAGCTCTGGCTGCGCCGCCTGCGCGACGAAGCTTTCATCGAATACAAGATGTAATTCCCGTACCTAAATCCGGTGCCGGACTTTCCGTTTAGTTATTCATGTTCGGCGCTGCTCGCGGGGCACCGAAGATGAATAACTAAACGGAAAGTCCGGTACCGGATTTAGATATGTTGCGAATCGTCGTCACCTCGGGCGAGCCCGCCGGAATCGGCCCGGACCTGTGCCTGAAGATCGCGCAGCGCGACTGGCCCTGCGATCTCGTCTTCGCCGCCGACCCGAACCTGCTCACCGAACGCGCCCAGCAGCTCGGCATCCCCGCCACCTTTTCGACATATGAGTCTGGCGCGCCGCGCATGGCGGCTCGCGCCGGCACCTTGCAGGTGTGCAGCGAGAAGCTCACCGCCGCGGTCGAGCCCGGGCGGCTCGATACCGCGAATGCGCGCTACGTCGTGCGCCTGCTCGAGCGCGCGCTGACGGGCTGCGTCGACGGAGAGTTCGACGCGATGGTCACGGCGCCGGTGCAGAAGAGCGTCATCGCCGATGCCGGCATTCCGTTCATGGGTCACACCGAATTCCTTGCCGAGAAAACCGGCGCGCCGCTGCCGGTGATGATGCTCGTCGCCGACCGCCTGCGCGTCGCCCTGGCCACTACGCACCTGCCGCTCGCAAAGGTCAGCGAAGCGCTCGAGCGCGACAAGCTCGTGCGCACCATCATCGTGATCGACAGCGACCTGCGTGCGCGCTTCGGTTTCGCCCGTCCGCGCATCCTCGTCTGCGGTCTGAACCCGCACGCCGGCGAGAGCGGCCACCTCGGGCGCGAGGAGATCGATGTGATCTCGCCCGCCGTTGCGGATGCCCGCGCGCGCGGCATCGACGCCATCGGCCCCGTCCCCGCGGACACTGCTTTCTCGCCGCGCTCGCTCGCGGGCGCGGACGTCGTGCTCGCGATGTACCACGACCAGGGCTTGCCGGTACTCAAGTACGCCGGCTTCGGCACCGCCGTGAACGTCACGCTCGGCCTGCCGATCGTGCGCACTTCCGTCGACCACGGCACCGCGCTGTCGCTCGCGGGCAGCGGCCAGGCCGACGAAGGCAGCCTCGCCGCGGCACTCGAACAGGCGATCGCGCTCGCGCGGAACAAGCAGTGATCGCGCGAGCGCAGCGATGAAGTCGCCGCGGCCGCGCAAGCGCTTCGGCCAGCATTTCCTCCACGATCCGTCGATCATCGCGCGCATCGTCGCCGCCATCGACCCGCGCCCCGACGAGCGGATGGTCGAGATCGGGCCGGGCCGCGGAGCGCTCACCGAAGCGCTGCTCGCGCGCATCCCGCGTCTCGAAGCCATCGAGATCGACCGCGATCTCGCCGGCGAGCTGCGCGCGCGCTTCGATTCACGTCTCTCGGTGACCGAGGCGGACGTTCTCGACGTCGACTTCACGTCGCTTCGCGGCGACGGCGGCCCGCTTCGCATCGTCGGCAATCTCCCCTACAACATCTCGACGCCGCTCCTCTTCCACCTGCTTGCGCACCGCACGGCAATCCGCGACATGCACTTCATGCTGCAGAAGGAAGTCGTCGATCGCATGGCCTCAGCACCCGGGCCGAAGGCTTATGGGCGCCTCACTGTGATGCTCGCGCCCCATGTCGCAGTCGAACGACTATTCAGCGTCGCCGCCGGAGCCTTCCGTCCGCCGCCGAAAGTCGAATCCGCGGTCGTTCGCCTCGTGCCCCTGACCTCCCCGCCGTTTGACATAGGTGAGCCGCAGCGCTTCGAACGGGTAGTTCGTGCTGCATTCGCGCAACGCCGCAAGACACTGCGCAACGCACTGAAAGGCCTCGTGGACGAGGCCACTTTTGCGCGCCTGGGAATCGATCCGGGTGCCCGCGCAGAACGCCTCACGCCCGCACAGTTCGCCGCCCTCGCCCGCTGAATCGCTTGCGCGCGGCAACGCGCGCTAAGATGGGGCCGCGTCCCGTCCGTCCCGTCGTGCGAGGCTGGAGGAACGAATCATGGCCGCCGCGTATCGCAAGATTCTGCTGGTCGTCGACCTGCTGGACGACAGCGACCTGGTGGGAGAGCGCGCCAAGGCGATCGCCGCGTGCTACGGGTCGCGCATCCAGATCCTGCACGTCGTCGAGTACGTCCCCGTCGAACCGATGGGCGAGACGCTGCTGCCGGCCGTGCAGATCGAGGAAGAGCTGCTGCACCGTGCCCGCGCGCGCGTGAAAGAGATGGCGGCACGACTCGGCCTCGCCGAAGCGGAGTGCTTCGTGGAGGCCGGCAGCATCAAGGCGGAGATCCTGCGCGTGGCGCACGAGCAGGGCTCGGACCTCATCGTCCTCGGCAGCCGCGAGCGCCACGGCCTCGCGATACTGCTCAATTTTACGGAAGATACCGTCCTGCACGCCGCGCCCTGCGACGTGCTCGCGGTGCGCCTGCACTGAGCCCGCACCGCACTGAATCGGGTAAACTGTCGCCGTGACCACCCGCCCTACAACCGAGCCGGCCCACCGCATCCGCGTCGACGTGGAGACCAACTTCGTCGACGAGCAGTCGGATCCGCGCGAGCGGCGCTTCGTGTTCTCGTACACGATCACGATCCGCAACGAGGGCAAGGTGCCGGCGCGCCTGATGACGCGGCACTGGGTGATCACCGACGCGAACGGCAAGGTGCAGGAAGTGCGCGGCGACGGCGTGGTCGGCGAGCAGCCGTACCTGAAGCCGGGACAGGGCTTTCGCTATTCCAGCGGCGCGATCATCGAGACGCCGGTCGGTGCGATGCAGGGCAGCTACCAGATGGTCGCGGACGACGGCCAGCATTTCGACGCGCCCATCGCACCGTTCACGCTCGCCATGCCGGGCGTTTTGCACTAGGCGAACCCGCGTCAGATTGCCGAAAGGCACCTGACACCTTTTGCTAGTCTTGCCGGATGGCCACCTACGCCATCGGCGACGTCCAGGGTTGCGACGACGAGCTCGGGGAGCTGCTGAAGCGCATCCATTTCAATGCCGACCGCGACCGGCTCTGGTTCGTCGGCGACCTCGTCAATCGCGGCCCCCGCTCCCTCGAAGTCCTGCGCCGCGTGCGCGCGCTCGATGCGAACGCGATCGTCGTGCTCGGCAACCACGACCTGCACCTGCTCGCTGTCGCACGCTCGAAGAAACGGCGCCTGAAGGATGGTGACACCCTGCAACCGGTTCTCGATGCGCGCGACTGCGACGTGTTGCTCGACTGGCTGCAGGCGCGTCCGCTGTTTCATCACGACGAGACGGCCGGCATCGCCATGGTGCACGCCGGGCTCGCGCCGCAGTGGACGATCGCGCAGGCCGCCCGCCTCGCAGCGGAAGTCGAGGCCGCGCTGGCGCGCGATGCCGATGCGCTTTACGAACACATGTACGGCGACCAGCCCGATCGCTGGAGCGAGTCGCTCACCGGCTACGACCGCCTGCGTTTCATCGTCAATTGCATGACCCGGCTGCGCTTCTGCACCAAGGACGGACGCATCGACCTCAAGATCAAGGGCGCGCCGGACGACGTCGAGGCGCCGTTCGTTCCGTGGTTCGAAGTCCCGAAGCGTGCGAGTCGCGACGTGCCGATCGTCTGCGGACACTGGTCCACGCTCGGCCTGCACCTGAAGGACGACGTTCGCGCCATCGACACGGGCTGCGTGTGGGGTGGCTCCCTGTGCGCGCTGCGCCTCGATTCACCGGACGCGAAGACGACAATCGTCGCGTGCGCGACGCACCAGGCGCCCGGCAAGGATTGAGGTGCGCCCTGCCGGCGCCCGGATCAGCGTCCGTCGCCAGAATCAAGCTCGGGCGCCTCCCCGCATGAATCGGTCGATCGCCTGCTCAGCATTCCTTACCGTTCGGTCACAAACTGTGTTGGCTGCGGGCCCTGCATGCCAAATACGCTTCAGCCGTCTCTTGTACGCGCGAGGCCCGTCATGTCCGCCAGCAGTGTCAGCACTCAGAGCGCAAAGCGCGATCGTGCGGTTTCGAGCGCCAGCTCCGTTCCGCTCCTCGCTTACGACCATGTCGGCATTCGCGTCAGCGATCCGGCGCGCGCACTGCGTTTCTACAAGCTCTTCGGCTTTCGCGTCCTCGCCGAGCATCCGCTGTCGAAATCGCGTGCCGTGGAGATCGAGAACGGCGCGGGCGTGCGCATCCATCTCATCTGCAACGGCAACGAGCAGGAGGATGCGAGCAACGTTTTGCAGGACAACGACTGGGGCTACCCGGGCATCACGCACGCGGCTTTCGTCGTGCCCGATCTCGATGCCGCGGCTGCGAGCCTCGCACGCGCCGGGGTGACGATCACCGAAGGACCGAAGCAGGACCCGCGGCGAACCTATCTCTTCTGCCGCGATCCCGACGGCAACGTGATTGAGCTCAACGAGCTGAAGTAGCGACGAGCTGAAGCAGCGACGCCGCACGCCCGAAGCGCGGCGGACGTCCGGTCGATGCGACATAAGAACACCGCCGAAGCAACGGCGGAGTTGCACCAATTTGCAATCCGCCCCACGTGAAATTCTTGCAATTGCAAGCCGGTCGCGCGCGTCCACGTGCTGCGGAACCAATCGTTGCCGGCACGGTAATAGGCGATGAGGTGCGAAAACGCGCGGCGTCGCCGGACGGCGACGTTGCGTCGCGTCACAGGAGGAACGAAGCACATGGACAGATCGATGCTGATTGGAATTCTGGCGGGAGCGGCGATCGTCACGGCGGGTGGTGCGATCGCGGGATACCGGATGCTGAGCGACAACCCGCGCTACGCGACCGTCACGGACGTTCGTCCGATCACTGAAACCGTGCGCGTGCCGCGCGAGGTGTGCGGCGATGAGGTCGTCTCCGAGAAGGCGCCGACGAAGGATCCGAAGCGCGTGACCGGTGCGGTCATCGGCGCGGTGGTCGGCGGCGTGCTCGGCAACCAGGTCGGCGACGGCAGCGGCAAGAAGGCCGCAACCGTGGCCGGCGCGGCCGCGGGCGGCTATGCGGGCAGCAAGATCCAGAAGCGGGTGCAGGAAGGCAACCGCGTGGACCGTACGGAGCAGCGCTGCGAGACCGTCTACGACGAGCGCGAAGAGACGGTGGGCTACGACGTGAGCTACAAGCTCGGCGACGAAGAAGGCGTGGTGCGCATGGACCACGATCCGGGCGACCGGATTCCGGCCGAGGACGGCCGCCTCGTTCTCAACGAGACTTCCAACCGCCGCGGCTGATATCTAAATTCGGTACCGGACTTTAGATATTCATGTTTCGCCGGCGCGGCACGCGCAGGCACGGCGAAACATGAATATCTAAAGTCCGGTACCGCGTTTAGTTATTTCGAGCAGGATGTCGGGGTTGATGTTGCCGCCCGAGACGACGCACACGACGCGGCGGCCGAGGTCCGGGCTGGCGAGCGCGGCAGCGAGCGAGCTCGCGCCGGCGCCTTCGGCGACGACGCGATGCGCGATGAACAGCCGGCGCACGGCGTCCTCGATCTCACACAAGGACACGACGATCGAACCGGTGAGCGCCGCGATCACGAGCGGCCACATCGCCGGCATGATGCTGCGGCTGCCGATGCCGTCGACGAAACTCGGCTCGTAGTCCACCGTTGCGGGCTCGCCCGCGTCGAGGCTCGCGGCCAGCGGTGCCGCCGTCTCCACCTCGCACGCGTACACCTTCGCATCCGGTCGCTGGGCGCGCACGGCGAGCGCGATACCGGTCGAGAGGCCGCCGCCGCCGTAAGGCACGATCACCGTGTCGACGTCCGGCAGGTCTTCGACGATCTCGAGCCCGATGGTGCCGTTGCCCGCCATCACCTCGCGGTTGCAGAACGGGTGGATGAAGTGCCCGCGCTCGTCCGGCGATCCGTTCGCGACCAGTACGTCCCACCAGCGATCGAACGGCGCCTTGACCACGGTTCCGCCGAGCGCCTCGATGGCACGAACCTTGTTGTCGGGCGCGTGATCGGGAACGATGATCCGTGCCGGCACGCCCCGCGCGCGGGCGTTCCACGCGACGCCCTGTGCCATGTTCCCCGCGCTCGCGGTGTACACGCCCTGCGCCAGCTCCGCCGGCGTCAGCACACCCATGGCGTTCGCCGCCCCGCGCATCTTGAAACTGCCGGTCGGCTGCAGGTTTTCGAGCTTGAGCCAGATCTGCCGCTCGTCCCCTCCGGCACCCGCGCCGCGCAGTCGCACGAGCGGCGTGCGCAGCACGTGCGGCCCGATCCGCTCGCGCGCCGCCAGGATGTCCGCCAGCGAGGGCGCCCGCACGGGCATCGCAGGTGTCACTTGATTCGCCACCGTTCTAGAATGGACTCGAATGAAGGAGCTGCGCAATCTCATCGACGGCGACCTGCGCGCGGGTACCCGGCAGCGCTGGTTCGACGTCTGGGAACCGGCCGCGGGCCAGGTGTACGCCCGTGCCCCGCAATCCAGTGCCGAGGACGTGGACGCCGCGGCCGCAGCGGCCCAGGCGGCATTTCCCGCGTGGCGCGACTTGCCGGCCGCCGATCGCGCCCGCTGGCTGCACCGCCTTGCCGACCTCGTCGAGCGCGACCTCGACGAGTTCGCGCGTGCCGAATCCTGCGACACGGGCAAGCCGCTCGCCCTCGCCCGCTCCCTCGATATCCCGCGCGCCGTCAGCAATCTGCGCTTTTTCGCCGCCGCCGCTACCCAGTTCGCGAGCGAGGCGCACGCGATGGAGTCCGGTGCCATCAACTACACCCTGCGCCAGCCGCACGGCGTGGTTGCCGGCATCTCGCCATGGAACCTGCCGCTCTACCTGCTCACGTGGAAGATCGCGCCGGCGCTGGCGGCCGGCAATTGCGTGATCGCCAAGCCTTCCGAAGTGACCCCGCTCACGGCGCACATGCTCGCGGAGCGCAGCATCGAAGCGGGCTTGCCCAAGGGGGTGCTCAGCATCCTTCACGGGCGCGGTGCGGACGTCGGCAACGCCATCGTCACGCACCCGCAGGTGCGTGCCATCTCGTTCACGGGCGGCACGGTCACGGGCCGGCACATCGCGGCGGCAGCCGCGCCGCTCTTCAAGAAACTGTCGCTCGAGCTCGGCGGCAAGAATCCCACCCTCGTGTTCGCCGACTGCGACTTCGACGCAACGGTCGACGGTACGGTGCGCGCAGCCTTCACCAACCAGGGCGAGATCTGTCTCTGCGGCTCGCGCGTGCTGGTTGAACGGTCCATCTACGATCGCTTCCGCGAAGCTTTCGTCGCACGCGTACGCGCGCTGCGCGTGGGCGATCCGCTCGAAGCCGAAACCGATCAGGGCGCGCTGGTCTCGTCGGCCCACCTGGACAAGGTGCTGGGCGCGATCCAGACCGCTCGCGCCGAAGGCGGACGCGTATTGTGTGGCGGCGAGCGCACCAAAGTGTCGGGCGCGCGCTGTCGCGACGGCTGGTTCGTGCAGCCCACCGTGATCGAAGGCCTCGACGCGCGCTGTCGCACCAACCAGGAAGAGATCTTCGGGCCGGTCGCGACGTTGCTTCCGTTCGACAGCGAGGATCAGGCACTCGAGATCGCGAACGGCACGCCCTACGGCCTCGCCGCCTCGCTGTGGAGCCGCGACAACGCCCGATGTCATCGCGTCGCCGCACGTCTCGAATCGGGCCTGGTCTGGGTGAACACGTGGATGCTGCGCGACCTGCGCACGCCGATGGGCGGCGTGAAGAGCTCCGGCGTCGGTCGCGAGGGCGGTTTCGAGGCGATGCGCTTCTTCACCGAACCGCGCAACGTGTGCGTCAAGTATTGAGTCGTATCGAATGCCACAGTCCCGGTGCCTGCCATGTCCGATGTAATCGTCTCGCCCCGCGCTCCCGAACCGCTCGGGCCTTATCCGACTGCCCGGCGCGTGGGTAACCTGCTCTACATCTCCGGCATGGGCCCGCGACGGCGCGGAGAGAAATCGGTCGCCGGCGTCGAGCTCGACGCGCAGGGACGCGTGGTGCGCTACGACATCGAATCGCAGTGCCGCGCGGTCTTCGACAACGTGCGCGCGATCCTGGAGGACGCGGGCTCGAGCTGGGAACGCCTGGTCGACGTCACGGTGTTCCTCACCGACCTGGAGCGCGACTGGACGACGTACAATCGCATCTACGCCGAGTACTTCGGCAGGGTGCAGCCGTGCCGCACGACGGTGGGCGTCGCGCGCCTGCCGGGGCCGATCGCCATCGAGCTGAAGTGCATCGCCACGCTCCCGTAACGCCACGCTCCTGTACGCCACGCCGCCTCGAACACCACACGTTGCCATGAGCCCCGCACGACCCATACAGGCTTTCAACTTCCGCGGCTGGATCGACGAGCACCGCCACCTGCTCAGGCCGCCCGTCGGCAACAAGCAGGTGTTCAAGGATGCGGAGTTCATCATCATGGTCATCGGCGGGCCGAACGCCCGCAAGGATTTCCACGACGATCCCGGCGAGGAGTTCTTCTACCAGCTCGAAGGCGACATGGTGCTGTGGACGATGCAGGACGGCCGGCGCGTCGACGTGCCGATCCGCGAAGGCGAGATCCTGCTGCTGCCGCCGCACGTGCCGCATTCCCCGCAGCGGCGCGCGGACACGGTCGGGCTGGTCATCGAGCGCCAGCGGCACGCCGGCGAACAGGACGGCCTGCTGTGGTTCTGCGAGAACTGCCACCGGCAGCTCTACAGCGAATACTTCGAGCTGAAGAACATCGAGACGCAGTTCCCGCCGGTGTTCGAGCGTTTCTTCTCGAGCGTCGGGCATCGCACGTGCAAGCACTGCGGCGCGGTGATGCAGCCGCCGGCGAAGCCGCCCGCGCGCCCAGGACAGCGCGGCTGACGCGATCATGGCCCGTCCTCTGAAGATCGACATCCACACGCACGTCATCCCGGAGAACTGGCCGAATCTCCAGGAGCGCTACGGCTATGGCGGGTGGGTGCAGATCGAGCACACCGGACCGGGCTGCGCGCGGATGGTGCAGGAAGGCAAGCTGTTCCGTGACATCAAGGCCAACTCCTGGGATCCGCAGGAGCGCTTCGACGACCTCAAGCGCACGGGCGTCGACGTGCAGGTGCTGTCGACGGTGCCCGTCATGTTCAGCTACTGGGCGCGCGCGCAGGACGCGCTCGACCTGAGCCGCCTGCTCAACGAGCACATCGCCGGCCTCGTGGCTCAGCACCCGAAGCGCTTCATCGGTCTCGGCACCGTGCCGATGCAGGAACCGGACCTCGCGATCCAGGAGCTCGAGCGCTGCGTGCGCAGCCTGGGGCTCGCGGGAATCGAAATCGGATCGCACATCAGCGGTCGCAACCTCGACGACCCGCGCGTCGTCGACGTGCTCACTGCGGCGCAGGATCTCGGCGCGGCAATATTCGTGCACCCGTGGGACATGCTCGGGCGCGAGCGCATGTCGCGCTACTGGCTGCCGTGGCTCGTGGGCATGCCGGCCGAAACCTCGCTCTCGATCTGCTGCATGATCTTCGGCGGCGTGTTCGAGAAGCTGCCGCGCCTGCGCGTTTGTTTCGCCCACGGCGGCGGCGCGTTTCCCGCGACGCTCGGCCGCATCGAGCACGGTTTTCACGCGCGGCCCGACCTGTTCGTGCAGAACCGCACCAATCCGCGCGAGTACCTGGGACGCTTCTACGTCGATTCGCTGGTGCACGATCCGGAACTGCTGCGTTACATGCTGGCGCTCATGGGCGAGAAGACGATCGCGCTCGGCAGCGACTATCCGTTCCCGCTGGGCGAGGATCGGCCGGGCGAGATGATCGAGGCGATGAAGCTCGACCCCGCGGTCGAGGCACGGCTGCTGCACGGCAGCGCGCTCGAGTGGCTGGCACTCGACCAGGAGCGTTTCACGTGAGGCGCTTCGCGTGAGCCGCCGCACTGAGGCCGTCCGCGGCGACGCCGGTCGCGAGCAGGCGCGCGCACTCGATACCGGCGATGCACTGCGCGATTTCCGTGCGCGCTTCCACATCCCCGCGGGACGCACGCGCCCGCAGGCGCTCTACCTCTGCGGCAATTCGCTCGGCTTGCAACCCGTCGGCGTCGAGCGGCTGATGCGCGAGGAACTGGAGGCCTGGGCGCGACTCGGCGTGCGCGGACATCACGAGGGCACGCGACCCTGGCTGCCGTACCACGAGCAGCTCGCGAACGACACCGCGCTCCTCGTCGGCGCCCGGCCGGGCGAAGTCGTGAACATGAACACGCTGACGGTGAACCTGCACCTGATGATGGTGAGCTTCTACCGTCCGACCGCCGAACGGCCGTGCATCCTGATCGAGGAAGGCGCCTTCCCCTCGGATCGCTACGCCGTCGCCTCGCAGATCGCCTACCACGGCCTGCGCGCCGAGGAGGCGCTGATCGAGCTCGCGCCGCGCCCCGGCGAGGATTGCATTCGCGACGAAGACATCGAGTCGCTGCTCGCGCGCGAGGGCAAGCGCATCGCGCTCGTGATGCTCGCGGGCGTGCAGTACCGGACCGGACAGGCGTTCGGCATGCAGCGTATCGTGCGCCTGGCGCGCGCGCAGGGTTGCAGCGTCGGCTTCGATCTTGCCCACGCAGCCGGCAACATCCAGCTGGCGCTGCACGACTGGGCGCCCGACTTCGCCGTGTGGTGCAGCTACAAGTACCTGAACTCCGGCCCCGGCGCGATCGCCGGTTGCTTCGTGCACGAGCGCCACGGGCGCGCGCCGGATCTGCCGCGCTTCGCTGGCTGGTGGGGCAACAACAAGCAGAAGCGGTTCCTGATGGGATCTCACTTCGAAATGCTCGAGGGCGCCGAGGGCTGGCAGCTCAGCAATCCGCCGATCTTTTCGCTGGCGCCGCTCATCGCCTCGTTCGCGCTGTTTCGCGAAGCGGGCATGCAGCGATTGCGCGAGAAGTCCGTGAGGCTGACCGCATATCTCGAGTCGCTCATCGATGCACGCCTCGTGGGCCGCCTCAGCGTGATCACGCCACGCGATCCGCGCAGCCGCGGCGCGCAGCTCTCGCTGCGGCTCGCTTCCGGTGTCGCGAGCGGCCGCGCGGTGTTCGAAGAGCTCGCGCGCCGCGACGTGATCTGCGATTGGCGCGAGCCCGACGTCATTCGCGTCGCACCCGTGCCGCTCTACAACACGTTCGAGGACGTGTGGGACTTCGTGGCGGTGCTCGAAGAAATCCTGGAGGGTGCGTGCGCCCCTCGCCCCTGACCGTCGTCGGCGCGGGATTGGCGGGAAGTCTCCTCGGCATTTTTCTTGCGCGCCGTGGATTTGCCGCCACGCTCTACGAGCGCCGGCCCGACATGCGCCGCGAGCGCATCTCCGCCGGACGCTCCATCAACCTCGCACTCGCGGATCGTGGCATTCACGCTCTGCGCCAGGCGGGCGTGATCGACGTCGTACAGCCGCTGATGATCCCGATGCGCGGTCGCATGATCCACGACCCTGAGGGCAACACCACGCTCCTGCCCTACGGCCAGAACGAGCGCGAGGTCATCTATTCGGTGTCGCGCGCGGAGCTCAACAAGCTCCTGATGAGCGAGTTCGAGCAGCGCGCCGATGCGGCGATCCATTTCCGCCACAACTGCCGCGGCCTCGATACGACGCGCCGCGTGCTGACGTTGTTCGATGAGGGCAGCAACCGGCCGGTGGAGGTTCGCGCCTCGCCGGTGATCGCCACCGACGGTGCGAGCTCGGCGGTTCGCGCGGACCTGGTGCGCGCAGAAATCGCGCGCTCGCGCGAGGACCTGCTGGCGCACCAGTACAAGGAGCTCTCGATCCCGCCCGGGCCCGACGGCACGCACCTGCTGGACCCGAACGCGCTGCACATCTGGCCGCGCGGCGGCTTCATGCTCATCGCGCTCGCGAACATCGACGGCAGCTTCACAGTCACGCTGTTCCTGCCGGCCACGGGCTACGACAGCTTCGCCTCGCTCACCGACGAGCAGGCCGTCGAGACCTTCTTCGCGCGCCGCTTCCCGGATGCGTTCTCGCTGATCCCGGAGCTGACGCAGGACTTCTTCGCCAACCCCACGGGCAACATGGTCACGGTGCATTGCTCGCCCTGGCAGTCCGGCGGCGACGCCCTGCTGCTCGGCGATGCCGCGCACGCGATCGTACCGTTCCATGGCCAGGGCATGAACTGTGCGTTCGAAGACTGCGTGGTGTTCGACGAGCTGCTCGACGAGCACGACGACTGGGAGACGCTGTTCGCGGAGTTCGAGCGCCGCCGCCGCCCGGACGCCGGGGCAATCGCGCAGATGGCGCTCGAGAACTACGTCGAGATGCGCGACAGCGTGCGCAATCCGCGCTTTCAATTGCAGAAGGCGCTGTCGCTCGATCTGGAGCGGCGCTTCCCGCAGCACTTCATTCCGCGATACTCCATGGTGATGTTCCACCACGAGATCGGCTACGCGCAGGCGCTCGCGCGCGGGCAGGTGCAGCAGGGAATTCTCGATCAGCTCACCGAGACGGCGTACGAAATGAATCAGGTCGACATGGCGCTGGCCGCACGGCTGGTGCACGCATCGCTGGAGCCGTTGCGATGAACGGGTGCGCGGGACGAGGGGCACAGGAGCAGGCGCGATGACAAGCAGCACGGCCGCCGGCCTCGCGGCCGCAATTGCCTTGCTCGGCCTGACGGGGAATGCCGTCGGCGCTGAGCCGCCGCTTGACGAAGCGGCCGTGGGGCGCTTCGTCGCGCTGGCGCTGGAGTGCGTGCATCGTGAGTATCCGAACAAGATCTCGCACACGCTCGCGGGCGATGCCGATGCCAGGCCGCCTCGTCAGCTCACGCCCGCGTTTTACGGCTGCTACGACTGGCACTCCGCCGTTCACGGTCACTGGCTGCTCGCCCGCGCCGCTCACCTGTACCCGCAAGCGTCGTTCACGCCCGCCGCTCGCGCCGCGCTCGCAAAGAGCCTCACCGCGGAAAACATCGCCGTCGAAGTGGCCTACCTGCGCACAGCCGGCCGCGCGTCGTTCGAACGTCCCTACGGTCTCGCGTGGCTGCTGCAACTGATTGCCGAGCTGCGCATGTGGGAGGATCCGCAGGCGGAAGGCTGGGTCGCGGCGCTGCAGCCGCTGGAGCAGGAAGCGGCCGTGCGCATCAAGCAATGGCTGCCGAAGCTCAACTATCCGATCCGCGTCGGCGAGCACAGCCAGACTGCGTTCGCGTTCGGGCTGATCTGGGACTGGGCCCAGGTGGCGGCCGACGAGGCGATGATCCGGCTGATGAACAATCGCGCGCGTGCCTATTACTACGCTGACGGCAACTGCCCCCTCGCGTACGAACCTTCCGGCGAGGATTTCCTGTCGCCGTGCCTGGCGGAGGCCGATTTCATGCGCCGGCTGCTCACGCAGGTCGATTTCCAGTCGTGGCTGCGCAATTTCCTGCCCGGCATTCCGCGCAACGCGCAGGACCTCTGGCTGCCCGCCGGCATCGTCACCGATCGCTCCGATCCCAAGCTGGCGCACATCGACGGGCTCAACCTGAGCCGCGCGTGGATGCTCGAGGGAATGGCGAGCGCGCTCGGGACCGATCCGCGTGCCGGCGCGCTGCGCGCCGCGGCGAGACGCCATCGCGATGCCGCGCTGCCCGCGGTCACCGGCGAGCACTACGAAGGCGGCCACTGGCTCGGAACCTTCGCGCTCTACCTCACTACGGGCGCCGGGTTGAAGAAGCTCACAGCGCGCTGAGCCCGCCGCCGGATCTTGTCAGGCCGCACTCCCACTGCTCACCAGCTTGAGCCCCAGAATTCCGACAATGATGAGAGCGATACAGCCGAGACGAGCCAGGGAGGGCGACTCGCCAAAGATGATGATCCCCAGAACGGCCGCGCCTACCGCGCCGATACCGGTCCATACCGCATAGGCCGTGCCCACCGGTAGCGCGCGCATCGCCAGTCCGAGGAGCACGAAGCTGAGGAAAGCCGCGACGAGAGTGAGTGCGGTGAGATTATGCTTCGTGAACCCTGCAGACGCCTTCATGCTGACGGCCCACACGATCTCGAGAACGCCTGCGATGACAAGGATGATCCAGGCTGTGCCTGGCGGGAAGTTCACTGGCATTGGCTTGCTCCGAAGCTCCCGGACGCTCGCTACATTCCTGAGCGCGCGCTACGGGTAGGTGATTTCCAGGATGTATCCGGTCTTCGCGTCCCCCGAGCAGACGCCGCCGAGCGCATGGTTGCCACACTCAGGACGCGGTAGCTTGCGACAGCTGTAGCGCGCAGGAGTTGCGACTGCGAAGTGCTCGATCGCGCAGTACTCGGAAGCGATCCTGCAGCGCAAGTCGCCGCACGGCATGTCGTGCGCCCCTTCCTGCTCGCCGCCCGATCGCTCGTCCGCGAATGGCTGCGGCGTGTGCGTGTCGGTGGCCAGTGTCGCAGTTGCGAGCATGAACACGAGGCCCAGCGACGCACTGGAAACGGTGAAGCTGAACATCATGACTCCGGTGGGCTCTGAGGTGCCGTCCATCGTACCGTGTAGCAGTTGCGGACTCGAACCAACTCAGCCGCCATCCTTCAGACTCGATACGCCGCCACGACTGTGCGCTCCACTCGTGAGTGCACGTAGGTTCTTCCGAGCGCCGCTCCCAGCGTCGAGTACGCTGCGAAATTCGTGCCGCTCTCGGGCAACTTGCGTGCGTTCTCCAGCCGGCCGTTGCCCGTCGTTCCGAAGCACGTGCTTTCTTCAGCAGCGGCTGTCGCCACGACGAGGGACAGGATCAGGCCGATGCAATGCCGCAGGCCAGCCCGGTGGACGGTCATGTCCGGGCGACGAATGCGAGCCGCAGCCCGATCGCGATGAGCACGATGGCGGTCGCGCGCTCGCGCCACGCCGCGAGCCGCGGATTCGCGAGCAGGCGCCCACTCAACCTGCCCGCCGCGAGGGCAACCAGCGAATCGCCGATGACGCCGAGGATCGACAGAATCGCGCCGAGTGCGAGGAACTGCACCAGCACCATGCCGCGCTCGGGGTGCACGAATTGCGGCAGGAACGCGAGGAAGAACAGCGCGACCTTCGGGTTGAGGATTCCGGTGACGACCGCGTGCATCAGCAGCCTTCGGTCGCGCGGTGCCGACGCCGACGTGGACACCGAAGTCGACGTCGCGCCCGAGGCGGAGGTCGGGGCCGATGCTGCCGATGCTGACTCCCGCGCGGCCGTTCGTTGCGCGGCGCGGAGCGTGAGGATGCCGAGCACGATCAGGTAGGCGGCCCCGACGTACTTCACCACGGTGAACGCCGTGGCGGAGGTCGCGAGAATGGCTGAAAGGCCGAGCGCCGCTGCCACGGTGTGGACCAGCGTGCCGATCTGCAGCCCGACCGCGGTGGTAATGCCCGCGCGCGCGTCGCTTTCGACCGTTCGCGCGATGACCAGGGCCTGGCCCGGGCCGGGCGAGGCGATCAGGAGAATGCAGGCGAAGCAGTAGGCGACGAGGGTGGCGGCGTCGAAGGGCATCGGCGTTGCATTCCGGGGCGGAAGTCGGAGATCCTTCTTGGATTGTGCACCAGACGGAACTGGACCCACCACCGTGAGGATACGACCGTGGATCAGCGCATCATCGACCTCTACGACCAGTACACGCACACGGCCCTCGATCGCCGCACGTTTCTCGAGCGCCTGGCTACGCTGACCGGAAGCGTCGCCGCCGCTTACGCGGTGCTGCCGCTCCTGCAGGCGAACAAGGCCGCGGCCGCGCAGATCGATCCTGAAGACAAGCGCGTCGCGACTGAGCCGGTGAAATTTCCCGGCGCGGGTGGCGAGATGCGGGGCTACCTCGCGAAGCCGCGCGACCGCACGGCGGCAGCGCCGGGGGTGGTCGTGATCCACGAGAACCGGGGCCTGAATCCGCACACCGAGGACGTCGCGCGGCGCCTGGCGGCGGCCGGCTTCGTGGCGCTGGCGCCCGATTTCCTCTCCCCTCTCGGCGGCACGCCGTCGAACGAGGACACCGTGCGCGAGATGTTCGGCAAGCTCGACGCCACGCAGACGCTGGACAATGCCATCGCCACAGTGAAATGGCTGCGCGAGCGCGCCGACACCACGGACCGCATCGGTGCCGTCGGCTTCTGCTGGGGCGGCGGACTCGTCGGCCGGCTCGCGACGGGCGATCCGACGCTGAACGCTGGCGTCGTCTTCTACGGCCGCACGCCCGATGCCACGGCAGTGCCGAACATCAAAGCGGCGCTGCTGCTGCACTACGCGGGACTCGATGAGCGCATCAACGCGGACGTGCCGGCGTTCAAGGAGGCGCTCGACAAGGCGGGTGTGCGCTACGAGCTGCATCGCTACGAGGGCGCGAACCACGCCTTCCACAACGACACGTCCGCCGCGCGCTACGACGCCGCCGCCGCCAAGCTCGCGTGGGATCGCACGATCGCCTTCTTCACCAGGGAACTTGCTCGGTAACCGGACAGGTACCGGGCTCAGATAAACAACAACGACGACAAGGGGGTTCGCATGGGTCGTATCAATGTCGGCCGCCTGCTGCTGGGCGGCCTGGTCGCGGGGCTCGTCATCTTCCTCATCGAGGGCGCGATGGGGCCCACTTACATGGCCGACATGGTTCGCGCCATGCAGGCGCACAACCTGACCATACCGACGGGAGCGGCGGGAGCGGTGGGCGGCGCGTTGCTCAGCCTGCTGATGGGCGTCGGCCTGGTGTTCTTCTACGTCGCCGCGCGCCCGCGCTTCGGCGCCGGCGTGAAGACTGCAATCATCGTCGCTGTCGCGTACTTCGTCTTCGCGTATCTCGTCGGGTTGATCGGCTACGGCCTCTTCGGCCTTTATCCGGCCGATCTTCTCGTCCGCTGGGGCGCGCAGGGCCTCGTCGAGCTCACGCTCGCATCGATCGCCGGCGCGTGGCTCTACAAGGAAGCCTGATCGGGCGCGAGCGTGCGCTCGAGCAGGAAAAAAGTCATCGCGTAGGCGTTCTTCTCGTCCGCGGGGCGGGCGATGCGCTCGACGCAGTGCCATTCCTTCGGGTCGAGCTCGGGGAAGCGCGCGTCGCCCGCGACGGATGCGTGCACGCGCGTGAAATAGACGCGATCGGCGAGCGGCAGACAGAGGCGGAAGACTTCGCCGCCGCCGATCACCGCGAGCTCGGGCACCTCGCGCGCGCGTTCGATCGCCTCGGCGACGCTCGCGACGCGCTCCACGCCGGATGCGGTGAAACTCTCGTCGCGCGTGAGAACGAGACTGCGACGGCCGGGCAGCGCCTTGCCGATCGATTCGAACGTTCGCCGTCCCATCAGCATCGGCTTGCCCATGGTCACGGCCTTGAAGTGCTGCAGGTCGGCGGGCAGATGCCAGGGCAACTGCTTCGCACGCCCGATGACGCCGTTCTCGGCAGCCGCGACCACCAGCGCAAGCGCCGGACGCGGACCGCCGATCGAGCGGCGCGTGGCGTCGATCGCGGCGCGCGGATTGCCCGGCGAATCGACGACCGGAGGTCGCGAGGACGGGGGAAGTGTGCGTTCGGTCACGCTAGGTCCCGCGCTTATGTGAATAGCTCGGCGCTGTTTTCATTCAAAGACTTATAGAGTTCTGCTGCCGCGCGGGTGCCCTCGATCGCAATGATCGCGGAAGGGGGCGGCGCGCGCGGCAAGTCCTCGTCCCAAGAGTAACCCGGGTCCGCAATGAGGCGAACATTGGCGTTGCTGGCCCTCGCGGGGCTGCTGCTCGGCCCCGCGATGGCTTTTGCGCAGTCCGCGCCCATAGCGCGGTACCAGCGCTACGTCGGCAACATGAATTTCGTGACCACCGGCGGTTCGCTGCGCACGCAGTCGAACGACGGTGACGCGTGCGCGGTCGGCGCGACCAGCACGGCCGCGCTCAACGGCATCCCGGCTGGCTCGACCATTGTTGCCGCGTATCTCTACTGGGGCGGCTCGGGCGGCACGGTCGACTCGAACGTCACGCTCAATGCAACCGCCACGGCTGCGAGCCGCACGTTCACCGCGACGTTCAACAACGGCGGCACGAACTTCCCCTACTTCGGCGGCTTCGCCGACATCACCAGCCGCGTCACCGGCAACGGCAATTTCACGTTCGGTGGACTGACCGTCGTGACGGGCACTCCGCATTGCGGCAGCGCCGCCGTCCTCGCCGGCTGGGGCATGGTGGTGATCTACGAGCGCGCCGCCGAACCGCTGCGCGCCATCAACGTCTTCGACGGCCTGCAGTTCTTCCGCGGCAGCTCGCTCACGCTCACGCCGGACGGCTTTCGCGTCCCCGTCTCCGGCATCGACGGCAAGATGGCCATCATCTCGTGGGAAGGCGATCCGGGTAACTCGACGCCGCTCAACGGCTTCAGCGAGTCGGTGAGCTTCAACGGCAACACGCTCGACGACGGCATCAACGTCACGGGCAGCGACCCGCTGGTGCAGCCGTACGACGGCACCGTCAACACGATCGGCGTGAACACGAGCTACGGCGTCGACGTCGACACGTTCACCGTCGATCCGTACATCGCGCCGGGGCAGACGTCCGCCACCACGGTGTACTCCGCGGGCGGCGACCTGGTGCTGCTCACCGCACAGGTCGTGAGCGTCACGTCCGAGCCTGTCGTCGATCTCAGCCTCACCAAGACACACAGCGGCGACTTCTCGACGGGCAGCGCGGGCACGTACACGATGCGCGTCAGCAACGCCACCGGCGTCGGCGTCGAGCCCGACGACAATCCCGTCACGATCACGGACACCCTGCCTGCCGGCCTGTCATTCGTTTCCGGCAGCGGCACGGGCTGGAACTGCTCCGCCGCCGCGCAGGTGGTCACCTGCACGCACCCGCCGCCCGTGCCGACCGGCGGTTCGCTGCCGGATCTGTTGCTGACGGTCCTCCCCTCGCAGGCTGGCGCGCCTGCCGTTACCAACAGCGCGACGGTGTCGAGTGCGAGTCTCGACGTGAACGCGGCCAACAACACGGCCAGCGATCCGACCAACATCCGCCTGCCGAACCTGTCGACGTCGACCAAGACGGTGGTCGACCTCAACGGCGGCGACGCCAACCCTGGCGACACGCTGCGCTACACGATCGCGCTCACCGAATCGGCGGGGTACATCTCGCCGAACGTCAGCGTCACCGACGACGTTCCGGCAAACGTCGACACTTTCACCGTGGTCACGCTGCCTGCGGGTGCAGTGAACAATTCCACCGGCAGCGGCACGGGCGCGAACGGCTCGGGGTTCCTCAGCGTCTCCAACATCACCGTGCCTGCCAGCGGCAGCGTGACAGTGGTCTTCGACGTGCGCGTCGCGCCGGGCGCTCCGATCGGCAGCACGATCGACAACACTGCGACCGTGCTGAATCCGAACGGGCCGGGCGCGACGCCCGCGGCGCCGCAGCTCGTCGTGTCGCAATCGCAGATCCCGTCGAGCGGCGTGAAGCCCCTCTACGTCTACGGCGCGCTGAGCCCGCAGCTTTCGCGCACGCCCGCGCCGATTCCACAGGTCAGCATCACGATCAACGGAGCCGGCGCGCTGCAGAACTGGACGCTGGCCCCTGCGCTGGCCACGGCCATCTCGCTGCCCGCCGGCAACGTGCCGGTGCAGCTCTGGATGACGCGCTCGGCGAACAACACCGGCGGCCGCAACGTCACCGTGACGCTGCTGAGCGGCGCGACCGTCCTCGGTTCCCAGAGCCAGAACGTCACCGGTCTCTCGGCGACGGTGCCGGCCCTGCGAACGTTCACCGTGCCGATCGGTGCGACCAACGTCGCCGCCGGCGCAACCCTGACGCTGCGCGTGGCGAACACGACTACGCAGGCCAATCGCACGATCACGATTTTCCCGATCGACCCCGCGACCTCCGCACGCTCGAACGTGGGCTTCTCGAGCAACACGGTCATCAACGTCAACAGCGTCCTGACCTACAGCACGGCATTCCCGGGCGCGACGCTCGCTGCGACGTTCGCGCCGGGCGCGACGGTTTTCATGCGCACGGTGGTGAGCGATCCGTTCGGCAGCTTCGACATCGCCGGCGCGCGCCTCACGCTCCTCAATCCGTCGAGCGGCACGGTGCTCAACAACGTCGTCATGACGCAGGTGGCGGATTCCGGCGCCGCGACACGAACGTATGAAACGAGTTTCGCGCTGCCGGCGAACGCACCGCCGGGCGCGTGGACCGTGCGCGTGGTGGCGAGCGAAGGCACGGAAGGCACCGTCACCGACCTGGGCGTCGGCAGTTTCAGCGTCGTGATTCCGCTGCCGACGCTGGTGGTGGCGAAGACTTCGCAGGTGATCTCGGATCCTTTCAACGGCGCCGTGAATCCGAAGCGCATTCCGGGCAGCGTGCAGCTCTACTCGATCGTGATCGCCAATCAGGGGCCGGGCACGGTAGACGCGAGCACCCTCGCCATCATCGATCCGGTGCCGGCGAACTCCGCGCTCTACGTGTCGACGGCGAGCGGCGATCCGGTCGTGTTCATCAACGGCAGCCCGGTGAGCGGCCTCACCTTCAGCTACGCGACGCACGTGACGTACTCGAACCAGCCAGGCGGCGGCGCGCCCTTCAACTACACGCCGGTGCCCGATGCCAACGGCTTCGATCCGGACGTCACGGGCTTTCGTGTAGCGCCGGCTGGCGTAATGAGCGCTGCGAGCGTGGCCGGCAATCCGAGCTTCACGATCCGCTTCCGGGTGCGGCTGCAGTAGATCGCGCGCCTTGCGCGCCGGTTCAGAACGCGAACGTCGCGACGAAGGTCAGCGAGCGCGCGCGACCGAAGTCGAACTCGCCTTCCTGGTAGGCGCCGCCGAAAGCGATCCTGTCGTTGATCTGGCGCGAGAGCTGGACCTCCCAGATGTACTCGTAGCCGCGCACGTCCCTTTCCTCTTCGGCCCCCGGATTCAGGAAGATCCCCTCCTCGCTGTGCAACTTCCAGCGAGCTCTGCCCGCCTTCGGCGTGACGGACCAGCCTGAAGCGAAAGGAATCTCCCAGCCAACGGCGACATAGCGCTGCGAGAGCGAGAACTCGTCCGTCGCGGACCACCAGTCGATGCTGCTGCTGCTGTCGGCGCCGACCTCCAGCATCAGCCCGAACGGTGTCACGAAGGCGAAGCTGCCACCGACGCTGAACGTGTCCACCTCCTCACGTTCGTCGGTGCTGGTGAAGGCCGGGCCGATGCGCAGCTCACCCTGGCCCACTCGTGGACTGATCAGAAACTTTCCATCTGCCGCGTGAGCGGCAGGCAGGACAGCGATCATCAACGCGACGAAGCAGATCCGCATCATGGCGACGCTCCTCTTTTTCACTTCTTGCCGGGCGCGCGCAACCTAGCGGGCGCCCGGTTCGAAGCACAAGGACAACGCCACCAGTAGCGCGAGGCGCTACTGTGGAACTCGCATTCTGCAACCTGGCGATCGGCGGGCGACGCCAGCGTGTTCAGTGCGCGGGCGCCTCAGTCGCGCCCGAGGAACCACAGGGTGAGGCTCCAGCGCTCGCGTGTCGCCGGCAGCACTTCGTGCTCGAAGCGGTCGCTCAGGAACAACGCCAGGCGTCCGGCCTGAGGGAGTACGTCGACCACTTGTCCCGCGCCGACGTACAGCCGCATCGCGCCGCCCTGGGACTCGAGCCAGTCGGGATTCAGGTAGATGGCCGCGGAGAGAATGCGGTGACGTGAGATCGTGGGCTGGTCGAGGTGCCGCGCGTAAAAGGCGCCCGGCGCGTAGCGGGCGAAGTGCGCCTCGTGATCGAGCAACCCGAGTTGCAGCTCGCGATTGAGCACGAGCCTCAGCGCTTCCAGCATGCCGGCGAGGCGCGCGAGCGCCGGCGAGTTGTGCGCGGCGAGCCACCAGATCTCGTCGCTGCGGATCCGCGGCCGCACCGCGCGATCCGCTCCCGCGCCGATGGCACCGCGGTGAAAATCTCCCTGCTGGTAGGCGCGCTGCGCTTCGGCGAGCAGCGCGGCGACGAGCTCATCGTCGATGAGTCCGTCCCGGCAGGACCAGCCGCGCGCTTCGACATCGCGGGCGATCGGCAGCCAGCGGTCCAGCGCGTCGTCCACGACAGTTCAGTCCTTGCCGCGGCGCCGCCGTCGCGGCTGTTCGGGCGGAGCCAGCATCGTGCCGCGACAGCCCGCGGCCCCGCAGCGACAGCCGTAGATCTCGTCGATGTCCGGTGGATCGCTGGCTTCGCGCTGGATCTGGTAGTCGTAGCTCAGTTCCTCGCCCTGCCCGATGGTGCGCACGGCCTCGATGAATATCCGCCGCTGCTCGATCACGGTCTCGCAGTTCGGGGCGCAGGAATGGTTGATGAACCGCGCTTCGTTGCCGTTGACGCCGGCGTCGACGACGGTGCGCCCGTCGACAATGAACAGGAAGGTGTGGTTGTCGCGCTCGTCCCTGGTCTCGTAGCGCCGATCGGCCTCGGCGTGCGACACGCGCTCGCCGGTGTACTCGACGATCCGCGTGCCGGAGCGGATGCGCCGCAGCGCGAACACGCCCGTGCCGTGAATTCCCGACTGCCGCACTTCGATCATGGGGACCCGCTTGCCGTTCGCCGTTCGCATCGCGCCCTCCCTGCGCTCACACCGCCACGGGCGCCTTGATCGCCGCCTGTGGCTGGTAGTTCTCGATCGAGAAGTCGTCGTATTCGTAGTCGAAGAGGCTCGGCGGTCGCCGGCGGAGCGCGAGGCGCGGCAGCGGCAAGGGACAGCGCGTGAGCTGCAGGTCCGCCTGTTCGAGGTGATTCAGGTAGAGATGACAGTCGCCGCCGACCCAGACCAGGTCGCCCGCCGCGAAATCGCACTGCTGCGCGATCATGCACGTCAGCAGCGCATACGAGGCGATATTGAACGGCACGCCGAGAAAAATATCCGCGCTGCGCTGATAGAGCTGGCAGGACAGGCGCCCTTCGGCGACGTAGAACTGGAAGAACGCGTGACACGGCGCGAGCGCCATGGCGTCGAGCTCGCCGACGTTCCAGGCGCTCACGATGATGCGCCGCGAATCCGGCGTCTCGCGCAACTGCCGGACGACTTCGCTCATCTGGTCGATGTGCCGCCCGTCCGGCGTCGGCCACGAGCGCCATTGCCGGCCGTAGACCGGGCCGAGGTCGCCCTTCTCGTCCGCCCACTCGTCCCAGATGCTGACGCCGTTGTCGCGCAGGTACTGCACGTTGGTGTCGCCGCGCAGGAACCAGAGCAGCTCGTGGATGATCGAGCGCGTGTGCACCTTCTTCGTGGTGAGCAACGGGAAGCCCTGCGCGAGATCGAACCGCATCTGGTAGCCGAAGACGCTCAGCGTTCCCGTGCCCGTGCGATCGCTCTTGCGCGCACCGTGCTCGCGCACGTGCCGCATGAACTCGAGATACTGTTTCATGCCGCGACCAGGTTCCCGGTGGGCACGCGCCGCTTGTAAGCCCAGCCGAGCATCGCGGCACCGGCGACGATCATCGGCACGCACAGGATCTGGCCGGTCGTGAGCCAGCCGAAGGCGATGTAGCCGCCCTCACCCATGTAGCTGTCGGGCACGCGAACGAACTCGATGGCGAAGCGGAACATGCCGTAGAGGAGCAGGAACAAGCCGGTGGCGGCGAGCCGCGGCCGCGGCTTCGCGGTGAACGTCCACAGCACCGCGAACAGCACCAGGCCCTCGAGCGTCGCTTCGTAGAGCTGCGAGGCGTGGCGCACCTCGCCGTTCACGAGGAAGCCCCACGGCACGTCGGTCGTCTTGCCCCACAGCTCGTTGTTGATGAAGTTGCCGATGCGGCCGAAGAACAGGCCGAGGCACGGCAGCGGCGCGGTGAAGTCGAAGACGTCGGCGACGGAGCGCCCGCGAATCTTCGCGAACACGGCAATGGCGATCATCACGCCCGCCAGGCCGCCGTGAAACGACATCCCGCCTTCCCAGATCTTGAAGATCGCCAGCGGATTCGCGACCAGCGCATCGAGACCGTAGACCAGCGCCCAGCCGATACGCCCGCCGAGGATCACGCCGAGCGCCGCGAAGAAGATGAGGTCGTCGACGTCGAGCAGCCGCTTGTCCTCGGGGTCCGCCGGGCGCCACGTCGAGCCGGGCAGGCGCGCGCGCCGCCGGGCCAGCCACCAAGCGGCCACGAAACCGAGCAGGTACGCGATGCCGTACCAGTGGACGCGGATCGGACCCAACGGGCCGAACGGGCCGATGGAAAAGGCGACTGGATCGAGGGCCGGGTATTCGATCATTGCTGGTCCTGTGTCGCTAATCCTGGATGGCGCGGCAGAAGACTGCCTTCAGATATCGCGTCTCCGGAATCGCCGGGTGCACCGGGTGATCGGGAGACTGGCCGCCGAATTCCAGCACCTGGACCGAGCGGCCGACGTGCCGCGCCGCCTTCTGGATGGCGGCGAGCAGGTCGTCCTGCTGCAGATGATACGAGCAGGAGCAGGAAACGAGCAGTCCGTCGCGCGACAGCAGTTGCAGCCCGAGCTGGTTGAGCCGGCGATACGCCGCCTGCCCTTTCGGAATGTCCTTGCGCCGCTTGATGAAGGCCGGCGGATCGAGCACTACCACGTCGAAGCGCTCCCTGGCTTCGTGCAGCCCTTCGAGCACCTGGAAGGCGTCGCCCTGCACGGCCTGAGCTTTCACTTCGTTGAGCGCCGCGTTTTCGCGCAGCAGCTCCAGCGCCGGCGCCGAAGAATCCACGCAGGTGACGTCCGTGGCACCGTGTTTCGCGGCGGCGAGGCCCCAGGCGCCGACGTAGCTGAAAACGTCCAGCACGCGCGCGCCGCCGACGTAGTCGAGAAACTTGCGGCGGTTCGCCGCCTGATCGAAAAACCAGCCGGTCTTCTGACCGCCGCCGAGCGGAACCTGGAACTTCAGGCCGTTCTCCACGACGGTCGCGCGCTGCGGCACGTCGCCAAACCCCGTCTCGACATAGAGCGGCAGGCCCTCCAGCTCGCGCGAAGCGCTGTCGTTGCGCCACAGAAGCGCACGTGGCTGCACCACCTTCTGGAGCGCGGCCGTGATCTCCGGCCTCAGGCGTTCCATGCCGGCAGTGCCGATCTGCCCCACGAGCACGTCGTCGTACCGGTCCAGGACGAGACCGGGCAGCCCGTCGGATTCGCCGTACAGGAGCCGGTAGGCCGGCTGCTCGAACAGGCGGCGCCGCAGGGCGAGCGCCAGCTGCAGGCGCTGCACGAGCAAGGCGCGATCGATCGGATGCGACAGCTCGCGGCTCACGATGCGGGCGCTGATCAGCGAGCGCGGATTGACGTAGGCGTGACCGACGAAGCGGTGCCGATCCGATTCGACACGGGCGAGATCGCCCGGCTGGAAGGCCGTCAGCGGCGTCGCGTCGGTATCGACCTCGTTGCTGAACACCCACACATGGCCGGCCGACAGCCGGCGATCCTCGCCGTGCTTGAGGCGCAACACCGGGAGCTCGGCCGCTGCGCTGGCAGGGACCTGGGACATCTCGCTCACGTCAGACTCTGGCTTGAGAACGTACGCTCGAAGGGACGTTCAAAGTATAGTGCCTCGCCCCCTCCGACGCTCTCCCATGTCTGCGCCCACGACCTCCGCAGCAAGCTCCACGGCCACGAATCGCCTCGCCCGCGAGACCAGCCCCTACCTGCGCCAGCACGCGCACAACCCCGTCGACTGGTATCCCTGGTCTCCCGAAGCCCTGGAACGCGCGCGCCGCGAAAAGAAACCCATCCTGCTGTCGATCGGCTATTCGGCCTGCCACTGGTGCCACGTCATGGCGCATGAGTCCTTCGAGGACGCCGACACGGCAGCGCTGATGAACGAGCAGTTCGTGAACGTCAAGGTGGATCGCGAAGAGCGCCCGGATCTCGATCGCATCTACCAGGTCGCGCACCAGATGCTCGCGCAGCGCGGCGGCGGCTGGCCGCTCACCATGTTCCTCACGGCCGACGATCATCGCCCGTTCTTCGGCGGCACGTATTTTCCAAAGGAGCCGCGCTACGGGATGCCCGCGTTCAAGGACATCCTGCAACGGGTCGCGACCTACCATCGCGAGCACGAGGCCGAGATCCGCACGCAGAACGCAGCGCTCGCCGACGCGTTCCAGACGCTGTACCCGCAGCCTGCCGAGGAATCGCAGGAGTTGACGGACGTGCCCGCCGACAAGGCGCGCATGCTGTTGGAAGACGTGTTCGACGGCGAGCACGGCGGCTTCGGCGGCGCACCGAAATTTCCCCATCCGGCGACGGTCGAGTTCCTGCTGCGCCGCTGGCGCGCGAGCGCAGGAGCTGCGAAACCCGACCTGCATGCCCTGTACATGGCCACGCTCACGCTCAAGCGCATGGCCGAGGGCGGGCTCTTCGACCAGCTCGGCGGCGGTTTCGCGCGCTATTCGGTCGATCTCTACTGGATGATCCCGCACTTCGAAAAAATGCTCTACGACAACGGCCCGCTGCTCGCGCTGTACGCGGACGCGGCGCTGGCCACGGGCGACGGCTTCTACGCGGGCATCGCCGCTGAAACGGCACAGTGGGTGCTGCGCGAGATGCAATCGCCGGCGGGCGGCTACTACTCGAGCCTCGACGCCGACTCGGAAGGCCACGAAGGCAAGTTCTACGTGTGGGACAGGCGCGAGGTGCAGGACGCGCTCACACACGACGAGTATCGCGTCTTCGAGCGGCGCTACGGCCTCTACCATTCGGCCAATTTCGAAGGCCGCTGGCATCTGCACGTTTACGATCCCGTCGAGAAGATCGCAGGCAGCGGATCGCTGATCCCCGGCCGCCGCGGCGCACCGGACGCTTCCGAAGTTCAGCGCCTGCTCGACTCGGCGCGGGCAAAATTGCTGGCGCTGCGCGAGCAGCGCATACGCCCGGGCCGCGACGAGAAGGTCCTGGCGAGCTGGAACGCGCTGATGATCCGCGGCATGGCGGTCGCGGCCCGGCGGCTGAAGCGCGCGGATTTCGCAGAGTCGGCGGATCGCGCGCTAGCGTTCGTACGCGAGCGACTCTGGCGCGACGGCCGCCTGCTCGCTACCGGCCTGGCCGAGCCGGGGGCTCAGCCTGCCGCGCTGCCCGCGTACCTGGACGACTACGTGTACCTCGCGGACGCGATCCTCGAGCTGCTGCAGACGCGCTGGCGCAGCGAAGATCTCGCCTGGGTCGTCGAGCTGGTGGAGGTGGTGCTCGCGCGTTTCGCGGACGCCGGGCACGGCGGCTTTTATTTCACGGCGGACGACCACGAACAGCTCATCCACCGCCCGAAGTCCTTCGGCGACGACGCGACGCCCAGCGGCAACGCCGTGGCCGCGTGCGTGCTGAATCGCCTCGGCACGCTGCTCGCCGAGCCTCGCTACCTGGAAGCTGCCGAACGCACGATCCGCGCCGGCTGGGGGCAGCTCGAGAAATATCCGCACGGCCACGCAACGCTGCTGATCGCGCTCGACGATTACAAGAACGCGGTCGAAACGGTCATCGTGCGCGGACCGCAGGCCGCCGCGTGGCAGGAGCAGCTGTCGGCCCTGTACGCTCCGCGCCGCATGATCTTCGCGATCGCGGACGATGCTGCCGGCCTGCCGCCGGCGCTCGCGTCCAAGGTCGGCGGCGGCAGCACGGTCGCCTACGTCTGCAAGGGCACGACCTGCTCGCCTCCATTCAACTCGCTGCCCGCACTCGTCGCCTCGCTCGGCTAGACCTCACTCACTTTTCATCGCCATGCGCCGAGGATCAGGCCGTACAGCGCGAATTGCAGCGTGTGGTAGCCGCCGTCGATGAGCCACAGCTTGAGGCTGCGATCGCCGAAGCCGTAGTTGATCCCGAAGCTCGTCGCCACGTAGCAGGCGCCGATCGCGGCGCCGAGCAGCGTTGCCTGGCCGAGCGGGAGCGCGTCCGGCAGCAGCATCGCGAACAGCCATGCGGCCGCGAACGAGAGGATGAATCCGGTTGCGAACACGCGCGGCTTGTGCGGGCGCTTTTCCACGGGCATCCCCGCCTCGCGGTTCCACACCAGGCCGAAGAGGCCGTTCGAGTACCAGAGTCCGCCGAGCAGAAACGCCGAGGCAGCGGCTGCCAGCACGGCGAGGAAATTCACGTCGAGCGGTGTCACGTTCATTTGTGTTTTCTCCCCTGCCGCGCCGTCTGGCGCGGCTTTGACTTCTTCGCAGCACTCTTGCGCGCCGCAGCCTTGCGCGCTGCTCCCTTGCGTTTCGCGCCCTTGCGTTTCGCGCCCTTGCGTTTCGCGCCCTGCGCGGTGAGGGCCACCCCTCGCGACTGGCGCGCCCAGACTTCCAGCTGCGCGCCGTCCTCGAGCACATCCACCGGAACCTGGTAGTAGCCACCCATCTTGTACTCCGGCTTGTCGGGGTACGGGCAGAACGGCTTCATGCCGCGGTTCACGTAAGCGTCGCGATTCGTGCCGTCGACCTTGAGGAACAGCGTGTCGTCGTCGATGAGGCCGAAGAACAGGCCGTCGTGATAGAGGCCGACACCCCCGAACATGCTGCGCGACACCACCGGCCCGAGGCCGGCGAGCTGTTCGAGGACGAAACGATGGAAATCGTCGCTGACGGGCATGCATGGCCTCCTGTGCCGCGCCACGGGCGCGGTTCGGCCATTCTAGCGAATACGCCGCAGCCGTCCGCTCAGTACGCGGTCAGCATCTGCCCGGTACGCGGTTGCACGCTGCCGCCACCGGGTCCGCTGAACTCGATCGCCATGGACTCCAGTCGCATGCCCGCGTTGCGTTGCACGGCGAAATGCAGGTGCGGCCCGGTGGTGAAGCCGGTATTGCCGGAATCGGCGATGTACTCGCCGCGGCGCACGACCTGCCCGGGTTTCACGCGGATCGTGTCCCAGTTGAGGTGGGCGTAGAGCGCCATGGTGCCGTCCGGGTGCAGCACGCGCACGATGTTGGCGTTGCGCATGTGGCGCGGATCGGCGCCGCCCTCGAAATAGCGGCTCGCCACCTCGATGACCGTCCCTTCGCGTGCCGCGTAGATCTGCGTTCCGATGGGCATTTCGATGTCCACGGCAAACAGGCTGGACGGGTCGCCGTGCGTGATGCGCGTCGGCGCGGTCTGGGTGACGAGAAAAGTGCGGGCCAGGGCGAAGGGCGCGCGATACGGCCCTTCCGTGCGGTGCGGGGCGTCGGGCTCGCCGAGCACCGCCATGTACTGAAACGCCGCACGCGCGGGCTGGTCGCCGGCGGCAGCGGGAATGCGGACGATTACGGTCTCACGACGCGCGGCCGCGACCACGCGCGTGACTTGCGGCGTCGCCTCGTCTGCGTCGGCCGGGGTGAGGAGCTGCACCGCCACCTCCGCCGGGCAGAAGCAGGCGTTGTCGGCCACGATTTCGATGTGCGCGCCGGCCTGGCGCTGAGAAATCCTGACCTCCGGGAACGACATCGACTCGACGAGCGGCATCTGTTCGACGTCGCGTCCGTCGTCGGGCTTGCGGTCGGTGTATACCCAGTTCCCCGCGTCGTCGCGGTACTTGTAGAGTCCCTGCGCGCGAAGCGCCGCCGGACCAGCCACGACGTACACGCACGCCGCCACGATCGCCCAGTGCGCGAGCGCTGTGAGGAAGCCCGAGGCGCCGCGGGACGACCTCATCGGCGCGCCTCCAGGGCCTGTCGCAGCGCTGCGATCAGTGGCGCGTCGCGCACAGGGTCGAAGCGCGGAGCCGCCGACCAGTCGTAGCTCCACGGCTGCGCCGTGCGCTGCTCGGCCGGCTCGTCCGCGTAACGTGGAATCACGTGACAGTGCAGTGCCGGTTCCAGGTTGCCGAAGATGGCGTAGTTGATGCGCACCGCGCCGGTGACCGCGAGCACCGCATCGCCGAGCCGCGCCGCGTCCGCGAGGAACGCGTCACGCGCGACGCCCCCGAAGGCGTTGAGGTGATCGACGACCGGGTCGGGCAGCAGCAGGCAGTAGCCCTTCAATACCTGCGTCGCACCGAGGACGGCCCAACCCGAGGGCATGCGCGCGATGAAGGTCGGGTCGCGACCTTCGCGCAGCGCATGGACCTGGCGGTGGATGGCGGTGGACATCGGTTTAGCTCGGCCTACATCGTCGCAGCTCGGCCTACATCGGCGCAGCCTAGTCGACTGCGCGGCCGACAGACATCAACGCGGTTCGCGGAAAATGAAATAGACGGCGCCGAGGATACAAATACCCGCCCACACGTAGTCGAGGCGCAGCGGCTGGCGCATGTAATAGATCGCGAACGGTACGAAGACCACCAGCGTAATGACCTCCTGCAGGATCTTGAGTTGCCCCAGCGACAGGTGCCCGTAACCGATGCGGTTGGCGGGCACCTGCAGGAGATACTCGAACAGGGCGATGCCCCAGCTGACGATGGCAGCGATCCACCACGGGCGGTCGGAAAGGTTCTTGAGGTGCGCGTACCAGGCAAACGTCATGAAGACGTTCGACAGCGTGAGCAGAAGGACCGTGTAGCCGAGGGGCGGCAGCACGCTGGTCGTGCTCAGCATGTGACTCCCAAGGCCGTCAGCGCGGCCGTGGTTCCTTCGTACGTGCGGTGCTGCACTCCATGCCAGCCCCGCGAGCGCGCGGCGACGACGTTCGCTTCGAGGTCGTCGACGAACACCGTCGCACCGGGCTCGAGGCCGAAGCGCTTCTCCGCCTGCGCGTAGATGTCGGCGTCCGGTTTCATTACGCCCGCGAGGTAGGAAGGCAGCGCGCCGTGGCCGATCTCGTGGATGCCGTACTGCCGGCTCACGTGATCCCAGTGAAGGTCGCCGACGTTGCTCAACAGGTACACGCCATACCGTTGCGACAGCCGTTTCGCGAGATTCAGCATGCGCGGCTGCGGCTCGAACATGTCGACCCAGCAGGTGCGCAGCTGCGCGGCGTCGATACGCTGCGTAGCGAGGCGGGCGAGGTTCTCGAGCAACCCCTCGCCCGGGAGCTGCCCGGTTTCGTGCCGCTCGAGCTCGATGCGCGTGACCACGTCGCGCATGCTCGATACGTCGGCACCGTGCTCGCGCAGCAGCGCCGTGAGGCGGGAGTAGTCGAGGTGCAGGAGTACCCAGCCGACGTCGAAGACGACGGCGCGTATGGACCTGGTCACTTGCCGCTCCAGCGGCGCACGCGGCCGGTGTCCAGGTGGACGAAGCGGGACTGCGGGTAGTAGCCGACGCCGCCGCGTTTCATGCCGAGCGCCAGGTCGCGCAGGCGTTCGATCGTCACACCCTGCAGGCGCACGTCGATGGCCTTGCCGGCCAAGTGCAGGCTCTTCGCGGCCACTCCCCCTCCTCCGGTCTTGCGCAGGTATTCGTTGGATGCCGGCGACCGGAAGCCTGAAATTACCTCGAACCGGGGCGGCACGCCCGCGAGCCGGGCGACGTCGAAGAGGTAGTCGAACAGCGGGGGATCCATGTGGCCGACCTCGCCGCTGCGATGGTCGCGAAGGATGCGGTCGAACCGAGCAAGGACCGTGGCGTCGGTCGCGCCGGCGCTGAAATAGACGGCGGTCAATTCTTCACGGGTGTGGGTGTTGTAGAACGTGAGGGTGCGCGCATCCACACCCAGCGGCTCGTCAGCCTCAACCTGCCGCAACAGCGCCGTACCGACGACGACGCACAACCCACTCGCCAGGAAACGGCGCCGCCCGGGGTCGGCGCCGGACATCAGCGCGTCTCGAGCACCCGACCGCGATCGCCCGGGAACTGGTTGACCGACACCACCCGCGCGCGCGGGAAGAAATTGAAGTCCGTCGCGCTCGCCCAGGTGTACGCGCCCATCGCACGGCCGACGATCAGGTCGCCGACCTTGAGCTCGGGCAGGCGCACGTTCTCGGCGATCACGTCGATGCTGTCGCAGGTGGGGCCCGCGAGCACCGAATCGTGCAGCTCGCGCGAGTCGCGCAGCGCACCCACTGGGTAGCGTGAATGGTCGTAGAGCTGGCCGCTGAACGAGCCGTACAGGCCGTCGTCCAGGTAGTACCACCACAGGCCGTCGCGACGGGCGCGACCCATGACCGTGGCGATGCCGATGGCCGCCGGGGCACAGATGAACCGGCCCGGCTCCGCGATCACACGCACGTCGGCGGGCACGTCCGTCAGCGCGGCACGGATCGGGGCGCAGAATTCGTCGATCGGCTGCACCGGCTTCATGTACTCGACCGGGAAACCGCCGCCGATGTCGAGCATGTCGATGTCGGCGAACCCGCGGGCGCGGGCCTGCGCGATGAGCTCGATGCAGGCGCGCACCGCTTCGACGTACTTGGCCGGGTCCCCGGCCTGCGAGCCCACGTGGAACGAGAAGCCGCGCACGCGCACGTCCAGCCGGCGCGCGGCCTCGAGGAGCTCGAGCGCGTCGCCCGGATCGCAGCCGAACTTGCGCGACAGGTCGCACACCGCTTCCGGGCTGCGGAAGCAGACGCGCACCAGCAGCCGGGCGCGCCGGCGGTGCTTGGCGAACTTGGCGATCTCGTCGGGATTGTCGACGACGAAGGTGTCGATGCCGAATTGCAGCGCGTCGCGGATGTCGCTGTCGCGCTTGATCGGGTGCGTGTGGATACAGCGCCGCGCGGGCACGCCCTGGGCGCGCACGACGTCGATTTCGCCGGTCGTGGCGAGGTCGAACCCAGCGCCTTCGTCGCGCAGAGCGGCGACGACGGCGGGATGGGGCAACGGCTTGAGGGCGTAGTGCAGATCGACGCCCGGGAGGGCGGCCTGCAGGGCGCGATACTGGCCGCGCACGCGCTCACAGTCGATGACCAGGAGGGGCGAGCCGAATTCACGCGCCAGGCGTTCGATTTCGCGGCGTTCGAACGGATCGATGTAGTCAGCCGTGGACGGAGCAACCGCCACACTTCTCAACTTCATCACTCGTGCCACTGTCTTCTCCACCTCCACAGGGTCTTGCAACCCAAAAGGCAAAGGGTCAGACCCCGTGGATCTGACCCCTCATTTGGCGCGGACTATACGGCAATCGCGCCGGAGCGCAATAGGTCGGGCGCGGAAACGTGCGGCGCGTCGCGCCCGCGGAGACGTCGAGCGCCTCGCGAGAGGGGCGCCCGGACGCGAGCGAGGATCGGCGTCTGCGCGCTAGGAGGCGCGGCGCAGGCGGTTGGGTCGCGCGGCGCGCGCCGCGGAAATACGGCTCTCCGCGATCTCGTCGGCGATCACGTTCGCCGGCCGCTGCTCGCGCATCGCGCGGATCAGCACCACGCGGGTGGTCTCGTAGATGCCGGTGACGCGCGCCCACACTTCGCGCTCCTCGTGGCCGCCGAGGTACTCGAGCGAGGCGCTGATGATGCCGCCGCCGTTCACCACGTAGTCCGGTGCGTACAGGATTCCCCGCCGCAGCAGCGCTTCGCCGGCCTCGTCGTTCTCGAGCTGGTTGTTGGCGGCGCCGACGATGAGCGACGCCTTGATCCGGTCGACGCTGGCAGCGCTCAGCACGGCGCCGAGCGCGCACGGGGACAGAATGTCCGCTTCGACGAACAGCACTTCGTCGACCGCAACGGCGCGAGCACCGAACTCGGCGACCGCGCGTTCGACGGACTGGGTGTTCACGTCGGCGACGATCAGCTTGACGCCTTCGTTGTGCAGGAGCTTGCACAGGTGGTACCCGACCTGGCCGACGCCCTGGATCGCCACCGTGAGGCCGTCGAGCGAAGTGCGGCCCAGCTTGAGCTCCGCTGCGGCCCGCATGCCCTGGAATACACCGAAGGCGGTCTTCGGAGCGGGATTGCCGCCAGCCGCAGCGCCGCGCTGCCGGCGGCCGGAAACGTAGCGTGTCTCCTGCGCGACGACCTCGATGTCCGATTCCGAAATGCCGACGTCTTCGGCAGTGATGTAGCGCCCGCCCAGGCCTTCGATGTTCCGCCCGAACGCGCGCAGGAGCTGCTCGGACTTCTGCTGGTGCGAGTCGCCGATGATGACCGACTTGCCGCCACCGAAGGGCAGCCCCGCCATCGCGTTCTTGTAGCTCATGCCCTTCGACAGGCGCAGGACGTCCCGGACTGCCTCTTCGTCGGTCGCGTAGGGCCACATCCGACAGCCGCCGAAGGCGGGGCCGAAAGCAGTGCTGTGGACCGCAACAATGGACCTCAGGCCGGTGGCCTCGTCGTGGAAGAAGGAAACGCTCTCGTGACTGCGGAAGCTGTCGGCAGCGAAGACCATCTTGAGTCGCTCCTCTGGAGCTGAGCCGGGCGTCCGGCTGGAGGCAGACACGATATTCCAGACGCATTGGGTGTTCATTGCATCCTGACTTGCCGACAGGCTTATCAGTGGAATATTTATCCTGCAAGTCACTGTACTGAGGTATTCTATTCCATAGAATCTTGGTTTTTGCGGTGCATCACGATGGATAAGACCGACCTGCGCATCCTCGAGCTCTTGCAGGGCGACGCGAGCCGATCGACGGCCGAGATCGCTGAGGCGGCGGGGCTCTCGCCCTCCCCCTGCTGGCGGCGCATTTCGCTTCTCGAGGGGGCCGGCGTGATCCGCAAGCGCGTTGCCCTCCTCGACCGCGAAAAGCTCGGCCTCAGCGTCACCGTCATCGTGAGCGTCAGGCTCACCACCCACGGCCGGCAGTCGCTGGCGGACTTCGAGGAGCGCGTGCGCACGTTCCCGCAGGTGATCCAGTGCTTCACCGTCATGGGCGCGATCGACTTCGTGCTCACCGTCGTCACGACGGACATCCGCGCCTATGAGCGCTTCATGCGCGAGGACCTGTCGCAACTGCCCGGCGTGCAGGGCATCGAGTCGAACATCGTCATGACCGCGATCAAGGACACCACCGCCCTGCCCCTGGAACTGGTCGGTGCCAGCAACGCGTAGCCGGTCACGCGCCCGCCTCCTGGGCCTCGTTTAGACTTCGGGAATGTCCCCAGGCGCCCCGGCGAAGGCCGTTCCGCAGACTGACGCGAGCCACGAACTGGCCGTGCTGCTGCGCTCGCGCATCCCGATCATCGTGATCGAAACGCAGGAAGAAGCGCGCGCGCTCGGCCTGCTCTCCAACCTCGCCGTACGCGTCGCGCGCACCGGCCACACGCCGATGTTCCAGTGGACGGTGACCGACGGCCTGCGCCGGCTCGACCTCGACCTCGGCGCCCCGCAGCGTCACAACTGCGAGCCGCTCGAAGTGCTGAAGCACATCCGTGCGACGACGGTCGGTGGCGTCTACGTGCTGGTCGACTTTCACCCGTTCCTGGGCGAGCCGCGGCACGTGCGCATGATCAAGGACATCTGCCTCGAGTACGACAAAGCCGCGCGCACGCTCGTCCTGCTGAGTCACGAGGTCACGCTGCCGCGCGAGCTCGAGCCGCTGAGCGCGCGCTTCGAGCTGGCACTGCCGGGCCGCGAGGAGCGCCATGTGCTCGTGGAAAACATCGCAAAGGAATGGGTTACGGCCAACCCGGGCGGACGCGTGAAGGCCGATCGGCAGGCGCTCGAGCTGCTGGTCGAGAACATGAACGGGCTGACCACGGGCGACACCTTGCGCCTCGCGCGCAAGGCGATCTTCGACGACGGCGCGCTGAGCGGCACGGATCTGCCGGCGCTGATGCAGGCCAAGTACCAGCTGCTCAACCGCGGTGGCGTCCTGAGCTACGAGCACGATACGGCTCGCTTCGCGGACGTCGGCGGGCTGGAGAACCTGAAGAGCTGGCTGCGCCAGCGCAAGCCGGCGTTCGAAGCGAAGGGCAAGGGACTGGACCCGCCCAAGGGCCTGATGCTGCTCGGCGTACAGGGCTGCGGCAAAAGCCTCGCGGCACGCGCTGCCGCGGGCATTTTCCAGGTGCCGCTGCTGCGCCTCGATTTCGCAGCCGTGCACAGCAAGTGGCACGGGGAATCGGAGCGCAACCTGCGCGAAACGCTGCGCACGGCGGAAGTGATGGCGCCGTGCGTGATGTGGGTCGACGAGATCGAAAAGGGCATCGCCACCGGCGACGGCGACAGCGGCACTTCGCGGCGCGCCCTGGGAACGCTGCTCACCTGGCTCGCGGAGCGCAAGGGCGGCGTGTTCGTGGTCGCGACCGCCAACGACATCAGCGCGCTGCCGCCCGAGCTGATCCGCAAGGGCCGGTTTGACGAGATCTTCTTCGTCGACCTGCCGAAGGAGACCATCCGCGCACAGATCTTCGACATCCACGTGCGCAAACGCGGCGCCACACTCGCGCCGGCCGAAGTGGCGCAGCTCGCCGCCGCGAGCGACGGTTTCTCGGGCGCGGAGATCGAACAGGCGATCGTGTCCGCGCTCTACGGTGCGCACGCGAGCCAGCAGCCGCTCACCGCGGCGCTGGTGCTCAAGGAAATCCAGTCGACGCGGCCGCTGTCCGTGGTCATGGCCGAGCGAATATTCGAGCTGCGCGCCTGGGCCGCCGACCGCACCGTCCCGGCCGACACCTGAATATCTAAATCCGGTACCGGACTTTAGTTATTCAGCTATTGGTACCGGACGTCAGGTATTGGTTTGGCTATTGCCGACGCCTAGAGGCCGGTGTTGCCTTCCGGCGGCGTCTCGGGCCGGCTCTTGAGGAGTTGCGTCCCCGGCGGCAATGAAAACAGCTCGGCCTTCATCGGCAGTCCCGTCTCGTAGGCGTCGTAGGCGAACGCGATCTGCTCGCCGGCCGGGGTGCCGATGCTGATCTGCGCCGGTTGGTCGCGCCCCACCAAGGTCAGGAGCACAACCTTGTAGCCGTTGTGTTCCACGGATTGCCGGTCGCAGCGCTGGCTCCCGCACGCCACCGGACCGTCGCGCGTCGCGCTCTTCTCTCGCATGAACGCCAGCTCGGTGCCGAACTCGAGACCGCTCAGTCCGTCCGTCCACAGCACAGGCATGTGCGCGGCTTTGTCCGCCGTCTCGTCGACCGTGTGGCCCGCGAGCATCTGATCCAGGTCCAGCACCCACGTATCCGGAGCTCGCGTGATGAACACCAGGTGCAGGCCGGTCTCGGGGTTCTTCTGTTCCTCGAGCCGCATGCAGCAGCTTCCGGACCGGTAGATCACCTTCGGCAGGCGGCCGAAGTGTTCGGCCGGCAGGCCGGCCGACACGTCACGGATCACGATACGCATCATCGAGCTGGGCGATGCGGGCGGCGCGGGCGTCTGCGCGAGTGCCGCCGACGCGAGCGAGGCCAGCAAGGTCAGGGCGGTCGATGTGAAGACAGACGGCAGCAGTTGCACGGGATCGTTCTCGGACGTGTTGCGCGCGGCAGCCCGGATCAGGGCGACAGGGGCGCAATCATGCCACTGGGTTCTCGAACAGCGCGAGCCGGATGCCGTGATAGTGGGCCGAGAGGGTCGGTGCGTCGCCGACGTCGCGAAACCCGACCAACCGGTAGCCGCAGCCCCCGTAGTAGGCCACCAGCCGATCGTTGTCCGCCCAGGTATCCAGTCGAACGAACGCCCGACCGCGCCCGGCGGCGTGCCCATGTGCCCAAGCCAGTACCCCCGCCGCGAACCGTTCCCCCTTCGCCAGCGGATTTACGCACATGCGGTGGATGTAGATGCCGTCGTCGCGGTCGCGTTCGCCCCAGAGCACCCGATCGCTCAGGGTGACCGAGAAGAAACCGGCGCACAGGTCGTCCCGCCGCAGTCCCATGAAATGCAGCCCGTCCGCCATTTCGGGGCGGATGAGATGTTCAGGAAAGGGCGGCGAGAGCGGCAGGCCGCGAGCTGTCTGCCAGGCAACCGCTGCGTCCCAGAACTGACGAAACTCCGCGAGCCGCGACGAAACGCTGGGGACGATGCGCAGCATGCGGGCGGATCAACCCTTCATGCGTCGCTCGGCGCCGGCAACGATGCGCTCGGTGGTCACGATCGCGCGCAGGTGAGTGCCTGCGCCGATCGGCCCCGCATCGTCGAACGCTTCGAGTTTGAAGCGATGCATTTTCCCGTCCGGTCCGAGATACGTGGCCACCGCACGCACCGTGCCGCCGACCGGCGTGGCGGCGCAGTGTCGCACCTCGATTTCGACGCCGACGGAGAGCTCGCCCCGGCGCAGCAGCGGGCGCATGGCACGTGCGGCGGCGAGCTCCATGAGCGCAATCATGCGCGAGGTGGCGAACACGGGAGGAAAGTCGTCGCCGGGCGCGATCGACAGGGCGCGAGCGGTGTCGCTGTCCTGAACCGTGAACGCGGCCTCAGCCTGCGTGCCGACGGGAAGCGTGCTTCGTTCGCTTTCGCTCACGCGGGATTCGCGCCGGCAGCCGCGCCGTTACGGCAACACGCCGCTCGAGGTGGCCTGCAGGGAATCGTCGGTGACGTTGCGCGCGGCGGCTTTCTGCAGGCGATCGCGCACCGCGTCCCAGCGTTCGTCGCCCGGCACTTCCTGCACCAGGATGCGCGCACAGCCGGCCTTGTCCAGCGTGCGCAGGTTCGCGTACAGGTCGTGCGCGTACGTCTGCGGCTTGCGGCCGGCGTTGATCCACGTGACCAGCGGCAGCGTCTTGAGCGGCAGACGCATCGCCAGCACCGCCACGCGCTCGCCCTGATCGTTGAGCGAGCCCGCAAACACTTCGAGCCCGTCTCCGGGCACCAGCTCGACCGGCGTCTGCGGTGCGTAGTGAGCCTGCATGCTGCCGGGAACGCGCGGCGCCGTCGCATCGGCGCCGATCTGCACGTCGCCGACCGTGCCGCGCAGCAGCGACAGCGTAACGGCGCCGGGACGCAACAGGCGCACCGAACCCTCGGTGCATGAAACGATGGTGGATTCGACGCCGAGCTGGCATTCGCCGCCGTCGAGCACGATCTTGACCGTGTCGCCCAGCTCGTCGCGCACGTGCTCCGCGCGCGTCGGACTCAAATGGCCGTAGCGGTTGGCGGACGGTGCGGCGATCCCGCCGCCGAACGCGGTCAGCAGCTGTTGCGCCATTGGGTGGCCGGGCACTCGGATCGCGACCGTTTCCTGCCCACCGGTGACCGCGTCGAGCACATGCGGCGCCTTGGGGAGCACGAGCGTCAGCGGACCGGGCCAGAAACGGGCGGCCAGGCGTTCAGCTTCGGGCGTGAGCTTCTGGGTCCAGCGATGCAGATAGCGCGCGCTGTCGAGATGCACGATCAGCGGATGGTGCGCGGGGCGGCCCTTGGCCGCGAAGACCTTGCGCAACGCGGCCGGGTTCTGCGCGTTCGCGCCCAGCCCGTAGACGGTTTCGGTCGGAAACGCGACCAGCTCGCCGGCCCGCAGGGCTTCGACGGCCGCCTCGATCTCGCTTTGTGTCGCTCGAACCATGGTCGGGAAATGATATCAAGGCCGCGCGCCCCGTTCCGACAAAGCAGCCCGAATCGCCGATTCGGTCGCGGCCAGCGCCTCGGCCACGCGTGGGTCGTTGACTCCGCCCCCGCGATCGCCAGGGCTCGCGCGGAGCGCCGCCCGGGCCGCCTGGACCTCGCGCAATGCCTCCGCCGGCCGACCCTGCTCCAGCAGCACCTGGGCAAGATTGTTGCGCGCCACGACGTGACCCGGCTCGAGGGCCAGCAGGGCGCGAAAGGCGGCTTGCGCTTCAGCAAGGCGGCCCTGCCGATAGTGCACGTTGCCGAGGCCGAGCCGGGCGAGAGGCTCGCCTGGCCAGCGTTTCGCCGCGGCGCCGTACGCAGCGAGCGCCGCGTCCATGCGCTGCGCAGATTCCAGCCCCGCGGCCGCCTGCAGCACGGCCGCGGCGCGCGCGCTGGCCGGCAGATCTTGCGGCTTGACCACGACGAAACCCCAATGCTGCGCACGCCGCCACGAGCCTTCGAAACGGCGAGTCGACAACGCCAGCCGCTGATGTTGGCCGGATCTCAGCAAAATCCGGTCGCGATGCACGTCGTATCCGACTGCGACGGCGTAGTGCCAGAACGGCACGGCATCGACGCCGAGGTTCTGCAACACCAGTACCGGGCGGCCTTCGGCGAGGGTCGCCAGCAACGACGTCAGATCCGGCGCGACCTGGTACGCGAGCCGGTCGTAGGCACGGGTGGCGGCGATCATTTCGGCCTGCAGGCTCCCCGCGAGCTGCGGCACGAAAACGCGTCCGACCAGGTCCTGCGGCGCGACGTCGATACCGCTCGCGCTGAGCGCGGTCGCCAGCGCGGCCGGGCCGCATTGGTATTCGGTTTGCGGATGGAAAGGGACGTCCTGCAGCTCGACGGACGGCGGCAGTTGCGAGTCGGGCGTGACGACGCGTGTCAGCGATGCGCCGCCACAAGCGCACAGGGCGAGGCCGGCGAGCGCGATGAGAACACACCGCGCCCGCCGCTGCGCGGACACGTCAGGTCTTCTTGAAGATGTCGATGACGCCGACCAGCTCGAGCACCAGCAGCACGATGAACACGATGCCGATCACGGCCAGCAGGTCGCCGCCGGCGGGCAGCTGTTCCATCCGGCCCGCGAGGCTGTGCAGCTCTGTGTCGGTGAGCGCGGCCAGGCGCGAATCGACGAGCCCGCGATCGACGCCGAGCGCGATCATGCGCTCGCGCACGTCCTGCCGTTCGAGACCGGCGCGCACCGTCGCCAGATCCACCGCACGCTGGCCCGTTGCCTGCGACGTGGCGGAGCCTTGCGCGGCGTCGATGGCCGTCGCCGTGTCGATGATCCCCGCGTAACTCACGACCGGCGCGCCGACGCTCACGATCGAAAAGCTGACGAGTAATACGCACATGCGCTGGAAGATTCTCATTGCAGAACACCTCGCTACATGCCCAGGGAATTGGGCCGTCGCGGCACGCATTAGTGCCGCGCTGCAGTCTAAAACAGGTGGCGGCTGGCGTTGCAACAACCGTGT